>Ga0247843_1009852_pt1 | contig 10410 bp, 6 predicted proteins | sample LaCruzMarch2017__FD_192420 | JGI IMG/M metagenome (GOLD analysis project Ga0247843, IMG submission 192420) | Freshwater microbial communities from meromictic Lake La Cruz, Castile-La Mancha, Spain - LaCruzMarch2017_8m | ecosystem: Environmental > Aquatic > Freshwater > Lake | place: Spain...
CATAATTATTTTTTAGTTGGTTGTGTTTATCAATAGAAGTTTTGCGCAATTCAAGAAAGTCTTCTTTTGTTAGATCTAACATTTTTTCAGAAAGTTTCTTGAGAAGAACATTCATTTGAATGGTTAACTGTTGGCAATGCTCTTCAACTAAAGATTTTTCTTTATTCGTTGTGTCTACTTTTTGCATACCTGTAATGATAAATTCATTAATTAAGCTAGAAATTGACTCCTTATTTTGTGTTGCCATCACAGACAATCTGGCATACAAAGGATTGGGAATGGTTATTGTTAATCGTGTCATCATTTTTCTCCTATTTGAAAATCTTGTTGTTTTGTTTTTTGATTTATGAATTCGTGAGTTAACTCTTGAATTTTTTCTAATTCTTGTTTACGCGATATAACTTTTTCTAAATTGATATGGGATTGTTCTTGATACTTAATTTGATGCTCTTTTAATTTTTTGCTATCCACGATATCCAGCGACGCTGGTTTTAGTTCGGTATTTTTATGAATAGCCTGCGTCAATTTTTCTTTGTCATCAGTAACTAGAGTCATGCCATGTACGGCTCGTGAAATTTGCACATAAAAATTCTGTAAGTTGGCACTGAATTTTTGATTGGACTCCATAAGGCCTATAGCGTAAGACTTGTCTTTACCTTGCGCTTTGTAGGTGGTGAGCACATAACCATGCTCCATATGCTGAAGCGCTGAATGAGTGCTTGGCAAATCGATTTGTTTGCCATTGGCCAATCGAATAGAGACTTGTTTGTCATTAAAATCGATGAGTGTTGCCCTTTCGCCATTATGAATATCATCTTTTTTAAAATTTTTAGTCCAAATAATGGTTTCATTACGATGGATATCTAAAGTATTTTTGTTATAAACCTCTAATATTCGCTCAAATGCAGCAGTATGGGTTTTATAATTGGGTAGATATTTTAAAGGGAACAGAATTTTTTTCCCTGTTTCATCAATTAAAGGTAGCGCGTTTTTTTGACGATGTTTTGCCTCTATTTTATCGATTTGATAATACTGCCCCTGCTTAATATCTTTGGCATCAAAGTTTTGATTAAAACGAACGATTTGTCCTTGTCTAAAATAACCGATTGAACGTTGTTGAATGGCTTCTAAATTTTGGGCTTTTAATGATGTTGATTTTAATGATTCACCGCCTAAAACCCCCTCTTCTTTTAATCCATCTCTAATTTTTTCTGTAATTTCAGCACGATGTTTATGAGTTGCTGCAAATATTAAAGTGTTTTTTCGCTTGTCTTCAGAATAAGATAGCCACTGCTTTGCAATCCAATCGATTCTTTCATCATGAGAGGCCTTTTCTTCAACGTGGTGGAGTTTTTCAATAGCCTCTTTAACTTCGCCTTTGGTTGCATGAATAACAGCTTCTAAAGCTTTAGAATCCTTTTGACGCACGATTTCATCCATCGTTGTGGTATGAATGTCATATTCTTGAACCAAGCCAAATAACCTTCCATTGTTTACACTGGGAAGCTGGGCTTTATCACCAACTAAAATTAAACGAGATTGTGTTCTTTCAATTTGTTTTATAAGCGCATGGCCTTGAGGGGAGGAAAGCATTGAAGCCTCATCGAGAACAAAAACCGTCTTTTTTAGCCCGGCATTTCCCGCATTTTTTAACTCCTGAAGCACCAAGGGGAATACATCGGTTTTAATACCTGATTTTTCTGTCATCTCTTGCGCTGCTGAACTTGCAATAGTTAAGCCTCTAACTTTAAAACCTTCTTGCTCAATGAGTTCTTTTGTCCAAGAAAGCATGGTGGTTTTGGCAACTCCCGCATAACCTTGGATGGCGATATATCTATCTTTGGTGGTTAAAATAGATTTCATCGCCTCTTGCTGGGAGCAGGTCATTTTCATTTCGCAAGTTTCATTATATTGCTTTTGAAAAGCATTCACTTTTAAAAGTGTTGTTATAGGGGCAACCATTCCTTTATTGTTTTCAATTCGCGCAATGGATTCGGCCTCAAGCGTTAATAACCAAGGTGTGGTTAATAAGCTTTGTTGGGTCTTAGGGCAAGTATCTGCGTAGAGGGTTTGTTTGGACTTTAATTCTTGAATATTATTTCTTATCGCTGCAAGGCTGACCGGTTTATCAATTACCAGCGAGTGTTTCATACTTTCAAAAGCTAAGGTTCTTTCTGAAAAAACGGATGTTCTTTGACTTAACTTTTCAATAGCGACATTAACGCACTCTGATGCTTTATTATTTTCTAAGGATTTTTCATCATCAAAATTAAAAAAAGCTAAAATTTTTTCTTTGATTTTAGAGATTGATGATTGCAGGATTTGGGCTTTTTGTTGATTGTCTTTGAAAACTTGTTCAGTAAAGCCTAAAGAATTGGCCTGGGATTGCCAGTGCTCCTTTAAATCATTAAAGTCATGGTCTATTTTATTGTTTCTCGTGATTAATGCGGCATGTGATGCATCTTTTGCACTGTCCCATCCCTTCTTATCCATGAGTTTTTCGATTTCTTGGCGTCTTTTAGAAAAAAGTTTAAGAATATCATCTGGAACACCTTCAATTTCAAATAAGCCTTCATCAGTTGCTCGAATAACATACCCGGCTTGTTTTAAAAGATTAGCAAGATGCTGTCGATATATTAATCCACAGTAGTGGGCGTTATTTTGGATTTGCTCTAAAACTCCAAAATTTCTGCTTTTATCGCTAGATAATGAGCGAAACTCTGCATTGACATGCGTTAAATTTAAAGTCACACAATGGGTATGTAAATTGGGATCATTGGCACGTGATGTTGGCTGTCTAAACGTTGCAAATAATAAATTCCCTGTTTTTTGATAAACATAGTCGCCATTTTGATTGACTCGGGCTTCAGCAAACTCACCTTCAATTTGATTAAGGGCAAAGCTTACTGCTTTGTCATGTAATTGAACCAATTCAGGGGCAATATCTAAGCCTGCCAACACCGATAAACTTTTGGGTGCAGAAAGTGTCATATCAAAACCGGGGCGATGCTCACCTTTAAGATTTTGTAATTGTTTTCCATCAGGGATTTGACCTTCCAATAAACGCATTAACTCATCTGGATTGATTTTGTCAGTTAAATGTAAAAAATCTTTTGCTTTGCCTTGCCAGCACGTGGCGGTGGAATCTGATAAATAATAATTAACTGCTTCAGTGTAGTACTGGCATGCACTTTTAGCTGATTTTAAGGGCTGTACACTCATCATGATTTTTACACTCTCTTTAATTAATCAAACAATTCTGCAATTTTGCTTTTATCTTTTTTATCAATGATGCCCGCATCCTCTGGCACATCATCTATAACCCCTTTAGCTAAAGTTGCAGGCTCAGCAATCGTTCTTTTAATTAACGACAATTCATTAAAAGCCCTGCTTTCATAAATCAAATCAAGGCAAGTCACCGGATATTGTCCGGGAAGGCGTACAAAACACTTTAAATTGGGAAGCTCTAATACTTCCGGATATGAAACAATTGCCCGGGTTGCTCTTTGATTTCCCAAAGAAATGCCGTCTCTTACACTATTAGCGCCATATGAGTAATTTTCCTTTGATTCATCAAGCTCTTCTTCACCAAGCTCTCTTGATACAAGGCGTGCCATATCAGAGCTTGGGCTTCTAAAGAAAAATCGGGTATTAAGTAAGTCAAAAATCTCTTGTGCACCACTTCTGCCATAGACTTTTTCAAGCTGAGAAAAACTTTGCATGCCTAATAAAAAACATCCTCCAAACTTTCTTACCTCAGCAATGGTTTCACCTAACAATGGGAGCTTATGTAAAGTTGGTAACTCATCGCAAATAAACCATATTCGCCTGTCTGAATCAGGCTCGAGGCTTAACATGGTAAGGGAGGCCATAGCAAGCCACATCGACATTAAAGGCTTTAGGGATTTATGCTGCTCACCATTTGATGAAATAAAAAGCCAACCCGACTCTTTTTCATTGATTAAATAATCTCGAATCGAAAAAGCAGGATTTCTCCCATCGTCTAGGCCAGATAAAGCCTGAAGTGATTTCAAATAGGTGGTAATAACCGAGCGAATAGAAATGGCGGTTTTTTCAATTTTATTACTCACCAAAGTGGCTGCAGGTGTTCCCTCTAAATACTTTTCTAAATTCTCAAATTCACCTGTCAAAAGCAACTTTAGAAGTTTTTCAATGGAGCAGTCTTTATCATGTCGCATACGTGAGGCCGCTGACACAAGCACGGTTCTTGCCGCATTTACCCAAAATGGATCTGAGTCACCATGCATGGGAATCAAACTTTCTGCCATGTTTTCTAAATCAGTGTCTTTAGGGGCTTCTAACCACAAATCCCAATTGGGGCATCTGCCATCAAAAGGATTTAAAATTTTGTCTTGACCTTGCTGAAAATAACTTGGAATAAAAGCACAACCTTTATCATAGATAATCGCCCTATCCCCTCTTTTGCGAATCGCATCTAAAAGTTTCATAATAAGCTGACTTTTACCGGTGCCTACGGTGCCATGGACAAGCAAGTGCTGAGCTTCACTATTTTTAATTAATGGAAATGTATCGATGGTTAAATCAGAATCCATCTTGTCTTTTCTAATCTTTTTGGCAAGCAAATTAGGCTTTTGTATTTTGCTGCCTCGAATAAACTGATGCGTAGTTTGAGACCGTCCTTTTTGAATGAAGTACAACACAGAAAAAAAAGCAAAAACACCCGTCATTAAGCTTGTCATCCAGAGGCAGTCTTTTAAAGCCTCTAATACCATGATAGAAACTTTGGCAAAATATGTGTTGCCTATAAGACTTTGAACTGTCTGACGGTACATATGGCCTTTATATGGGATATAAAACACATTGTTAAGGCCGGCAATACTTAAAATCTTGGCGAAATAATAGGTTCCGGTTTGAATCAGATAATCCGAATTGATTCGATACCAAGCCATTAAAGCAAGTCCAAAACCCCAAACCAATGAGCTCATAATTAAAAGCGATTTAACAATCTGCTCCCACATGCGTAAATTATGAAAAGATATCTGACCACCTCGGGTAAAATGTTTATGATTTGGCTCTTGTTGCATCCTAACTCCTTGTTTTGGGCAAAGCAGTAGCTGGCACTACTTTAAAAGTGTTTAAAAATTTCCTATATTGATTCGATTATTTGTATGGAAGTCGGGTTATTTCTTTGTCAAAGAAATCCGATAAATATTCAAAAAATACTGAGGCTCCAATTCTGTTTAACTCTGCATAAAGCATTAAATGAAGACCTAGAGTAACAAAGATAATTGCAGTTCCCTCAAATATAAAAACACATATCGGATTAAATATCGCCATTCCAAACCCAAGCCAAATAAGATAAACATACCAGTAGACATCAAAAAATTTCTTAACCGAAGTTGCAATCAAGACTTTGGTTTTTAAATGCGGCAAAAGCTGCTCTTCAAACACAATCCAGTTCATGATTTTGGGTAGAAAAAATAGCGACACCATGACTGGCATAATTAAGCCAAACGCGGCGCAAGGAACTAAATAATCATAAAGTAACTCATGATTTTCCAAATGATTAAAGATACTAAACTTAATAAATATCAAGCCCAAAATTAAAACAGGCAAATACAATCGACCAAATGTTTTCCAGCCATATTTTTTAAGTTTTGAATAATAGATATCTTTATCAATAATATCTACTTTTGCAGTTTTCAAAAATTCAATATCTTCGATAATGGCTTGCTTTAATTCTTGATTATTCATTATTTATTTTCCTCCTTGAAAAAATCTTTTGTTCTAAACCCCCAAAACCCTCTTTTGGCGTTTTCTTCGCCTAACTTAATATTTGCGTGGGTGTCTTTATCAAAACGATGACTTTCTTCATTGACTTGTCCGCCCTCAAGTTGTAATGAAAAATGCGCTTTTTGTGAATGCTGTTGGTGGTTTTGTAAAAATTTATCGCGCTCTTTATTATTAAAGCCCAAATTAAGTGCTTTTGAATCACTTTTCAGTTGTTTTTCATTTTGGTTAAAACTACTGGAAATACCATCGCTTTTATGCTGAATTTGACTTGCTTGTTGTCGGTAGTGTGCGCTGATATCAAGTTGCTTTTGTGCGCCACCAAATTGGGCTATGATTTCATCTTGGCTGTGCGCTACAAATTTCTCACCCAGTTGATTAAGCTCTGAGATGGCCGGCATACTTCCGGGGTTGGCATAAAGCTCTTGCTGATGCTCGCCTCCTACCTGAGTTGCCACAAATCTTGCAAAAGATTGGTCGAGATTTGCGCTTATTTGGTCGCCATGGGTTTTTATATAGCTTTGAGCGTGGGCAATCCGTTCACTTTGGCCTAAAGATACATCATAATTTCTATTGGCGGTCTCAGCTTTTCTTAAATCGTCTCCCAACTGACGTGAAAGTTGAGCCCCAGTTGAACTGGTTTCATCAAAATGATGATTTTTAACAAATTGACTAACTTGATTAAACGACTCGTTAAAATCTTTAGCTTCACGAGAACTCATGCCGGTATCGAAAGATATTTTTGCATGGTCTCCACTCGAGCTATTACGTGAATAGTTGATTCCACCGGATAAACCTGCGTGCCCGTTGAGTTTCTCTAGCCTATTGATGGGGATTTTGCCATCAATAGAAGCGGCAAATTTCAATCCTGCATTAAGCCCTATTAAGGTGCTCATCGCCTCATCTTGTGAAACACCGGCTCTTGAGGCAACATCACTGGCGATTTGTTTCATTTTTCCTAAAGATTTTTGGAAGTGCGTGCTCTCCCCTTCTGAAACACCTGTACCTAATCGCATATCATGGCCCGATAACTGAGATAATTGTATGGCGTGATGGGCTGAATTGGATAATGATTCTTGGAAACTTTGATGCTCGTTTTGAGCAGACTGTTTGGATTTTTCATAGGACTCATTAAGACTTGTCATTAAACTATCTGTGCCATGTAAAGAAATAGGGCCTCTACTCATACCAGCACCTACATCAAATACACTATCGCCACTTGCCGTTAAGGTTTTAGTGACACCTGTTGCGAGTTGCTCGGTATGCATGCCATGAAATTGTGTCCAGTTACTATCATGTTTGTTGGCTGAATAATTATTGCCACTGGTATTGTAAAAACTGGTTTGCCCAAAACTAAAACTCGCACTTGCTGCGTCATTAGCAACCGCCATTGCAGAGCCTTGCAAATGATTGGTCATAGACGTTGCAAGATTATTGAAAGCCTCGCTTAAGTTAGATACCAAGCCTTTGGCCAAAAATGGGATCATTAACATCAAGTAGCCCGCAACGCCTGATAAATCCGAATGAAACTCATCGATTTTTTCAATATTTACCAGATTCAATCCCCCTAATCCAGGCGAATGGTAATGGCCGTAAAAAGTCATGGCAGAATTTAAAATGGCAAATAACACCGGCCAAAATTGCAAGGATATAAAAAATTGTAAATATCCTCTAAAAATATGCCAGCCGTTGGGAAGGGTTGTCATCACTAAAATGATGGGGAAAATAGCAAATAACATCACCGTTAAAATGGTATGTAGAATTGGTAAAAACCAAGCCGCCTTTTCCCCTGCAATTGCCCATGAAAAGCGGTGCTGCACTTCGGATTTGGTGACTTGATTATTAATAATGCCTGCGGTGCTATCGGTAAAGGCCTGATAGTCTTTTAAACCATCGCCCATGGCATTAATCATCATCGATTGTAAAAATATATCGGCACTTGAATCGGTCATGTTTTGGAAATACTCAAAACTTGAGTGTAAATAACCCTCAAACATTTTTTGATAATTATTATTGGCCTCATGGCTAAATAAACTGCTACCAAAAATGCAATACGCTTTTTTCATTTCAGTGTCTAATTTTTTTCGAATACTACAACATCCTTCACTTGCCACCGCCTGTTTGCATGTCACTTGGTGACCATTAACGGTGGTTAACCTTAAATCGGATGGATGACTGGCAATTAAGCTAAAAATATTGCTTGAATGTCCTAAATCACCTACTGAGTATTTATGATTTAACTGAATGTCACCGACTACACAGTTTTTAAAAAACTCATTCATTTCTTGTTTTAAAACGGGATCTGATATTCGAAAATCTCGAGCCCCTTTAATCAGTTTTGAGCCAAAAAGACTGCCGGTTTTAGTGTATTTCAAATCATTGGGTGTGGTAAGCAAGGCATCATACGTTTCAGCCACCCCTACACCAATATTAGTTAAGATACTTGTAGTCAGTGAAAAAATTATCGGTATATTATCAACCACGTGTGTTTGTTGATTAGATATATCATAAACGCCTACTGTGGTTTTTGGGACAATTAAAAGCTGCAACACCAAAACATATGAGGCTACCCATTTGACATAAATGGTGGGGTCTCGTTGTTTTAAATACCCAATAGAGGCCATAATGATGCCAACTAAAGCCGTAAGTTGCATAAAGGTTGTAAAAATCCCTTGTTTCATAAATCCGGCAATTGCATTTAGAATCTCAACATACAAATCACCAAATGCTAAAACTTGAATTGTCATGCCACTCATGAATCTATCCTCATATTTGCTGATAATTGTTTTTCTACTTTTGAAACTTGCTCGATGAGCTGCATTTTTTGTAAAAATTTCTGATTGATATGAGGCTCAATTAACGCAATGGCGTGATTGGCTTTTTCAATGCGAGACCTCAGTTCTTTTAACAAAGCATCAGGAATAGATGAGCCGTAAGTTTGCCTTGAAATGGCTTGCAAAATATCGGTTAAATAACGCTGTAACATATCTGTTGCAATCAATGTGGCGTAGGAGTCAATATCTGTCGCTGCATTGCCATATTGCGTGCTATTTAGAACGATTAAAAACTTTAAAACAGGAAGCGGTGTGATACTTAAAAAGTTTTTTTCATATGTACTTAAGGCCTCATCTTTTTTAATTTTTTCATCAATGCCGGATAAAATGGCTTTTACTTTACCGGCAAGAGAGCTTTTCTCGGGGATATTCATATCACCTTCATGCACCTCAAGACATTTTTCAGCATCATTACAACGCCATATTTTTGTAGCATGCAATCCTTCAGTGTCTCCTAGTAACACATGAATCAGTTTGGAATTATCTGCCTGACTTGGTATTTGTTTAATTTTTCCCTGCATATCAATGATGATACTACCGGTTAAATTCATCACAAGTTCAGACAACTCTCTGTTTTCTTTGAAAAAATCGGCTTGCCTTAAAATGCTCCACACTAAATTTTTATCTAAAACCACTTGCATGGCACGCTCAGGATCGTTCGAGGCTTCTTGCATGGTGGTTTGATATCTATCTGTTGCGCATTCCATGCGTGCTTGCACGTAATCAGCAGCCAACCCCGATTTACCCATTGACCGCTGGTCATGACAAATTTTTTGTTGTGAGGCAAGTGTTTTTGGCCATAAGCCACCCACTAGATTTTGCGCGGTTTCACAGGAATTAATATTGGCTTGATTGATTGTTTGTACCGTTGTTTGTAAGAAATCCCGAACTTGCTTGATTTCAGGAACTGTTGTTGCAAGCATGATATCAATAGCATAAGCGCCACCATCTTTCATGATATGACTGCCAAGCTCACTTAATTTGTTGCCTGAAATATAGCTTAAACTGCCATTATATAAATCAATACCAGCACATCCAGCTCGAAAGTGTGGCATATCTAAAGTCACCAGTGAATATTGTCTTACCGGGGTTCTTGCATATACCGAGCCTGCCCCATAATAGCCTCCTGCTTGAGATTGGTAGGCCTGTGCTTGAGTGACATTAGAGGCAACACCTATACCATCAAAAAATGTACTCAAATCCTCGGCCACATCATGTGCCCAATTAGGCAGACTTAGCACTAACAGGATAGTTGTTAATAACACTTTTCTCATTGTTGGATACCATTTTCAAACGTTATAACTTCTACACTTAAAGCACGTATTCTTTCTCTAAGCTCTTCAAAACCCATTTCACCAATTGCCACCGGATACAATGCAAGCGTTTCGCTGTTTACAACAAAAATTGCAGGTGTTCGCACCGACTGATTGGCATAGGCTGTTATTAATAAATCATCTGGAGGGGTTTGGGCGTCGGGAAAATCGTAAGTCCCTTTATCATCTAAAGAGTAAGCCTCTACTTGAAAATGGCTTTCCTCAGCAAAAGCCTTCAGTACAGGCCCTTGATTGTGACAATGCGGACAGTGGCTGGAAAATATAAACAACAAATGATGATTGTCGGTAAAATCAATGGCAAAAGCCGTTAAGCTCATGCAAATTAATAAAACCACATATACCACGTTACGCATCCAAACCTCCTTGAAACCTAGATAAAACAGCCAGCATATTGCGCGTCAACACATCTTGCGTGACCAGGCCAAAAGCGATAGGTGAGTAGCTTTTATCTCTAGGGTTAACCATTAAAA
>Ga0247843_1009853_pt1 | contig 10410 bp, 8 predicted proteins | sample LaCruzMarch2017__FD_192420 | JGI IMG/M metagenome (GOLD analysis project Ga0247843, IMG submission 192420) | Freshwater microbial communities from meromictic Lake La Cruz, Castile-La Mancha, Spain - LaCruzMarch2017_8m | ecosystem: Environmental > Aquatic > Freshwater > Lake | place: Spain...
CAATACCAATCCCTTTTTCTACGACGTTGCGAAATGTCACGTGCGCGACAATCAGAACGTTTACACCGGCGTCGAGGGTTGCGTGAACGGAGGCACGGGCGACAACGACAGTTCTGTTCAGTGCGTGAACACGATCATGAACAACACCGTGCGCTCCGGCAAGCCGATCATTTCCACCAAGCCTCCCGAAGGAGTTGCGGCCGATGCTGCTTGGACCGAACAACTCTACAAAGATTTCGTGGTGAACCTTAGCGGCGGCGTTTCAGGTTATCCGCTCGAGATGTTCTTCAACTCGGTCACGCAGCTCATCGCGGACAACGAAGCCGCGTCATCGAACTCGAAATTTTTCCGTCAGGATTCTTTGCGCGTGATCGTGTTCGTCACCGACGAAGACGATCAGAGCACGACTCTCGGCACGACTCAGGTTACTCCGGACGATCATTACAACTGGAGTTGTGATTGGAAGACTGTGGGTGGGCACACGTTCCGCCTGCAGGTTTGTCCGAAGACGGGGACTTCGGTTTCCGTGGCGGGCTTCAAACAAAGCCTGGATACTTTCTTCCGCACTCTCGACGGGAAAGCGGATGGCAACCCGAACTATTTCATCACGACAATCACGCCCACGAGCGGAACGGTGCTGAAAACTCTTCACGACGAACTCGGTGAAGATACCGGAAGTTACGGTGCGGTTTCGTCGGACTACCCTTCGCGTTTCTTTGAGCTCGTTGACCTTGTCGGAAACGGCTCGCTCAAAATGGAAATCACGAGCAACGACTATGCGCCGATCCTCGAGGCGATCGGTCAAACGGTGGTCACGAAGAAAAATAGATTCAAGCTTCGCTTCCAGCCGACCGGAAAGAGCGATCTCTTGATTTACGTAAAACATGCGACGGGAACGCTTGTGCGCATTCCTGATGAGGACTACGAGATCGACGGCTTTGAGATTGTTCTCACGAACGACGAGCTCACGCTAAGTCTCACGGACAGCGACCGCATCGTAATCGACTATCAACCCTCGTCTTTGGATCAGGACTAAGCGCTAGTGTTGACGGCGATCGCATGGAGCTTGTCGACAACGGCGTCGAGTCCAGGACGCGTCTCGACAGCAATCTCGATAACTTCATCGCCTAGAAGAACGTGAACGGGGTTCAGTCCTTCGGACTTCAAGAGCTCGAGAGCCGCGCGCGTAATTTCCGGAGCGGCGCTGAGTCCTCCGCCCACCAGGCTTAAGAGAGAAAGATTTTTCAGGCATTTATGCGCTTTGAAGTGGGTTGCAAACTCGTCCACGAGGTCATCGCGACAAAGAACTTCGATGCCCGTGTCGGAACTTCTCAGCGAGATCCAGTTGAGCTTGGAGTCTTGCAAGCGTGTCATGAGCTCGAGTGTCTTGGTGGATTCGAGTCCCGCGATTTGAAGAAGTGCGATCTGGGAAGTTTTGCTGACGACGGAGACGAAGGGACTTTCCACGGGGGACTCCTTTTTTGAGGCGACGATGCGCGTGCCATTTTCGAAGAACTTGCCATCTCTGATGACGTTTTCTTCGAGGAAGCTCGAAAGAACTCGAACGGGAATTTTGTATTTGAGCGCGACTTCAAGGCAGCGGTGGTGAAGAACTTGAGCGCCGCGCGAGGCCGCGAGGTAAGCGTGACGTGCGGAAATTTCGGGAAGCTTCCTGGCGCTGGGAACTTTACGCGGATCCGCCGAATAAACACCATCGACATCAGTGTAGATAAAAACTTCGCGCGCGCCAAGCTTGGCTCCGAGAGCGACGGCGCTGGTGTCGCTGCCGCCGCGGCCGAGCGTCGTGATTTCTTTTTCTTCGCTCACGCCCTGGAATCCGGCGACGATGGAAATTCTATTGTTCTTGATGTTTTCGAGGATGCGGATCGGGCGAATGTCTTTGATGCGAGCTTCGCCGTGAAAGTTCGTGGTGATGATCCCGCTTTGGGATCCGGTAAACGATGTCGCATCAAGTCCGAGGTCTCCGAGCGCCATCGTGAGGAGCGCCATGCTGATGCGCTCGCCGGCCGACAGAAGCATGTCCATTTCGCGTTTGTGTGAGCGCTCGGTGGCGCGAGGAGAGACTTTCTTCGCCAGATCGATGAGGTCGTCGGTCGTGTCGGCCATCGCGCTGACCACCACAACGAGATTCTCGCCACGTTTCTTGTGTGCCTCGATAATGCGCGCGACCCGGTGGATTCGCTCGGGCGAACCCACGCTCGATCCCCCGAACTTTAGAACTGAGAGAGGCGCGCTCATGAATTTCTTTTTACACTAGTAGAGAAGGTGAGGGCGAATCATTTCTGCCCACTCAACTTCCTGAGGTTTCAGCATCGAATCGAGATCCTCAAGGCGGCTGCCTTTGGTGTCGGCCCATTCACGTCCACGCACGTCGCCGATAAGGAGATCGATCGGAAGACGAACGGTTTCGTACTCGTAGGGAGGCTGGCGCCAGTTCATGAGTTCGGGTTGAAATTCTTTGATGAGCCTAAAGATCATCATCATAAGACGGAAGGGCTGGAAGGCGTCGTGGTTGTAAGCCCCGTCGGTGTCGACATGGATTTGCAATCCTTCGCAGAGTTCGCCCTTGAACTTATGGAACGTGGGTTCGAAGAAACAACTGCGCAGTAGACATGTGTCGAGAAGTTTCGGCGTGCGTGCGCTGAGTTCACGAATAATTTTTTTGGAGTCGAGCTTGGGGGCACCGAAAACTTGAAGGGGGCGTGTGTTGCCGCGACCCTCAGAGAGAAGAGTGCCTTCCAGAAGAACTGTTCCGCCGTAACAGCGAGCTGTGTCGACGGTCGGCATGTTCGGGCTTGGATTGACCCAAGGGATCTGTCCGGTCGGCCAGCCATATCCGGGAGCGCCGTGAATATCGTAGCCTTCCATTGTCACGATCTTCATTTCGAGATCGAGTTTGTGATGAGCTTTCAGAAAAAGCGCCATCTCGCCGAGCGTAAGACCATGGCGAAGCGGAACACGCGACGCGCCGACGAAGCTTTCCATCGAGGGGTCCAGGAGGAATCCTTCAAAAGGACGACCTGCGGGGTTGGGTCGATCGAGAACCCAAAGGGCTTTCTTTGATTTCGCGCAGGCTTCCATCATATAGAGAAGCGTTGTGAGATACGTATAGACGCGGCATCCCACGTCTTGCATGTCGATTAGAACGACGTCGAAAGAGTCGATCATCTCTTGGGTGGGACGGCGCACTTCCGAGTAAAGGCTGTAGACCGTAACGCCCGTATCGGGATCGCGGTAATGCTCGCTTTCAATCATGTTGTCTTGTTTTTCGCCGCGCATGCCGTGCTGCGGTCCAAAGGCCGAAGTGAGCGTAAGTCTTCCGTTTTCTTTGAGCAGATCGAGACCATGCTGGCCTCTCGCATCGACAGATGCGGGATGCCCGAGGTACGCCACGCGGCGCCCTTCAAGTGAGCGCAAAAGCGCAGAGTCGGTGAGGAGTTTTTCTAAGCCAAGCTTCATAGATGTGCTCCTCTATATATATAGACCGAATCGACAAAGTTGCGAGCCGAGTCAGAGCGACAAATTTTTTATCCCCCAAGAAGCTAAGGCTCAGTTGAAGATCTGTCGTTAAGACTTAGACTAAAGAATAGGACACTATTGTGAGAACGAATTGGATATCACGACAGCCCATGAAATACTGGGCACTCAGTTTGTCTCTGCTGGGACTTGGGGCTTGTAGCTCCACCAAGAATCCAGCCGACACTGCGGCCGATGCCTCGTACTCCGACGTTCCCTCAAATGAAGCGATCGACGCTCCTTCGACCGAAGCGGGTCTTGCGGGTGGAGCCGAAGGCAGTCTCTCCAACGAGATGCCCGCTCTTGATCCGAGTGCGCTCGGTGCCTCTCCTGTTGTCGCGCAGTCCGGCGGTGGCGTTGCGTACCGTGAATCCCAGTTCCCCGAAATCGCGAGTCGTCCCATTCAAAAAGGAACTTACCTTTTGAATGGCTATGTTTTTGTGCGAACCGAGCGAAACTGGAAAGACCTTTCAAAACTTCTTTACGGTCGTGAAGACCGTGCTGCACTTCTTGCGGAATGGAACGGTAACGCGGAGATCGCACCCGGTTCAGTTGTCTACTACAACTCGCCTTTCCGTCCCGACGATTCTGCGACCCTCAAATCTTTCGATAGTGATTTCGGCATGACTCTTTCGGGAGTCAGTGTTGCTGCTGGTGATACGCTTTCTTCCATCGCCGCTAAGGTTTATGGAAACGTCGAAGGCTGGCACGAGTTGGCTACTTTGAATGCTGATCTGCTCCGTCACCCTGACAGCATCGAAGTTGGTCAAACTCTTCGTCTGTCTCCCAAGCTTCGCGACACCGCTTCGATCCTTCAGGCCTATGTTCAAAAGGTTCAAACTGAGGCGACCGCAGCTTTGAGTGATCCAAGTACTCAGACGAATCAAGTTGCTCAGGAGAACGCTCCTCCTCCGAGCGATCAGATCGCAGCCGATGCGGAAGGTTCGCAAGCGCCCCCCGCCGAGGAACTTGCAGCAGTAGAAGCTCCCTCTGGCCCAGGCATCTTAAGTGGAATTCCAATGACCGAAGTCGCTGGAATGCTCGTAGCTCTTCTCGCAGTGGCAGGACTCGTAGCCTTCTACGTGCACCGTCGCAAGAAGCTCGTGGCTACCAATGCCGCAAATACTGTCTTCTTCACTAAGAAGACAGGCACCGAAGACTGATTCTCAGTCCTCGAATTTCTTGATCACTTTGACCACTTCTTCCGTAAAACTGTCAACTTGGTCAGAATGTATCCAGTGACCGCTTTGAGCAATTTGAATAATATGAGTTTCCCTACCTTGGCGCGCCTCCATCGCGCGCGCGAGACGCTCTAGAGTTAAGTGGTCAGAATGCTCGCCACGATAGATGTAAACGGGGCCTGAGTAGTTTGACCACTCTGACCAAAGTGGAGATTTTTCCGCTTCGTTCAGCAGAGACAAGAGTCCCTCTCGATCAAATCGCCAGTCGTGCAAACCCGTTTCTTGCGCACGAATATTCGAAAAAAGAAAAGCTGCTAGGCGCCGGTCATGAGCAAAAACGGCGTCGATTTTTTCTTTGGCCTCGGCACGAGAACGAAATGGAGTGGGCACTTTCTCGAGAATTCCATGAAGTCGTTTGGCGTTCTCTGGCGTTATTTCGGGACTCGCGTCTTCGACAAGGAGTGCTTTGATGCGTCCCCCCCAAGTGGGGTCGCAGCAAAGAGAGAGAAGGGGGCGAAGCCCAAATGAGTGACCAAGTGCAACGAAACGAGTGTCGACGGGAAGCTGAGTTTTGAGGTCTTCGACAAGGCTTTTGTGATCGAGTTGATGATAGGGCAGAGCGTTGTCGCCACGACGTCCGCCGTGTCCAAGGAGGTCGGGCGTAACGAAGTTCCAGCCTTCAAGCTCGGGGCGCGCTTTGAGTCGAGTCAGAATAGGTCCCCAGTTGAGGGCTGAGCCCATAAATCCGTGAACAAGAACGAGAGTGCCGGCCATAATCTTCGGGTCCTTCTACAAAGTTTTGAGACGTTCTTCTTGAAGGATCTTGCGAGCGGGCTCCATCTTTGGCGTGCTCGAGATGTCGATCTTGAGAGTTCCTTGGTCGAGTGAGATCGTTTGCCAACTTGCCGCAACGCCGGCCTTTCCGTGGCTCATAAGAAAAAGCTCCAGCCACTGCACCCAGTCGATCTTCAGAAGTAGCGGGGGCGCGGACGACTCTTCGGTCCTGAAGCTAAGCGAAATGGACTCTGTACCGGGAGACGCTTTGGAAGCCTGGGTTCCGGGAATCTGAGAATCCCATACGCAAGAAAGACGCAGGTCTTTTGACCAGCGCGGGCAAACGGTGCCGAAAATTTTGCGAAGCGAGTCGAGCTCAAACTTTAGGCTCGGAACGCTGACGTCGTTCAGAGGTCTGCCCCCGTCGAAGTAAAAAGTTTTGCGGCCCGAGGGATGCGAAAAGACGCCCACTTTTTTGGCGGCGGGAAGGAGCCTTTTGCCTGAGAAGACGAGCAGATCTCCTTCGCGGGAATTGAACTCACGCAGATTCTCTTCGAGAGCCGCGAGGTCTTTGCTTTTGAAGAGGCTGAGTCGTGAGCGTTGCTTAAGTTCGATCTCGCCGGCAATGGGAAGATTAAAGAACAGCTCAGTTTCGTCGATCACGAAATAAAGTTGAGGTTTGCGCGCGAAGTCTGGATTGGGCAACTGCTCGACGGGTGTCGGCGCCGCGCTCTGCGGATTATTGCAGGAAACGAGACTCGCTAGAAGCGCAGCAATCGAGAGTCCTTGGGCCAGTCCACGCTTCGATCGGCGAAGGACTCCAAGTCTTCGGGCACATGAGCGACAAGAAGGGTCGGAATCTTGAGGTCTTTGATGAGAGCTAACAACCATGACTTCACTTGTGCCTTTGTCTCTTTGTCTAATGAGGAGAAAGCCTCGTCAAGCAGCAAACACTTGGGAGAAGAAAGCGTCGCCCTAAGGACGGCGATTCTCATGGCTTCGCCTCCGCTAAGGCTGGAGGGATCTCGATCAGCGAGTTTCGAGAGCGAAAGCTTGTCGAGGAACTCGTCTACGCGCTTTTCTTGAAGATCGCGACTCCAAGAGCGGTAGGGATTCTGAAAACGTAACGGAAAACGAAGGTTCTCACGAACGCTGAGGTGGGGAAGTAGCAGCGCCTTCTGAAAGACGAGAGAAATTTTCTGATCTTCAGGAGCCAGCTCTTCGATGGCCGTGCCGCCAAGTTCGAACGAAAAGCGGCCTTCACCGACTTGAGCCACATGTCGAAGGAATGTGGACTTGCCGCAACCCGACGGACCGCGAAGTCCGACGATCTCGCCGTCTTGGATCTGTCCCTCGATGCGTAGCGGAGCGTTTGATTGTGCAAGTGTGACGATACTCTTTTCGGTGAACTTCAAAGTCATGGGAAAAGTTTCTCCAAAATCTTTTTGAATGCGGAGCGAGCAAGAAGGGCGGCGACAAGAGTTAGGACAAAAACCCAGGAGGCGCTGTGGAAATCGTAACTCTGTGCGAGCTTCTTGCTGGCGAGCGACAGAAGAGGCATCTCTTTCATCCAGATCGATGCGAGAGCAATTTCTCCGAGCGCAATGCAGAAGGCATATGTAAGAAGTTTTTCAAACACGGGCCGTAAGTAGGGAACTTCAATCTTCCAAAAGATCTGCCGACGTGAAAGTCCAGCACTGCGCGCGTACAAAAGCGTTTCAGAGCTTAAAGCCGAGAGGCTTCTTTCGATCCAGAGAGCGGCAAACGGAAGCTGCAGAAGGGCGAGTGCAAGAGCGCAGAGCAGTAGTGACGGAAGCTTGCCGAGAGCACTCACGCCACCGAGCCCGATCGAGGTCCAGCTCGTCGCGATCAGAACGGGGGAGAGTGCCAGAAGAAAAAGCGCGCTTTTTCTGAGGGTCGACCTCGAGGCGGCAAGAGCCAGAAGAAGCACGAAACAAAATAGAGAGGTCAGTAGAGCATAAGAAACGGAATTCGACAGTCCTGACCAGAGCTCAGGGTCGGGCAGGCCGCTGCGAAAAATTGAAGTGGCTTGGATCACGATGAGGACCCCAACAAGGAGCATAGATCCAGTCGAGATCGTTAGGAGGGTTCCGCGAGAGGGGAGCTCAACGCGCTGACGTCGCTTTGACACGAGAGCTGAGTCTGAGTTCAGGACGAAGCGCGCGGGCGCACTGCGGACCGGAGTTCGGGTGAAGAGACTCAGAAGAAGAAGCTGAAGGCAAAGACTCACGGCAAACAAGATAAGCAGACGAGTCGAATCAAGATCGTTGCTGAGAGTGTAGTACAGAAGAACTTCCGGCGTGGAGTGCTGGGGTCCGCTGCCCAGTAAGAGAACAGTTGAAAACGCACCCAAAGACCAAAGAAAAATTAAAGGGAACCAGCTGCGAAACTCTTCCCAGAGGAGTGGATAGACGACCGCCTTTAAAGATGCGTGGGGACTTGCGCCAAGACTGCGCGTGACCCTCAAGAGGTCGGCGCCTTCGCTCTCAAGCCAATCCGAAAGTCTCTCAAAGAGATGAGAGGCGACAAAAAAAGACGACCAAACCACGTGAGCACTCACGATGAGGAGCCATCCTTCTGCTGATTCCAAAAGAGATGTTGGAAGAGCAAATAGAAGAAGAGCAATCGCAGTTCCGGGAAGAATGAAAAGCGTATTTCCCAAGTTCTGAAGAACCTGTGCCGGGATTTTCCTCCGTGACGGGCGACAGCTGAGAAGGGAGAGCGCGATCGTAGCGGCGAGCAGCAGAGACAGCGCTGCGCTCACGGCAGCCTCGCTCATTCCGAAGAGCAGCGAGCGGGAGAGGAGCTTGACGAAGGGAAGGCTGAGCGCACTGAAGTCCCAAAGAAAGAGGGCGTCGGCGATGAAAAGCAAAAACGGGAGAAGAACGCCTAAGCACACGAGGGCGATGAGCCCTTTCTCGGTCGAAGAAAGTGGGCGCTCCGGATTCACAAGCTCCACTGATCCATCCAGTCGCGAAGTTGGGTCGAGCTTTGCTCGGTGTCGAGATCCGTGAGGGCTTTGACGGGAGTGACGGCCTTGAAGCAGTCAGGCAGCGGAGTGGTGTCGAGAGCGGGCCACATCCAATTCTTCAGAGGAATCTGGGATTGGATTTCTTGCGAAAGAACGCTGCTGACGAGAATTTCGCTCTCCTTGGAGGCGGATCTTTTGGGAATGACCACAAACTCTTCTTGAGTCGGATAGCCTTCGATCAGCGGAAGCACGCGGTAGCGATCGGTTTTCTCTTCGCAGCGGTGATAGGCTTCGCTGCTCTGATAGCTCCACACGAGAGGGGCGCCGCCCTTCTGGAAAGCGGAATACGATACTGACCAGGAAGGGAAAACTTTCTTTGTGATTTGTTTTGCGTTGCCGAGACTCAGCAGGCGTTCGACGAAGATCGCTTTGATCCAGCCGATTCCGACCGAACTTACGCGAGGGTCTTGGACAAACGCGGATTTTGGAAACTTCGAGAGATCTTTCCAACTCGTGGGCCACTTCGAAGTGTCTTTCCACTGCTCGGTATCGACGATGAAGGCGTGGGGGCCTTTGGCAAACAGTGAGGCGCTCGCAATAGCGATTTTTGATCTGAGCTGCGCCACTTGAAGAGCCTCGAGGCCCAAAATCGCATCGAAACTTTCGGGTTTTTTGAGATAGGTCGCCACAAGGCTCGCGTCGCCATCTTCGGGGACCAGTACGAGGTCGCAGACGAGATTCGGCCCCGAACTGCGACAGGCTTTCTCAAAATTTTCTTCGAGAGCGGCCCCGAGACTTTTTTCACCCGTCATCGAGGAATAAGTGAGGACACGATAAGTTGTTTTCTCGCTAGCTTTGGGCGCGCACGCGCCCGCCATAAGGCCGAGGCACCAAAGAGTTGCTGCGCGAAAACGAAGGGGCGACATCGCCTACCGGTATACACCCGTTTGGGACTGGGCTTCCAGTGCTTGCCGCGGACCAGGCTTAGACTTGTCTTTTTTTACGACGCGAGCGGAGGAGGGCCCAGGCCGCATAGACCGCCGTTAGCAGTCCAAGCGAGTTTCCGCCGAAAGGACCCTGCGGTTTCACGGGCGCTAGGCTCGCACAGCCACCACCGTGTTCGGGGGGCTTCGATTCCCCGGCGTTCTGTCGAACGGGAATGGCGGGCAGGCGAGGATGAGTTCCACGGGTCGTGGTTTCCTGCGCGAGAAGGATGGCGTCGCGCGCCTGCACGAGCGAAGCGGACTGGATTTTTTTCAAAGATGAATATTTTTTTGAAGTTTCGATCAACAGTTCTTTGATTTCAAACGCCGTGAGCGAAGTGTTCACGGCGCGCATCACTCCCGCGATGCCTGCGATCACGGGTGCGGCCATCGAGGTGCCTTGCTTCTTGATATAGAGATTTCCCCAAGGTCCGTAGCCCGAGTAAGCGCTTAGGATTCCGCTTGTTCCTCCGCGTCCGTCGGCATAGTCGCCGGGAGCCGCAATTTGCACAGTTGTTCTTCCGTAGTTGGAGAACCCCGAAAGACTTAACGAGACGAGCGTGTCGGTCACAGAATTGTACGACGGAGTCGCGGAAGCCACCGACAACAGACTCGGAATATTGTAGTTCGCTGGGAAATAAGGGACGACATCGTTGTTGTTGGCGCCCTGGCTGTCCGCGTTTCCGGCTGCAATAGCAAGCACGACATCGTTCTCATAAAGTTTAGCGAACGTATCGTAGAGTGCCTGCGAGTAAGAATTGTTTCCTTTCGCACCCCAGCTAGCGTTGACGACGCTCGCTCCGCGCGCGAGCGCATACTCTAGGGCAACGATGGCACTCGCCGTGGAGCCCGAGCCGTCGTCGCCAATGAATCTGACGGGAAGAATCGAGACATTCTGGGCTGCAGGGAATTCTGCGATCGCGTGATCACGGATTGTTTTGAC
>Ga0247843_1009857_pt1 | contig 10407 bp, 7 predicted proteins | sample LaCruzMarch2017__FD_192420 | JGI IMG/M metagenome (GOLD analysis project Ga0247843, IMG submission 192420) | Freshwater microbial communities from meromictic Lake La Cruz, Castile-La Mancha, Spain - LaCruzMarch2017_8m | ecosystem: Environmental > Aquatic > Freshwater > Lake | place: Spain...
TAGCCGGCAACGACCATTCGGAATCACGTCGCGACAAGCACATCGTCAACGTATCAGCGATGGAAGGCAAATTCACGCGCTACACGAAAACTGATAAACACCCGCACACCAACATGGCCAAGGCCGCCGTGAACATGATGACGCAGACGTCAGCCCCCGATTACGTCAAGGATGGCATCCACATGAATGCCGTCGATACTGGCTGGGTCACCGACGAAGATCCGGCGCAGCACGCATCCCGGAAAAAAAATGAACTCGGATTTGAACCGCCACTCGACATCGTGGACGGCGCCGCCCGCATTGTGGACCCGATTTTCCACGGGCTCAACACGGGCGAACACATGTGGGGAAAATTCCTGAAGGACTACGCCCCGACGTCGTGGTGACCGGATTGCCAATCAAGCCGGACCGAAGACCACAAGTCGAATATCAGATCCACCATGGGTGAAATGGACGGTTGTGGTTTTGTGCGTTCCTTTCAGGGATTTCACAAAAGCCGCCGAAGCAGGCTCCTCCGGAATCAGGCACATTCCACTGAACGACGCGCCGGTACGAACTTCTAAATCAACGATGTGTGATGCAATCCTGCCAAAATATTTTTTGGCTTCGGCCGGTGCCTTGAGCCTTTGGCCATAGGGCGGATTCAGCAGCATGAGGATGCTCCGACCGGAACTAGCCATGACGCGCAAGGCGGTTTCACTGTCTGATTTGAAGAAATCTCCGGCCGCAACTTCGATGGCCTTGCTATCGATGCCTGCCAGATCGCAAAAATGAACGGCATTGTCCCGCAAATCAGAGAGGGCCTCGGCATTGCGTTCGATGCAAAGAACTGGCGGCAGCAGGGCCGATGCGCCCGCGGACGCAGGATATCCCCCAGAAACCGCGCGCGCCTCACTCATTTTTTTGCGGATGTGGGCAACCGTTGTGCCAGGAATTCCAGCAAAAGATTCGAACGCGTAATGGCGCCCAAAACTTCCACCACCAAGATCCAATTGGGTGGCGAGCCACTCAAACGCCAAAGTCCCCGTCCCGGCAAAGGGAACGTAAACTCCGTCAAATGGAATTTTTCTCGAAATTTCTTGCGATGCTTTTTCCAAATCCTGCGTGGAATCTGCTGCCAAGGTAACAAGAGTTGTCCGAATGCAACCCGCCGCCTGATGTTCCGGCAACGGAGCGGCTGCCGAGGTCAAATGTTTTTTGTAACCACGCTTGTATAAAGGCTCGCCGGCCAGACTGACCAAAACACGCAGACGGTCGCGGTAAAGATCCAGACGAAAACGCAACGCGGCATCTTCGGTCTGTTTGACGCCAAGAAGTTCGATAAATTTTTCCCTGATCGTCCCCGATGTCACCACAAAACTGGTGTTGGCCTTCACCGCGACGTGGACGCTTGCACCCTCTTGACCCTCTGGAACCGCGGGCAGGAACCCAAGCGCCTTCAGAGACTCGCAGGCTTTCCCCAAATCCCGCCACGAGCCACACTTGCCCTCCCAGGCCAGCCATTCAACGTCGTGGGCGGTCCGCAGGCGCATGCACCAGTCTAGAGCTTGGCGAAAATCAACGTTTGCGGCGTGGATGGCGCCTTTGTCGGCTTTGAATTCCGGGACGAACTTGTATTTTCCGAACGGTGCTGCCGTGATTTCAGTCACTTCCCCACCCGTAAGATCCACCCACCCCGGGGCCGGGCGAATCACAAAGTTGGCAGGTCGGGACAAATATTTGGGATAGGTTGCAGCCACAAAGTCACTTCCTTTGAACGCGTAATGGTCCCCGAATACCGGAAATCTGGTGGATTTACCAAAGGCATTTCCCTCAGGTTGAACCGGTCGCCGTTAAAAAGGATAAACATTTGACCGAAACGACTCGCATACCGGGCGAGAAAATCCGGATTTAACGCGAGGAAAATGCGTGGCTGGCGCGACCAAAATCTACAATTCAGGTGACTTCATCTTCAAAGCCGGCGACCAGTCCGACGGGATGTACATTGTCCGCAAGGGGCAGCTTCAGGTCATTTTGGATCAGGGCGGAAAACAGATGATCCTGGCCACCATTTCTGAGGGCGGCATCGTTGGGGAAATGGCCCTTTTTGACAAGCAAAAGCGCTCGGCATCGGTCAAAGCGACCCAGGCCTCAGAAGTAACGCAAATCACAGCGACGGATTTTGACGCGCTGACCAAACAAATACCCAAATGGTTCGTGGCCCTCATGGGCGCCCTCTCACACCGCCTGCGTCAAACCAACGAGCGCCTGCAAAAAGCTGAATCAGGCGGCGGTGTCCCCATGCAGAGTGCCCTTCGACTGATCGCTGTGATGGACCTTATTTGGGCCAAGCACGGCGAAAAGGACGAAAAAGGGAAATTCGTCGTCAATAAAAAGACCATGGAAAGCATGTTGAGTGAGACCTTGCAGGAAAATCCAGCACGGGTTCAGGCGTTTTTAAAAATCCTGGTCGATGGCGAGATTCTGATCAATGCCAGCGACCCGCGAAAGCAACCGGCCTGGGGAATGCCAAACAGGGCCTTTGCAACCCAGTTCCCCCAATTTCTCGCGGATTTCCGCAAGGCCAACCCGCCTGTTTCTTGCCTTGATGAAAACATGCTTAGGATCATGAAAGTCGCAACCGATCTGGCCCCGAAAAATCCTTATGACCCCGCTACGGTGCCATTCATGCAGATCGTCTCGGAACTCAAGGTTGAGCCGGAGAAGATCCCAGAGATGAAAAAAGCCTTGGAAGTGTTCAACTATACAGGCAAATCCTGTTCACTGATCAAGTCCAGTGATGGCGACACCCTGAAGATGGTCAAAGCCGACATCGCACGGCTCATGAAGTCCCACCAGATGCTGGCGGCATTTACCAATCAGAGTTTTTAAAAAGCAGGCAGTACCGAGATTGTCCAAATAAATCATTGGAAACTGGTGATTACAGCATCCGGCTGCGCAACCAGACGACCCCAATCAGGCACAGGGCCAAAATGATGATCTGACGCGCCAAACGACGGCGCCAGCGAAGGAATTGGGGCGATTTCGGTGCGTTGACACTCATACCTATAACTGTTAGTTTCCGTCGGCCTTTTAGGCAACCACTTCCTCGTTGAATCCATCTGGGAGCAAGAAATATCATGAAAGCCACAGTTGAATCGCTCAACTCGGTGCAACGTCGCATCCAGGTCGAACTCCCGGCAGATGCCGTCAACACCGCTTTTGAGGATGCCTACAAGCGCATCCAGAAAAAAGCCCACTTGCAAGGCTTCCGTCCCGGCAAGGCCCCGATGAACCTCATCAAGAAGTTTTACGGTGGATCTGTCGCCAGTGAAGTTGGCGAAAAACTCGTCAACCAAAACATTTTCAAAGTGATCAGCGAAAACAAGATCAACATGGTCGCACAACCAGTTCTGGAAAAAGCAGACCTGCCGGCAAACGACACCGCATTCCACTTCACCGTGGTCGTCGATGTGATGCCTGAGATCGTTATCCCGGACTACAAAGGGATGGAAATCAGCTGCGAGACCTTCTCGGTCAACGACGAGGTCGTCGACAAACAGATCGAAGACCTGCGCAAGCGCAATGCAAAGAAAAAACCGCTTGGATCGGACGTCGTGGCTACCAAGGGCCATTCGGTGAAGATGAAACTCAAAGCCTTCCGCGAAGACGGGACTGAGATCACCGGCCTTCCCACGGATGACATTGATACCGTCTTGGGCGACAGCCAGCTGGTTCCTGAACTTGAGCGCGCCATCCACGGCATGAAAGTTGGAGAGACCCGCGAAACGACGGTGACGCTGCCAGAAACTTTTGCCGACAAGACCATGGCCAACAAGGGACTAAAATACCAGATCACCCTGACGGAAGTCGCAGAACTTCAGCTGCCTGAGGCTGACGATGAACTGGCCAAGGACTTCGAGTTTGAAAGCCTTGCCAAGCTCAAAGAAAACATCCGCGAGCGCATGAATACCCAAATGGGTCAGCAGCGCCGTAATGCTCTTGAGGAGAAGGTTCTCGATAAACTAATCGAAAAATCCCCGTTCGAAGTGCCGCCCAGCCTCGTCGACGAAGCCATCGACGGCATGATCAAGGAACGCTTTGCCAGTCTGGATGCGGCAGAACAGAAAAAAGCCCTGTTTGATGAGGGCTTGCGCCAGGAAATGCGCCCCGTCGCCCGCCGCCGCACCCAAAACAGCCTGATCCTGGTCAAGATCGCCCAGGACGAAAAAATTGAAGTCACGGTCGATGATGTGAAGAACTATATCCAGCGCCAGTATGGCCAGGCCGCAAACCGGACTGACACCAATCTGGACTCCCTGGTGAAACTTCTGGGCGACCGCGTGAAACAGTCGCTCTTGTTTGAGAAAACTTTGGATCTGCTTATTAATTCAGCAGCTGTGAAAGATCTTCCCGCAAAATTGTAAAATTGGCAAACCCAGCCAGTTTCCTGAAACGCCCGCGATGCCTAAATACCGGCATCGCGGGCATTTTTTTGCACCCTTTTCCGTCCGGGGCTAAAGGCTGGCAATTTTCCGTCGATGAGCCTGCTGAGAATCAGGGCCTTGTCAGTCAGGTAATGCTGAATTAACGTAAGCATTCCGTCCGGTTCTGAGGCGCTCACTATAAACGGGGATCGATCATGCCACTAGTGCCAATTGTCATCGAACAAACCAACCGCGGCGAACGGTCCTACGACATCTATTCCCGCCTGCTGAAAGACCGGATTATATTTCTCGGGACTCCAGTCTTCGATGAAATTGCGAACGTGATCATCGCTCAGCTGCTGTTCCTTGAAAGCTCTGACCCGGACAAGGACATTCATTTTTACATTAACTCTCCGGGCGGCTCCGTCACCGCTGGTTTGGCGATTTACGACACGATGCGCATGGTCCGCCCAGACGTCCGCACCTATTGCATTGGCCAATGTGCGTCGATGGGCGCATGGTTGTTGGCTGCCGGCGCTCAAGGCAAACGTTATGCTTTACCGAATTCTCGCATCATGATTCATCAGCCTCTTGGCGGCGCAACGGGCCAGGCGACAGACATTGAGATCCAGGCGCAAGAAATCATCAAATTGAAAGCCAAGATGACGCAAATCTTGTCCGACCACACGGGACGGCCTGCCTCGCAAGTTTTGGAAGACATTGACCGGGATTATTTTATGTCTGCAGAAGAGGCAAAGGCCTACGGCATCGTCGACGAGATTGTTTCGGCAGGAACCCAGGAAAAGAAAAAGTAAAGTAACGCGTTCCTCCAAGGGAGATACGACACATGGCGGCCAAGGATTCAGGACTCCAGTGCAGTTTTTGCGGCAAGAGTCAGCGCGAAGTTAAGAAGCTGATCGCTGGTCCGAATGTTTATATTTGCGACGAGTGCATTCAACTTTGCAATGACATCATTGCCGAGGAAGTCGAGAAGGATGAAATCCTGAATCCATCGGGCAAGGTTCCGACCCCGAAGGACATCAAGAAGATTCTGGACGAATATGTAATCGGTCAGGATTCTGCCAAGAAGACTTTGGCAGTGGCCGTGCACAACCATTACAAGCGCCTCGAATCCAACAAGACCGCAAAGGGCACCGACGAAGTCGAATTGTCCAAGTCGAACATCTTGCTCATCGGACCGACGGGCTCAGGCAAAACGCTGTTGGCACAAACCTTGGCGCGAATCCTGAATGTTCCATTCACGATTTCTGATGCAACCAACCTGACCGAAGCCGGATACGTTGGCGAAGATGTTGAGAACATCATTTTGAATTTGCTTCAGGCATCGGATTACGATGTCGAACTGGCTCAGCGCGGCATTGGATACATCGACGAAATTGACAAGATCGCACGCAAGGGCGAGAACGCATCCATCACGCGCGATGTTTCTGGTGAGGGCGTACAGCAGGCCCTTTTGAAAATCATCGAAGGCACGATTGCGAATGTTCCGCCGCGCGGTGGACGCAAGCATCCGCAGCAAGAATTCTTGCAAGTCGATACGACCAACATCCTGTTCATTTGCGGGGGAGCCTTTGCTGGCCTCGAAGACATCATCGCGGCACGGATTGAGGTTTCTGCGCTCGGCTTCGGCGCGACGATCCACTCCAAAACGCAACGCGATGTGACCAAACTGTTGGCTCAGGTTCGCACGGAAGACTTGATGAAGTTCGGGATGATTCCTGAGTTTATCGGCCGTCTGCCAGTCGTTTGCGCCCTTGGCCAGTTGGACGAGTCCGCACTCCTCGACATTTTGACGCAGCCGAAAAATGCAATCGTCAAACAATTCAAGCGCCTCTTCAGCTTTGAAACGGTCGATTTGAAATTTACTGACGGTGCCTTGCGCGCTGTGGTCCAAGAAGCGCTGAAGCGCAAAACCGGTGCCCGTGGATTGCGCGCCATCCTGGAAGTCGCGATGCTTGAGATCATGTACGAAATGCCAGGGGTCGAGGGTCTGAAGGAAGTCATCATCACCGAAGAGACCATCGTCGAAAAGGCCGAACCCGTCATGGTCTACCGGACAGAAGAAGAAAAGGCAGCAGCGGCGGCTTCGGCCAAGGAACAGCCGGCCCAACGCGAATTCGGTTCTGGTGGCGCAAAGTAGGCCAACCGCGGCGTCCCGTCATCCTGAGCGACAGCGAAGGATCTTTTTCCCAGTCTAAATTTTAAACACCGGCCCGGCAAACCCGCGCCGGTGTTTGCTTTTAAGCTCCTTCAAGAAATCCCCCTGAGGATTTCACATTTCCTGCAATTGGTTCGATAATAGAAGTGTAAGGTTTGAGTTGAATGGATTGGTAGACGGATGGCAAATTTGCCTTTAAGCTGAAGTGAAAACAAGTACTTAACGTTTCTAATGCCTTGCCGGCGGGGGTGACCTGTGACCAGCACCAAAGACCCAACTGCAATCAAATCGTCGGATGCACCAGAAACTATGCAGATCCCTCTGCTCCCATTGCGGGACATTCTGGTTTTCCCTGCAACTGTGGTTCCCCTTTTTGTCGGCCGCGACAAATCCATTGCTGCGCTTGAACAGGCCATGGCGGGGAACAAGGAAATCCTCCTCGCCGCACAGATCAAGGCGAAAACCAATGATCCTGCTGCCGAGGACATTTATAAAATCGGTACGCTGAGCACGATTTTACAATTGCTGCGCCTGCCAGACGGCACTGTGAAAGTTTTGGTAGAAGGGCAACGCCGCGCCCGCATCGTCAATTTTCTCAAAACGGAAGAGTATTTCCTGGTTGAGGCGGAAGACCTGAAGGAAGAAAAGTCTCCAAGCGTTGAAGCCGAGGCTCTCATCCGCACCGTGAAAATGGCTTTCGACAACTACGTCCGGTTGAACAAACGAATTCCGCCCGAATTGCCGTTGTCCCTCGCGCAAATCGACGACGAAAGCAAGTTGTCGGACACGCTGGTGGCGCACCTGACGAATTTGAAACTGCAGGACAAGCAACGCCTCCTGGAGCAAACCAACCCACGCCTGCGACTGGAAGAACTTTACGGATTTATCCAATCTGAAATCGAAATCATGCGCGTCGAAAAGAAAATTCGCGCACGCGTGAAACGCCAGATGGAAAAAACGCAAAAAGAATACTACCTGAACGAGCAGATGGCAGCGATCCAGAAGGAACTCGGAGACCGCGACGATGGCCGCGCCGAACTTCAGGAACTTGAAAACCTGATCAAGAAAAAGAAACTTTCAGAAGAAGCCCGCGAAAAAGTCACCAAGGAACTTCGCAAGCTCAAGATGATGTCTCCGATGTCGGCCGAGGCCACTGTGGTCCGCAATTACATCGACACCGTCTTGTCCTTGCCGTGGCAGGAATTCACGCCCGAGAAACGGGACATCAAGTTTGCCGAGCAGGTCCTGGACAAGGATCATTACGGTTTGCGCAAGGTCAAGGACCGCGTCCTGGAGTACCTCTCCGTTCGCGCTCTGAGCACAGGCCTGAAAGGTCCGATCCTTTGTCTGGTCGGCCCCCCTGGAGTTGGCAAGACGTCACTGGCGCGCAGTGTTGCGACTTCAACAGGACGCAATTTTGTGCGGATCTCTTTGGGTGGGGTGCGGGACGAAGCCGAGATTCGCGGCCATCGCCGGACCTACATCGGATCCATGCCAGGCAAAATCATCATGGCTTTGAAAAAAGCTGGTTCCGCCAACCCTGTCGTACTTCTCGATGAAATCGACAAGATGAGCCAAGACTTCCGCGGCGATCCAGCTTCGGCCCTGCTCGAGGTCTTGGATCCAGAGCAGAACCATACGTTTAACGATCATTATCTTGACCTCGATTTCGACTTGTCGAAGTGCCTGTTCCTGGCCACAGCAAACACGCTTCACACGATTCCAAAGCCGCTCCTTGACCGGATGGAAGTGATTTCTCTTTCGGGATACACGGAAGATGAAAAACTGGCCATTGCGCAGCAATACCTTGTCTCCAAGGAGATCAGGGAAAACGGTTTGGAAAAGAGCCACATCACTTTCCAACCCAAAGCCCTTAAAGAAATCATCAGCTACTACACGCGAGAGGCTGGGGTCCGTAACCTTGAACGCGAAATCGGATCCGTTCTGCGTAAAGTCGCACGCAAGCATTTAAAGAAGGCTGCCGGTGGCGTCGAAACTGAATCTGACGAAGGTCCAGAAGGCGTCCAGGAACTTGAAGCCACGGAATCCATCATGGAGTCCGTCGTCGAAGTTGCGGCACAGCCGGAAGTTATCGAAACAGAAGCCGCCGCCGCGGTACCGACACTGGTTATTACCGAAGTCATTACAGACAAATCGATCAGCAAGTACCTTGGGCCGCGCAAGTTCCGTGTCGGTGTCCAGAGCAGCGCCAACGAAGTTGGCATTTGCACGGGTCTGGCATGGACGGAAGTAGGCGGCGAATTGCTGGTCACTGAAGTTGCCATCCTGCCGGGCAAGGGCAAACTGACCATCACCGGAAAACTTGGCGAAGTGATGCAGGAGTCTGCGCAGGCAGCACTGAGTTACGTTCGCTCACGCGCAAGCTTCTTGGATCTGGAGCCGGATTTTTACCAGAAGATCGACATTCACATCCACGTTCCCGAAGGCGCCATTCCCAAAGACGGCCCATCAGCCGGGCTTTGTATGGCAACCGCATTGACCAGCGCCCTGACGAAGCGCCCGGTGAGCAAGGACGTTGCGATGACCGGAGAAATCACCCTTCGCGGACGAGCTCTGCCAATTGGTGGACTCAAGGAAAAAATCCTTGCGGCGCACCGTGGTGGCATCAAAAAGGTCATCATCCCGAAGGAAAACGAGAAAGACTTGCACGACATTCCGAAAACGATTTTGAAAGAAGTTGAAGTCATTCCAGTCGAGCACATGGATTCAGTCTTGATGCATGCGCTGGCGTGGGATCAGCCGATCGAGATCGAAGGCGAAGCCGTCAAAACAGAGCCCGGCAAGCCGGACAAGCTGTTTGAAAAGTTGCGCGCAATCGCGGAGAAAACGGCATCAAAATCACAACCGCCGATCCTGCCGCACTAAGGGTTTGTTGTGCTGAATGACTACATGTTGAATGACAAAAACGGTTTGATTTTAGGGGTGGCCAACGAATTTTCGTTGGCCGCCTTTATTGCAAATGCGGCTCACGCCAACGGTGCGTCACTCGCCTTTAATTTTTTGCCGGATGCATCATCCGGGGGCGCAAAGGCCGAAAAGCGTGTTCGCCGTGTCACAGACCCCCTGAATTCCCAGTTCGTCATGCCCTGCGACCTGACCAGCGACCAGTCAACCGATGCTTTTTTCACTGCCCTGCAACGACAATGGAGCCGCCTGGATTTTCTCGTGCATTCGGTCGCATGGGCGCCCCTTGAAGACATCCTGTGCCAGACGATTGATGCGAGCCGCGCCGGATTTCGCGAGGCCATGGACATCAGCGTTTATAGTTTTCTTGCCTCGGCCCGACGTGCTGCAGAATTAATGCCCGATGGCGGTAGCATCATGACCCTGAGTTATTACGGCGGCGAGAAAGTCGTCGCTGGCTACAACCTGATGGGTCTATGCAAGGCCGCCCTTGAGTCCGCCGTGCGCTATGCAGCAAACGAACTTGGCCCGCGTGGAATTCGCGTCAATGCAATTAGTGCCGGCCCAGTGAAAACCCTCAGTGCCAGTGCCGTGGGGGCGACTGGTACCAGCGGCGGCATCGATGACATGCTGCACCTGCATCGCCTCGTCGCGCCACTGCGCCGCAACATCACCGGCGGAGATGTCGGGAACATTGCGTGCTGGCTGGCATCAGATCTGGCCGCCAGCATTACGGGTGAGGTCATCCATGCAGACTGCGGCTATAACATAATGGGCAGCCCACCCGCCGCCATCACAACAAGACCGTCGCCCTGATTCCGAAACCGTCGCCCTGATTCTGAAACCGTCGCCCTGATTCTGAAACCGTCATCCTGAGCGTCAGCGAAGGATCCTTTC
>Ga0247843_1009859_pt1 | contig 10405 bp, 17 predicted proteins | sample LaCruzMarch2017__FD_192420 | JGI IMG/M metagenome (GOLD analysis project Ga0247843, IMG submission 192420) | Freshwater microbial communities from meromictic Lake La Cruz, Castile-La Mancha, Spain - LaCruzMarch2017_8m | ecosystem: Environmental > Aquatic > Freshwater > Lake | place: Spain...
GACCCTTGAGTTTTCCTTTGCGAAGGAAGCCATCGTAATGACGTTGCAGCAAATGGGTTTCCACTTGGCGCATCACATCGAGCACCACACCAACCAAGATCAGCAAGCTTGTGCCCCCGAAAAATTGCAGAATGGGTGAGTTTTTATCGATGCCCATGAGCAAGCCCACGCCCGAGGGAAGAACGAAGATGAAGGTAAGGAAAATGGCGCCCGCAAAGGTCAGGCGCGTCATTGTATAGTCAAGGAATTCGCCGGTTGGTTTGCCAGGACGGACGCCGGGGATATAGCCGCCATTGCGCTTCAGGTCCTCGGCGATTTGCGAGGGCTGAAACATCGTGGCTACCCAGAAATACGAGAAGAAGAAGATACCGATGCCGCCCAGTGTGTAGTAGAGCCAGCCTTGACCGACAGCGTTCTGGAGTTTGATCGACCAACTTGCCTCGCTGCCGATCATCTGCAGGATGATGGCGGGCAGGGTGATGACTGCTGAAACGAAAATGATCGGCATCACGCCCGAGTAGTTGACTTTCAGGGGCAGATACTGCGTTTGACCGCCGAATTGTTTTTTGCCCACCACGCGCTTAGCATATTGCACGGTAATTTTACGTTGCGCTTGGGTGATAGAAATTACGGCCGCGATCACGAAAATCAGGAAGGCGAGCATGAAGACCAACTTGAGGGCGATGAACGGGTTCGCATCGACGCCGGTGGTGAAGGTTTTCCAAGCCAGCACCAGGGCACCGGGCAAGGCAGAGATGATGTTGACCATGATGATGATCGAGGTGCCGTTGCCGATACCACGTTCCGTCATTTGGTCTCCGATCCACATCAGCAACATCGTGCCCGAGACGATCGTCAAGAGCGCCATGGCATACCAAGTGACACCGGATTCCGCCACGAGGCTGCGCCCGTTAAGGACTTGCTCGATGCCAGGCATGAGTTGTCCCAATTGTTGCGGATTGGTGAGCGTAGCAATGAGGAAATATCCTTGCACCAGAGCGATGAGCAGAGCGACGTAGCGGGTGAACTGCGTGATCTTCTGGCGTCCGCCTTCTTCGCGCGAGAGCTTGGAGAGCTTCGGCACCACCGCCGTCATCAACTGGATCATGATCGATGCCGAAATGTAGGGCATGATACCGAGAGCAAAAATACCGGCTTGCTGCAATGCTCCGCCTGAGAACACAGTGAGCATTGCGGTAAGCGGGTTACTGGTGCCGCCATCGCTTTTGGCCATGCTCATGGTCCATTCATCAATGATGCCCGCATCGACTCCCGGAAGAGTGATGTGAGCGCCGAGGCGGACGATGACGATCATCGCCAGTGTAAAAAGAATGCGCGCGCGCAGTTCAGGAACGCGCCAAGTGTTAGCAAATGCAGAGATCATAGAGAGTGGTTAGAATGGGTGCCGCGGCACTGTAAACAGAGCGAGGAAGTGCGCAAGCACTTCCCCGCAGGAATCGTAAGATTTTATTCCGGTTGCGAGGAGAAGTCGATTACGCTGGTTGGATGGTTCCACCGGCCTTTTCGATCTTCTCACGAGCTGAAGCGCTTACGTGGGCGAGCTGGATGGTCAGACTTTTGGTGATGTCCCCGTTGCCGAGGATTTTCACGTGATCGTAGCGACCATTGACCAGACCGCAGCTGCGGAGCACTTCTTCATTGATGATGGCACCGCTTTCGAAGTTTTCTTCGAGGGTAGCGACATTCACGCCGAATACTTTTGTTTTGTAATCGTAGTTATTGAAGCCACGCTTCGGCAAACGACGATGGAGGGGCATCTGACCACCTTCAAAACCAATACGGACAGTGCCGCCGGAGCGAGCTTTTTGTCCTTTATTGCCTTTGCCGGAGGTTTTGCCGTGACCGGAGCTTTCGCCGCAACCGAGACGTTTGACGCGGTGTTTTGAGCCGGGATTGGGAGATAGAGTGTGAAGTTTCATTTCCTGCTAGATTGGATAGGGATTAGATTGCCTTAGCGACGACTTTTTTGCCGCGTGAGGCGAGGATGGTCTCGCGGGTGCGCAGGCCGGAGAGAGCTTTGATGGTGGCCTTGACCACGTTGGCGTGGTTGGAAGAGCCCATCGACTTGGCGAGGATGTCTTTGACGCCTGCAGCTTCGCAAACGGCACGGACACCGCCACCGGCGATGATTCCCGTTCCGGGAGATGCTGGCTTGAGCAACACTTTACCACCACCGAACTCGGCGTAGGTTTCGTGCGGCACTGTGCCATTAACGATGCAAACCTTGGTGAGGTTCTTACGGGCAGCTTGGCCACCTTTTTTGATCGCATCGGAAACTTCCTTCGCCTTGCCAAAGCCGAGACCGACTTTGCCTTCTTTATCGCCACAAACGACGAGGGCGGAGAAGCTGAAGCGACGACCACCTTTCACTACTTTGGCGCAGCGATTGATGAACACCACTTTTTCCGAGATGCCGTCATCGACTTCGGGGCGACGGTCATCGCGACGAGGGCCACGGTTGTTACCGCCGCCTTGGCCACCACCACGGTTGAAGCCGCCTGGGCCGCCGCGGCGTTGATCGAAGCCGCCGGAGTTAGCGACGGGGCCGAGAGCATTGTCTGCGGCGGGAGCGGGAGTTTCGGGAGAAACGGGAATGTCAGAATCTGTTACCATAGAATGTGATTATTAGAATTGGAGACCGGCTTCCCGGGCGGCTTCGGCAAGTGCTTTGACTTTGCCATGATAGATGTGACCACCACGGTCGAAGACCACGGCGCTGATGTTAGCAGCTTTAGCACGCTCAGCGATGAGAGCACCGATGTTGCGGGCGCAATCGACGTTGGCTTGCGCTTTGTCGAAACTCTTGTCGAGCGTCGAGGCGGAAACCAAGGTGCGACCGGCGACATCGTCGATGATCTGAACGTAAACGTGTTGGTTGGAGAAATGCACAGCGAGGCGTGGGCGACCGGTGGTGCCGGCGACCTTGCGGCGGATGCGTTTGTGAACGCGCTGCCGGATTTCTTTGCGATTGATCGTACTCATGAAATTGGGTAAATGTTAGGTTGGTTAGGAATGACGACTGGTTATTTACCGACGGATTTGCCTTCCTTGCGACGGACGTGTTCGCCAGCGTAGCGGACGCCTTTGCCTTTGTAGGGCTCGGGTGGATAGAATCCGCGCACTTCGGCGGCGAATTGGCCGACCATTTGTTTGTCGATGCCTTCGACCTTGATCTTGGTGTTATCGGTAACGGTAACGGTGAGACCATCGGGGATCGGGTGAAGCAGGGGATGTGAACGACCGAGTGACAGGTCGAGGTCCTTGCCTTTGACTGCGGCACGGAAACCGACGCCTTGGATTTCGAGGTCCTTGACGAAGCCTTTGGTGACGCCGCTGATCATGTTATTGACGATAGCGCGAGCGGTGCCGTGAAGGGCACGCAGTTGGCGCGAGGTCTCCGAGTTCCGGGTGACGGTCAATTTGTTGTTTTCGTTGCTCAGATCGATTCCGGAAGGAAGGGTAAAGGCAAGTTTGCCTTTGGGCCCTTCGACCGTGATGATGCCACCGTCATTTTTGACAGTAACTTTTTCGGGCAAGCTGATTGGTTTAACTCCTACGCGTGACATAATGGTATAATGTGTGGGGTTAGTGGTTTACCAAACGATGGCGAGGAGTTCTCCGCCGAGTTTTTCCCGTTTCGCGCGAGCGCCGGTCATCACACCTTTCGGGGTCGAAAGGATGGAGATGCCGAGGCCGGACATGACGCGTGGAATTTCATCGGAGCCAACATAGTTGCGGCGGCCAGGCTTGGAGACGCGCTTGAGTCCGGTGAGGACGGGGCGGCCATCGACAAACTTGCCTTTGACTTTCAGGGTCGGGAAGCCTTCGGTGGTGACGACTTCATAACTCCAGACATAGCCTTCTTCTTGAAGGATTTTGGCGATGTCTGCCTTGATGCGCGAATAAGGCGCGGTGAAGACTTCATTGCCGGCACGGCATGCATTGCTGAAGCGTGTCAGGAAGTCGGAAATGGGATCAGTGAGAACGGCCATAATAAGGTGCAGTAAGTAGGTTAGGCTTGGGCGGCTTGCGCAGCGGCATCAGGGGTTTCAGTTTCCTGTTCGCGTTTGTTTTCGCGGAATGGCATGCCCAGGGCGCGCAGCAATTCACGGCCTTCGTTATCCGTCGCAGCGGAGGTTACGAAGATCAGGTCAAATCCGATGTTGCGTTTGATCTGGTCGATTTCAATTTCAGGGAAAATCGATTGATCCGGCACGCCCATGGCGTAGTTGCCACGACCGTCGAAGGATTTGTAAGGGATACCGCGGAAGTCGCGGATGTTCGGAGCGGTGATGTTGATAAAACGATCAAGGAACTCCCACATGCGGGCGCCACGAAGCGTGACGCGAGCACCGAGGGGCTCATCAGCGCGGAGTTTGAAGTTCGCCACGGCCTTGCGGGAGAAAGTGATCGAAGGCTTTTGGCCGGTGATCTTGGCAATCTCATTGGCGGCATCCTCTACGGCAAGCTTGCGGTCGGGGGCTTTGCCCATGCAGGAAGTCACCACGATTTTTTCGAGGCGGGGAACGGCGTTCGGGTTGGTGTAACCCAGTTTCTCCTTGAGGGCCGGGACGGCTTTCTCGCGGTAGTGTTGTAGTAGTCTTGGTGTGCTCATATTTGTGTTTTAGCGGGTCAGCGCATTTTTTTATGCTTGCGCTTAAGCGCGGGCGGGGTTGCGGGCCATTCGTGAGAACGGCCAGAAACTTAGCCCAGTTTCTTTACGTTGGAAATGTGGATCGGGGCGTCTTGGGTCAGCAGGCCGCCATCGGGATTGGCTTCCGACTTGCGGGTGGCCTTGGTGACGAGGCGGGTATCGCCGACAATGACGGTGCCCTTTTTGGCGTTGACTGCGAGAACCGTGCCGCGCTTGCCTTTGATGGCAACGCCGCCAGTGGTGATCTCGACTTGGTCGCCTTTTTTGACGTGTGTTTTGATTTTGCTCATGACAGAAAGGAAATAAAGGTTAGACGACTTCGGGGGCGAGGGAAACGATTTTCATGAACGACTTCTCGCGAAGTTCGCGGGCCACGGGGCCGAAGATACGCGTTCCGCGTGGGTTGTTGTCTTTATCGATGATGACAACGGCATTGGTGTCGAAGCGGAGCACCGAACCATCGGCGCGGCGGATCGGGGCGCTGGTGCGCACGACCACAGCTTTGACAACAGATCCTTTTTTCACCGAAGCGGTGGGGATCGAGTCGCGGATGTGGCAAGTGATCACGTCACCGACGTGGGCAAAGCGAGTGCGTTTGCCAATGACGCCAATCATTTTGGCGCTTTTCGCGCCGGTGTTATCGGCGACGACTACGGAAGATTCCATCTGGAGCATGATTCAATAAAGTGTAAGGTGGTTAACGGGCGGGCGGAGTGGTATTAGTGAGTGAGGATGGAGTCAAGTGCCCAACGCTTTAATTTTGAAGTAGGGCGAGATTCCACGATGCGAACTTTGTCACCGATTTTCGCTTCGCTCTTTTCATCATGGACGTAGAATTTTTTCGTCTGCTTGATGATCTTGTTGAAACGTGGGTGCGGAACGCGTGCGACGTATTCGACGACGATGGTTTTGTCCATCTTGTCAGAAACTACGAGGCCGACGCGCGTTTTGCGTTTGGTGGCGGAAGTGGTGGTGGCGGGATCGCTCATAAAAAAGGAATGTCAGAGTTGAATAAGGAATTATGCCTTGGCTTTGCGCTCGGCAAGGAGGGTGACAAGGCGGGCGTTTTCGCGGCGGATGGCGCGGACGCGAGCGGAATTTTCCAGAGCGCCGGTGGCTTTCTGGAGTTTGAGGTTGATGCCCTCAAGTTTGAGATCGCGGATGCGACGGTTGATTTCGTCAACCGAGAGTTCGCGAAGGTCTTTTGCGGAAGTAATGGCCATAAGAGTGTGAAGTGAAATTATGCGTGTGGATTGCGGACGACGAAGCGGGTAGGAATACCGAGCTTGTAGGAAGCGAGGCGCATGGCTTCGCGAGCTTGGGACTCGGGCACGCCGGCGATCTCGAACAACATGTTACCGGGACGGAGCACGGCGACCCATGCTTCCACGGAGCCTTTGCCTTTACCCATCCGGGTTTCAGGAGGACGAGCGGTGATCGATTTGTGGGGGAAAATCCGGATCCAGACTTTTCCTTTCCGTTTGAGGAAACGGTTAATCGCGATACGGCAGGCTTCAATCTGGCGGTTGGTCATCCAGCCGCGGTCAAGAGTCTGGAGACCGAAGTCGCCGAAGGCTACGGTGGTTCCGGAAGTGGCATTTCCGGCACGGGATCCGCGGAAAGATTTGCGGAACTTGGTTCGTTTGGGCATCAAAGGCATAGCTGTGTCCTCCTAAAGTGTGTGGTTAAAATGGGTAAGGTGAAAAGAAATGAGATCAATTAGCGGCGCTCAGGGCCACGATTGTTATTGTTGTCGCGGCGTTGTTCGCCACCGCGATTGTTGTTGTCACGGCGTTCGCGGCGTTCGCGTGGAGGACCACCAGCGCCCGGACGACCATCGTCTTCCTTGCGGTTGATCCAGCACTTGACACCGATGATGCCGTAAAGGGTGCGGGCTTCGGCGAAACCGTATTCGATCGGCACGCGGAGAGTTTGAAGAGGCACTTTGCCTTCGCGATACCACTCGGCACGAGCGATGTCAGCACCACCCAAGCGACCAGCGCAACGAACGCGGATGCCTTCGGCACCGAATTCCATGGCGGTTTGCAAGCAGCGTTTCATGGCGCGGCGGAAAGAAACGCGACGCTCCAATTGCTGGGCGATGTTTTCCGCAACGAGTTGTGGCTCGAGCTCGGGCTTGCGGATTTCGAGAATGTCGATCTTAACTTGAGCGCCGCCGCAGATCTTGGAGATCTCGTTGGTCATTCTTTCGATTTCGCTGCCTTTGCGACCGATGATGAGACCGGGGCGGGCGGATTGAAGAGTCACGCGAACGGAGTTCCAGGCGCGTTCGATCACCACTTTGGCGATACCAGCGAACTGGAGGTTCTTTTTCACGTAGTCGCGCACGGCGAGGTCTTCGTGAAGTTTGTTAGCGTAATCTTTGCCAGTGGCAAACCACTTGGAGCGCCAGTCTTTGTTGACGGCGAGGCGGAAGGCGATCGGATTGACTTTTTGTCCCATAATAGAATGAATTTAGAAGTGAGTGGTGCTTATTCGCTGGCTTTGGCAGGCTTGGCGGCTTTGGCTTTTTTCGCAGGAACTGCTGCGTCCGTAAGAGTGATGAAAATGTGGCTGGTAGGGCGGCGGATCGCACCGGCGGAACCTTTGGCGCGTGGCTTGAAACGCTTAAGTGCGGGGCCAATGCCAATGACGGCTTCTTTAATTGTCATCGACTCGGCATCCAGTTTGAAATTGTGCTCAGCATCGGCCATGGCCGTTTTGAGAGTTTTGCCGATCAACATGGCCGCTTTTTTCGGCGTGAAGTTGAGGATCTCCATGGCGCTGCTTGCGGGCAGGCCTTGGATTTCGCGGGCGACGTCGCGCGCTTTCTTGGGCGAGAGACGAACGTATTTTGATGTGCTTTTGACTTCCATGGTCGTAGGATCTTGTGATGTGCCGGGAGGCTTATCGTTGTGGTTGTGTTTCGAGAAGGATGGTGTCGCCGAGGCGGACAATTTCGTTAGGGGGATCGAGTTGTTCGACGAAGGCTCCGGCGACGTTCTTGCGGACGTCAGCGATGATGGCTTTGCCGAAGGCGCGCTCGCCGCGGAGGATGGTGTAGGTCATGCCGATGCGGCAATCTTGGTTCTTGCCGACATTGACGACGAGCAGGCCGCTTTCCGCATCGATGCTCACTACCTGTGCCCGCTGGAGCGAACCGGTTTTGATATCGGGGCGCGGTTTATGGCGCAGGCCGAGGGCGGCGTCAAGCTCGCGGAGCGAAGTTTCGAGGCGCAGGCGAGAATCGGGATCGGCAACAACAGCTTGGCGGACAAAGTCTTGGGTGTTCGATGAAAGCGCGAGTGCAGCTTTTTCGGTCGCTTCGAGGCGTTCTTGCAGGAGTTGTTGTTCAGCAGCGGCTTGGACCAAGCGGTCATCGCCACCATCGAGCAGATTCTTGCCGAGAGCTTCGAGGCGTTGTTTGATTTGCGCCAATTGCTGGGCCGCTTCTTGTTCGCCACGTTTGGCCTCGATGACCGTGCCCGCGAGAATTTCATTCTGCTTGCGGAGTTTGGCAATTTCGAGGCGCAGGGTATCGGCTTCGGAAAGTGTAGCGCCCTCTCTGACATCTTGCGCCGGGGCCACAGCGATCCCCGCGCCAAACCCGAAGGTGGCGAGAGCGAGGATGCGAATGGACTTGCCCGGATGCATGATGTGCGTGAGAGAGTGGATTATTTCTTACCGATACCGCCGTGTGCTTTGAAGATACGAGTCGGGGAAAATTCACCGAGTTTGTGGCCGACCATGTTTTCTGTCACGAAGACAGGCACGAAGGTCTTGCCATTGTGCACGGCGAAGTTGTGACCGACGAAATCGGGAGTGATCATGGACTTACGGCTCCAGGTTTTGATCGCTTTGTATTCACCGATGGCGGCGACGGCGTCAATTTTGGCAAGGAGCTTTTGGTCAACGAAAGGACCTTTTTTCAATGAGCGAGGCATGAGATAGAGTAGTTAGAGTGAAAAATGATTACTTCTTAGGACGAGGCGATACGATGAAGATGCCGCTGGCCTTCTTCTTGTTGCGAGTCTTCTGACCTTTGGCGTGACCCCAAGGGCTGAGAAGGTGCTTGCGACCACCACCGGATTTCGAGCGACCTTCGCCACCACCGTTCGGGTGGTCAACGGGGTTCATGGTCATACCGCGGACGGTCGGACGAACGCCCATCCAGCGAGTGCGGCCAGCTTTGCCGGAAACTTCGTTCATGTGCTCACGGTTACCGACCTGACCGATGGTGCAGAGGCAATCTTCGTGGAAGCGGCGAATTTCACCGGAGGGCATTTTCACCAGGCCGTAACCAGCTTCGCGGTTGGAAAGGATCGCTTGCTGGCCAGCAGCGCGGGCGACTTTACCACCGGAACCGGGGAGCAGCTCGATGTTGTGAATCACGGTTCCCAAAGGAACGCTCTTCAGCGGCATCGCGTTGCCGGGTTTTGGATCGGCTTTGACCGTTGAGATGACCGAAGCGCCGACTTCCAGACCCACAGGGGCGAGGATGTAGCTCTTGGTGCCATCGGTGTATTGGATCAAAGCGATGCGGCAAGTGCGGTTTGGATCGTATTCGATGCCGAGCACGGTGGCGGGCATGTCCGTTTTGTTGCGCTTGAAGTCAACGAGACGGTAGTGGCGTTTGGCGCCACCGCCGACGTGTCGCATGGTGATACGACCAGTGTTGTTACGACCGCCGCTGCGTTTGACAGGAGAAAGCAACGACTTTTCAGGCGTCGATTTAGTGATCTCGTCGAAGGTCGGGTGTTGTTTGTAGCGCCCGGATGGAGTGTGTGGTTTGAAAACTTTTAAGGCCATGACTCAGAGTTTGGTTGAGTGTTCGGAAAGGGTGGATGGGATTACACGAGGTCGAGTTTCTCGCCTTCCTTGAGGCGCACGATCGCTTTTTTGATATGGTTGGTGCGGCCTTCGTCGGCACGGCGGCGGCGCTTGGCTTTGCCGCGGCAGTTGAGGGTGCGCACATCGGCCACTTTTTTACCGAGCAGGGTTTCGACGGCCTGCTTGATTTCGAGTTTATTTGCTTTCGGGTCCACATCGAGCACGATCTCATTGTTGAGTTCGTTCAAGTAGGTGGCCTTCTCGCTCATGCGGACGTTTTTGATGACGTGGAAAAGATCTTTCATAACAAAATTAAGCTGTGCGTTTGGCGAGGGTTTCGAGGGCGTTGCCGACGACGAAGATGTCGTTGTGCAACATGATGTGCTCGCAGTTGACTTCGCTCGCGGTCATCAACAGCACGTTTTGCACGTTGCGGGCGGCGAGGTAGGTCGATTCCGTGAACGAATCGGCGATGATGAGGATACGACGGGCGGTGGAGAGTGCGGCGACGGTGGCAATGAAAGACTTCGTTTTGCCATCGGCGATTTCGAAAGACGCGAGCGTCTTGATCGAACCAGCGCGGACGTTATCACCGAGCACGCGGCGGAAGGCCAGCTTGCGGGTGGTTTTGCTGACTTTCTTGGTGTAGTCGCAAGCGCGAGGACCGAAGACTACGCCACCACCGACAAAGATGGGAGCGCGTTTGTCACCGTGGCGGGCGCCACCGGTACCTTTTTGCTTGTAGATTTTCTTGTTGTTGCCGGAAACTTCACCACGGGTCTTGGTGTGTGCGGAACCGGTACGACGGTTGGCACGATAAGCCGTGATGAGGTCGTGAACAGCCTGGGAGCCTTTATCGGCGGGTGCGAGGAGCATGTGGGCGGCCTCGGCGGCTTCTAC
>Ga0247843_1009861_pt1 | contig 10402 bp, 5 predicted proteins | sample LaCruzMarch2017__FD_192420 | JGI IMG/M metagenome (GOLD analysis project Ga0247843, IMG submission 192420) | Freshwater microbial communities from meromictic Lake La Cruz, Castile-La Mancha, Spain - LaCruzMarch2017_8m | ecosystem: Environmental > Aquatic > Freshwater > Lake | place: Spain...
CAAAAGCACGGCCATTGTTCGAGGCCTGGAAGGTGGCGGCAACGACATAATCGATCCCGCTACGGGCAAGGTTGATCCCGCCTACGGGAACACCCTCTACACCGGCAACCTGATCTATGGCCAACCCCTCGCCAACGTAGCCGCCGACGCCCAAGTTGATCACAGGGTCGAATCCGATCTGATCAAAACCACCTACATCACCGCCGATGCCAAGGGCCTAGAAAATGCCGTTGTTTACAACGTGCCAAATGGCAATAGCAATGGCGTTGCCTCCATGGGTGGTTCGGCCACAGCCAAGGCCTCAATGATTGTGGGCAGCGGCTGGGATCGCCTTGATCCCGCCGATGCCGGCCGGGTTGTTTTCACCCCAGAGCCCAATCCAAACCTCCAAATCATCTCCCAAGCCATCGGTGTTGATGGCTCCACCCTCTACGGCGCACCTACCCTAAATTCCACCGTTACCGGCAGTGGTCTTGCAATCGTTGATCTAGCAAGCCGCAATAACCACATCATTAGCCCAACAGAAGTTGATCGCATCAACGTGGTTGGTATTGGTATCCGCGATACAGAGATCTACACCCACCGCGGCAACGATTTGATCGCTGCCAGTGGTGGTGTATTAGACGATGGTATCTATTACGGCAATCGCTTTAATCACCTCGCCGGTGTGCTCGATGCCGCAGGTTTCGACAACGTCACCATCTATACAAATGAAGGTGATGACCGCATCCTTGGTTTGATAATGAGTGAAACCGATGCCGGCCTTGATGCCAATGGCGATGGCATCCTCTCAAGCACCGTATATCTCGATCAAGGGGCCCGCGATCCCTACGAACTAAATGGCTACAACGGCTTCCGCAATACCAAAGTTGATTCCGGCATGGGCAGCGACGTTATCCGAGGTGCATCCAATGTGGCCACCTTCTATGGCTCGCTAGGAAACGACAGCATCGTCCTCGATCGCGCCAAAGATACGGCCCTCTGGGGTGGTGCCGACGACGACTACCTACAAATCACCGGTAATGTGCGCGGTGATATCAACCTCTGGGGTGACATCGGCAACGACATGCTCATCTCCGGTAAGCAAGCCGATAGCATCTTCAATCTCCAAACCCTCGATGGTGGTTACGGACAAGACATCCTGGTTGGTAATGCCGAAAGCGTCGACAACTTCCTGATGGGCAATGGTGGTGCCTCCTTGATGGCCACATCCAGCAAACAGGTGAATTCAGCCCTCACCGATCCCGCCTTCTGGGCCAAACTCAATCCGGATGAAAAAAACCTGCTCTGGAAAGAAGGCGTTCTGCTTGGTGCCCAAACCGTTGCCATACAGAATTCAATCCTTGCCAATAGGGGTGCTGATGGCTCCCTCACCGCCAATGGCACCGGCGCCATTCGCAATATCGATGTGATCAGCAGCTTCGAAGCTGGCCCCTGGCGCGACACCGTTGAACTAAACGCAGCCCTTGCAAACCTCGACGAAACCACCTGGAAATCTGAAGGCACATTATTTTCAATCGGTGCTGATGGAGAACTAGATGCCGTTGAAACATCAGCAAACCACCCCAATCGCATTGGCCTGATTGTGGGATCCCTTCAAGATATTAATAATCTAGGTAAAGCCATGCCATCCATTGCCTACGCCAGCGATACCCGCCAGCTTCTCTACGATGCCGATGGCGATTGGAGCTCAGGTTCCATCAGCATGGGCATTATTAATATCAACAACGGCGCTGGTTTTAACCACTCCAACGTGCGTTTTGGCAGTGCCACCGGCGAAGGCATGGGCGTGCCGATTGCGCTATAAATTTCATTGATTCACACCAAATCAATATATTCACTCATTCATCAACATCAAAGCCTCATACGCTCTTAACCTCACGAGCCATTGATCTACATCTCCTCCTTGATCTGGATGCCAATTGATTACATTTTTTCGCCAATGGTTGCGCACTTCAGCCTTGGTAAATGGTTTAACTAAAGCTAATCCCAAAGAAATTATGCATTCAGTTTTAAATATTTTTTGCTCAGCCACAGTTAAAAAAACTGTTTGGCCGTTAAGATCAGTAAATCGATATTTCTGTTCCGTTATTTTTCGCTTACGCTCCTGTGCAATTAAATAAAGCAAACGGTTATGGTTAACTACTACTTTATCAACCTGGCCCCTATCACGCACGCTATCAATACTCCAAGCAGCAATTGCTAAAAAAACCTTCCACGCAGCGCCAGCCAGCACAATAGCAAGCCCAATAACCAGTAATGAAGCCAAAATCGCAGCAATTAATTCCACACCTACCCTGCTTGCCGTAACAAATCCAGCATAAAAGCAACAAGTACCTTGCCTCGGCTCCTAGCACACATAAAATATAGCAATGACTGAGCTCATCCCAAGCGAAACCCTCCATGCTGCCATAACAGCTCAGCTAAATTCATTGCAAGAAAAAAAAATTGCATCCCTTCTTGCAGAATTAGGTGCCCTACCTCAAATAATTAAAAATATCGCTAACCAGTTGATAATTGGCCAAATAGTATTTGATCAACAAGAAATTGATATGGTGAATAAACAAATAGCAGAAGGTTTACCCTTACCACCGGATAAAATATTTAGCAATCCAATTGATACAATAAATCATGCGCCCGAAAACATAAAGCCGATCCTCGTTAGTAGATACAGGGAATTACAACTTAGAAAACTAATTAACTCAACATACCAAGAAATCGTAGATCCCTACTTCCTGGAACGCAGGGCAGCGCTAGAAAAAATTGTTTATGGTGTAATTAGAGTATCATCGCCAGGTGTAGCGGATGAGTTATATCTTAGGCTAATTGATGGCGATATTACATTTGGTGATCTAGCACAAAGATATTCAGAAGGCGACGAAAGATATACCAAAGGTTTGGTAGGTCCAATACCACTCCTACAGGTGCATCCCGCCATCCAAAAGGCTCTCACTACTATCAGCACTGAAGAAATTCATCCTCCAGTTCAAGTTGATAAATGGTTTCTAATCCTCACCCTCGTGCACACTCAACCAGCACGGATGACAGACGAAACACGCATCCAGCTGATGCGAGAACTTTATGAAAAGGATCTTGAAATTTTAATAAAAAACTGTATCGACCATTTACTTGAAAACCAATGACTGAAATCAACAACTCCTTAAGAGATACCCTCCTACTATTTCCATTCCTCGCCGATCAACCATCCGAAATTATTGATGAACTTTCAAGAAATGCTAAATATGTCAAATACAAATTAGGTGATACCCTAGCCAGATTAAACCAAGCACAACAAAATGTTTTCTTTATAATTCAAGGTTCAATTCGTTCCGTTGTTTATTCAAAAAATCTACCCAAACAACTTGCTACCCTTCAAAAGTTTCAAGCGGGATCCCTCACAGGCTGGTCTGCTATTAGTTGTGGACGTTCTTTAGAAACACTTATCGCAATATCAGAAACCGTTGTAATCGCAGTTCCATACACAGCAATGCAATCTGCAATGGCTATGAATACAGCCTTTGCAAACCGGATCCGCCAAAGTATCAATCCAAGCGAAATCTTCTATGTGCTTGAAGCTTATCTAAACAAATACCCTTTCGTTGTTGGTTTAAAACTTATCCCCACAGCACAACAACTAGCCGAAGATTCACAAGTTCTATCTATAAGTATTTCACAATTTTTAAGCCTAGGCACACAAGAATTAATTGCAAAACTACCAGAAGGCAGAACCTGGATTGCTTCTTCAGCCAATCTCCCCTCTGGCTGTGTAATCGAAGATGCTGAAGTATTTCTCAGGAATATTAATCCAGATAATACCAATCAAGAAATACTAGTTAGATTTCTTGGAATCAAATCCACAAAATTAGAACAACTTCTCGAAGAAACTGAAGTAAAAGACACAAACCAAACAACAACCAATCTGGAAACTAAACTTTTTCAAAGTTGGAAGAATCACGAAGCTGCTATTCGTTCGAAAAAAATACTTCCTTCCCAAGCCAACAACGAAAATTCAAATAATCAGCTCACCATCGCAGATGAAACACCACAACTGCCAGATCCAGAACCTATCCACATTGAAGAGATCCAAACCAGACCCGTTAGTTCATTCCCTTTCCATAAAGGAATTGGTTCACTTGATTCTCAAATCGCCGCATTTCGTATGCTGGCTGATCATCTCACAATACCGTTTCGCAAAGAATTATTTAAACGCATATTTGGCGATCAGGTAAACCGTCATGGAATAGTCTCCCTAGCCCTGTGCGGTGCAGTAGCCGAATCAATTGGCTTGCAAACCCAATTGCTTGAATTAGAGGCAGAGGCAGTTTCACGTTTGGAATATCCTTTACTGTTGCTTTGGGGTGATGGCCTAGCCATAATTTACCGATACACTAAAGGTAAGTTTTTGCTAGGTATTCCATCAGTAGGGCTGGTGGAACTCAACCCAGACGAATTTAAAGATCAATGGGGGGCAGCTGGCGAACTCTTGCTTTTGCGCAAACTAGATACAACTCCAACAAGACGCTTTGGCTTTAAATGGTTTATTCCAGCACTTACTAAATATCGGGCTGTTCTAACGGAAGTTTTACTGGCTAGTTTCTTTATGCAGCTATTTGGCTTAATAAATCCACTTCTAATTCAGCAGGTAATCGATAAAGCCATCATTAATTCAAGCCCCGATGCTCTTGGCATTCTAGGGTTATTATTGGTGGTGTTTGCCATCTTTGAAGGCCTGCTACTTTGTCTTCGTACATTCCTATTTAATGACACTACAAATCGACTTGATCTTAGCCTTGGTACCGAAATTATGGATCACCTGCTCAGGCTTCCCCTGAGCTACTTTGATAGAAGACCAGTGGGAGAAGTTAGTAGCAGGATATCTGAAATGGAAAAAATACGCGCCTTTCTTACAGGCACTGCACTAACCACAATTCTTGATGCTGTATTTGCTTTTATTTATGTAATTGTTATGCTTATCTACAGCTGGCAGCTAACATTAATCTCCCTTGCAGTAATACCAATTCTCATAATCCTTACAATCATTGTTTCGCCCATAGTTCGTTCCAGACTACAAAAAAGAGCGCTGGCTAGCGCTAAAACCCAGAGCCACCTCTTAGAAGTAATCGGCAGCATGATTACCGTAAAAGCTCAAAATATTGAGTTAAGAAGCAGATGGAAATGGCAAGAACTCTATACAGATTTCATTGCAGAGGGTTTTGACGTAACACTAATTAGCACAACGGCTAGCAGCATCAACGACTTTCTTAATAAACTTTCTGGCCTACTTGTTATCTGGGCAGGGGCATATCTTGTTCTTTCTGGTGATCTAACACTTGGCGAATTAATTGCTTTTCGAGTGATCGCTGGCTACGTAACTACTCCCCTATTAAGGATGACCGGCGTGTGGCAAAGCATCCAAGAAACCGCACTATCGCTTGAGCGCCTCAGTGATGTAATCGATACACCAGTTGAAGCACCTGAAGATAACTCTACCCGTATCAGTATGCCACCCATTATTGGTCTTGTTGAATTCCGAGATGTAGAATTTCGCTACCAACGCACATCTCCTCTTCTTCTTAAATCAATTTCATTAAAAATTGACCCCGGTCAATTTGTAGCAGTTGTTGGCCTCTCCGGATCAGGTAAAAGTACCATCACAAAATTACTCACAAGGCTCTATAACCCTGAATCTGGTTTGATACTTCTAGATAATGTAGATATTAATAAAGTAGAACTATATAGCCTAAGGCGACAATTTGGCGTGGTGCCACAAGAGAGCATTCTTTATGACGGTTCCATCGAGCAAAATATTTCGCTTACATCGCCAGAAGCAACCACAGAAGAAGTAATAGAAGCTGCAAAAGTAGCATGCGCCCACGACTTCATCATGTCTTTACCAGCCGGTTATTCAAACCAAGTTGGCGAAAAAGGATCAAACCTTTCCGGTGGGCAACGCCAGCGAATAGCTATCGCCCGAACAATCCTGCAACGACCCAAAATGCTGATCATGGACGAAGCCACCTCAGCTCTCGACTACCAAACAGAACGTGTTGTTTGCGATAATCTAATGAAGGAGCTCCAAAACCGTACAACAATCTTCATCACCCACAGACTAAGTTCCATCACCTCAGCCGATAAAATCATCATGATGGGAGATGGAAGAATCATAGAATCTGGAACACACATAGAATTGATGGCTCTCAAAGGTGCCTACTACACACTATTCCGTCAGCAAAGTAAATCCAGTAGTTCCTCCCCAGGCAAGATGCCTGCTGGGCTGGTGTTGGCATAAGTAACAATGGAAAAATTACCTGATGAGAAAAACAAAAGTATCAGCACAAATGTAGAAGCTACTAAACAAGCTGAACCAAAATCAAACGGGGAAGATAACAATCAATTTTACTCGGCTGGCTATGTAAAACGTAGAACCACGCTACCTCGCTCCACCCGGGCCTGGGGTCGTGGAATCGTTTGGGCACTAATTGGCCTTACCAGCTTTGCAATCATTTATGGTTTTCTTAATAAAATTGACATCTCCATTGATGCTCGGGGAGAATTAGTTCCCACAAAAGGTAAACGCGATATATCTCCTGCTGTTAACGGAATTGTTAAAATAGTTTTTGTTAAAGATGGGGAATACGTAGTTAAAGGCAAGCCTTTATTTAGCATAATGGATGATTCCTCTGCCACAATACTAGACAATCTCAAAAAGATAAGTACTTATTGGCTCTCTGAACTTGTCGTTTCCCAGCAAATCCTCGGCATTAAAACCTCAGGTAAAATACCAACAATAGCCGAATTAAACTTATTAGCATCCAAGCAAGAATTACTACTTAAAAGTATATCATCTAAAGAAGATATTCAACGTTCAAAAAATGAAAAGCAGCAAGCCATAGCCGATCTAAATGGTACAACAAGCCAGCTTGAAACCAATAAAAATATTTTGAAGCGTTATCAAACCCTTTCCTCTCAAGGTGCCATTGCCGAATTAGATGCCATGAAGCAGGAGGATAATGTTAAAAAGCTCAGCGCTCAGCAGGAACGCCAAAAACTAGAAGTACTTAATGCTGATCGAAAAATAAAACAAGCAATCATTCAAAACTCTTACATCACCGCCCTTGATAAGAAACAAACATTCACTCGATACATAACGGCCAGCCAGGAGTATCTGCAAGTAAAAAATCGCATAGCAGACCAACAATACAGATCTTCACTTCAATTAGTCCGTGCTCCAATTGACGGCTACGTACACAATTTGTCAATTGCTAATGGCGAAATAGCAACGCCAAATAAACCTAGTCTTTCTTTGATCTCAATTGCTAATATGCGAGCAAAGATATTTATTCAAGATTCTGAGATTGGATTTATAAAAGTAGGTATGCCAGCAGAAATTAGAATTGATTCATTTCCCTTTACGGAATATGGGGCTATCAAAGGTAAAATAACCAATATCGGCAGATATTCCCTTCCACCAGACCAAGCCACTCCATTCACCCGTTTCCCTGCGAATGTAGAACTTGATAATAATATCCTTCAAACAAAAAAGAAAGGCGCATATAACCTTCGTGCAGGTATGTCGGTTTCCGCTTTAATAATTGTAAGCAAACGACCCGTGATCTCAATTGTTACAGATAAATTAAATATCTTCTTTGACAATACTAGAAAAATCCGTTAACAACTACAATGAAACATTTTGACTTGTCGGAAGGTTGAAACTAATCAACTTGGCAAGTTCTAGGTTGCCCCCCGGCTGGCCTGTGAGATACAAGGATCCGTTAGTAGGTTTCTCATTGGAAATGCCTATTAGCAAACCAACTGATCCATCGCTAACTCCAAGATTTACGATATCATTAGGCAGCGCAATAATATCCCTTTGGATCATCCAATTATCATCAGCATTGCCATAGCGATAGGCAAATTGATCGCCCATAGATGAATCAAAGTTTTCAATGATCGGTGCTCCACCAATTCCATCCCAGCCCTTAACAAGAGAATTAACATCATTGAAAGCAACAAAATCTGAGCCGGAGCCAAGTGAGATGCTACGAATCGGATCAATTAAACCATTACTGCCGTTAGAAAGCACAATTATATCACCTTGATTCGATCCAACAATTAGCTCAAACCCAGATAAACCACCAGAAGTAGCCGAATCAAAATTCAGTAAATTATGATCTTGTCCTGTATAAATCAAATTATTTTGAGAGTATTCATAAGACAAGGTATCAATACCAGAACCTGCATCTAGATTACCAGAAAGAGATCCAAGTTTTTGGAACGACACAACATCATTGCCTGCCCCTAAATTAATATTTTCAGTAGATATAAACACAGTGTTATAAAGCTTGCCAACATTATTGCCGATTATTTCAACCCTCTCATTAAAATTACCCCTACTTTCAAGTGTATCGTTTCCGTCCCCAGCAAGCACAAGAGATACATCTGATGAATCCTTTGCAAACCAAGTATCGTTACCGTTACTTAACTGTTCAGTGCGTCCATAAAGTGGTATATTAATATAAACATCATTCTCATTAATCTTGATCGAAGAATCGGAATCAACATTCCCCTGTATAACAAGTTGATTATTTCCGGGGCCTAAATCAATCTTGCTATCAACCACATCTCCTCTTAATAATACAATGTCATCTCCCAGGCCAGTAGTGATATTAGACTGCTCTAAACTTACAATGCTTTTACTGATATTAGTTTTTAAATTATGATCCCTATCAACACCAGATGATTTGATCTGACTTGCCAAATACTCATCTATGCCAGAATCAATGAAAATGCGATCATTTCCTGCCCCAGTATCAATACTACTATGCTTAAGTGCAGTTGAGTTAAGACTAATGCTAATATCTCCATCTAATAGTTTATGTTGCTGATCAATATTTAGATTAAATCCTGGAAGTTCTGAATTATCAATATTATCCATTTTTGAAATCACTTGGATTTCATCGTCTCCCTTATTGGTTTTTATAGTACTACCATTCAAGCCAATTGTATTTACACCAATATCAAGAAAAATCCCATCATTGCCTTGAGAAGCTTGTATGTCAGTAGTTGTATTAGCATGAATTAATATTGAATCATTGCGATCTCCCGTTGAAAGATTTGTATTTGTTAATCCCGTAGTGGTACTAATAACTTTCCCGGCGGCAAGCCTACCTGCTTGAGTTAGCAAATCGATGAAATCCATTGCTTTAATACTAACGAATTCAGCGGCATCGCGTAAACTTACAATCTGACTATTAAGCACAGAATTATTCTGGGCTTCTGTACTTGCAAGCGAATCAAGTTTAAGGGATCGGGCCACCGAATCCACAACCCCTGTTGTTGCAACGCTTATGGTGGGAGTTTGACCAATATCAAGTCCGCTAGAGATAAAATTGCCCCTAACGAGCCCCGAGTTAGCTATCGACGGTAAGCTAATAGTATCTTTTATTAATCTTCCCTCATTATAGGAAATAGCGCGACCCATATAGTTGAGTGGGCTAATCTGAATAGACGTACTATCGAGCCCAACCAGGTTCAACTTAGCAGCAGCATTACTATCACCTTCCACACTCGCGCTTACAGCACTTACGGGGCTATTAACATCAATTTTAATATAACGCTTATCTTCAACAAGATTAAGAGCAACGGGAGGATATTCAGGATTCACGGAATCACTAAATACACTATTCAGAGGCTTAGTTAACCTTCTTTGTAATGGGTCGCCACCCTGTACATCTAAAGAATCCCCATTGCTAGGTGCAGGATTTACTGGATTAGAAGCCTGCACACCACCCAAAATCCCGGATATGGGGGGCTCTGAGAGAGGCTTTAGTGCTGAGGATTGGCGTGCAAATCCTTCTGGGCCGAGATCAACAGGTTCAATTCCTTGGAACTGATTAGGGTTGAGGGGTTGAATCTGAATTTGATCCCTGCTCTGAGCTGGCCGGCCTCCGTCTTCTAAAGGGTTTGATTCAATAGGCCCGGGGCCATCTAGTAATTTTTGAGCCCATTCAGCGGCCTCAACCATTTCTGGCATCAATATAGACAATACGACAGCTAGGGATGCTCCCGCTAAAACACCTTCAATAGATACACGAGTATTGTCATCCTTTAAGGGGATGCTGTTCCCGACAAGTTCAAGAGGTGTTGGCATTCAAATATCCTCCAAACCCTTATAGCACCGCCAAGGCCGCAAATCAATACCTGGCTGGATCAGCGCAACAGCAACGCTCTCCACCCTGGTGCACCCCATGTCCATTGGGCCACCGATATCCAGCCGGCACTAATAACCCCCTAGGGTCGAATTCAATAGCTCCGCAGCCAAGGTGAACAGCAGCAGCCCCCATTGGGATGTAATCGTGGTTGGTGCCGGCATCGGCGGCCTCGTAACCGCTAGTCAACTGGC
>Ga0247843_1009863_pt1 | contig 10400 bp, 8 predicted proteins | sample LaCruzMarch2017__FD_192420 | JGI IMG/M metagenome (GOLD analysis project Ga0247843, IMG submission 192420) | Freshwater microbial communities from meromictic Lake La Cruz, Castile-La Mancha, Spain - LaCruzMarch2017_8m | ecosystem: Environmental > Aquatic > Freshwater > Lake | place: Spain...
TTATTCGTCAATCCAGCAGCATGATTATTTCGTCAAGCCAGCGGTCACACTGACTGGAGAAAGGTTATCATCATCGTCAGATAGTGGCACGTCTGATAGTTCATACTCGAATTTCTTAGCCTCGGCTGCTGGAATTGCAGCAGATAGGGGGGAGGTAGCATCAGTTGATGGAGTGTCATCAACGCACTCCTCTGAGAGGACGATAGTTTTGGAGCAAAGTTTCTTCAATGTCAATCGGACATTCACTAGTTCATCATCTCCGATGTCGAGATGATCGAATCCGCCTCCCACACCCCTCAAATGGTAGATGAATGAGCGGCGAATGAGGGCAGAAACCACAGTGCGCTTGGTCTTCACAATCTTCGAATCCATAGCATTCAGTATCGCGGCAAATGCAAGCGTCGAGGGTGGGATCTTCTGGCACAGGCCGTGGTCGTATACGGCCAATTCCAGTTGATAATTTGCCAACTCGAAGATGGACCATCCCTTACTCTTGTTATCCATATCCTCCCCATTGACTTGACCGTGGTGTTGGTCATCAAGTGAAAGCAGAAGAGATAGGATTTTGATGTACCTGCTCAGAAAGTCAGTGGGGGTGGGCGGGTGTAGTTTCCACTGCAACTGGGTTAGAAGCATCATCTCCATCTTCTCGAGCATCTCGAGCATGTTAGGACAACTCGATCCGCAAGACATCTTGCAGAAGTCGGCAAGAAGGATCTTCCTTGGTGGTCGTCCTGCCGTACCGGTCCCGGATGGAGGAGAGAATTCCGACGACGACAGGGACAATTTGGGATCTGTTCCTGCACCATGTATCTTGGAGGCAACACACAAACTCGCGAGCGCTAGCATGTGGCGCAATGTGATGGATTGCTGATCGTTGATGTCAACCGATACGTTGACCGGTTGTTTGGCCATGAATCGGTCGAAGAAGTTCATACTCACATACACAACCTCTCGATCAAAGAGAAAATAGTCCGCACATTCATAGTTCCATTGGCAAACGTCATGACGCATGGTGATATCGCTGCAATTGCCACCGCTGACGGATCCATGATTACGGGATGTTTTGTACTGAACCTCCTTCTTCAAAAGAGTTAGTAGTTCATCCTTGAGATTGGCCGCTGGCATGTTCTCAATATCTTCCCAACCCATGATGATTATAGAATGTGGTGGGGTGGAGAAGTGTTTAGTAGCGACCACAGAAACGATAGATAATGGAAGCTGGAAGATGGTGGGTGGGCGATAATGGAAGCTCGTGGACGAGTAGTGATAAGATTCAACGTTGGATGGGGGGAGTGGTTGTCATTCATTCACTTGGTCAGTTTACCGCTCTCCGCAGGCGTATCGCTCGCAATATTCCGTGATTTATTATCTTCGTTGAACGAGACGAGAGCGACTCTCCCTCCGAGAAAGTAATTTTTGGTTTGATTGGTGATTGGTTGGTCCATACGCGTGGCGGGAATATCTATGATACTGTACATATTTTGTATTTTTCTTGACACCTTCCAGCAGCAAGAAATATCTAATAAGATGTGAACATAAGAAGTTAACAAACAATGATGTGATATTTAGCTTTTGATTGTAGAGCTAACCAGAAGATCCACTCTAGGGATGAATCATGGTCATACCATGAAGATTGCAACTAATGTAACAGAATTACACTCAAGAATCGTGATCGCTTTGCATGGATTTGTAATACAATTCTAAGAGCTCATTACAATTCCCGTTTGACTTAAAGACACAACAGTAATGTTCATTTCTTATACTCCTATTTCTTGGCGCGGTAAAAGTTGAGATAACTCATATGCCAATCACCACCTCCTTTCAACTTTAATATATCCTCAGTCTTACATGGACTAACCTCATCATCATCGAAGACATACCAATCATTATTATCCTCATTGGTATCACCAATCTTATCTCGCTTATTAGTAGTATTGACATTACGAGTGTCGGAATTGTCAGCCTTGACCCATCCCATGTAATGCCCCCCATCGGCATCTCGACCTTTGTGTGTAACTACGGCAAAGAGTTCGTACAGTCCACGAAAGTTCGATGGCAATCCAGGACCGACGGGAGATTGAACTTCATACTCTGTTGGTTCGACGCTCATTGCCAATGCTGCCTTGAGATCATCGTCCATCTCGTCCTCCTCCACCAATACATCTTTTTCCTCAGACTCAACCTTTACAGTTTCCATGGCGGAAGCAGCAACATCACCACCACTTTCCTCCTTCTTCTCGTCCTCCTCCTCTCCCTTCAATTTCTTGGCAAGTCGATCTTCCTCATCCTTTAGTGCCTTATCTCTTGCCACCTTGAGTGTTTTCTTTAACTTATCAGTACAGAATTCATATACATCCAATACGGACTGGAATCCGACAGGTTTCATAACCTTACACTTGACACCGGCATGATCCTGCGAATCTGGCGTGGCCTTCCAATAGAACCGTCCAAACTGTACCACGAGGTAGGGCGGTAGACGCGCAATACGTTGCGTACGTGTATACATGGCATTCCGACCTAAGGCGTCACAATGCTTTTCGACCTTGCCAGTAAGTGCCAGTTGTATCCCTTCAACGATGTGCGTTACATTAACCTGTGATGATGAATCCGATCCACCCTGGATGTTACATGTTAATTTACGCATGTTATCATGTTTGATTTCCATCGCCGATGTCATCGTATCATCATTGTCCGTTTCCATTGTTGCTTCGTCCCCCACGGACGTCGTTGATGTCGTTGTTAGTTCATCGCACGTGAGCGTCTCCTCCATCATTAACCCAAACACTGCATCAATGACATTATTGGCACCATTAAGCTCGTCACTGCCACACTTCTCCCCGTGGAATGCCGCGCGTATAACAGCCTCGCCCCGTAGTTCCGTCGCGGCCGCACCCAAGATCGACGAATAGAATTCCTCGGCATCCTGTTGCATGGGATGTCCCCCCGGTCCGAGGGCGGCCATTTGTGGGAATGCCATCTTCGTCGACATGACAAGATTTTGCGGCGAGATGGCTGCTGGGCTACGATCGAGTGTATCGAGTGTCGACAATAGCGATTTGAGTAATAGTGCATTCATCTGAGTTTGTCGATTATCACCGGCACTACCATTCGAATTCATGGGCGTGTAGTGCTTTAACCCATCACGCAAATGCGGTATAACACGTAGGCACTGTGTCACGCTATTGAGATAGCAAGTATTGCCCAAATTAACAAGTCCACTCGGTTCGACCATCTGTGCTGCCATCTCGGGGGGTAGATCCTCAAGGAAGACTGTCTTCTTCACAGGCTCGATGGGGAGTGTGGCCGATCCCATCATTAGCATAGATATTGGTGGAGCTATGCTAGCGAGGCTGAGCGATGCTAAGTCCTCTGTATCCTTAAGCACACCCTTCCACAATCCCTTGGATTTTGGCATTACCTTCATCCTCTCTGACGGTACACCGCTTAATGCCTGTAATTGAGCCTTGAGACCGGCCACGCCAGCTGATGGATCGAGCTCGAACTCGATTTTTTCTTTTCCCCATATCGCAATGGCGGAGTATTTTTTGGTAGTCATGATGGAAGATATTGGACCACGGAACGGGACGAGGGCGAGGGCTTTTTTGTGAAAGTAACAAGGGCGGGCAGCGGTGGGTGGTCTTTGGTCTGTCTTTGGCCTGAAGATTTTTTGGTCCACGAATATCGCATATCTGCGGTGAACCGATGCTCGAGCGGAAATAATAATATTCAATCCGCTCTCCACTCTTCACTCGCCCTATTCCGTGATATTATGTACACCTCCTCTCCGTCGTCAAGTGCTGGCGGTGGCGGTGAGGACGACAATCATGTAAACTTTCACACGCCGGAAAGTGGCTCGGTCGATGGCGACCCCTCGACAACGACACCGATGACAACATCCACATCCACCACCTCGGGGAAGAAACGTCCAGCATCGTCTCAGTACCCCACCGCCGATGATGACGACGACATTTACGCTGCTGCTGATGATGATAATAATTCCTCCGTGGGTGGTTTATTGAATTGGATAGGCTCGGCGGTAAAATCCATTACCAAACGTTCACGTACATCATTAGACATGACGAGTGTTAGTGCTATTAAGAATGCCAATCGTACCCCCTCGTCCATCTCTCAAGGTGGAGCACACGGTGAGGCTTTGGATGATGCAGAAGGCAACAATAGTGTGGATGGGTCTGGTACAAAATTGAGCAAATTGAATTTAAACATGAAGTTTGACCATACTGGCGGTGCTGCTGCTACTGCCGGCCACGGTGCTGGGGGTGGTGGAATATTAAGGAATGCTGGTCGATATCAACAACAGCAACACCACCGGCAACAGCAGCAGGTAGTAGAGGAGGAATGGCAACCAGTCGCAAATGCGATTGAGGGGGGGGACAATACTACGAATATTGGTTTGTGGCAGCAGAACAAGGCGGCGGCAGCATCTATGCCACCACCGGCGAAGAAAACCTCCTTCGCATCATCGCCATACAATGCATACGCTGGACTGCCCGATACTGCTGATGCCGATACTTCTACAAAGATGATGAGTAATACTCACACTCCACCGGGTCTTCTGTTTAACATGGGGAGCAATAATGTCAATATTGATGATGAGCGTAAGATGTCACCGATCCGATCGCCCATGCGATTTCGACAGCCTATCAAATCATTACAAGGACGACAAGCCACACCTGGAGCTCGGCAGCAACATATGGCTGGATCGACTCCTGGTATGACAAAAAGGACGATGAGTGGAGTGGGAAGAGGGGGATTTGGCAATAATACACAATTTAATTCAGACACTCACTCTAGCTCTACCTCGTCCTCCTCGTCGTATTATTCGTCCGGGGTTGGCCGCCATGGGCCTATGAGGAGGATTACTGGGGGGACAACTGCTCATCAACGCCGTAAACAATACAAACCCATGAGCCGTCTCCTCACGCAAACTTACAATCCTGGTATTAGTGCTCACGTCAGTGGTGGTGATGGTGGTGGCAGAATAGCTGATTCGATAGTTGAGCAAATCCTCGCGGAAAAACGTCGTAAAATGATGGATGCCACATTCTCGGTTTCTTCGTCGAATAATAGCAATACTGCCGAACGGGGATTGTTTGGTGGGGGAGTTGTCTCAACCACGCCCGAACGACAAGTGGCACGCACATTCCAAGAAGAGGAGGCAATGATGATGATGGCTAATAATCGTGAAACAACAACAATATCGACAGTAGCAGCGGATTTTGGTGGTGGACCTGTAGTAACGCGGGTGCGTATGAATCGTATCTATGGGACTGGTCAGACAGGTGGTGTTCAACCATTTCCGTCGTCAGCGATGATATCAACGCAGAACCCTACTAATTATACCATGGGAACGTCGTCATCGATGATGTTTGGAAGTATGAATATTAACCCCACGACTACCGCACCACCCGTGACAAAGAAGAGGGCAGTTACCTTCGGACCCCAAACTACATCATCCAATGTCGATATCTCCAACACCGCGAACGAATCGTTGACCGTACCTTTCAACACAAAAAAGCTTTCGCCGGTTATCACTTCCTACGGATTTCAATTTACACCATGCAAAAGTGAAATTTCCATGGAGGAGGGTAGGAGGATTGATGAATTGCTACATTCCGCCGAGTTTTATCGGCAGGCTGCATGTGACAGTCAGGGATATGATGAGCCGATTGTTACTACTCCTTGCAAGTCGGGGAAGAAGGCAAAGAGGGATCAAACACCACACCCCCGAAAGGCGGCAATCGAGATGTCGACTCCAGCCTTGCTTAATAAGGCTGATTCTGTCGCGAATGCTATGAATTCTCACGAGAGTGGTGATTCCGGGGTAAAATCGGTTGGAGGAGGTGGTGGTGGCGGAATTAATGCAAAGCCTGGTGGAGCGCCATTTCACTTCATGTCAGGGGGAGCCGCCGCTTCTTCTTTTGTTTCCACGCCTTTGGCGTACAAGTTTGCTAATGCGAAAAGTGCGATTGCGACACCTACCGTTAAAAGTGCGCCGACATCATCAGTTTCTCAATCTGCCATTGGTGCTCCTACGACTGCTGTTACAGCTGTAGCTCCTCCAGCTCAAACGATGGGGTTTGGTAATATGTTCGCACTTAAACCGGGCGAATGGAAGTGTAACATTTGCACAACCAAGAATCCGAAGGAGGCTGCTCAAAAATGCTTGTCGTGCGAGGCTGCCAAGCCAGGTGCAAATAGTCTTGTTGACAATATGAACACTGGGACCAAATCTTCTACAAAACCCAGTGTGGGGACTATTGGCACTGGTGGATTTTCTTTTGGAGGCCCTCCATCGTCGACGTTGACAAGACCATCTACTCACTCTAAATCTTCTGTAAGTTTCGGGGTCGGTGCCACACCCGCTAAAGCAAAGCTTGACCTCAACGATGAAAATAAGAAACAAACACCAGCAAGCATTGGAGCTGGTGGTTTTTCGTTTGGGACAGCAGCGTCAACGACACCGGCTATATCGTCATTAGGCAATGGGAATGCGTCGTCCGCCAGTGGTGGGTTTTCCTTTGGTGGACCTACTTCAACCTCCGCTAACACTCCGGCAAAGCCTAAGGCTTCGGGTGAATCCACGATCAAGTCTTCAATTGGATTTAAGTTTGGGACTTTAACGGAAGAGAAAAAGGTTGAGTCAGTCTCCATCAACACAAGTAATGGATTTTCTTTCGGTGCCAGTGACAAGGGAGGTTTCTCATTCGCAATGCCACCGCCAGTGGCAAATGCAGCTGATAAGAGAGATGAGGGTAATGTGTCGGAACCGGTGTCAAAGAAGAGAACCACTTTTGCGTTTGGAACAACAGGAGGAAGTGAATCATCGCCGCTAGTTTCTCGAGATACTATTTCAGTTCCTCCGAGCACGCCTGGATTGTCATCTTCAAATTCATCAGGATTTGCACTTGGTGCACCACAACAGGCAAGTGTAAGTGCTACGCCTGTCCCTCATTTTACGTTTGGCGCTGCACCCACGCCTGCTACGGAAGCTGAGACGAAGAATGTCGCACATGCAAGCACTAGCAAGTCGTTGTTCAATTTTGGCGTTGCTACGCCAGCTCCAGCATCCAAGCCTGATGGCGCTAGTGCGATTACTCCGGCCGCTCCATTTGCATTTGGATCTTCGACCTCTCAGACTCCATCAATATCTGGTGGTGCTGCATTTTCATTTGGAGCTGGGGCGACTCCATCATCATTCACACCTGCTCCGACTGCTCCTCCTGCTAATCCTCAACCTTCCACGACACCCGGTTTCGCATTTGCAGCTGGATCAACACCCTCAGCTTTTGGATCAATGCCTGGGGGATTCGGCAACTCCAGTCAACCAGCGGTAGCCACACCAGCTCCAACAGCAATGGCAGCACCTTTCCCTTTTGGGGCAGGAGTAACACCGGCTGCTCCATCAACTGGTGGATTTGGTGGAGCAGCAACCTCGTTTGGATTCAATAGTACTCCAGCACCGATAAACACCCCCGTCACTTTTGGCTTTGGTGGTGCTCCAGTGGCTACACCCAATCCAGGTCAAGGATTTGCAGCTGGTGCTCCGTCTTTTAATTCGACGCCCTCATTCATGGGTTCTGCTGCTACACCGTCTACCAACGGAGGTGGTGCTGGGGCGTTTAGTATTGGAACGGGTGGATCTAAGAAAACGCCCGGTAGACGAATTGTCAAGGCTAAACGCCCAACTCCTGGCGGAGGACGGTAAACGTAACATGTATTAGTAAGAAGACTTTTATTGTCTAGTATAACTTAATCACAACATCCAACGCTCATAACATTCATCTTTCTCTCCTTCTAGCTTTCGCTGCTTCTACTATTTCGTACAGTATGGGCGATAACGAAGTGCTTCTCGACAAACCTACTTCATTCCGAATGAAGGCATCTCCCAACACAGCCCCACCAGGATGACTCTCTGCAGCGAAAACGGCAAGCGATTGACCGTAGCCATTGAATGAAAGATACTCAATTATCATTTCATTTAACAAAACATTCTCGATCGGGGGAGGTACTTCTGGTGGAGGTGTTGGAGAAGCATTTGGTAGGCATTCGGTCATGCACCGCAATATTGACGCACGTAATTGTGTGCGTACGCTGTCCAATGTCCCTGATCGCTCCAACGTCTCTTGAAGTGCCTTTGTCAGCTGTTCATTTGCATTTGGAGCATTCATTTTACTTGGTTTCTCAGTACTACTACTATACTCAATCATGGCGTTGGCGGAACACTCATCACCCTTTGTCAATTGTTCATTTGGATTTGGATCATTCATTCTTCTTGGCTCCGACAACGTCAGACGACGACAATGACGGCGTTGTCCTTTCTTTTCAATTTCAGCCGACGACGACGACGACGACTTTTCCTCCGCGCCGGAAGAAATGGAAAAGAAGATGTCAAATTTAAAAACAGAGGGAGAATAGACACTACTCCCCGTCGGTGAGAATCGTCCTTCTTTGATTCGCGTTTCATTCTGTTTCATCGTAGTCTAATCGTCCTCATTCCAGAACGCTTCGATAGAGTGGAAAAGGATGAATTCCTTTGGTGATGATGATTCAGTTTCATCGGCAAACACCTCCAATGACGACGACAATGTCGATGATGACAACTCCTTCAGTGACAGCGATGTCGATGAGGACAACTTCTTCAATGACGATGATGGCGATGAGGACAACTTCTTCAATGACGATGATGGCGACATCGTCGACATCGAAATCACCGAAAACTGCGAGTACAACGGGCAACATGATCTCCTGTCTGTTTATCTATTACCATCACGTTGGAACCTTGCTCCGCGTGAGCAGGTTCTTAAGAATGCCAAATCGACTATCACTTATACTCTGAATGTGTTTAGTGTAAATGACAAAGGTCCAATAACTTCAAGCGAGAAGGATGACGTAGAGAGAATCACATCTCTGGGACTTGAAGTTGTTGGAAGGGCTTACGACATTTACAAACAAGGAGTTGGTGAGGAAGTCGCATTGTTCCCCATGAGCTCATCGCATTCGAAAGAGTCGGGAGTATATTTCTTGCAGTTGCCTAATGCCGACGGTAAAGTTGGGTAAGTTGAATGTGTGTATTATCGTTATTGCTTCCATCATCATTGTCCGGTTCTAACAAACATTTAATCTCTAGATCTACTGAGAGGACAATCCGCGTAAGAGTCAAGGAGCAGCATAGCTCCCATGAGAATGTGGCTGCTTCTGTCATCATGTCTGCGAGCATGATACAGGAGATGTTCATGAGCGATCCGAGTATTCAGGATCTAGTCACGCGCATAATGCAGTTATCCCCATTGGGCCAATGCCATGATGATAAGCAAGAACGACACAAGCTCACCTTTCTAACTCAGTGCATAGAGTTGTTCTTTATGGCATCAAAACCTGGGAGTAATACTGATGTAATCGGGTATGAGCTACCTATCCTCTGTGGCTCAGCCAAAATACGAGAAATGTATTCAACAAGTATTACTACTCCCAACTCCGAAGTTGTTGACATTCTCAAGGGTAGTGCGGACAGTGAGACGTTCTTGCATTTCTTGAATACTTGGATAACATGTTGGAGTAAAATCATGGAGCAGCTTGAAGGCTGTGATGATGACACCATGCCCTAACTATTCTATTCTGACATTGTTCCCATTGCTTCTTTTCAGAAAACAAAACATGTTTCTTTTGGATAAAAGGGAAAAAGCGTGATGACTTACTCAATAATATCTCTGAGACGATGACAAAGCCATTGGGTATTCAGGCCACAGCACGTCGTTTTGAAGTAACTTTTCCTCCAGGTCCATTGAATGTAGATATCGGAGTGCGCAATATGATGTGTGTTGTTAGTCAGATCAGAAATTGTGACGAGAAGTTTCCTCTTCTTGTTAACGACATTATTGTATCTGTAAACGATTCTCCGATGGCCAAATGTAATGGAGACACTAAAAAGTTTGTAGATGTTATTACAGGGTGGGGGACAAATCCAAGAAAAGTAGTCATCTTGCGGTACACCACAAAGTAACAATGATTGGCGTTGGTCCACAGAGAAGAAGACTGCACTACTCACCATGGATGATGCATCCGAATTTCGAGACAATACTAATGTCACTACTGCTCCTCTTCTCTCGGCAAGTGGAAGTAATAGTAGAAAGTAGATCTATACTCATAATACACAGAAAAAATCTAGCTGCGCGCTTCCCCCAAGCTTCCCCACGAAGATTTCCACCCAGACAAGGAAGTTATGTCTACGCGATGATGGGATATTTCGGTCTGAAGCAACATGAAATTAGAAAACGATAATCAATGTACATAGATTAAGATGATGATATTACTTGGACGTTGTTCATAAGCAAAATGAGGGGGGCGGTAGACAAAAACCGCCGATGATTCTACAGAGT
>Ga0247843_1009865_pt1 | contig 10399 bp, 8 predicted proteins | sample LaCruzMarch2017__FD_192420 | JGI IMG/M metagenome (GOLD analysis project Ga0247843, IMG submission 192420) | Freshwater microbial communities from meromictic Lake La Cruz, Castile-La Mancha, Spain - LaCruzMarch2017_8m | ecosystem: Environmental > Aquatic > Freshwater > Lake | place: Spain...
TGGCGCGCGGCATGGTGAGCCTCCGAGGATCACCAGCTTGAATCACATCGCCACCGCGTCGGGGAATCCCCCTCGTGAGTCACGGGCCGCGAGAGTTGGTATAAATGCGGTGCTGCTGCAAATTGACGACGGGACCGACACCAACCGCGTCTTGATCCGCAATGATTTCGGCGCCAACAATCTGGGAGGGGTATGGTTCACCAGTGCGGGCTCTGGCGTGACGGGGTTCGCCGGGACGTTCGTCGCTGGCACGCCATTTCGTATCGGCGCGACGATAGATGGTTCCGGCCGCATTGCGGTGTCCTTCAATGGCAACGCGCCTGTGGCAGCCACGGGTGGCCCTGTCAGCGGCCTGACGAGACTGCGGCTTGGCAACACTTCATCAGGCGGGACATCAATGTTCGGCGAGGTCGGACATGTGCGGGTGCTGCCCTACGCGGTCAGCGACGCCAGCCTCCAGGCGCTGCTGTCGGGCGTTCCGGTCTGATCCGTCCGGCTCGCCGGCAGCCCCTGGATCACGCAGCGACGCATCAGCCATCATGCCGGCCAGCGGTCGGGCGGGTGAGGTCACCCTGTCCCGGCCGCCCTTGCCCGATGACCTGCCTACAGGCCGAGCCGCGCCCGCTGCAGCACCATCCCGGTGTCGGGGACAAGGCCAACCGCCTCGACCGCGGCGCGCATCTGTTCCACGCCGCGCGCCAGCGAATAGGTCCGCCGGGCGAAGCTGAGCGCCCGTTCGGACATCGCGGCCCAGGCGGCCTGGTCGGTGTACAGCGTGGCCACCGCATCGGCCCAGGCGGCCGGTGTGCGTGCCACCATCGCCTCGGCCCCTTCGCTGATGCCGATGCCCTCCGCGGCGACGGGGGACAGCACGCTCGGCACGCCGAAGCTCAGCGCGTCCACCACCTTGCCCTTCACGCCTGCCCCGGTCAGCAGGGGCGCAACGAAGACGCGACAGGTCAGAAACAGCTCGGACACATGGGGCACGAAGCCCTTCACCACCACGTCGCCACCACCCAGCTTCTCGATCTCGGGCGGCACACCGCTGCCATAGATCAGGAAGGACAGGCCGGGCACACGGCGTCGCAGAAGGGGCATGACCTGCCCGATGAAGAACTTCACCGCCTCGGCGTTCGGCGGGTGACCAAAGCCACCCAGGAAGGCCACGTCGCGGCGCGCCGCGAAGCCCGGAACATCGGAAGCCACATCCACGATCCAGGGCGCCTGCACCACCCGGGTCGAGTCGAGATTGTGCGACAGGATCACCGCATGCTCGACCGGATTGTAGGACAGCGTCACGTCCACGTTCCGCATGACCTTGAGCTCGGTGTCGCGCGTGGCCAGCGCACCCGCCATCTTCTCAGGATCCTTGGACTGCACGGCTTCCCGCAGTTCCCGGAGGAAGTGCAGGTCGGCGTTGCAGAACATCACCCTGGCCTGGGGCGCGTGGCGGCGCACCGCATCCAGCTGGCGATCAGCCACGATGTAGCGGGTGATATAGACGATGTCGAATTCGCGGCCGCGCCGGGCGAGGAAATCCTCGATCGAGGTCGCGAAGGGCGCGTAGATCATCTCGACGCCGGCACGCTGCAAATCGGTTGTGTAGCCGGCGAGAAAGGCCAGGTTCTCCGGCAGGAACGTCACCTTGGCGCCAAGCGCCTGGATCGCCCGGATCTCCTGCACGGCCGCATGGCTGCCCGCATCCTGGTCGGGTCGCGGGGTTCCCGCATCGATGAACAGGGCGCGCATCGCGATGCCACGATCCTTCTCCAGGTCGGCCTGCTCCAGCGTCTCCCGCATGCCATTGTCGCGGTAGGCCGCGCGCCATTTGCGCTGGAATTTGGGCCGGTTGACCTCCTGGAACCGCTTCAGGCCTGACGCGGTGCTGGTGCCGTTGCTGACGCCCTCGAAGTGGAAAACCACCGATTGCGCCGCATAGACCACGCGGTACCCGGCCTTGCGGACCTTGAAGGCCAGGTCGGTATCCTCGAAATAGGCGGGGCGCAGTTCCTCGCTCAGCCCGCCGACCTCGCGCCAGAGCGACATCGGCATCATCAGCGCCGCGCCGGAAACGTAATCCGCCTGGCGCGTGTAGCTGAACCTGGGCTCGGAGGCGTTGGCGAGCCGGCCGTAGTTCCACGGATTCCCGCTGCCCCAGACGATGCCGCCGGCTTCCTGCAGGCGCCCATCCGGGTAGAGCAGCTTGGAACCAGCCAGGCCGACCTGGTCGAAATTGTCGAAAACATGGAGGAGTTCGTCGAGCCAGCGCGACGTCGGCTCGGTGTCATTGTTCAGCAGCACCAGATACTCGCCCTGCGCCCGCGACGCGCCGAGCATGCAGGCATCGATGAAGCCGCCCGCCGTCTCATTCCGGCAATAGACGATGCCGGACACCAGATCGCCGATGGTCCTGGTGGCGTCGGACGACCCGTCATCGGCGATGATCACTTCGAAGCTCGTCTCATTGTACGCCAGCAGCAGGGCGGCCAGGCAATTATGCGTAACTTCGACCTTGTTGTGCACCGGGATGACGACGGAGACGCGCGGCTTGTCATGCACCGGAAAAACCAGGGGGGCGAGGCGCGACTTGCGGTCAATCCCGCCCAGGACTCGCTCATGCGCGACCGCCAGTTGGGCCAAGGTTGCCGGCAGCGCGTCCGCCGCCGGCGTGCCCGGGCTGGTTTGCGCGAGGGCTGCAATCTGTTCGCGCAGCGCCTCATACCGGAAGGCGGCGGCGGCCGACAGGCGCGCGGGCAGCCTGACGCTGCCATAGCGCGCCAGCGCGTCCCAGGGCGTGAGGGAGGCGGGGAGGATTTCGACCAGCTGGCCCACCAGCTGATTGTTCTTGAGCCGGACTGACAGCGCATGCGGCATGCCGTCGAGGGTGCTGGCCGGCAGGGGGATGCGGAAGCCGTTATAGCCATCGCCGCGCGGCTGATCGGCCGTCGCGGTGGCGACCAGCCGGCCATCGACGTAGAGAAAAACCTCCAGCCAGGCAAAGGGCGCGTCAAGGTCGAGAGCCCGCCCGACCAACACCGTGCCGTCCAATCCGTCGATCCCGCCTTCGAGCCGCACCGCATCATTAACATGCAGCGGCGAGCCGATGAGTGGCAGGTTCGTCGCACGCTCCACTATCTGCACCTCACCGTCATGGGGCGGCAGCATGAGGCGGACCGTCCAGATACCCGTCGCGTCCAATCGCTGGAGGACGCTCAGCGACGCCGCCTCGAACGGTGATCGGCTGAAGCCGGGCTGGCGGCGCGAACTCGTGCGCGTGAACATCACCTGGCTGAAGAAGAGCCAGCTATCCTGCCCGCTGAGCGTCGCGCCTTTGACAATAGAAAGTTGCGCGAAACAGGGCTGACTGGGCGCGGTGAACTCGACGACGAGCGTCTCGTACCCCTCGGCCTCCTCGCCGCCAGCGTAGCCGGGCGAGGTCGCGCGGCCTGCTGTGCCGAGTACCTCGCCGCCGGGGTCGAGCACGCGAACAGAGAGGTTGCCTTCGCACCGATGCGCACCGAACAGCCCGCAAAGCCGGTAGTTGGCACCCGGGCGGAGAGGGATCAAGCCATCTGGATGCCCTGCCCGATAGAGCAGAGCCATCGGGGACACAGGATCGGGCTGCAACTGCCGGATGTAGCCGGTCGCGCCGCCGCGCAGGTGCCAACCGGGGTGATTCTGCCCTGTCGTCCAACCGGCCATGGGCTCGGTGGGCGCCCAGGGGTCGAGCCCTTCTGCGAAGTCAGCGTTAAGAAGTTGATTCCGTTCAATCAATGGATCGCCGCCAACCAGTTCCGCGGAGGTGGGCACCATTATGTCCTTGCCGGCGCGAAATTCGATCGCCTCAAGTGACTGCCCAGCGGCAAGCATCAACTGGGCATAGCGATCCGCCCAACCAACAACAATGCCGATCATGGACCGGCTTTGTTCACGCTGGCCGGGATCCGTCAAATGCTCCGAGTCTGAGTCGCCAGGAGGGGACACCGCAAAACTCCTTCCGATCCACCATTGACGGTGATGATCTTATCGTCACGAGCCGCACTGTCGTTGCATGCCACAGACAGCCAAGCATCTTGCCGTGCTCAACAGCGGGGGGGATGTGGTCGAGCGGGCGGCCCCGCCACCTCATGCCGCGTCATCAGTCCGGATGCAACCGGGCGGGGAGAAGCCCGGCTCGCTGGTCAGCGGGCGGGGCGGAACTGCGCCAGCCCCTTCTGGATCTGGCCGATCGTTTCCATAGCCGCCACCAGCTCAACCGCCGGGGTGGGCTGCCCGCTGGCGTCAAGCGTATAGAAGCGGATGCGGCACAAGCCGTTGTGGACACCAATGGTCTGGATTCCGTCGACGACGATGATCGGCAGGTCGGCCAAGGCTCACGCTCCTCACATTGTGGGGTTGGAGAAATATTACCACGATCCACCAGGTTCCAGATTGCGCGATCGAAGTCGAGCCGGGCGTTCGTTAATTTTTTTGTCGGCCGACCAGAGTGGGAACGCACATCTTTTCGACCGCGCGCGCCGCCAGATTAGGCAAACGCGGTGAGACTGAGCCACGCCCGTGCATCGGCGGCGGATAGCGGCTTGCCGTTGGAGGCCCAGCAAGCTCGGACCCTGCCCGCGGGTGGACCACGACGTCAATCGCTGGGCGTTTTGCGGGCGCCAGGGACGGCCGAGCCCACAAGACGCCTCCGCAAACAAGCGCTCCCCGAGTATGCCGAGGTCAGTGACGCCAGGGGGTGCGGCTTGCACACAACCCAGCCAAGCGGTAGCTGGGATGCCCGGTAGTTTTGTTCGGATGCTGAAGCTCCGGGCAGTCGCGCGACGAGGAAGCTGACGTGTGCGAAATCCTCCTGCCTTTCGAGTCTGCTGCGGCCTTCAGCGCGACCCTTGAGGAATGTCCGTACCTGGCCGAATCCGCGCGCGACGTATTGGCCCAGGTGCGCGTTGGTGGCCTTGTCGAGCCTGTGTCTGCCATGATCCGGCGCGCTGGCGAGCTTCAGATCAGTGACAGCAACCTTCGAGAGAGCATCAGCGCCGGCGGCATGAACGCCCGGAAGCGGGCCTTGCTGTTGCTGCTCGACGCCGCGGCGCGGGCATGCGGCTTCCACGGGCGCCGGGACGCCGTTGTGCATTTTCCCGAGGCCGCGACTCGCATCGCGCAAATCCTGGCCGACCAATATTCGACCATGCCAAGGGGCTCGCCGATCGGCATGCCGTCGCATCTCGGCAGCCTTGCCCTGCCAGACGCTTCGGCCGACGCCGTGGTTCTGATCGATGCGCTCGCTGCCACCCAGGATATGGAAGCTGCCTGGGCGGAGCTGCGCCGCGCGGTCCGGCCGGGAGGAATCGTGGTGGCGACGGTGGCCTTCGATCCAACCCGGCCCGAGACTGCGCCCTTCATGGCGCCGGGCGGCCGCTGCGGCTGGGGCGTGATTGCAGGGCTTCGCGCGCGCGGCTTCGCCCGGGCGGCGATGGTCGCCGTTGCATCAGCGCAGCACGGCATTGCCAGCACGGGCCAGTCCGGCGTGATGTTGCTGCTGGCGCGGCGCGATGGCGGGCCGGTGGATGCGCCGCTGCTGCACCCTGTCGTCTGGGCGGGCCACCTTCCGACAAAGCTGTGCCTGCTGTTGGCGCTGCCGCGCTCGGGCACCACGCTGACCACGGCCCTGTTCGACGTGCATAGCCGTTTCGACGCCGTCTATGAGCCTTGGAACGCGAAGCTGCTGGCGGGGCCGCAGGACGCACGGATCGAAACCTTGCTGGAGCGGGCAAAGCTCGGGCGAGAGCCCGGCCGGTTCCTGTTCGTGAAGGAGACGGCGGCCCAGCCCTCCTACGTGCAGAATATGCGCCTGCTCTGGGAGACAACATCGCTGCCGCTCGACCGGCGCGTGCTCATGCTGTGCCGGAAGCCTGCGCACACTTTCCTGTCGGAGGTCGAGCGGCGCAAGGAATGGTGGGGCGCCGATGTCGCGGTGAACCAGGAGCAATTCGACCTCTGGTGCAGCAAGACGCGCGGGGCGCTGCGCGCCATGCTGGATCTGGTGCAGCGGGCCGATGGGACCTTGGTCTGCTACGAACGCATGGCCGAGGATCCGGCGGCCATGCTGGCCCGGCTGGCCGATGCGGTGGGCTTCGAGGTTGAGCCGGCGCAGTTGGAATTCGAGAAGCACCTCAACACCGGCAAGGTGCGTGGCGACCTCAACGTCTCGAAGAAGCCGGAGCCGGTTTCTGTCGAGAGCATTCGGCGGCGAGAGTTGGACGAGGCAACGGTGAATCGGATTTGCTCGCGGAGCCAGCATCGAGATTGGTTCGAGCTGTTCTCCGAGTTCCACGGCGAGCTTCACAGCAGGTGGAATTGTCGACCGGGCGACCTCCCATCGCGGTGCCTTGAGAGGCTGGCAGGCCGATGAGCGCACGCGGAGACGGACATGATTGATCATCGCTACCTGGAGCGATCCGAGCTCCGCGGCTATGCGGCGCAGGATTACGATGTCATCGACTACCAGATGTGGTCACCGACGTTGCAGCCGGCACTGCAGATTCGTGGCCCTTATCCGGAACAGCTGGCGCCCGGTCGGTATATCGTCGCGATCGGCGCGGCGCAGACCTTCGGGCGCTTCGTTGATAAAAGCTACAGCCAACTCCTCGCAGAGCGGCTCGGAGTAACTGTGCTTAACCTTGGCTTTGCAGGGGCCGGCCCGAGTTTTTTCCTGAAGCAAAATATTCTCCCGCTGATCAACGATGCGGCCCTGGTGATCGTGCAGGCCATGTCCGGGCGCTCACTGAGCAATTCCGTGTTCAACTGCCCTCAGGGGGACGGCTTGCTGCAACGGCGTGACCAAGGGCCGGGAGCGCGACCGCAGCTTGCGCTCGACGCCTGGCGCGGCTGGATGAACGACCTCAAGGTCGAGTTCGGTGAACGGCATGAGGCGCGCAAGCGCGAAATCCTCTCCGTTGTGGATGAGAGCCGAATCCGCTGGGTCGGCGAGATGGTTCGGCTGCGGCATGCGCTGCGGCCGCCGGCGCTCCTGTTCTGGTTTTCCAAGCGCGAACCAACCTATGAGCTGCAATTCAGCCACCCTGAGCTTGTCCTCGGCGAGTTTCCGCAACTCGTGGACGAGCAGAGCTTCCGCTCGGCGGCCAGGGCCTATGATGCCGTGGCCGAGGCTGTAACCAGTCGAGGCAGCCCGCAGCCTTTGGTCAGCCGTTTCACCGGCGCGCCGCATGTCATCGACCGAGGCTTCAGGTTCCCGACCAGCAATGCCTACTATCCCAGCCCGGAGATGCACCAGGATGCGGCGGCGGTGCTTGCGCCACTCATCCCTCCGCTGCTCGACCGGCAAGGCCAGCGGTCTGGCTGATGGCGTGCCATTGCAGCGCGGCGATGCCGCCGAAACGCGCGGCAATCCCGCTGCGGCCTGCGCACGGGCATGGCGCACGGCTCATGGCGCTGAGCGGCAGACACCATGGGGCGGGGCTGGCGGCGTTGGCGCGCGTGGCAAGGCGGATGTGGCAAACGCGCCGGCCCACGCACTTGCCTCCCACGGCCGGTGGGTGACGGCGCAGGGGCTATCGGCGCGCTTCGGCCAGAACAGGATGGCAGCCAGGCTCGGCAGCCGACCCTCGCGGTGCAACCGCAGGGCGGTTTCGGCCTCTGGCGAACCGAGTGACGTCTCGCCGATCATCAGACGCAGGCCGCGGCGCTCGGCGAACCTGTCAGCGGCGACCAGCATGGCCTCGGCCTCACCGTGAACCCTGTACAGGTGGACATCCACGAAGCCCGGCGCGAGGGAAGCCGATTCGTACATGGCCGCGATTCCATCGAGACGGCGTTGCAACTCCCAGGTCGAGGCGGCGGTGCAGCTGAATCCCAGCCTGGCGGCCGGGCCATCGCGGCGGAACTGCTCCACGATCGTTCCGGCGACATTTTCTGCATTGCGGTTGAAGGCCAGGCCGGGATTGGTGCCCGGGCAGATCTCGTTGTTCAGATCGACCAGCACCTCCAGGCCCTGCGGTTCGACGAGTTGACGCACGATGCCGGCGATGGTCCGTGCCGATCGCTCCGCCGTGGACGGGTCGAAGCAAGTGCCGGCCGGGCTGCCGCAGGCGGGATTCGCCCGGCCATGCGGCCCGAATGCGATGATGGCCATTCGCATGCCGGCCTGGGCGGCGTCGCTGAGGAAAGCCTGAAGGTTGGCTTTCAGGCCGGCAAGGGCTTCGGCATCGTCAATGTCGATCACGCCCAGACGCCGGCGCGCATCGGCCTGTGCCTCGGCATCTCGGGCAACACCGTACCAGACCATCAGCCGGACCGCCGTGGCGCGGCTTGATGCCAAGGCGCACATCGCGCCGATCGTCGCGCCGCGAATCGTCCCGCTGCGGTAGTTGGCGGCAATCCCGAAGCCCGGCGCGATATTCTGGACAGCGCCGGCGGCGCAGGCCTCCTCCGCCCCGCCGATATCGGCATGGGTGAGGTTAAGGCCAACCTGAATCTCGGCGCCCTGCGCCGGCACGGCGACACACGCCAAGACAGCAAGCAGCCAGCCGAGACGGAGCAGCCTGGCCGTCATGGGCGTCGAACGCCCGGAGGGCAGCGCCTGTCAGTGACCAGCTTGGGGCAGGTCCCCGGTGCGTTCACCGGGCGTGCGACTTCGAATGAACCTGCGGCATCCGCCAGCAGCCAGCGGCCATGAGCCATGAGCCGTGAGCCATGGGCAGGAAGCCGGCCGACGACCGGTCCTTGGTCGCCATGCCCATTCAAGCGTTCCTGATCGCCACGATCAGCGGCGACGTAAAGCCGAAATGCCCATGCGTGGGGCCAAAGGCGAACTCCGCCCAGGCTTCGCCGAAGCCGGCGGCCTTGAAGGCATCCAGCACATCCCACCCGAATTCCTGGAAGCAGAGGATGCCTTCCTTGCGCACCGGGTCGCCATGGAGCTGCGGCGGCAGCAGGTGCCGCACCGCGCCAGCCTCGATCACGGCGCGCACCCGCGTTTCTTGCGTGTTGCGCAGGAAGGGAAAGGTCATGTAGGCGCGCCCGCCCGGGCGCAGCACCCGCGCGCATTCCGCCAGCGCTGCCCGCCAATCCGGAATATGCTCCAGCACCTCGGAGGTGATCACCACATCGAAGGACGCGTCAGGGAAGCTCAGCCGCATCATGTCTTCGTGGTGCACGCCCTTCACCTCGGTGCCGCTGGCCAGGTCGGGCCCGACATACTCGCTGCCCACCAGCCGCGGGAAGCCTCCGCCAGAAAGCGGTAATGGCCTGTCACCTGTTCCGCGATATAGATATCGGGCAACCGGCCAGGGAAATCGTCCATCAGCGCGCGGGTGATCTGCCGCTTGCGCTGCGGCAATCCGCACCCGCTGCACCGCGCATCCCGAAAACGGAACACCCGGCCATCGGTGGCGCTGGTGGTGAAGGGGACCGCAAAGCGCGTCGGTGCGGCACAGAGGTCGCAGGTTCCGGCCACCTGCACAGCCCCCTGTGGTGCTTCGGGCGCAGCGGACAGGACGGCATCGACGTGTCGGTAATTCGCCTTCAACAAGGCACCATGCTCAGCCAGATAGTCTTCGAACTGCGCCAGACTCTGGAAGGCCGCACGGACCAGCGCGATTGGCGCCGGCATGGCACTTGTCTCCAGCATGTTGATGACCCTTGTCGGCTGGCTCAGGGCACAATCCCATGGGCCTGAAGCGCCAGCATAGCAGCCAGCCGGCCCATGGCCAGAGCGTGACCTTCGGATGGGTGACCGGCGCCGCGCCCGGGTCGGGCGCCGAAGGAGCATGGCCGCGTCGGCGCCCGCACCCTGCCTGCCACGACCTACCGCACAAACCGCGCGGAAAAAAATCACTGCCTCCGGAAACCTCTGGCCGTGCGGCTGGGATATGCGCGCGGCTGGCAGGGATCTCAGTCGGAGGTTTCGGCGGTGTAGCTGCTGCGTGAATTCTCCCCGGATGTGCTGGCTGAAAATTCCCCAGTCCAGCGCAACTGCCCGCGGCACCGAATACTGCGGTGCCCACGACCGGCACGAGTACGAGCTCTACCTCGCCGTCGAGGGCATCGATCATACGCGTACGAAGACCAAGAGCCCGCAGACCAACGGCATCTGCGAGAGATTCCATAAGACGCTGCTCGACGAGTTCTACCGCGTGACGTTCCGAGAGAAGCTCAACCGCTCCATCGAGGAACTGCAGGCTGACCTCGACGCGTGGATGCAGCAGTACAATGAGGCACGCACGCACCAGGGACGCTGGTGCTTCGGCAAAACGCCGTGACGTGCTCCCCTGAAATGGCGCCATTTTTCGGTAGAGTCCGATCCAGCGAGGGACGGACGAATGAAGCGCAGCAGGTTCAGCGATGAGCAGATCATCGGGATATTGAAGGAACAGGAAGCCGG
>Ga0247843_1009866_pt1 | contig 10398 bp, 10 predicted proteins | sample LaCruzMarch2017__FD_192420 | JGI IMG/M metagenome (GOLD analysis project Ga0247843, IMG submission 192420) | Freshwater microbial communities from meromictic Lake La Cruz, Castile-La Mancha, Spain - LaCruzMarch2017_8m | ecosystem: Environmental > Aquatic > Freshwater > Lake | place: Spain...
ACGCCTTGAGTTGACGCAAGCGCCTGCTAAAAACATATCTGCCAAAAACACACCTGCCTCTGAGCGCCAAATCGGACTCCGCATCACGATTGATTTAAAAGATTGCACGGTAGGGGGTGAATATTTTAAGCAGCCGTTGCATTTTGAAATCGATCCCTTCTGGCAAGAGTGTTTAATAAAAGGCGTCGATGAAATTGCCCTGACCCTGGGTTATGTCGAGCAGATCCAACAGTACGAACAAAAAGCAAGAGAGAATCAACCATGGCTAGCCCCCTAGATCAAACAATGTCCCTTCCACTGAGCGGTCTGCGCGTCCTCGAACTCGGTCAACTGATCGCAGGCCCTTTCGCCTCGAAAATTCTCGCTGAGTTTGGTGCGGATGTGATCAAAATCGAACCTCCAAAAACAGGGGACCCCTTGCGGACTTGGCGCCTCCTGCACGAGGGCACGTCAGTTTGGTGGGCCGCACACGCTCGTAATAAGCGTTCTGTGACACTTGATTTACGCCAACCCGAGGGACAGGAGGTCATTCGCAAACTGGCTGCCGATGCGGATATTTTGATTGAAAACTTCCGTCCTGGCGCGATGGAAAAATGGGGCTTGGGTTTCAAGGATTTGCATGCGATCAATCCAAAGCTCATCATGCTGCGGGTCTCAGGCTACGGTCAATCCGGTCCTTATCGAGACCGCCCAGGGTTTGGCGTAATCGGAGAAGCCATGGGAGGCTTACGCTACCTGAGTGGTGAACCAGGACGTCCTCCTGTACGAGTTGGGGTATCGATCGGCGACACCTTGTCCGGACTGCACGGTGTGATCGGTGTGATGATGGCACTGAGACATCGTGAGCAGCAAGGCGGTGTCGGTCAGGAAGTCGACGTCGCACTCTACGAGTCAGTCTTTAATATGATGGAAAGTCTCTTGCCCGAATACTCAAAATTTGGTGTGGTGCGACAGCCCTCCGGCGCAAGCATGCCCGGAATCGTCCCGACCAATGCGTATTTGTGCCGCGATGGCCGTTATGCCTTGATCGCTGGCAACGGCGACAGCATCTACAAAAGGCTCATGGAAGCCATTGGTCGCGAAGACTTGGCCACCGATCCAACTCTTGCCAACAATGTGGGACGTGCCGCAAATGCAGAGCGTATCGATGCCGCGATCTCAACCTATACCGAGCAACACCCCCTTGACGTTGTGTTAGAGGCCATGAATAAGGCTGGCGTTCCCGCCGGCAAAAGCTACGATGCCGCAGACATTGCCCATGATCCACACTATCAAGCTCGCGATATGATTCTGGATGCGACGCTGCCCGATGGGTCCGTGGTGCAAGTGCCGGGGATCGTGCCAAAGCTCAGCCAGACTCCGGGACAAATCACCCGCCCGGCACCTGAACTGGGCCAACACACAGCCGAGGTGCTAGAGGGACTGGGGATCGGTGCTGCGCAACAAGCGGAATGGAAAGAGCGCGGCATTATCTAGGTCGGCATGATCTAGGTCAGCATGATCTAAGCTGGCCTCATCTACCCCAGCATCATCGACGCCTTTTATCACTTTAATTTTTGATCACACACACATCACACACACATCACACACACATCACATACACATCACATACACATCATGACGCTAATTTTACGCCCCCGAATTTACATGCAAGAGGTCGCCACGCGCGATGGCTTTCAAAACGAGGCTCAGTTTATCGAAACCGAAGATAAAGTCCGCGTGATCGATGCCTTGAGCCAATGTGGCTTTGCCAAGATTGAAGTCACCTCCTTTACCTCTCCCAAAGCCATCCCTGCCCTGCGTGATGCAGAACGCGTCATGCACGAAATCACGCGTCAACCCGGGGTGGAATACACCGTACTCGTCCCCAACGTGCGCGGCGCTGAGCGCGCACTGTCTTGCGGCATCGATGAAGCCAATCTTGTGATGTCCATGAGCGAAACGCACAATCGCTCCAATCTGCGCATGACGCGAGAGCAGTCTTTTACACAATTAGAGCAAGTGGTCTCGGCGATTTCTGGAAGCGCCGTCGCAATCAATATTTCGTTATCGACGACCTTTGGCTGCCCGATGGAAGGTGATGTCAGCGAAGACGAAGTCATGCGCTGGGTTGAGCGCTTTGCCAACCTGGGCGTCAAACGCGCTACGCTGTGCGACACCACGGGCATGGCCTACCCTTCGCAAGTCCGTTCGATCGCGACGCGCGCAAAAGCACTCTTCCCTGACATGGTTTTTACCCTGCATTTCCACAACACACGCTCCATGGCGCAAGCCAATGTTCTGGCTGCCATCAGCGCGGGGATCGACCGCTTTGATGCCTCGTTGGGTGGAATCGGAGGGTGCCCCTACGCACCTGGTGCGAGTGGCAATGCCTGCACGGAGGACATGGTTCACATGCTTGAGTTAGAGGGCTTTAACACCCAGGTCGATCTCAATCGACTCTTGAAGGTATCCGCCATGCTACCCGGACTCATTGGGCATGACGTACCGAGCCAGTTACTCAAGGCGGGCGCAAGAAACACCTTGCACCCCGCCCCGGCGTATGCTGCTGATATTGGCAAGCCCGTTTAAGGGCTCGCGGATTGACAAGCCCGTCTAAGGGCTTGCAGTCGACTTAAACGATGTGAACTTCAAACTCCCCCAGGCCTGCAACCTGGCCCACGAGTTTGTCACCTTTGATGACCGCACCCACACCCTCAGGCGTGCCGGTAAAAATAAGATCGCCCGCCTTGAGTTCGAACAACCCTGAGAGATAGGAAATACTCTCAGGAATATTCCAAATCATTTGTGACAAATCGCTGGTCTGTTTTTGCTGGCCATTCACATGCAGTGAAATATTGCCCTCAGCCAAAATACCCGTTGCAGACTTTGGATGAATTGGACCAATCGGTCCTGACTGATCAAAGCCCTTGCCCACTTCCCAAGGTCTACCTTGTTTTTTGGCCTCACCTTGCAAATCACGACGCGTCATATCAAGACCCAAGGCATAACCAAAGACGCATTCATTGGCTTTGTCCACGGGGATGTCACGACCACCTCGATCGAGCGCGACAACCAACTCCATCTCATAATGCAAATTGGAAGTCTTAACAGGATAAGGCATCTTGCCCGCTTGACCCGCAGGAATAGGAATCAAGGCATCAGCAGGCTTACAGAAAAAAAATGGGTCTTCACGGCCCGTAAAACCCATCTCTTTGGCATGCTCGGCATAGTTACGACCCACACAATACACACGACGCACTGGAAAAAGCTTGCTGCTTCCCACGACAGGTAAGCCGATAGTTGCCTGCGGCTCGAATACAAAATTAGACATGTTGATTGACATCCTAAAAATTTGAATATGAAGGGTTAAGACTTTTTTTCTGGTAAAGGCGCAAGCGTGGTCACCGGGGCGGGCTCGCCTAATCCCACAACAGGTGCGCTATCAAAGTAATCATCGAGGGGATCGCGACCGGGCTTTAAAATGGTTGCCTCATCAGGTGCACCTGCCATCGAGGGCTTTGCCGATGAATCGGACTTCATCGAGCGACGGTCTTGAGCGAGCACGTCTGCCTCGGCATGACGATCCCAATTCGTCGGAAAACCGCTCTCTGAGAGATAAGCCAAACCCTCAGCGTGAAGAACGCCCGGATCATCTGCCGTATCGGCAACAGGCAAGAACGAATCCGAAGCCAAGACAGGGAGCGCGGCACTCACAGCCGTGGCCATCCGCCACTGGGCAGCCGCGTCCTTTGGACGATTAAGCTTATCGTACAGACTCCCTAGCAACGTGTGAACGCGCGCATCCACACGTTTTGACAAACTACGCGATAAATAATTTTCTGCTTGTCCCCAAATCTGTCCAACCAGACATAAATGACCGATTGCAGCCAATAAATCCGGGTCATCGGGACGTTTTTGCACCCATGCCTCGGCATGTTCGAGACGCCGTTTGACTTGAGAGGGCTCGGCGCGTGAATAGGCGGCCAACAACCGCGGATCAAACGTGAGTGGGATAGACTGCTCGAGGGCTTTAGAAGCATCGTCTAAGAGTCCATTCGCTTCAAACGCAGCCGAACCCGCCAAGGCAACCTCAGTCAGGGTACGCTCCTCGGACTTTAAGTTTTTCCAAAACGCTTTCCAATCACCCGAATACGTCTTTTCGCGCAAGTGCGCAGCCGCTGCAGCCTCAATCATTTGTCGGGCTTCAGAGTCATGCAAGGCGCCACGGCGACTCAGCGTCCGCGCAAGCATGTAGACCTGCTCGTGACGACCGAGCTGCTTGTAAGCCCTTAGCAAAAGGCGCAGGGTATGGATGTGGCGAGCACCACTTTCTTGAAGGGGAAGGAGTTCTTCGAGAGCTTGGGAAGCCATGCCTTGATCTAAATACAGATCCGCCGCTGCGGTTGCAATCGCTTCCTTTAGGGACTGATCATCGGACGCCTTTTCTTTGGCCAGCGCAATCATGTGATCGCGTCTGCCAAACTCGCCCAACGCATGGGCCGCCCGACCTGCCGACAAAGCCGCTAACACCTGACGACTTGCATCCTTGCTACGACCAAAAAGCTTGGTCAGATCTTTTTCAGCGTGGGAGTAGCGTCCCTCCAGTAACTCAGTCCAGCCCTGTTCAAGCAGCTCTTGGTCTCGTCGAACTTGGCGTCGCGTTTTCCAGCCACGCACACGTAAAGGAATCGCAGTCAGCCATGCGGATACGCGTATGAGCCAATACACCATTACAAACAACGCCAGCAAAGACACGACCGCTAACGCTAACGAGACCTGAACGCGCCAGTCATTGACGAGAATTAAAACGTGACCCGTGTTTTCTCTCAGGACAACGGCCAACAACACGGCAGCGGTCAATAATACGAGCGTCCAAAACCAAGTCCGCATAATTATTGACCGCCTGCGGGACTGGGCTCTGAAGAGCGCACCGACTCAAGAGCAGACAAACTGTCGTTGATACTGGGCAAGCTCGCCCCGATTTGTATGGCCGCCAACTCCTGAACCAAGCGCAGTGCTGCAATCGTGTCCGTGGCCTTGGGATCGAAACGCGAAACTAAACTCTGCTGAACTTGAGCAAGCTCCGCTCTCCAAACAGGGGCCTGATGCATGAGAAGCGCCATCTGGGCCGTCAATACACGCGTACGTAAATTCGCTCTCAACAGTGCCCCTTGCTCGGGGGACATCATCAGCGCGTTGGCATCACTGACGCGCTGGATACTCACCACCCCAGCGAACTCACGCGCCACCATCGCCGCGGCAGACTTTGACCACACGAAGGATTGATCGAGAGCACGTTGCCACCATGTTTGTTCTGCAGCGGTCAGCTCAGACGCCGCCGGTGCTTGGACGACCTGGGCTGGCTTGGGTGCGCGCTGGACAGACTGTGCCACGCTCGCGATCACGGGCGCCGCCGCATCAGGCAAAAGCAAAGGTGCACGCGCGACCAAGGTACTGAGCGTCTCAAGCCGGCTGGATAATTGCGTGATATCGATCAAAGGAACCGCTCTCAACCGATCAAGATCAAGACTGATTGCACGTTGCACTCCGGCGAAATGAGCACGGTCGGCACGCACTAACAACGACTGAGCAGCCTCGAGCGTCACAATCGCATTGTTGACGTTACCAGCCAAGCGGAGTTGTTGATTGGCCGTCGTTAAGAGACGGTCAACATCATTGGCGAGCATGACATCTTCCATGCCCTTGTTTGCACCTGCCCAAAGTTGTTCCAAGGCGACATACTGGCTCTTGGCCTCAAGCTGTGCTTGTTCGAGCTGTGCGATACGACGGGCTTGGGACTGGGCCTGCCCTAAGGCCTGTGTTGAGTCCTGGCGGGCCTCATTGAGCTGGGAGGTCAACCCCTGAACCTGCTTGGCGAACTCTCGCCCGGTCTGTTCAAAACGTTTTTGCAAAAACCAAGCACCGCCAGCCGCAACCAACGCGACCAGCAAAAATATGATGGCAAGCAAAATCGGCCATGAAGGTCCACTCGTGCGCTTTTTACCTTTCAGTAATACTGCACTTGGCTGTGGGGGGCTAGGAGTATGGGCTTCTGTCATCCCTTAATTGTAGCCGTAGCGCTAGAAAAAATCGTTCAAACTTGCGTAGTTGGCGCCCCGAGCCGAGAAATCTGCTCGAATCTTGTCAAAATGACCTCGTCTTCGGGGCTGGCCACCAGACACTTGAACCCTGAAAAGCCGCTTTTAAAATGCGGTTCTAACAACTTAAGGAGAATAGGTTTAAGTCGTTCGTGTGTCAGGACGAAAGAACTCTCGGCAAACCATCCCAACAGGTCCAAGGCCTCGAGATTTTTGTACAAAGCCTCCACACCATGCGGACTCGTCAATAACCATGTGGGCAGAACATGTTGGCAGCTCAATGCGGCTAAATGCTCATTTAACAAGGCGGGCCACTGTGCAGACTGTCGTCGATAGGCTTGATGAATGACGACTCTGGCGCCACGCTGACTCAAACGCTGACTCAACCAATCACGACCATCTTGTCCCCGCACAATCAACACGCGCTCGACAGGATGTTCAAGCGCTTGCAAAATTGGCCACAATGACTCCGAATCCTGCGCAAGATCAGACGCGGGATGAAGGACGGTCAGCCCGTCCCCAAACACTCTGCGTATCGCACTTGCCGTCACAGGCCCCATACAGGCGACGCGCGTTGAAAGCGGCCAGACTTCCCGCCCCTCGCCCAGCAAATGACTGTGATAGCCCGTCACCGCGGCTCGACTGACAAACACCACTAAATCAAAAAGCTCTGGGCGAGGACACTCGCCTGTGACGGCGACGACTTCACGGATATCCAACGCTGGACACTCCAACACAGACCAACCGCGTCGAATCAGTTCGCGCATCACGACCGTATTGCGACCCGCAGGTCGCGTCAACATCGCAGTATGTTGGGGCTGAGCCATGACAACTTAAGTGGGCTCGGACAAACTGGCCAAGAGCTCACTTGCGCCCTGCGCCATTAACGATTGGGCAACAGTGGCTCCCAACAGCTCCGCTTGGGCCGAAGGACCCTTAAGCTGCGCTCGATAAATCGTTTTACCATCAGGGGTCGCGACTAACGCTTGCAACGTCAGCTGCGACCCTTCAAGCTGTGCGTAGGCCGCCAGGGGCACCTGACACGATCCACCGAGAGCGCGGGAGACTGCGCGCTCAGCAAGCGCACAGACCGTCGTGTCCGGACAAGAAAGGGGTGCCAACAATTCTCGCAGATCCGAGCGCGATGCCAAAATTTCAATCCCGAGCGCACCTTGGCCAGCAGCAGGAAGCGAAGCCTCGGTCGTCATCCTCGAACGAATGCGGTGGCCAAGACCCAAGCGCTCGAGTCCCGCTGCCGCAAGAATAATGGCCGCATATTGACCGCTATCAAGCTTGCCCAGACGCGTATCCAAGTTCCCTCGCAGGGCATGAATCACAAGCTCGGGAAAGCGCGCCTTGAGCTGCGCTTCGCGACGCAAACTTGACGTACCGACGATCGCGCCGGGAGGCAAGTCAGACAGCGTGACGTAATCATTGGATACAAAAGCATCGCGACAGTCCGCACGCGCGAGGACCGTTGAAAGCTCAAAAGGAGCCTCCATATCCACGGGAACGTCCTTGAGTGAATGCACCGCTAAATCGGCGCGTCCATCCAGCAACGCATACTCAAGCTCTTTGATAAAGAGCCCTTTGCCACCTACTTTTGAAAGACTGCGATCAAGGATCTCATCGCCACGCGTGCTGAGCTTGAGCAGCTCAACCTGTATCTGTGGATAGATCGTGAGCAAGCGCGCCTGCACGTGCTCGGCCTGCCACAACGCAAGGCGGCTGGCACGGGTTGCTATCACTAGTTTTCTAGAGGCCACGCGATCACTCTCAACGCAAATAATTCAACACAATCGTCAACGCGATCCCAATCACACCGAGCAATGTTAGCCACTGCAATATTGTCAAGCTGCGTTTAGGCTTCTGGTTTTCCATTATTTATCCTGTCGTTCATCAAGGCGAAATTTGAATTCAAACATCTGAGAACTTGATTTGAACACGGACAGCCGATTTAATCAGCAAAGCGATGAATACCGCTTGATCCGGAGTAACGCTTTTGAAAATAAAACGCCGGCACGTCAGAGACACGCCGGCGCTTTAAGGGAAACAAAGGTCAGTTAGAACATGGTTTTTACAAGACTGACTTAAGAAGCTTGCCCATTTCCGAGGGGTTTTTCGTCGTACGAATGCCACATGCTTCCATGATTTCAAGCTTGGCGTCAGCCGTGTCTGCGCCGCCAGAAATCAAGGCACCAGCGTGACCCATGCGCTTACCAGCCGGTGCGGTGACACCTGCGATAAAGCCAACCATCGGCTTTTTCATGTTCTCTTTTGCCCACAAAGCCGCATTGACTTCATCAGGACCACCGATTTCACCAATCATGATCACAGCATCGGTGTCAGGATCTTCGTTGAACAGTTTGAGCACATCAATATGCTTTAGACCATTAATGGGGTCACCACCAATTCCCACCGCGCTGGATTGCCCGAGGCCGAGCTCAGTGACCTGTGCCACGGCTTCGTATGTCAGGGTGCCTGAACGGCTGACAATACCGATGCGACCCTTGCGATGGATGTGTCCTGGCATGATGCCAATTTTGATTTCGTCTGGCGTAATCAAACCTGGGCAATTGGGTCCAAGCAGCAAAGTCTTGCTGTTCATTTTTGCCATGCGATCTTTGATTTCGAGAAGATCGCGAACAGGAATACCCTCGGTGATACAAATCACCAAATCCAATTCGGCCTCAATGCCTTCCCAAATGGCTGCAGCAGCACCCGCGGGTGGCACGTAAATCACTGAAACATTGGCGCCCGTCTCGGCTTTTGCGTCCTTAACTGACGCGAAAATCGGGATGCCTTCGAAGTCTTCGCCGGCTTTTTTGGGATGCACACCCGCCACAAATGCGGCTTGTCCATTCGCGTAAGCACGAGAAGTCCGCGTATGAAACTGACCGGTTTTACCGGTAATGCCCTGTGTAATAACTTTAGTATCTTTGTTGATAAGAATCGACATGTCAGAATCCCTGGCAGAATTATTTAGCTGCTGCGACGACGCGCGTGGCCGCGTCGGCCATCGTGTCAGCGCTGATGATGGGCAGGCCAGATTCGGCCAACATTTTCTTGCCCAACTCTTCGTTGGTACCCTTCATGCGCACCACGAGAGGCACATTGAGGTTGACCGCTTTACATGCCGTGATGATGCCCTGGGCAATCACATCACAACGCATAATGCCGCCGAAAATATTGACCAAAATTGCTTTGGTGCCCTTGTTTGCAAGCATGATCTTGAAGGCTTCGGTGACACGCTCTGCCGTAGCACTGCCACCCACGTCCAGAAAGTTCGCAGGTTCGCCGCCAAACAGTTTGATGGTGTCCATCGTCGCCATCGCAAGACCTGCGCCGTTGACCAAACAACCAATATTGCCATCAAGCTGAATATAAGCAAGCTCATGCTTGCTGGCTTCGATTTCGGCAGGGTCCTCTTCGTCCAAGTCGCGATACGCAACGATCTCAGGATGGCGGAACAATGCGTTAGGATCAAAGTTGAATTTGGCGTCGAGTGCGATGATGTCGCCCGAACCCGTCAAAATCAGGGGATTGATTTCCGCCAGTGAGGCGTCAGTCTCCCAATACGCTTTGTAGAGTTTTTGAAACTCTGCGCAAGCCTTGGCAATAGAAGCTTCTGGCACACCAATTCCCCGCGCGAGGCCTTCGGCTTCTTTGTTTGTCAGACCCTGACCAGGATCCACAAACACTTTGAGAATTTTTTCGGGGTGCTTTTCGGCGACTTCTTCAACATCCATGCCGCCTTCGCTCGAAGCCATCACGCAGACACGTTGTGTGCCACGGTCTGTCACGATCCCGACGTAGTATTCCTTTTTGATGTCTGCGCCCTCTTCGACTAACAGACGACGCACTTTCTGACCCTGTGGGCTCGTTTGGTGCGTAATCAGCTGCATACCCAGAATCTCAGACGAGATCTGGCGCACTTCGTCGATCGAACGAGCCAGCTTGACGCCGCCGCCCTTTCCGCGACCACCAGCGTGGATCTGCGCCTTAACCACCCAAACGGGGCCACCGAGTTTTTTAGCAGCGTCTACAGCCTCATCCACGGTATACGCGGGAAAGCCTTGAGGAACGACTACACCAAACTTCCGAAGCAACTCTTTGCCTTGATACTCATGGATTTTCATGGGAATCCTGTCCGTCCAAAAAAACTAAAAAAAGCGATTGCCTGGAAAACTAAACACCAGGGCCCGGGGGTGTTGCATTTGAATCGACATACCACTGCGGATAATGTTCTTTGGTCACTTCGCCATCAGGTCGCCAGGCATAGCATCCTCCCATCTGGAAGGGCCTGCGGCCCGCTGAC
>Ga0247843_1009867_pt1 | contig 10397 bp, 9 predicted proteins | sample LaCruzMarch2017__FD_192420 | JGI IMG/M metagenome (GOLD analysis project Ga0247843, IMG submission 192420) | Freshwater microbial communities from meromictic Lake La Cruz, Castile-La Mancha, Spain - LaCruzMarch2017_8m | ecosystem: Environmental > Aquatic > Freshwater > Lake | place: Spain...
TTTCATGTTTTTAATGGTTCGGATGGGTGCTTTCAATTGCCGTGCCAAACCCATGTAGAGGCATTTGCTGGGATTGCAATACCTTCGCCAAACCATGACAAGACGCGCAATTCGCATCATTATTATGTTGGCCACTGTGTCTATTGTAGGCTTGGTGCTAACTCAGCTTTTTTGGATGGATAAGGCTTTTGAACTTCGCGAACGGGAGTTTGACGACCAAGTGACCGCTGCACTGCGAGGCGTGGCCATTCAGATTAAAGACATCACCAACGATTCTACCGATGTGGCTCCGGTGCGCAAATTGTCGCGCAATTATTTTGTGGTGGCTACCAGCGATACCCTGCATCCCTATTTGCTGCAAAGTCTGTTGGCAAGCGAGTTTAGAGAGCGCAGCATTCTAATCGATTTTGAATTCAACATCTACGATTGCTTTACCAACAGCCTCATTTTTGATGGTTATGTGGCGCTATCGGGAAATAAGTACGACCGCCCTGTGGATGTAGAAATTCCAAGATCGGATGGTGATAGCCATTATTTTGGGGTCTATTTTCCAGATAAACAAAGCTATTTGTCCGGCAAAATGGGGGTGTGGCTTTTTAGCTCGGGCATATTGCTGTTGGTGTTTACCTTTTTTGCCTACACCCTTGCGGTTGTGCTTAAACAGAAGCGGCTTACGGAGATTAAGACCGACTTCATCAATAACATGACGCACGAGTTTAAAACCCCCATTTCTACCATATCGGCATCGAGCGATGTGCTGCTTTCGGGGGCATTAGATAGCAATGCGGAGAAGCGAATGCGCTATTACAAGATGATACATGACGAGAGCGACCGACTGAAATTGCAGGTGGAAAAAGTGCTGCAAATGGCTCAGTTTGACCGCAGCGAGATAGACCTCAACCTAGTGGAGGTGGACATAAATGCGCTTATTGCCAAGTCGATTGCTGGGGTGCAAATTTTGTTGGATGAGAGCAAAGGCCAGATTACGCTTCATTTGAATGCCGAGCATGCGATGTATCGCGTAGATGAGCTTCATTTCTCGAACATTATTCGAAATCTGCTCGACAATGCGATTAAGTATTGTAAGAATGAGCCCCACATTATCATAACAACTCTCGATACCGATAGTGGCATCAAAGTGCTGATGGCCGACAACGGCATTGGCATTTCCGCGAAGCAGCAACGCGAGATTTTCGAGAAGTTTTATCGTGTACCAACGGGCGATGTGCATAATGTGAAAGGCTTTGGCTTGGGGCTCTACTATGTAAAATCGCTAATCGAAGCACATGGCGGCACCATACGCGTGGAAAGCACTGCCGAGGGAAGCACGTTTATACTTTGGCTGCCGCGAGGGTAGTTTTTAGAGACTTTCTGTCAGTTTGGATGGTACTAATTGGCAACCACCACCCGCTGCACTCCAACACCCTTGTCCGTTTGCACATGGGCTACATACATGCCTGGGGCAATGCCAATAATGCTTATGGAAGCAGTCGCAGTTCCTAACGCAAACCTTTGCGTTAGCACTATTTTTCCCATAGTGTCGAATAGGCGAATGGACTGCATAACTCCCTTGCTTAGCGTGAGCTGAAACCCAGCAGTGGATGGGTTTGGGTTGAGGGTAAGACCCATTTCGGTTTCTGCTTCCCCAATGCCGATTGTGGTGCAATCGTAATAATGTTCATTAACCCGCCACACACCCCATTCCCCTTCATAGGATTCAGCATACGACTCAGAAGTTCTATTGCCCAGATTATCAAACTCGGCCAACCACCAATTGTAGTCAATCCAGTTTACTCCGGTTGTTTGATTGTTTTGTTGATTCAGTCTGCTGGTCATGTTGCCCTGATTATTGTGTATGTAAATGACTTGATATAGGGGATGCAAGCTTTCTCCATTAGTATAATGGATTACTTCACTCGCTATCAGACCCTGTGCGTCAAAAGATATGTCAGACCTATAGTAATCAATCCAACCATTGGCCGATGGCTGTTGAATGGACTGTGTAGTCATCAGTCCCTCGTTGTTATACACATACAAAGAATTCTCTGCCTCAATCCATAATCCGTTAACGTAATTTTCCACTAATGTTCCGATTACTCGGTTCTGGGGGTCGTGGGTGTGCGTTTTTCGCGTGGATGGAGTCATCACAGATACTTGCAAATCGGCTATTTGCTCTGAAAGTATACATCCTGACGAGAGATAGGTATATGTGTATTGGTTTTCGTCCGCCCAAGCTCCTTGTGACCAAAATTGTACTGTCAGCCCCACAAGCTGACCGAGCTCATTATAGGTATGTACAAGTCTCGCATTGTTCTGATATGAACCATTTCCCCAAAGCTGAACAGTAATTGTTGAAAGTTCTCCATCACTATTGTATTCACGATTGAAAACGTATTCATTTTGCCACATTCCTGCTTGCCACGTATGACGTATTTCCTGCGTGATCTTGCCTTGAGGATTATAGCTGAACTGAGAGCGTTCGCCATTTCGCCATCCATCGGGAAACATGCTCTGAAAAAGAATTTCAACCCTACGGTTTTCTATGTACTGATATAATGCCCTATGATCGAGCGTTTCACCATAGAAGTATAATGAGCTGTCGCGGTTACACGCATACTCTGGGTCTCCATGATAAAGAATGAACCAGTCGGGATAATTTGTGGGCAAAGAGCAGTCTCCTGGAAAATAGGATAGAGTACCAAAGTTCTTTTCGCTGGCAAAAGGCAATGTTGAGCTGATTGGTTGACCAGACATGGTCTGCGCCCCAAGAAAATAGGGCAAGGAAGCTACTGCAAAGGTTAGAAGTAATGTTCTCATGGTCTAATTGTTAATTGATAATTACCCGTTGTTCACTGTATCACTACCCGCTGCACTCCAACACCCTTGCCCGTTTGCACATGAGCCAGATACATGCCCGATGCAATGCCAATAGTGCTGATAGATGCAGCCGCAGTTCCTACCGCAAACGTTTGCATTAGCACCATTTTTCCCATGGTGTCGAATAGGCGAACGGACTGCATAACTCCTTTGCTTAGCGTGAGCTGAAACCCAGCAGTGGATGGATTTGGCGCGATGGATAGGAGGGAGGAGGCGGTGATTTGTTCTTCTATTCCAGTGCTACCCACTTCAATTTCTACGTTTTGGCATTGGGTATCGGTGCCGCAGGCGTTTGTTACGGTGAGGCATACTTCATATCCACCATATTCCGTATAGACATGAAAAGGAAAGCGCTCGGTAGAGGTTTGCCCATCCCCAAAATTCCACAAATAGGATTCGCCTTCGGCAATGGAGGAGAAATGAAAGTGGAAAGTTCGCGGACGCTGATAAGAGATTTCGGCAGTTGGCGGGCAACACGCAAGGTTTTGAAACTTGGCATCAAAGGCAGCTTGCACATAATCATCGGCAGTTTGGAGCGGGCCAATTTGTGCGGAATAGTCATTTATTTCTGTTAATGTATCTCTTGCCCACACCACAGCTTGGTGGAGCGAACGTGCATCACCTGGAGCAAAGGTGAACGGCCCAGACGAAAGCAAAAACCTTCTGTCGAAAGGGACATTACCGACATTTGCCTCTGTCCAAACGGGTTGGGGTACGCCTCCTGTGCCGATGCCCGTGGGGTCCGAATCGCCCGGAAACATATAATTGCAAGGCACATCTGGATTTCCACCGCCACTGAAATGACCAGTGCCACCGTAAATCATTGGCGCACCATCTATCCAAAAGCCACTCATGTAATTGTAGTAATCTAAACTCATAGTTGGATCCCCGGTTACATTCATATCGTTGTTGTGGTAGCGGAATGTTGACATTTTGTGATGCTCGTTGTCCATTGTCCCATCGCTGTCGTTGTCTACTTCATCTGGATTTTGCAATGGGCCACGAAGTATATCTATTCCCACTGTTGGAGGTTTAGTGCCATAGTGGGCTGGTCCGCCCGTTCCATCAATACCATGTCCGTTGTAGCAAAAGCCCATACCGCGGCCTACATCGCAGCCTACATAATCGTCTTGGGCAAATCCCAAATCAACATCGGCCCAGGACCCAAAGTAGGTATTGGTCAAGGTATTGGTTCCCCTATTGATGGCGGTGTAACGATAAAACGTTTGGTCGTTGAGTACATTACACGATTTGAATGCATAGGCCATACAATGCAATTCTACCCCGATGGCTGGGCCACCAGATTCAGTGTGTTCGTTGCCGGTGTCGTTCACAATCCACCACAACACTTGATCGCCCAGTAGGTCGTTTTCCATATCAGGCTCGCCATCAAAAGCAAATGCAGGATAGTCGCCCGTTTCGGGATTGTAAATTCCGTTGCCATCAAGATCTCTAAACGGAGCAAGGTTGGATGCAAAGCCAGAAGCTACGTTGCCATGGGCAGGCCATTCCATAATATCTGTAGGAGCAATATAGCCAACGGAGTTGTAGTTATCTCGAAACTCTGCAACCTGCCAGCGGTTCAGTTTCCAAATTCGGTCGTATTGGCCACAAGTAAGGGAGTCGGTTTCGGCAGTGCCCATGCTAATCGGTCCTGCGAAAAAATCATCGCCTTGTGAACGAAATCGTTGGGCAACCAAGCGAATTTCGCCTTCACTATCCTGTCCTCCAATCCAAATGCTACTTGCATACATAGAGTGTTTGCCCGAACCTTTGGGTATTTCATAGTGTGGGGAAGCCATTTCATCCCAAAAGCTGCTCATGCTGCAATTGAGTTGCGCACTAACGTTATTTACATCCAAAAAAGCATGGGCTGTAGATGGAGCACATTGCCCAAAAATCTGCCCCGAAATCGCAAAAGAAATAAGGAAGGAGAGTTGTTTTTTCATGGCATTTTAGGTTTGTTCAGTACAAAGGAACATAGTATAAATCTATAATTCTAACATTATGCTCACCAAATTGTAGCCATAAATAACACTTCTAACGGTGCTATTTTGGGGCTATTTCATGGTTTTGCTTCAAACTATAAAGAGAAGAAACACAATGAAATTAGTGCTTGCAGAAGGTGAGGGCGTTCTCCCACCAAATGGGCAATAATTACATTCCTAAGGGGTGTTTTGAGAAGAAAATATTTTTATGACCAAGCGGTCAATTAAAAAATAATGCATTTCTTTGACCGCTCGTTCAATCAAAGAATATGGAAACCCAAATTGCCCTTTCCGAAACCGATAGTGCCCTAGTGGAGGTGGAGGCCCATGGGGTTGGTTTTGTAGCAATACTTCACGATGCCGAGCGCGAGATACGCGCAAGAGGATTTGGCCTCACCCGCGAAGCTGCCCTCGAAGACCTTAAACTTAATTTGTGTTAGTGATTTTAGATTTTCCTGATCTTCTGTAACCTGTAGCCTGTAACCTCCATTGTCTCCCCGTTCGCCCCTTCAATTTGCCGAACTCCGCTCCGAGCGCAAGCAGGCCATATTGGCGGCTGCCCTCACGGTGTTTGCCAATAGCGGCTATCACTCAGCATCCGTTAGCATGATTGCTAAAGAGGCGGGCATCAGCAAGGGATTGATGTATAACTATTTCGACAGCAAAGAGCAGGTGTTACTCACGCTAATTGACGATTTGTTTGAGCAAATGATGGCGCTTATTGGCCTACAGCCTGACGAGGTGTTTACCCGCGAGCGATTTATTGGCATCATTGAATTGAGTATAGACATTGCGGTGAAAGAACCACAGCGGTGGAAACTGTATATGTCGCTGGCATTTCAGCCCGAAGTGACGCCCATAATGATGGAAACGATGATGCCCAAAGTGATGCCGTTTATGATGAGTGTGTCGCAGTATTTCCACGCCAAAGGCTACGAAGACCCCATGACCATGATGCGGTATTATAGCGCTGTGCTGGATGGGGTGCAGCTGCATTCTATCCTTGACCCAGTTGGGTTTCCGATTGAAAAAGTAAAACAAATGGTGATAGCGCAATTTGCTTGAAGAGGGAGGTTTTAGGTTTTAGGCATTAGGCTTTAGAGAATTAGCATTAAACGAATGAGAACAATGACAACAACCATGAGAATTTTTCCCGAAAGCATCTTTGCGCCTCTGCGCCTCTGCGTGATGCTCTTGTTTCTGTTTCCTCTTGCTGGAAATGCCCAATCCGCTCGTGAGATTATCGACAAAGCCGACCAGAAGATGCGCGGCACCAAATCTGCCATCACCGAGATGAAGATCACCACCGTGCGCCCCAAGTGGACCCGCGAAATGACCCTCAAAAGCTGGAGCAAGGGCGAGAAGATGAGCCTATCGGTCGTCAGGGCACCCGCCAAAGACAAAGGCGTTTCCTTCCTGAAACGCGACAAGGAGATATGGAACTGGATGCCCAGCATTGAACGCACCATCAAGCTGCCGCCCAGCATGATGATGCAGAGTTGGATGGGCACCGATTTTACCAATGATGACCTCGTGCGCGAATCGTCCACCCTCAACGACTACACCCAGAAGATCACAGGCGACAGTACCATTTTGGGCCGCAGGTGTTACAAAATCCAACTCGACCCCAAGCCCGATGCTGCCGTGGTGTGGGGCAAGCTCGTCCTCTTCATCGACAAGACCGATTTCATCCAGCTCCGCAGCGAGATGTATGACGAGGACGGCTACTTGGTGAACATCATGAACTCCTCCGACATCAAAGAAATGGGCGGCAAGAAACTGGCTGCCAAAATGGAGATGATCCCCGTAGATAAACCCGGCAATAAGACGATGATGGAGATTACCGCAATCGAATTCGACAAGCCAATCGAGGACAGCTTCTTTAGTACGAGCAATATGAAAACGGTGAAATAAGGTGGTCAGGGAATCAGGGTGTCAGGTGATCAGGAAATCAAGCAAGAGAGATGAGAGACTTTAAGGATTTGACAATTTGGCAACGCGGAATGGATGTGGTCGAAACAACTTACGACCTTATCGCTCTGCTTCCTGATTCAGAACGCTTTGGACTGAGAACCCAGATGGCGCGTTGCAGCGTCAGTATTCCAAGCAATATTGCTGAGGGTTGCTCTCGCAAGAGTGACAAGCACTTTATCCAATATTTAGAAACAGCACTTGGTTCAACATTCGAGCTTCAGACACAGGCTTTGATTGTCCAAAGGCGTTTCTCGGTGCCCACAGAGCTCATTGAAAAGTTGAATTCCCAACTTGAGGAAGAACGGAAAATGCTTGCCCGTTTCATTGCCAACCTTTCCAAGTCCCTTCCATCCTGATCACCTGAAAACCTGACACCCTGATATGCTTTTTCGTCTCGCCTATCGCAACATCTGGCGCAACAAGCGCAGAACGGCCATCACTTTGATGTCAGTGTTCTTCGCGGTCATTCTTTCCACCTTGATGATGAGCATGAAGGAAGGCATGTATGCCCGCATGATGGAATCGATGGTCGGTGCCTATGGCGGCTATGTGCAGGTGCTGACAGAGAACTACCTGCCCGACCGCTCGCTGGACGATGCCCTCGCGCTCACCGACAGCATTGACCGTGCGATTATCGGCACAGACCACGTGAGCGGGTACGTGCCGCGCATCGAGAGTTTTGCCCTTGCCGCATCAAACGAGACCACCAAAGGAGCCATGGTGGTAGGCATAGACCCAGAGCGCGAAACGGCCTACACCGATATGGCCTCGCGCGTTTCTGATGGTGAATACCTCACCGCGAACGACAAGGCCGTGTTGCTTGGCTCTGGCCTTGCCAAATACCTCGGGTTGGGCGTTGGCGACACCATCGTGCTCATCGGAATGGGCTATCAGGGCAGCACCGCCACGGGCAAATATCCCGTGAAAGGACTGGTCAAATTCGGGTCGCCCGAACTGAGCAAACAACTGGTGATACTGCCCTTGCAGGAGGCGCAATGGTTCTTCGGGGCAGAGGGCATGTGCACCAACATTGTGGTGCTGATGGACGACCCCGACAACGCCAAGCACATCGCAACCGACCTTAATAAGACGCTCCCCAGCGGCCATGTGGCCAACGACTGGGAAACCCTCTCGCCTGACCTCAAGAACATGATTGAGACAGACCGTGTGGAAGGCTACGTCTTCATGTTCATCCTCTATCTGGTCATTTCGTTTGGCATTTTCGGCACTATGCTGATGATGCTGGCAGAGAGGATGCACGAGTTCGGAGTGCTGGTGGCCGTGGGCATGAAACGCTGGCGACTGGCCGCGGTCTTCTGGCTCGAAGTGGTGATGCTCTCACTGCTCGGTGCCGCCCTCGGCATGGTGGGCGCTCTGCCCGTTGTCGGCTGGTTCTACTATTTCCCCATCACGTTTGGCGAAGGCGAGGAATTCGCTAAGATGTTCGAAGAATATGGCATGGAACCAGTGATGCAGGCTTCGGTGGACTTTGGAGTGTTTGCCACACAGGCGTTGGTCGTGGCGGCCATCACTTCGGTGATAGCCTTGTATCCGATGATGCGGCTGTTGCGACTCAAAGCAATTGAAGCTATGAGAAGTTAAGTGAAGGACTAATGGACAAATTGAATCAAGTAAAGCCTAAGATTTCTTTTCTGTTAGGTTCGGGTTTTTCAATTCCGGAAGGGATACCAGGAGTTAGGCAACTGAATACCCGACTTTCTAAGATTGATGAAAGTGAAATTGTTATTCATTCCAGTCAGAATGCTGGATTCCTAAATGGACAGCCTGATCCTAATCGATTCTCAAATGCGGACGAACGAAAATTTGTTCAAGAATTTTTGGAGTTCTATAATTCTGAAGTTCTATCAGAGGGAGAAGAGTTTCATTATGAAACATTTTATGACTTCTATTCGGGATACATCTATATCTCTGAAAATTCCGATCAAATAGAGTCCTTTTGTAATCGATTTAATGCGATATATGATTCAGATTCGCCATATAAAATTGATACTTACAATCGTCTTATCAGCTTTAATAGAACCTTTAATCAGCTTGTTGCATCACAACTTCATAAGCTGAGATATCATGAAAGCGTAAGCTACCTCAACTACTATCCATACGATTCATTCGTTGGTTTTATTCGTCAAATTCTTTTGACACATGACATCAAATTGCACTCCTTGAATCACGATCTTTTTTTCGATTTTCTTGGACAACGTCATGCTGATTTATGGCAACACTATTGTGATGGCTATCAGATAGAGGGGTCTCCGTTCTATGGTGAGGTTTATAGAAATATTAGTCGTGACCCTCAGATATCTATCAATAAACGAGACTACATCAAACTATCTCAGTTTAATGGGAAGTTTGATAAGCCTCTGTCCTTCTTCAAACTTCATGGAAGTGTGGTGAATACCATTCTGAGCACACCAGAACCTAATAGTCAGAGGGTTCGAATCAAAGCAGAATATGGTGTCCAGATGTACTATATGGAGGTTTATGATGAGTTGACAAAGTCACATCGATTTGAAAGATTATGGGATCAAGTAGATCCTGACTTTTTGAGCGGAACGACCAATAAAACAAGATTTTATAAACGTGACCCATACTACATCAACATCTTGGAACACTTCAAACAAAATCTTGAGTCATCGGAGAAGTTGATTGTAATAGGATATGGATTTCAAGACCCTGGAATAAATGAGTTTATCGAGAATAATTTCTTGTCAAAGGGTAAGAAAATGATTGTGATTGACCCATTCCTGCCAAAGACTTCACTTATTGAAAAATATGGAGCCGTGCATGTGCCAAAAGGGGTTACTGAACTTTCGTATGAAGAGTATTGTGACCTAATTTCTAAGACCTAAAACCATGCTACTAAAAATCGCTTGGAGAAACATTTGGCGTAATAGGACCCGCTCAATCGTGGTCATAACCGCTATCGCGATAGGCCTGCTCGCGGGCGTGTTCGCATCTGCTTTTATGCAAGGCATGATGCGGCAGAAGATCGAGAGTGTGATCAAACTGGAGATGAGCGATTTCCAGTTCCATAGGCCGCAGTTCACGGAGGAATATCTGCCTAAGCTGTTCATCCCTAACTCCGAGGCCATCATGGCCGAAGTGGAACGGGAACCTGCCGTGGCGGGCACCTCGGGGCGGCTCATCAGCATGGGCATGGTAGGTTCGGCAAGACGTTCGGGCGCCATTCGCATCATGGGCATCGACCCTGCGAAAGAGGCAGTGGTAACAGGGCTGAACGAGAAGGTTGTGGATGGCTCGTGGTTCGAGGGAAAATCGCGCAATCCCATGCTCATCAGCCGAAAAGTGGCCGATAAGTATGGCGTTGAACTCAAATCGAAACTTGTGCTGACGGTGCAGGACGTGGAAGGCGAGATCATTGCCGGGGCGTTTCGCGTGGTGGGCATCTATGAATCGGGCAACGGCATGTTTGACGAGATGAACATCTACGTGCAGCAGGACGACCTCCGCGCGTTGATGCACATCGAAGCGGGTGTGCATGAGATCGCGGTTTCCCTCACCGACCACGATCTGGCCGAA
>Ga0247843_1009868_pt1 | contig 10396 bp, 11 predicted proteins | sample LaCruzMarch2017__FD_192420 | JGI IMG/M metagenome (GOLD analysis project Ga0247843, IMG submission 192420) | Freshwater microbial communities from meromictic Lake La Cruz, Castile-La Mancha, Spain - LaCruzMarch2017_8m | ecosystem: Environmental > Aquatic > Freshwater > Lake | place: Spain...
AAAAAAAAAAAAAAAAAAAAAGAAAAAAAAAAAAAAAAAAAAAAAAAAAAAAAAAAAAAAAAAAAAAAAAAAAAAAAGAAAAAAAAAAAAAGAAAAAAAAAAAAAAAAGAAAAAAAAGAAAAAGCAGAAAAAGCAATGGAAGAGAATAAATCAAAAATAGTAAATGAATAAAATAAAGTTAAATCTAATGTAATAATCTAACAAATAACATATTAAAGTTGAACCGGTTGATATTTAAATGATTTTAAAATTTTTCCAGTAGATTTATTATATACAATAAAATATTTACCATCTGAACTGGTTCTATACGTTGGTGAATCATATGGCGATTCACCATTTTTATACAAGTTTTTATATTTTTCAACAGTTTTTTCTGCAATCATTTCGCTTTCACAAAATTTTGTCATATTTGATTTATGAACCTTATCATAATCAGAATCTGCATCAATTCCAAAAGATGCAGCAGTTCCATATACCACATATAAAATATCAGCAATTGCATCTCTAACTTCTGTAAAATTTTTCTCTTTGATTGCGGTTTTTAATTCGTTAAATTCTTCTTCAATTAATCCAAGTCTTAAATTTATTAATTTTTCATTATCAAATACATTATATTGATGTTCATAATGATTATCAAGATTGGATGCAGTGTGAAATTCACGGATTTTTTGGAAATTTGTATTATTTGACATTTATATTAATTTAATAATATATAAAATAACTTTAAATAACGTTTTAAAAAATCAATTTTTTTATTTTTTATATAATATTTAATTTTGATTAAAAAGTTTATTAAATTCAATAAGTTTATTTAAATTTAAATCATTCTCATTAATAAATTTTAAAACATAAACATATTTTTCTAATTCATCACATCCACCTATTAATATATTTTTAATAGATTTATTATAAACAACATCTTTTTGAATATAAATTTGTGGAAACGTATTTATTTTTAATTTAATTTTAAATTCATCTTTATCTTTATTTTTAACATGAATTACATTATATTTTAATTTACTATCTTTTAAAATATTTAATGCTTTTTTTGAATAAGGACATCCTATTAGTGAATATATTAACAGTATCATATATTATATATGTTAGAAATTTTATTTCAACCAACTTTTTCAACTTTTTAGAAAAAAGTTGTGACAAAAACAACTTTTTAGAAAAAAGTTGTGACAAAAACAACTTTTTAGAAAAAAGTTGTGACAAAAACAACTTTTTAGAAAAAAGTTGTGACAAAAAGTTAACTGAGTTAACCAACTTTTAAAAAAAAGTTTTGACAAAATAATTTATATTAAAAAATTATTATCAAATTTTTTAGCTTTTAATGTTTATAAAAAAATTGATACTAAATATACCCAGACTTTATATATCTTTATATTGATTGTATAACCGGTTTAGCTCAGTTGGTAGAGCGAAGGACTTTTAATCCTTTGGTCGCGGGTTCAATCCCCGCAGCCGGTAATACTTTTGTATTTAATTGTGCTTTTATAATTCAACCAACTTTTTAGAAAAAAGTTGTGATAAACTTTTCAGAAAACATCTTCAAAATTTAAAATATATATATTTTAATGTTTGTTATTATTTTGTCACAACTTTTTTCTAAAAAGTTGGTTAACTCAGTTAACTTTTTGTCACAACTTTTTTCTAAAAAGTTGAAAAAGTTGAAAAAGTTGAAAAAGTTGGTTTAAAAAAATATAAATTAATATATAAATATGTCAAAATTAATAGATAAAATAATATTTCAAATAAAGCAATATAAAGATTGTGATGATTTGGAAAAAACAAAAATATTAAAATTGTTGAATATATCATTTGATATAAATAATGATCCATATTTATTAGATACAACTATTATTGTAATTTTTTATTATAAAGATTATATTATTGGGGTTGTTTGTGGAATGAATAATTCGGATTTAATTAAAAATGATTTATTTTTAGAGAATAGGGTATCATATAATATTGATTATGATAAAGTGGGTATATTTATATATAATTTAGCGGTTTTAAAAAGTTGTCGTAATAATGGATTGGGTAAATATTTAGTAAAAATATTAATTTCTCATTTTAAAAATATTGGTGTTGAATATTTTCATGTGCATATTGATGAAGATAATAAATATTCATTAAATATTTTCGAAAAATTGGGATTTAAAATAAAAAAAACATTAATGAATTCTGAAAATAACCCATTTAATTTATTAACTTTATTTGTAAAATAACTTAAAATATAAATATATTTAAATATTAATGGAAGATGAAAATTTATCTACATATTTATTTAAACCAAAAATATTATCAAATTTTAATGCATCTTTATATTTTTCAAATGAAGATATACAAAAAATTAATTTAAAAAAAGAAACAGATATTAATGTTAAATTTATGTTAACTGATAAAGGTATATATAGTATATCTAAACCATTTGATACTGAATGGATAATGAATTGTATTAAAAATAGTATACAACATAAACATAATATAAATGATATGATTATAACAGATGCTACTGCAGGTTTGGGGGGTAATACAATAAGTTTTGCCAAATGTTTTAAGGAAGTAAATAGTGTAGAAATAAATGATGTTCATTTTTCAGTATTATGTAATAATGTTAATATATTAGATTTATTAAATGTAAAATTAATAAATGATAATTATTTAAATCAATTAGATAAATTGGATGAGGATATTGTATTTATTGATCCACCATGGGGTGGTAAAAAATATCATTATATTAAATATTTTAATATTAGATTAGGTAAAATATCGATAAATACAATAATAAATATGTTATTTAAAAAAGGCACAAAATATGTTATATTAAAATGTCCATATAATACAAATATAACTGATATTGTTAGATATTCAGAATATAATAATTGTAATATATTTAAAAGTTCTAATATATGGTTATTAATATTTTATTAAAAATTTAGATATAAATATTGTTATCATTTTTTATTTAATGATTTTAAAGAATCAATAAACATTTGTGTTTCATCATCCCATGTATCATAAAAACTAATTTCTTCATTAGTATATTTTCTTTTTAACACATTATCTTGGATTTGCCTTAATTTACCAGTATAATTATTTGCATGATTAATACCAATAATTACAAATGAATATGGAATATCAATAATTTCATTTAATCTTTCAGAAATAAAATTTTTATGTTCTCCTTTATCACATGTATTATCAAAATGTTTTTTTTCCCAAAAATTTTTATAATATGCCATACTAGCTTCTGATAAACTAATTGGTCCGTCTGAACTCATCGAACTTTTCCCAGTTATTAAATCATATGTTCCAATTAAAGAACAACCTACACATTTAATTCCATCATTTTTATACTTAATTAATGTTTTAACTCTCGCTAAAATAGATTCTGGTGGATAATAATCATCATCGTCCATATGTATAATAATATCATGACTCGCTTTTTCAACACCAATATTTCTTTTATATGCAACAGTTGTTTTATAATTTAGTCCCTCCAATTTAAAATATTTAATCCGTTTATCTACTGGCAATATGTCATCTAATTGTTCATATTCTAATGGCGTATCATCAATAATAATCCATTCTAATTTTTCAGGCGGATATTTGAAATTTTCAAAATTTCTCATTGCCATATAAAACATCTTTGTTCTATTATACGTAGGCGTTATTATAGAAACATATGGTAAATCATCCGATAAAATATTGGGCAGTTTCAAAACATATTCACCATTAATTTCTTCATGTTCTGGTAATTTAAAACCTTTTAACGTTTGTTCCATAAAATTATAATTAACAATTTGCCCTTCAATATCACTAAATCCTTCTTTTTGAATGGCAACCATTGGGTCAATCATATAACAATTAAATTTTTTATGAATATTTTCCAAATAATATCTATCTATTTCTCCATCATAATTATTAGCTTCCATAATAGTTTTTATTAATGTTTTATTAGTTAAATTAATAATATACGCATGTGTTGTCCAACACATTATTTTTGTCCAATTTTTATGATTTTTATTTATAATACGATGCACCGTTCCACCTAAATATAACATATCCCAATCTTCCGGAACATCTGGTAATGGAAAAATATTACGAGTTTTGAATTTAACGTCATCTTCTAATATTAATAAATATTTAACACCATTATTATAAGCATTATTAATAACATTTAAATGTGATTCTAAACATCCTCTTTTAGGATTTTCATGTTTTTCTGCAACATAAAATTCAACAGGTATATTACGTCTATTACATTGAATTTTCATATATTTTTTCTTTTCTTTTCTAGATTTTAAATTAATACATATAACTTTTGCATTACTTATTTGATTATTTATTTTCATCAATTAAATATTATAATTAATTATATTTTTAAATAATAATATTTTAACTTATTATAAAATTATTTATATAAATAATATTTTAATAACTTTTAAAAAATTCAACCATTTGATACAATTTTTTTTTAACAAGTTGTTTTCTTAAATGAACAAAATTTAAGTCATTAAACGTTTGATATTCAAATAGAATTTCAATAAAATAAATATTTTCAGCAAATGCTAATACATATATAGCAAGTTTATCAAACTTGAAATTATGTTTCATCATAAATAAAAGAAGATTAATATCATTACGTTTACAAACATTCACCATTAAATTTCTATTCTGAAATCCAGAAACATTTTCATCAAGAAGATGCGTCCAAATTTCCAAAATTTTTTTAGTAGAATTTTTTACATTAGTTAACGCTTCATAAAAAGTATTTTCACTTAAAAGTTCCATAAAATAATATATGTATAAAAAAATCCCTGAATATTTTTCTGTCAATTTTTAACCTATTTCATCCAATATTTGAGAAAATACATCACTTCTAAAGACATTGATGTAGTTGACAGACGAATGACATTATACAAGGAAAAGTAGGTGTGTATTTGTATACATAACATGTTATCACACATTCAATGTTTTGATTATTTATTGCATATTTGATAAATTTATAAAAAAAAATTGAATTATTTTTTATCAAGTGTTTTTTTGTTTTAATTGAGTATGTCTATAAAACATAATATTAATTTTGGTCTGACTGGTTCTGTATCAGTTGGTAAATCAACAGTTCTTAACGGTTTATTGTGGGAATATTTAGGTGAAACGAAATTAAAAAGAACTACATATGTTCCTTTTAAATTTGTTAATGTGAATGATATAAAACATAATACGGAGATTATTAAAAATGAGATTATTGAGATTAATAATGATAATCGTAATAAAATTTCAATGAAACAATTTGAAATTGATTTTAAATGGAATAAAGATAGTTTATATAATTGCACAATTATTGATTTTCCGGGTTTAAATGATCCTCACGAAGTTGATAATAAAATGGAAACTATTTTATTTGATACACTTGTAAATTTAGATTATTTAATATATGTGATTGATTCTAAAATAAGTTTGAATAACAAATATGATAGAAATTTCATAGAAAAATTATTTGATAATATAAAAAACAGTGATACATTAACGACTTTAATAATATTATTCAATAAATATGATGAAGAAGATGAAGAAATTGATGAATTAATTGATGAAGCTAAAAAATTCATAAATGAATGTGTTGTTAAATATGATACAAATATACCGAAAATGTATAAAATATCTGGTAGAAAAATAATGATAAAAAATGTAATTTTAAAATCACAAAATCAAGATATTATTCCAAGAAATATTCGTGAAAAAGTATATAAAGATTATTATGGACGCAATAAATCTGATAAAATGATAAAATCTGATTTTTCAGAAATAAGAGAAACTATAAATAATATTCCATTTACAAAAGATGAATATGATTTTATATATAATTTTTATGATACATTTAATGATAAATTATTTTATGAAAGTAAATTAAATGATACTAAAATTAAAATCAAATCTTGTATAAATAAAAATATAAATCTTCCACTTCAAAATTATATATTGTTATTTAAAAAATATTTAAATTTAAATAAGCTTTTGAATAATACTGATAAAGAATTGATTATTATTGAATGTATTGATTATTATTTAAATAATAATCCATGTAATTTAGATAATTGTAAAATAATTCATTCAATTATATCTGAAAATTATTTTGATATATATTTGCGGAAAACGATTGATTATTATTGTAATAATCGAACTAAAGTTTATGAAGATTTATTAAATTATATTATATGTTTTAAAAATGATAAATATAATTTATATTTTATTCATGGAATTATTACTAAAATGATTTTTACTAACTATTATGAAATTGATTGTAAAATTGTATATTTTTTAGTTAATAATTATCATTTAATTAAAAACGATGATAAATTGGATTTATTATTTGATATATATATATTATATTATTTTACAAAATTTTATCATTTTTCTATTTTTAATTTTAGATATTTTAATTATATATATAAAATATATATAAATTATGTAGATTATGAAATAAAAACATGTGTAGATGGCGGTAAATTAACTAACAAACTTGTAAATTTAAAAATGATGTTTATGGAAAATCGAAATGATTTTGATAAAAAAATAATATTCAAAGATAACGATGTTTATTTATATGATAGTAAAAATAATATTGATGTATTATTAACTAATACAACAATGTATGAAATATTTGAAAAATTATCTAATAAAATAGATGAAAAAATAGATATTTTCAAAAATTTTAATAAAAAAAATATAAATTATTATCCAATTGAAATAATAACATTATATAATTTTTATATGAATAATTAGAAAATATTATGGAAATTTGATATATCATCTAATCCAAGTAAATTTATTTACGTTATAAAATTCCACATAATATTAGATAATATAAAAAAATTGATATAAAATATCTCATAATATTTTGGTAATATATATTTAAATATGTTGAAACTTTGCAAGTTCAAAAATAAAAAATATTCAGAAAATATACTTGAATATTTATTGGAAAAATATCCTAAACAAAATTGGAATTGGTTGTTAATATCAAGAAATCCAAATTTATCAATTAAATTAATTAATAAATTTCAAAAAAAATTATGTTTTGGAGATTGGGGTATATCAATGAATCCATCAGTTTCAATAGAAATGATTGAAACTTTTCCAAAAAAAGATTGGTCGTTTGGACAATTAGGTATTGCATCAAATTGTTCATTAGAAATGATTGAATATTTTCCAAATAAAGATTGGGATTGGAGTTATGGTATATCATCAAATCCAAATTTTTCAATTGAATGGATTGAAAAATTTTCTAATAAAGATTTAGATTGGTATAATATATCTGCAAATCCAAATTTGTCAATTGAATGGATTGAAAAATATCCATCTAAACCATGGATGTGGGATGTAATTTTATCTAATCATATACTTACTTTAGAAATTTTTGAAAAATATAAAGATAAAAATCGGTCTTTGAATTTAATGTCACGTAATAAATCACTTACATTAAAAATTCTTGAAAAATACAAAGATAAACAATGGAATTGGTCATATATATCATCTAATCCGGCACTTACATTAGAAATTCTTGAAAAATTTCCAGATAAAGATTGGGATTGGAGTAAAATATCATCTAATCAAAATCTTACAATAAAATGGATTAAAAAATTTCAAAATAAACAATGGTGTTGGAACAATATATCTAGATATATTTCACTTACATTAGAACTACTTGAACAATTTTCAGAAAAGGATTGGAATTGGGGAAGTGATGGTATATCATCTAATCAGTCACTTTCTGTAAAAATTATTGAGAGATATTCGGATAAACCTTGGTGCTGGAAATCAATATCATCTAATTCAAATTTAACAAAAAAATTTATTGAAAAAAATATTAATAATATTCATTTTAATATATTGTCACGTAATAAATTTATATATCATAACAAAATATATAAAAAAATAAAATTATATTATTATTTATATCATAGAAATATGTTGAAAGATATTAGACGATATATTATTAGTAAATTTATATAGATATTTTAGAAAAAATTACATTTTATTATTATTTATTATTATTTATCTTTTCAAAAAATTGAAGAAATATAAAACTTTGTTTTATTTAATAAATTTACTCAAAAATTATCAATTAAAAAAAAAATGAAAATATTTTTGCAAGATATTTTTTTTATAATATTATAAAATATGAGTGAAATACCTTTAATTATTAATAATTTTACCATTAACGATGTTAATGACCTTAAACATTTTATTGAACAAGATGAAAATAATTTAAAAAAAAATAAAAGATTTCAGAGATAAATATGGTAATGATATATATTTATTATCACGTAATCCAAATCTTACAATCGAATGAATTGAAAAATTTCCGAATGAAGAATGGGATTGGTATAATATGTCTTCAAATCAATCACTTACATTAGAAATACTTAAAAAATTTCCAAATAAGAACTGGAATTGGGGATCATATCGTTTAACTACACCGCGTGGTATATCATCTAATAAAAATATAACAATTGAATGGATTAAAACATTTCCATATAAACCATGGGATTGGAAAATTATATCGTCAAATCCAAATATTAGAAAAAAATTTATTGAAAAATATATTGATAAAATTGATTTTATGGAATTGTCTAAAAATAGATTTACATTTTACAGACAAATTTATGATAAGGTCAAATTATTTTATTATTTATCTTTTTCTAAGATTATATTATTACAAATTTTATGTAAAAATTATGGATTATACAAATAAATATCAACTTTTGATAAAATATTATTTGTTTTATTATAATCACATATAATATTTTTATCAATTAATAATCCATCAATTGATACAATAGGCAATTTCTCAATTGATACAATTGATATTTTAAATTTATCTAAATTATTATATTCTTCAGATTTATTATATTTATTATATTCATCATATTCTCCATAAAGTAAATTTATATATTTATCATTAAATTTTATATTATATTCAAATTTTATTGGAATATCATTTACATTATTAACTAATTCTTTATTTATACTTGTTGTCCAACTTAACGGAATATATAATGTAGTAAAATGTTTATTATTATTTATAATAAATGAGTTTAAAGAACCACCATTTAATGTTGAAAGTCTGTTTTTATCGAATAAATGATTATTTATTAAAAAAGTATAATCAAATTCAAATCTATTAAATATATTTTGTATATATTCATTTCTTTTATGAATAACTTTATAATTATCAAAAAAATCAATTTTAATATATTTATTTAAAAACATTTCTAAATCAGTTTTATTATAACAAATTATATTCATATCATATTACATTAAAAATACTCTTTATATTGTATCAATATTAAAAAAAATGAAAATAAATATGCATCAATATATTTTTGTAATATTATCTAATATGACAAATAAACGTAAATATCCTAAATATATACTTATGTATTTATTAGAAAAATATCCAGATAAAGATTGGAATTGGGGAAAAAATGGTATATCATATAATCCAAATCTTACATTAGAATTGATTGAAAAATATCCAGATAAAGATTGGCATTGGGGACTATGGGGTATATCACGTGATTCAAATCTTACATTAGAATTTATTGAAAAATATTCAGATAAAGATTGGGATTGGACATATATATCATCCAATCGAAATTTTACATTAGAATTGATAGAAAAATATCCAGATAAACCGTGGAATTGGGGGAAAAATGGTATATCATCTAATCCAAATCTTACATTAGAATGGATTGAAAAATATCCAGATAAACCATGGTCGTTTGGACATAGTGGTATATCATCTAATCCAAATCTTACATTAGAATGGGTTGAAAAATATCCAAATAAAGATTGGTATTGGGGACGAGGTGGTATATCATTTAATCAAAATCTTACATTAGAATGGATTGAAAAATATCCAGATAAAAAATGGTATTGGGGATATGGTGGTATATCATGTAATCAAAGTCTTACATTAGAATGGATTGAAAAATATCCTAAAAAAAATTGGAATTGGAATAATATATTATTTTATACAAATATTAAATTTTTAGAATTGATTAAAAAATGTCCAAATAAACATTGGATATATATAAAAGGAAGTATATCAAGTAATACAAATATGACATTAGATATATTAGAATTGATTGAAAAAATGCCAAATAAAAATTTGAGATGGGGAGGATGTGGTATATCATCTAATCCAAATCTTACATTAGAATGGATTGAAAAATACCCAAATAAAGATTGGGGTTGGGGATTGTTTGGTATATCATATAATTCAAATCTTAGATTAGAATGGATTGAAAAATATCCAGATAAAGATTGGTTGTGGGGACAATATGGTATATCAGATAATTCAAATCTTAGATTAGAA
>Ga0247843_1009871_pt1 | contig 10395 bp, 11 predicted proteins | sample LaCruzMarch2017__FD_192420 | JGI IMG/M metagenome (GOLD analysis project Ga0247843, IMG submission 192420) | Freshwater microbial communities from meromictic Lake La Cruz, Castile-La Mancha, Spain - LaCruzMarch2017_8m | ecosystem: Environmental > Aquatic > Freshwater > Lake | place: Spain...
ATTTCGGCGTCCGCCTTTGCCAAACGCGCATCGGCGTCCGTCGCGGCTTTCACCTTGGCAGCGGCGGACTTGGCCTGCGCTGCGGTCCGCGCCGCCGTCAGGTCGGCAGCACCGCTGTCACCCAGATTGTTGGCCTCTGCCCGTGCATGTTCGGCAGCAGCAAGGTCGTCCGCAATCTTGCGATTACGGGCATCCATCGTTGCTTCCACCTTTGGCAACATGACCCGGCTGACCGTAAAATAGATCAAGCCAAAGACAATCAACAGCCAAAAGAACTGCGATGCGTAGGTTTCAAGGATCTGACTAATCTGGGGCATATTATGCGTTCGTCCTTATGAAAGAATGCCCCGGCGCAGTGCCGGGGCGAACCGTCAGTTAGGCAACGAAGATCAGGATCATCGCGATAACGAACGCGAGCAGACCAAGAAGTTCGACGGCGGCGAAGCCGATGAACAGACGGCCCTGCTGGCTGTCAGCTGCTGCTGGATTACGCAACGCGCCCTGAAGGAACGAGCTAAAAACGTTACCAACACCGCCAGCGGCGATACCGGCACCAATTGCTGCCAGACCGGCACCGATCATTTGGGCTGCTTCTGCGTCCATGATAATAACTCCTGTTAAAAAATAAACTTAGTGGTTGAAAACTTAATGCAAATTGACGGCGTCGTTGATGTACAGCGACGTCAAAAGCGCGAAAACATAAGCCTGAATTGCACACACAAGCAATTCAAGCAGGGTAATACCAATCATCAGCAGAAACGCTGGGAAGCTCACAATCAGCGGCACCCAAGCGGCTTCTGCATTCAGGCCGTTGATCACAAATCCGGCGAGCACCTTCATCATGATATGTCCGGCAGTCATGGCGACGAACAAACGCAGTGCGAGACTGAATGGACGGATCATGAAAGAGAAAAGCTCAATAACCGGGATCAGCCAAAGCAACCACCATGGCGTGCCATGCGGCACAAACAGGCTGAAGAAATGTAGGCCATGCTTCCAGAAACCAACGACCAAGACAGTGCCGAAGCTGAACAACGCCAAGACGGCAGTTACGGTCAGATGGCTGGTAATTGTGAAGGGATGCACGCCGGGAACGATGCCAAAGGGCATCATGCCCATGAAATTCGCCATCAGGATGAACATGAACAACGAGAAAACCAAGGGCACATATTTCTTGCCCTCGGGACCAACATTTGCGGTCAACATGTTGTTGATAAAGCCAGTGGCACCTTCGACCGCCATTTGCCAGCGACCGGGAACCATTTCGCGCTTCATTCCGCCCGCCATGAAAACCCACAAAGCGCCAAGGACAAGCACCATGAACAACGAAGAGTTGGTGAAGGAGACGTCATAGCCACCAAGTTGAAGCTGCGCGAGCGGCTCAATCTTGAACTGGTACATCGGATCGATTTTGCCGCTTTCGCCTGCCACGTTCACTACCCTGTTATATACACGTCAAGCGCCCGGATTAGTCCGGACGCTCTGCTGAAATCTTTATTATATTCCTGAAGGCGACCGCGATGCCCAAAAACATGCACGTCAACAGGAGCGCAGGCGCGATACCCAGAAGGCGGTCCAATAACCAGCCAACCAAAGCACCACCAGCCGGACCAGCAATCAGTTCGGTCAAAACCCTGTTCCCTTGCCGCATTCCTTTGGCGGGAACCTGATCCTTACCAGCACGAACTGCCTCGGCTTTCCGCGCTGCTTTCAGCTGCAAATCTATCGAATCGAGCCGTGCGTCACTTGTGCCGTCATTGTCCTGCCCGGGGTTATTTGAATTCATGTGATTCCGGCCTTTCTAAACAAGGGAAACCACCTCGAAATCGGGCAAACCCCGCCTAGGCACGGGCGCTTTAGGAGAGCCCCCGCGCCAAGTCAACAGCGCGCCTACAAGATTGTTGCAACGCAATAGAAAAGGCCGCGGCATCTCTACCACGGCCCATCCAAACTATATTGGCAGTCTTACTGCGGACAGCGCGAATCCAGCTCTGGTGCGGTGCCGTCGCGGGTTCTCCATTGCCCCGATGATGTCTGGTATTTTTCCCCCGATACGGTGCGTTCTGCAATCAGGCGGCAGCCCGTACGCAACGCCATTTCCTCGACTGTGGCACCATTTGCCAGAGCCTCTTTTGAATACACGGCCTTGCGCTTAATGTTGATATCCTCAACCAGCGCGCGAACCGCCGACGAAGGCGGGACGACAAAGCCCAGATAACCGTCTGACTTTTCACCCACTAAACCGCTTTCCCGCGCATTTTGATAGGCCGGGTCACGGCCCGACTGGAAGGCTATTGCGCTTGTTGCGATGGCACCCAGCAACAACGCTGCGGTCATCATTTCAACAGAAACTTTCATCAAAATACTCCAGGGTTTTCTTGGATCACTTTTTCGGACGCAGCCGACAGCTTGTATAAAATCTCCTGCCGGATCGCGATGTTCAAGTTGATGACGATTGGCTTGTCTGGCGCGGTGACTTGCACGCATCCTGTCAAAACCGACGCCACCAACGGCGCGCACAAGAATATCATTTTCCTCATATGGCGGCGAATCGCATTATCCGTGCGGTTCGTCAATTGATCGCGGTTTTGCGCCATGTTCGCTTTCCCTATGCTGAATGGTTCATTCATTTGATGGTTCTTGTTTAGTTTCCGCTGGCCCTGTTTGCGCGTTCTGCTTTTTCTGCGCGTCGAGCAAAGACTGCAGATCGCGGTCCGCCGCATAATTGGCGTCATAAAGCCCGCGGATAGAGCCTATAACCTTCAGGAATTCCGCCGTCACGCTGACGTTGAACTTGATGGGAATCCGCGCCAATTGCCGGGTTAGGAAGTTGCGCTTTGCCAGCGTCCCCTGCTGCACCCCAGTAAAGCCGATGTCCGTGACGATTTCCCCGTCAAGGTCGCCCCCCACGCCAATGGTCAATGTGGAATAGCGGATAGAGCGCAAGGCGTTGAAGGCATAGTTGGCGAACATACCCATATCTTCATAGGCAAGTTCACCCAGATAGCTGACCTCCCCGCCGCCGGGACGCGACACCAGAGCGCCGCCGACAATCCTGCCGCCATCTTGGTTGAACAGCATGGGCAAGGTCCCATCAAACACGCCGGTAACGCGCAAATTCTGGAAATCATATCCAGCCAGCAGTTTCTCCGCGTCAACGCCAATGACGCGGAAGGTCAGGCGGCGTTCGGACTCAACCCCGAAATCGAGGACAGTTGGCTCAAGGACCAATTCCCCGCCCGCAAATGGCCAGCGCCCCGATTCAATCGCGACCTGCCGATTGGGCAGCAATCGATAGCTGACCGTTCCCCCCAGCGCGGCTATACCTGGGTTCACCGACCCCAAAGTTGCGATTTGGTCCGATGCAGTTTCGAGGCCCAAAAGGTCGGAAAACACGATTTCGGTCGTCAGCCCCTCAACCGGGCCGAAGGCAGCGGCCAAGTTCATATTGAGCGTGGACGCGCGTCCAGTGCTGCGCACCCCATCTGTGTCCCACGCGATACGACCATCACCCGAGACGCTGCCGTCAACATTGGCGACGACGCCCAAGACAAGGGCTGTGAGCAAGTCGGGTTGAAAGCCCTCCTTAAAGCGCACGTCATCCACCGCGAGCAAGGCGCGCCCGCTGCTGTTGCTTAAATCATGACGGATATCGACATCTGACACCCGCGTACCGGTGGTTAGCTCAACCAAATGGCCGGTCGCGGTGATGATGTTGTTTTCGAGCAACAACCGCACATCTGGAACCAGCATGGGCTTGAACCTGTCGACCTGGTCTGCATCCAACACATTTAGCCGCGCGTTGAGGGTCAGCGTCTTGGCAAGGTAACGCCATTCACCCGATGCGGCGTCCATCAGCAGCGGCAGTTTGCCAATCTGCCCCGCGCCGCCGGTCAATGCACCGGAAGCGCCGCCTTGATCGAATCTTCCATCAACGCTGCCAATATTGAAAACAGAACGCGCTTCGGGTTGGCCCAGCTCAACGACCACATCTTTGGCGGCAAAACCATCGGTCAGGCTGAAGCGGACATTACTGCCACGCGCAGCGAGCGGCGCGCTTCCAAGCGTACCCAAAACGTTGAGGCCTGCAACATTAGTCGCAAAGCGGGCGTTGCCTTCACGCACGCTCAGCATCGGGCGGCCAGCATCCGGACAAAGCCGGAGCGACTGGCCGCGTAACGCAAGGCTCGATAGCCGCAACGCGTCAAATCGGACATTCTGGCAGCTGTCATACAAGGTGAAAGCCCCAGCATTGTAACGACCCGATATGGGCACGTTCAGGCCAGTGACGAAACCACCCGGCAACGGCCCTGATATCCGCGCCTGTCCGGCAAAGCGCCATGCGCCATTGCCCCCCCCCTTAAAGGCAAGTTTAGGCACTATAAGCTTCGCCCCGCCAGAGGCATAAGGCGCAATAACCAGATTGCCCGACCAGCTCTGACCCGATTGTGCGAGCGAAAGGGCGGCAGAGGGCACATTGGGCCCAGATAATGCGATCTGAACAGGCGCGTTCAATATCCAACCAGTCGATGTTGCCATGGCACCGAAGTTACCGTTTTGCCGCATACGCAAGCCTGATGCACTTGTGAACGCAAGCTTCGCGATGCGTGCCCCACGCCGACCCTGAAAATCCTGATAGCCATCAAAATCGAGGCTGGCGGAGAATTGATCGCCAGCGCGTTCGAGCACGGGTGCGATTCGCGCGATTATGGGGCCAACTGGCGTGTCCTTCGTTTGTGCGGCCAAGTCACGAAGGCCCGCGATTGTGCCGCGATCAAATGCGCCGCCAGTGATTGAGGCATCGCCGCGCGCAGACAAAGCCATATGGCCGTCCATGAGGCCAGCCGTTCCCTTAGCCGCCCAAACCAACCGGCGCGCCGACAGCGGGGCGGAACGCAATGAACCCTCGTGCACGGTAAAGTCGAAATTGGTACGCGCCAGTTTGCCATCGACCGACAGCTTGCCGAATATGCCCCGCAAGTGAGCTTGCGATAGTCTGAGCGCATCTGCCGCATAAGCAAAGGTGCCGTCCCACGCATCAAAACGTTCAGACAGCTTGAGATTAATATCAAAACGCGGCGCGTCGAGCACAATGCCTGCTTCGCCGCATGTTGCTTTGGTGGACGTCATTGGCCCGATTAAATGCGGCTCACGCCATTCGAGCAGCAGCTTGCCATCAAATTTCATGTCTGCCGCGCTACATCCCGCCGCCTTCACAACCGGCGCGCGCAGCGACAGAACGCCGGTGAAACGGTTCCGCAGCAGGCCGCTGCCATTGAGGCCAGCACCAATAACACCCCATGGTGTATCAATCCGCGCACGCGCGTTTTTAATTTCTACCGCGATATCGGGCCACGCAAACGGCTCGGCGGATTTGACGTCGCGGAATTTGTCGAGTCCACCGAAGGACAAGGTGCCATCGGCATAACGCCCGCGCAAGATGATGCCGTCCGCGCGGACGTCGCGCAAAGTTGCACCGGCAAAGTTCAGGGCCACGTCAATTTCGACCAGCTTTGCGGTAAGGTCAGGGCGAGCAGGGTCGCCGATAACAAGATCGCGAATACGCTGCGTACGCAAACCGATCGTATCAATTTTGTAGCTTGCCTTGATACCCCGCTCTGCAAACGCATTTTGCACAAAACGGTCGGCGATAGTGTTGCGCTGAGTCCACGCAAACAGCAACAGTAGTGCGAGCAAGATGCCAACGCCGCCGAAAATGCGCCGCTTCCAATGTGCGCCGCTATAGTGTTGCACATCGACATCGCCCGTCGGTGTTTCGTCGGCAGGATTCTGCATAATACGCAAATGCGGGAAAGGCCGTCCTGTTGCAACGCCATTTGCATGATGCGACTTGCGCCCGACGCAAAAATCACAGAAAAGAACAATATCACAGCAGGATAGACTGATTACAGATAGAATGGATAAGACGTAACATCATGGCACGGGCCACCGCGCGCGTTTGCGTAAGCGTTTGTTGGAGAAGAATGGCGAAAGCCTTCACGATCATGAATTGATCGAGTATCTCCTCGCGCTCGCCATTCCGCGCCGAGATACCAAGCAGATCGCGAAGGATTTGATTCACCGTTACGGCAGCCTATCGGCCTTGCTGACCGCAGACGCCGACAGTATTTTACAAGAAAAATGGATGGGCGAAACCAGCGTTGCGGCGTTGAAGATAGTTCAAGTCGCGGCGCTTCGCCTGCTCAGCGAACCCGTGCGCGAACTGCCGATACTGTCGTCTTGGCAATCATTGCTGGATTATCTGCGCGCCGACATGGCGCATCTGACGATTGAGCGCGTGCGCACGCTATATCTTAACAGCAAAAACATGCTGATCCGTGATGAGGTGGCGAGCGAGGGTTCCATCGACCAAGCCGCCATTTACACCCGCGAAGTCATCCGTCGCGCGATGGACCTTGGCGCGGCAGCGATTATTCTTGTCCACAACCATCCCAGCGGGGACAGCTCCCCCAGCCGGCAAGACATCGCGATGACGCGCGACATTGCCGATGCGGGGAAGAAGTTCGGATTAGCTGTGCACGATCACATCATCATTGGCAAAAACGGTTTCAGCAGCATGCGCAGTTCCCGGCTGATTTAGTGGGTGGCAAAATGGTGGCCGCTCCCGCATAGCCACAAAATGCCATCCCCAACCCCCGTCAAGAAATCCATCGGCCCGCGTGAGTTGACCGTTATGATGTCGTCGCTCATGGCGCTGAATGCGCTGGCCATTGACGCGATGTTGCCCGCCTTCCCCGCCATGGTGCGCGGCCTTAGCCTCGCTGAGCCGAACCAGATCCAATACATTATTTCGACCTTTCTGGCTGGCACAGGAATCGGTGCGCTCATTTACGGTCCATTGTCCGACCGTTATGGACGAAAGCCGATATTGTTGATTGCAACTATTGGTGCGGCGATAGCGTCTTTGGCATGTTCCTTCGCGCCTGATTTTGAAATCATGCTTGTCATGCGCTTTATCCATGGGCTGTTGGCGGCAGCCATGGGCGTTCTGGTGATTTCGGTTATCCGAGATCAATTTGAAGGCGACGCCATGGCGCGGCGCATGTCGACCATCTTCCTCATCTTCATGATCGTGCCAATTATTGCGCCGACAATTGGCCAGTTGGTGCTGCTTTTCGCTGGCTGGCGGGTGATTTTTGACCTGATGGCCGTCATGGCCGTCGCCGCCGCTATCTGGGTCTATCTGCGCTTGCCCGAAACATTGGCACCCGAAAATGTCATTCCTATTCAGCCAAAGGCGCTCGCAAAGGCGTGGAAGATTGTCGTCCTGAACCGCAATGCCGCTGGTTACATGATTGGCGCTGGCGTCACGCAGGGCGCTTTGTTCGGCTATCTCAACAGTTCGCAGCAGATGTTTGACAAGGTGTTCAACGCGGCGGATTTCTTCACCATTGGCTTTGCGATCATCGCCATTGGCATCGCGGTGTCCAACTTCACCAATTCGCGGATCGTCGAACGTTTTGGGGCGCGCCGTGTGTCGCAGACCGCATTGTTGACCTTCATCGCGTTGGGCGCGTTGCAATTGCTTGCGGCCAAGTTTGCGCCAACGTCCTTGCCGATCTTCCTGATATTGCTGACCGGTAACATGGCGATGATTGGCTTTATCGGGTCCAACTTCTCGTCGATTGCAATGTCCCCCTTTGGCCATGTCGCAGGGGCGGCCTCGTCTTTTCAGACCTTCGTCCGCACGGCGCTTGCGGCATCGCTTGGCGCCATTATCGGGCAGCAGTTTGACGGCACGGTATATCCCGTCGCTTTGGGGTTCCTATGCTGCGGGCTGGTGGCGCTTGGCCTTGTGCTGTGGTGCGAGAAGGGGAAGCTGTTTACCCGGCCCGGAACCACTCAGCCCCTGCCCACCAACCCGCGCAATTAAGGCAAAGAAAAGGGGCACCGAAGCGCCCCTGTCCTATTGTTATTTGGCGGAAGCCTTAGTCCACTAATGGACCAGGAAACTCACCCATATCCGGCGCATCATCCATACTTTGGTCATGCTGCAGGTTTGAATTGCGCATGCCATACACGAAGTAAATCAATATGGCCCCAATCAAAAAGTATAAAAACATCATGAGTACATGTTGTGGAAGCGACTCGATCAGATACAGGCAGGACAATATGCCAAGGATCGGTGTCAGCGGGTACAAAGGCACCGAGAAACCACGCGGCAATTCAGGTGCTGCACGGCGCAGGTAAATCACCGACAGACAGACGATGGCAAATGCCGCCAAAGTACCAACCGACGTCATGTCGCCCAGAACATTGATGTCAAAGAAACCAGCCGCAACCGCCGTGATCGTGCCAACCAACAACGTGTTGATGTAAGGTGTGTGGAAACGTGGGTGCACCCTCGAGAATATCTTCGGCAACAGACCATCGCGGGCCATGGTGTAGAAGATACGGGTTTGAGCATACATCAACACCAGAACAACCGAGGTCAGACCAATGATAGCGCCGACCTTAATGGTCTTTGCCAGCCACGACCATTGGGCACCGAAGCTATCGACCACAACCGCAACTGGGTCAGGCACGTTCAATGTTCCATAAGGCACGAGCAGGGTCATGATCGCAGCGACAAGCATGTAAATGACGGTGCAAACAACCAACGAACCGATAATACCAAATGGCATATCGCGCTTGGGGTCTTTTGCTTCCTGACCAGCGGTAGATACCGCTTCGAAACCGATATAGGCAAAGAAAACGATAGAGGCAGCGCGCATGATGCCGTCGAAACCGAATTCACCTTCGCCGGTATTTTCAGGAATAAATGGCGTCCAATTAGTCGCCACTAGTTCAGGCAGATTTGAAAGGACGATATAACCACCAACTAGAATGAACGCTGCCAACACGCTGACTTTGATAGCTACGATGATGTTGTTCACTTTGGCCGATTCCGATACGCCAACCACCAATAAAAGTGACAAGGCCATGCAGACAAAGAATGCTGGCAAGTTGAAAATCGCAGTCACGGCGGCGCCATCGACGATCAACGGGGCACCATCCTGCATGACGGCATGTCCGGTGGGTCCTGTGAATTGGGGCGGGATGACAAGGCCGAAGTCCGCAAGCAAGCTGACAACATAGCCGCCCCAGCCGACGGCCACCACCGATGCGGCAAGGCCGTATTCGAGAAGCAGCAACGCGCCCATAATCCAAGCAACAAATTCGCCCAACGTGGTGTAGCTGTAAGTATAAGCTGAACCCGACACCGGCAGCGTCGAGGAGAGTTCTGCGTAGCAAAGCCCTGCAAAAGCACAGACGATGCCTGCGACAACGAAAGACAACATAACCGCAGGGCCAGCATGTAAGGCAGCCGCGCTACCCGTACGGACGAAAATACCCGCACCGATGATGCACCCAACGCCCAACAGCAAAAGGTTCCATTTGCCCAACGAACGCTTAAGTTCGCTGTTTGCCGACTCTCTTTGTACCTGTGCGATCGTTTTGCGCGCAAACATGCGCTGCAACACGGATTGCTGCTCAACGGCCATCATAATCTCCCCGATGGATTTCTTATCGCGCAGAACCTAGCCTCTAAATGCCGCCGCGCAACTTAATTTCACCGTATAAGCATGGGTCCGAGCGGTTTTCCACCAAAAATATGGACATGCAGGTGCGGAACCTCTTGATGTGAATCCATTCCGATGTTGGCGAGCAGGCGATATCCAGGCTCGACCAGTCCTAGTTCGCGCGCAACATGGCCCACGGCGCGGACAAATCCGGCGATTTCGGCATCGCTGGCTTTGGCGCTGAAATCATCCCAGCTGACATAGGTGCCTTTTGGGATCACCAGCACATGAACAGGTGCTTGCGGGTTGATGTCGTCAAAGGCCAAGGCCCATGCATCCTCGAACACCTTGCGGCAAGGTATCTCGCCGCGCAGGATTTTGGCGAAGATATTCTGGTCGTCATATTCCAGTGTCGGATCAATCGGCATGTGTCACTCCTTGGCTTATGTCCGCGCCGCTTTTTCGACCAAGCCAGAGACGCCTTCCCTGCGATCCAGTTCAGCGAGCACATCGTCCAGCGACACACCCACATCACGCAGCAATATCATCAGGTGAAAAATCAGGTCCGCGGCTTCAGCGGTGACATGCTGCGCATCGCCTGAAAGCGCCGCGATAATTGTCTCGGTCGCTTCTTCGCCAACCTTTTGCGCGATTTTACCGCGACCTTTGGCTAATAAGGATGCGACATAGCTGCTGTCCGGGGCGGCGTCCGCCCGCTGGGCAATGGTGTGTTCGAGCCGTATGAGTGTATCGCGCATCAAATATCTCTCTGTAAGGCGACGACCATGGCCTTGTCCTCAGCGGGGATCAAGCCCTCGAGAACGCGCCAGAAGCCTGTGACGGATTCCTGACCCGCCGCGGCATAAGCGGA
>Ga0247843_1009872_pt1 | contig 10394 bp, 9 predicted proteins | sample LaCruzMarch2017__FD_192420 | JGI IMG/M metagenome (GOLD analysis project Ga0247843, IMG submission 192420) | Freshwater microbial communities from meromictic Lake La Cruz, Castile-La Mancha, Spain - LaCruzMarch2017_8m | ecosystem: Environmental > Aquatic > Freshwater > Lake | place: Spain...
CCGTGCTCGCCCGCATGCGGATTCAGGCCGCACACCGCAATGCGTGGCTTGGCAATACCCAATTGCTGGCAGAATTGATGGCCAAGATCAATCGGGTCATAGACCTTGCCAATGGTCAATACATTGCGAACATCCATGAGCGGCAAGTGCGCCGTTGCCAGCGCTACCCGCAAGCGCGGCGAACTAAACATCATCGAATGCCGCTTTGACTTGGTGCGGAACGCAAAGAGTTCCGTGTGCCCCGGCCACTTGAATCCGGCGATCGACCAACTCTCCTTGCTGATCGGACCCGTTACTACGGCATCAAGTCGGCGCGGATCATTCGGCGCGCGCATCGCGTCAGTGATGGCGTCTTCAACAAATGCTTTGGAAAGCAGTCCGCCAAATCGCGTCGGTCCGGGGCGCGAAGCATCAAGCAAACCTTCAGACGTGTAATCAAGCACCAACGGCTGCAGCACTGATCCATCCTGCGCACGTTCGCTTGCGGCATCAACGCGGAACCAATCAAGACCAACGCGCGCGCGATCAGCTGCCGCCAGCAGCGTTTCGTTACGACCGTAAATCACAAAGTTCGCCATCCGCCGAATCGCTGGATCAGCCAGTGCTTTGACGACCACTTCGGGACCGATCCCCAAGGGATCTCCCATCGTGATGCCAAGGACCGGGACCGTGGAGCTCATGCCGAGATTCTAGGTAAGCGCCGCGGCGGGGCTGCGCCTTACGGGCGCGGCTGAGGGAGCTGACCCGGCAGCGTCAAATTCGATGCCCGGAACTTCCCGAAGGTAAATGGCTGAATCGTCACCGGCGGGTCGGCGCTTTCATAATTGGCGGAGCACCCAATACCAACCACGGGCTGCCAAAAGAACACATCCTTGCTCGGCAGGAACGTGTTCACGTACCCCGGAATGGTTAGGGTGTTCTTTCCAAACTGCATGGTGAGCAGGTCGCTGGTTGAGTCGTACGAATACACCAATTTTCCTGAGAACTTCTTCGAAGAACTTGGGAGCGGAACTTCATCCGACGCAACTTCCACTCGAACCGGGTCTCCGCCAAAGAGGTTCGTAGTCACTTGAAACGCGGAGTAGCCGAACGATGACCCGGCAGGCGTCACCTTGACATACATGCAGAATTCGTAGCGAATCTCCAACGGGAACAGAAAATCCTGTTGCACCGACCGAATGTAAGTCAGGAATTCAGAATCCGGCGGCAGCGCTGACGCCGCAATCGCCTGCTTGGCATCCACACTCACAGTCCACGTCACGCGAGGCAGTCTGAACTCCGCGATGTAGCAGGTGCACGTTGACGCGCCGTAGAGCGGATCCGGAATGGGATCCACTCCGCCGCTCGTTGTAAAGCGCAACAGTTTCTTGGAAGGCGCCAGGTCTCCGGTGCCAGTAGCGATCGGTTCCCACTGCTGCGTCAGCGTGTTGGTGATGAATCGATCGGAAGCGTTCGCCCCCAAGATCCCAATGGCAACGCCGGCAAGGACGAGCGCGGAGATGATGGTGCGTGCGGACTTCATGGCCGCGCACGGTAGTTCGCCTGAAGGGATCGCCCCCGCGCTTTCAGCGGTGAATTGCGTTCAGAAATGGTTTAGAAGTGCGGAGCGATTATTGGCGCCCGCGATATGGGCGCAGTATTGGCGCGATATGGGCGCGGTATTGGCGCAGTATGGCCGTGGAAACCAATCGCTCAGCGGTTCTAGTGTTTCCCGGCTGGATCGATCAACCACAGCCAGTCATCGAACACAAACTCAAAGCGCGCGGCCAGCAGCGCGATGCGGCCCATGACCGTGAACCCGAAGCTGGCTCCGAAGGTGATCATGAGATACCAAACGCCCACCTTGGCGGTGCGACCCAGCGCACCCTTGTGCTCAGCGGAGAAGAAGAAATACGCAAGCACAGTAAGCACGCCCACAAATATCAAGGTCGCCGCGAGCGAGCCGCCCACGCTTCCTGCCCAATCGATGGGCGAGGCGGCAACGGTGGCAGCGTCTGCGCCGACTGCTACCTGATGCTTGACCACTATTAGTGGATCGAACATGGTTGCCACCTGTGCAACCAAGTCCGCCTCTACATATTGCACAAACTTCAGACCAGCAAATGTTCCAACGATGAAAGCGAGCGGGAAGACGCCGAGCCATGAAGCGCGCGACGAAAGTCTGCACAGGAGCAGTAACCCGAGGCCGAGCGGCACCAGCGCCCACCAGTCAACGCCGACGGCGTCAAAGGATGGCATCAGGTTCGTCTTCGTCCACCCCGGCGCGAGCGCACCCACGAGCTTCGGCACCAAGGTGTCCCACAGCGCCACCACCATCCAATATCCAGCGCTGACGCCAATGACCACCGACTCCGCCAATTTGTACCCCGGATTGTCGCGCCACAGGAAACTGAACACGCAAAGCGTCATGATCGCCGCGGCCCACACGCCCACCGTGCGCGACCAACTCACTTCAATCGTCGACTGCGCAGCATCCTTCATGGAGGCGGTGGCCCATGCATCGCCAGTGGTCTCATTCCAGTTGGTCCAAGAGACTTCTGGTTTCTGGCCAGGAGCAACCGGCTTCCATTTGGTGACCTCTACCGCTACGCCATCCTTGCTAGTCTCAGTCACGCGCTCACTTACAAATCCTTGCTCGGCGCGCTCCACATAGACCATGCCAAATCCGTGTGTGTTGCGCGCAGCCTCGCCGGTACCGACCGTCGTGCCGATATACGAACGCACCACCAATAGCACGCCGATCACCGCGAGCACAGCAAGCATCATGCGATGCGCACGCCGCGCACTCGCGGGATCATTCAACGGTGATCCAGTGGATCCCATGGTGCTCATACGTGCGCTCCCTTGCGACGGCCCGCGAAGTAAATCACGTTGCCAACCACAATGAGTCCCACCATCAGCACGTGCGCCACCAACTGCGGTGCCATGCGGCGCTGAGCTTCCTGGAACTTCGGTGCGATCGGCTTGCCGGAATCCATGGAACGTAGTTTGGTATTGACCAGCGACTCATACTCCGCAGCGCCCTTGATGGCGCCCAACACACCGGCCATTTGACCGGGGTAGTACGGAATGAGTTGTGGAGTCTGCACACCCGTGGCGCCAGCAACAAAGGGCAGCGGCTTGCCACCAGTCATTGTCGGCGAGACGCCGTACTGAATCCACTCCTTTGACCCTGGATATCCAGCACTCACACTGACAAGGAGATCAAAGTCAGTGAGTTTGTGGATGTCCTTCAGCATCGGCACCTGCGCAAACGGCGTGCTGCGTGCGTCACTTGGGAAGGCACGGGGGAAGTCTGTTCCCACCTGCTTCATCACCCCCTCGTTGCCGGATTGATAGCCAAGATCAACAAAGTTCACGCCGTACACGTAGGTCGGATCATTGCCAATCACATCAGTGAATGTTGCGCCGATCAACGGGCCACCCGGCGCCCACAAGGTCATGCCGCAGATGCGCAGTTTGCGCATCGCACAATGGTGGATGATGGCGGTTGCCATCGGCTGCAATTCACCGGCGCTGGCCGGATCAAAGTCAAACGAAACCAATACGCGCGAGCCTTCCGGCAATCGTTCAATAGCGTCGAACGCACCTTGTACTGCGGGTGTTGGCGTTTCTGGGAATGTCTTACCAGTGATGCCCACCCAGATGATCGGGCCAGCAACGGCGAGCGCCATCATCAGGAAGATCCAGCGCCGGTCGATGGAGTCGAGCCGCGAAAGGAACGTGCCATGGCGGGCGTTGGAGTTGTGTGGGTTGGATGCCATGTCAGTCGCCCTGCCCGAGGTAGCTACGGTCGAGCCCGACCAAGATCTTGAGGCTTGTAGCAGCCACGCCGATCGCAATGCCAATCATCATGGCGCGCGTGCCGGCGTTGTTGAAGACGCTCATGATGATGCTGCTGAGATTTTCCAGGCGCAACCATGCCACCCACGCGTTGTCGGCGGGGATCCATGAGGTGATCAGTACGCCCACATACACACGGCCAAGCAGCACAATGAATGCCGTGCCCAGAAGCAAGATTGCAGCGGTGTTCTTTGCGCGGAATGCGCGGAATGCGGCACTGGCAACGTAGAAGGCCAGCAGTGCAAACAGTGTGCTGGTGATGGGGCTCATCGCATATTCGTAGAGCCACCAGAAGGGTGCGCCGACCGCTTCTTTGTCACCCGAGAAGGCCACGTTGGGGTGCATCGCATCGGGGTGTACGCCAACCTTCAAAATGCCAACTGCCAGCGTGAGTAAGAATGCCGCGAGCGTGACCGCTGAGTATCCCCAGCCTGCCTCGCGCGCACTGATCTTCATCAGATTCATCTTCAGCAGATTGGCGCCACCTAAGACAAATGCGATGGCGGCCAGCACATTGAACCAGTCCACCACCGCGCTCCCAAGAAATCCGAGTGGCTGTACGAAGGCTGTCAACACCATCACCAGGCCGGCGATGGATGCAACCAGGGCTGCGACGGTACGACTCATGTCATCCGCCTCCCATCGATACACGCAGGTTGGTGATGAATTGCGTGACTCCTGCAGACTCAGTGACGGCGGCGATGGTTGCCACCAGCGTGACAACTGCAATCATCACCCACACCACCGCCTTAATCATGTCTTGCCCAAGCAGCGTTCCCAATTGATCAGGCTCGCCACTCAGATACGCACTTGCAGCAAAGAATTCTTCGCCGATCAGTGTGTAGTCGCAGCTTGCAACAAAGAACGGCAGTTGCGTGGTCTCGGCGGTTCCGGCAATCTGAATCGCACCGATGGCGTTGCCATTTTCCGCAAGAATCAGGCTTTCCGCGAAGAAACAGCCGAAGTAGAAACACGCGGCCGGTCGCTTGCGTGCCATCAAACCGCTGGTGTATGCAACGAACGCAAACTGCTCATCGCTCACGTAATAAATACGGTCTGGGTTGTATGAATCCGTGCGACCCGCGGAGAGGTACGCCGCATGCACAGCCTCGCGCGCGCTAGTCATTACTAGGGAGCGCGTGTTGGGAACTTCAATGTCGGCGTCGTACTCAGCAGCGGTCTTGGCAACTTTGCTCAAGATGGTGATACCGGCCACCGTCTGGATGTTGTCCATGTCCTGAATGCCCGGGACGAACAGGATCGGTCGACCCATTTCAGTGGCACGGCCAACGGCTTCATCAACGGCATCAAGACCGGCAATTTTGCGAACCACAATCGAGTGCCCCGCGCGCGCCCACAAGATGGAACCGAGCACTGCCACCACTACCACCACTAACGCAACGACCAGCACGCCCTTGCCGGGCATGAACCAAGTCACTGCTGTGGAACTCTCCGCGCCGGCTTCCTGCGCCAGAAGGAGGATGGTGGCCACTGACATGCGAGGTGTGTACCAAAGATGAACTCGGTTGGGGGTACCACCGTCTGGCAATTCGCGGCGAGTGCTCAGCCGTCGATCACTTCAACATTGGCACGCGGCACAGTGATGCGCGAGCCATCCACCGTCGCCACTTCAAGGACGCGCGCGCGACTGCCGGACCCGAGCACCGCCGGCTGTTCCGGAAGCGCGGCCACTGTGCCGAGTACGCCAAAGTACGGATCGCGGATGACACGCACAGAAGTGCCTATTTCAAGCATTCCAGCAACAGCGCCGCCCGCCGCGGCGGCTGGACCGCCACCCGAGCCGTGGTGAGCGGCATCAAGAGGAATCACAATCTCCGGCCGCATGACGCCCGCGCGAATCTGCGTTGCGCCGTTCACGCTGGCGACACGCCCAGCGTGAGAGGCGAGCAACTTGAATGTCCGTGCCGCCATAGCAACATCACCAAAGCCTTCGGTGATGATGAGCGTGATGCCGGTGCGTTCGCTGCCGGTGACTGCAACGCCGATGTCGTGACCCAAGAAGTCGCGCAGGTCTTGGTCGTCAATGCCGCCAGACACAATCGCTGCCGCGCCAACTGTCTTTGCTTTTTTGATTGCCGCCGCCGTCATGCGCGCGCCGCCGATCACTACGCAGCCCTTCATAGCCGCGGTGATGTTCGCTTCGTCAAGTACGTCGCCCGCGGCGGTGTTCGCCATCGCGATCGGACCGTGCGTCTCGCCGGAAACTCCAAAGATTCCTTGAATGAGCGCCACGGCGTTCTCAATCACCACGCCCTCGCCAGCGATCACCTCAATCACTTCGCCGGCCACATAGGCGTGTACTGCGACCGGATGTTGCGGCCCACGGACGATCACCATGCCAGTGGCATCAGAAATACTTTCGAGCACACCGTCGGCGGCGGACTTGACTTCCGTCTTCATCATTCCAAAGATCCCTTTGGAGCGCGCGATTGGTTCGTCCTTCGCTACTGCGTCACCAAGCTTCTTTAGCATTAAGCCCGGCAAATCCTTGGGGTTTGCGCCCAAGAGATTGGCTGCGCGCATGGGGAATGCGTCACCTTCCATGAACGTTTGCGCCACCACCGTATCGGCGTTCACTTGCGCGCCACGCGCCACCATCACGTCACCAGTAATCGGCAACACGCGCCGCGCGCGGTAGGTGGTGCGGGCAGTGACGGTGAGTCCAGGTGTGAATGCTTTGGCCATGTGTCTGCTCTCTTCGGCGGACGCGCCCGCGGTGTCAAACTGATGGTGAGGCAATCATTCCGTGAATCTGAATTATTCGGTTTGACATTTATCTCAGTGAGCCTAGTCTGAACACGTGGACAATCTCGGGCTCTAACACATTCACAAACAAAATTTAGGAGTGTTCAATGAACTGGATCACTTCGGTTTGCCGTTGCCTACGGTACCTCGTTTCTTGCGTGGACTATCGAGTGGCCCACGTGCTCGAGATCGTATGCGTACTCGCACTTGTTCCGACGTTCCGCGCATTCGCTGCGGATGCACCAGGTCCGGGGGTGCTTTATCCGATCCCCGAACCGAATCCTGAGGGCGGTCCAGCGGCATGCGGCGCCATGAGCATGTCTGCCAGGACCATCGGTAACCCAGATTGGCGCGGCTTGCTGACGCACGACCGGAACTGGTCGCGGTACGGGGGTGTCTCGATACCCCTGTCGTGCGACATCGGATGCGGTGACATCGGGGAAGTGCGGGCGGCACGTTGGTCCGACACGCAACAGGCGTACGCACGTGCCTGCATATCGACCGGCACCGACACAGCATCGAGCACATCGGCCCCCTTGCCAGTCGGTGGGCAGTGCAACATCTCGACCGGGCAGCTTCTTGACGGCCAAGGCGATCCGACGGCAACGGACCACGTCGTGCGGATGGTCCGATGGATGCCCGACCAGGGATTCCCGGGGCACGAAGTCCAGGCGAGGCTCAGCGTGGACGCGACATGCTGGTCACGGGTCGAGGCCGACATCCAGCAGCGCAACCTCACGCCGGCGGACGTGACGGCGCCGAGCCCGTGCCTTCGGCAGTCGGCGAACGCCACGTTCCAGGCGATCGCGGACTGCAACATACAGTTCGAGGCGGCCTATTGGCCGATCGACCGGGCACAGCTCCCTAGCCGCTGCAAGCAGGAACTAGTGGGTTTCATCAATACCCAACGAGCCGCGGGTTCCACTACGTGGTCCACGGCCGTCGCCGTCGGGACGGCGAATTCGATATCGAATGGCGCAGCCGTGACAACGCCGCTGAGTTTCGGCGGGGACGGACACGCCCAAGAGGCTTCTGCTTCGTTGAAGTTCCGCGAGCGCATCTGTCTCAGCCTGCCATCGACCCGGGCCGAATACCCGCTCCGCGCAAATAGGCTCGTCATGGCAGCGGCAAGTAGCAGCGGCGCACGGTGGGTGGATTCCTCTGCTCGCTGCACGGTGATAGATCTAGGTGTCACGTTGATCGGTGAATGCACTGACTGCCCCCCCGCACCTGTCGGTGGCACCACGTTAAACCCGCACCGCGGACTCAACCCATGACGGTGCCGATCATGCATCTCACCATTCTGGTGTTTGGCGCGCTGCTCGCGGAGCCACCAGCGCCGAAAGCCCCACCAAGCCGGGCCTTTGAGCTTCGTCAAATGCCACCCGCCGAGCCGAGCGCCGCCGACGTACGGAACATACTGACCGAGGATGCGGGCGTGGCCACGGCGTTGGTTGGTGCGCTGAAGGGCCTCTGCAGCTCCGAAACCACGCTTCCAGTGCGCTTTGTTGTGGGTATCGCCGCGTCCGAAGGTAGCAGCGAGCCACAGCAAACGCTGCTTGCCCTGGCATGGCCGCAGGACATCGGGGGCCGTCGCGTGATTCTCATGGGGCCGATCATCACTCGGGATCAGTCATGCGCCCCCGACCAAACAGTCCGCGAGGCGAGATGGTGCCACGCGCTCACTGAGGCATCACCTCAGCCACCGATCCCCACCATTGCGGTCGCCGATTCCGTGCTCAACCCCACCTTAGAGGAGGTGGTCTGCTGCCAACTGCTCGCTCGCGAATTGCAACAGAGGTGCCTCGGGATCAACGGCATGCCAAAGGAGGGCCTTGACGAGTCAGCGCGCGCCGAACTACTCACGCAAGCGCGCAAGTGCCACGCTGCGTGCGTCATGCCGACGGCTGATCCGTTGGTGCTTTGCGCGAGGTTCGAGAATCTTGACGCAGTGCGAGCAGCCATGCTGGTCCTGGACGAGCACCATGACGCTGAACTGCTCCGGCTTGACATGCTTCACATGGCTACGAGTTGTGGCGCCAACGCGTTGGTGGAGCGGTTGATGGCGCTCGGAGATGAGAAGCAGCCAGCCAAGCAGCCAGTGACAAGCGAAGAGGGATGGTCGACACTCGCCTGGGCGTTCGTCGATGCCTGCGATCGCTTCCGGCAGGTGCAGGCCTCCAACGCCAAGCTCATGGAGCGGGCAGCAAGCGAGTGCTCACAAGAACTCGGGTACGAAGGCGCCGACGCAGCAAACATCCGCCGCGGCTTCGCCGCTATCGTCCCCTACATGCCACTTGGTCGTGCGCTTCCCGGCTCTACGCCACAACGCGCGGTGGAGATAGCCAGGGATCGGTGCTACAGCGACATTCCCACTGCAGAGTTAGCAGACCGCCTGGCCTACACAGTCCCATGGGTCATTTACGGACACGCGTGGTCCCAGAAGGATGCCATGCTGCCCTCCGAGGCTGCGCGGCGCAAGCGCTACCACGCACTGATCATGGACGATGTGCGCAACGGCATCGATGCCCTATTGACCAAGGTGCCGGCGGACTTCAGGGCACAAGCACGCGTGGAAGCCACGGAAAGCGCGCGTCGGTTGTCCGAACAGCTTGCGGACCCGTGGTTACCCGAATCCGTCTTCTGTCCCGACAACAAGCGAATGAGCCTGGTGCGTACCACTATTCGAGAAACACTCAACGGCAAGGATAGGGATCAAGATTGGGAAAAGGACGCCCGCGGGGAGACGACGTACCGAATCGAGGCCGTCCGCTGGCATATCGACTCGGAACTCGGCGGGGAATGGTCGCTCCAGCGCCCGACGCGGCTCATGCCGTTCCGGGGCGTTTCCGCGAACTACCGAAACGGCATGTCGCTGAGCTCCGGGCAGCTGTACCTCGATCTCTCGGATACGGGCGAGGGGCCCTAGGCCACGCCTCGGCCAGTGCGCGTTGCCGGCTCACCCGTACACGTGCAGCGCGGTCAGCCATTTCTGAATCGTGGCGCGCCGTTCGTTCTCTGCGTCTGGAACAGTAATCGCACGACCGCGCGCGTCCAGGATCAAACCGACTGTTCCGCCACGCACGGTGCGCGTTACTGGCTTGCCGGGGCCAGCGCCCATGTCGAAGCCCTTCTCGGGGCTCACGGTCATCTCGCAGGACTCGTGGTGCGCAAGTGGCAGCACCTGCATCTCACCGACCGCCATGGTTCCCTGCGCGCTGCGTGCACCGGAGAGCGTCCACGAAAAGCACTGCTTTCCAGGCTTTCCTTCGCCGTGTGGCGCAACGCACGTGCCCAGGAATATCAGGCAGTCCTTCTCAAAGACCTCCATCGCTGCATCGGGGTGCACGCTTGCAAGTACGCCCAAGTGCGGCATCATGAAGATCGAATCTTTCGCGAGTTCCGTGAAGCCTTCAGGCTCAAAGCTATCGATCAACATGAGCGCGGTCTGCTCCATGCGCGGCGCGTGACTGAGCACGCCGCCTGATGCAACCAAGAGATCAAGCTTCATGTTGTTCACCAGCGTTCCGCCGCCCGCTTGCTGACTGAACGCATCGCCCACGGTGCGTTGTTGCTGCACGCCCTTCAGCGTGGTGGCGAATGCTTTGTGTTGCTCATAGCTCAAGCGCAACGCTTCGCGCGCCACGGCTTGCTCAAAGACCAGTGCCTCAAGTGATTGAGGAATGGTGGTCGGGCGGATCATCTTGTTCTTCACGCGGTTGCGCAGTTCGCGCTCGTCCATTGGCAGATGCACCCAACGCATGATGCGCGGCATAGTGGCCTCG
>Ga0247843_1009874_pt1 | contig 10391 bp, 6 predicted proteins | sample LaCruzMarch2017__FD_192420 | JGI IMG/M metagenome (GOLD analysis project Ga0247843, IMG submission 192420) | Freshwater microbial communities from meromictic Lake La Cruz, Castile-La Mancha, Spain - LaCruzMarch2017_8m | ecosystem: Environmental > Aquatic > Freshwater > Lake | place: Spain...
GGGCCCAGTACTGATTTTTTGTGAGTGAAATTGTCATTGAAACTGCCTTGATTTTGTAACTTAACGAAATTTTTTTAGATTAATCAAGAATTATTCAAAATTCACACATGCTTACCGAAAGGACACGCTTAAAGAAATTGTTGCGACTAACAAAAAGCTATTCATTCATCCGGACGCCCTCTCTATTTCATTAAAAAAAGGATTGGCTTTTGTTACTTCATGGAAAGGTGCATTTGTAAGTGTTATTGACATAAATAAAATGAAAGTTATAAAAAAAATACCTGTGTTCCCTGGCCCAAGTGGGTTAACAATTTCAAATGATGAAAACTTTTTATTTATTAGTCATACAGAAGTTAAGTTTAATCCCGAAAGTAATTCAACCGAAGGGATTGTTTCAGTTATTGATACCTCAAGTTTAACTTTGAATAAAGAAATTCCAAGTGTCGGTAAAGCTTCTAGTGACATAAAAGCATTAACTCCATTGACATTTGTAGTCGCAGCGAACTTTCGAGGCCAATCACTTTCCTATATTGACCAAGATGGTTTCTCTCACTTAGGAAATGTTGACCTTCAACAAGGTAGTCCAATCGACATTACATATTCTAAAGAATTAAATAAAATTTTTGTTGCGAATTATAATCATCCATTTATTCACATTGTTGATAATGAAACGAGAACCCTTGATGTTGTTCTGCATTCTTCGACTTTCGGTAAAGAATCCAATGGGATACTTGTGGTGAATAGGGGTAAGTCTTTATGTTTAACAAATACAGAATCGAATGAGTTAATTTGCATAGATAACATTCACAACCTTAAAGAAGAATAAAAATGGATCTGATAAGTGAATTAATAAATTTAGTAAAAATAAATACAACTATTAGTCGTTATGCAGACAGCGATTCAGTGATTCTAATGATTCTTGAAAACTCCGCAAGAGTTGCACGAGGAAACACATCTTATCTCTTAAGTGTTAATGATAAAAAAGTTGACGTGATCAATTCTTTTTCTATTGAGAACAAAAGCCATCTCCCCTATTCATCAAGTTCGGCAATTAAGGCTGCACTTACAAAATCCTATGATATTTACACTAGCTCTAAAGAGTTACGAAACAATGAAAGTATTTTGGCAAATCAAATAAACAATCTTATTAGCTTTTATCTATTGACTAAAAACAATGAAAAAATCATTGTTCAAGTTGTTGGAAATGACTCCGTTATATATAAGCAAGAGCATATTACTCTCATAAACCTTTTTTCAACACAAGCCAAAATATCCCTCGAAATGAGTGAGATGAACCAGAAAATAAAAGAGAAAAATAAAGCCGAGGCCTATATGAGTATTGCAACTCAAGTTGCACATGATATTCGTTCACCAATTGAGCTAATCAAATCTTTTCAAAATGATTTTCACTTTCTTCCCACTGTTTCCCGCGAATATATCGAGGCTGGGCTAGAAAAAATAGAGTCTATTGCTTCTGATCTTTTAAAAACCCATCGAAGCAATATACAACAAAAAGAACTAGAGCTTGAAAGTATTGAATCTGTTATCAGTCAGGCATTCGTAGAGAAAAAAGCCGAATTTCGCAAATACCAAGATGTTGGCTTAATTTATAATAATTATCTTACTATCGACACATCCATAAATAAAAACGATGGCAGTAAAATCAAGCGTATTATCTCAAACATTATTAATAACGCCGTTGAGGCTTTGGACACCAAGAAAGGCTTCATCTCTATTACTCTTAAAAACTTAAGTGATTCTGTATCCATTCAAATATCTGACAATGGTTCTGGAATTCCGGAACCTATAAAAGACCAACTATTTGTTAAGGGGTTTACAACAAAAGATGAAGGCAATGGAATAGGGCTTTATAATGCTAAAAATGAGTTGCTTAATATGGGTGGCGATCTTACTTTTGAAACATCTGAATATGGAACAGATTTTATAATCAGTATACCCTTTTATAATCTTCAGAATTCTAAACCTATCGTTTTAATTGACGATGATCGATTCATGCATATTTCTTGGGCCCGCAAAATGCAGGCATTAGGAATTTCTTTTACGAGCTATTATTCAATTAAGGAATTCTTGCATGATTCTGCAAGCCATCCAACCTCAACCTTCGTGTTTGTAGATTCAGATTTAGGTGATTTAGTTAAAGGAGAAATTGCTTCTCATGAAATATTCAAAAAAGGATTTGAAAATTTATATCTCTCTACTGGTTACGATGTGAAATCTTTTTCAAAACCTAGTTGGATAAAAGATATTATCGGGAAGAATCCAAGTCAATTCATGGCCAATCTAGCCTTAACTAGAACTATGCACTAATATTCTTTTTAAGTGGAATCAGAGAAAATTGCCTCTTATGGATTTAGACATCTCTACCGGATATACTTTAGAGAGTATTATAAAACCTGAATGGATTAAAAAAGTTTATTCAAAAACTTGTCCAAATATGGTATCATGCTACTGGCCTGTAATTTATCCCCTGACTCATACGCAATTTTAAACGCACTAACTTTCTCATCAAAAACAACTTTAAATGATGTCTTATTCACTTCAAGGATAAAGTCTTCCTTACCTTCAAGAAGCGATTTTAGTCTTATGCCGGCGGGATCATTTGCATTTACTTTATCTGAAAGAATTTCGGCCAGATCTAGCTTAACTTTTGTTTCATCAATATCAAGGGACACCGTTCGTAATGTTTTAGTCATCGAATCTTTAATTCGTTCTGCATTCTCACGCTCAGCAATTTTTTTGGCACCCTCCATCCCTGAAATCGCCTCTAATTGCTGCCTTTCTTTCTTTTGCTCGTTCAATGTCCCACCGGAAGTCATCTTGGCCTTATCGCCATTCTGAACCCCTGGCCCAACTACTCCTTCAGCAACTTGCTGACTATCTCTATAAAAGTCATCAACAATGGCATTTTCGTTACGGGCCGCAGGTTTACGATTTGTAGGACCAGAAACTTCTCTTACCGTATTTCTCACTTCATTTTGAGGAACTTGGTTAGCTGTACGCCTATTACCGCCTGCCAGCTTTCTTTTAATTTCGTTTTGAATATCGTTCAGCTCTTGCTCTTCATTTGAATCTAAATCCTCAGCACGTGCTGTTCTTGAAACTCCTGGCCCCTGCGTAGCAGATTCAGTAGTTGTTGAAGATGGAACATATGGAGCTGCGGTTGTTTGGGAATTTGATTTTGGAGAAGATATATTTTGGGCTCTTGCCGTGTTTGAGTTTGACGGCGCTACTGGTGATGATGAGCCATTTTGAGATCGTTCGAAAGATGATGGTGATGCAGTTGGAATAAAGTCTGGGGCCCTTTCCGCAATGGTTGGAACAGACGCGAATTTACCGTCTGCGCTAGGTAGAATTCCTTCACTTACAAGCGTTTTTCTTGTTTCAGTAGAAATATTTGTACTTGATCCACCAATTAATGATCTTAACAATTCATTAGAGTGTTGATCAGGAGCCGATGCAAGTTTTGATTCTGAGGATAATGGGTCTTGCAAATTCTTGTATTCAAAATACAGCCTACAGGAGATTGTGTCATTTTCATTGCTACAGTCTTTGGGTGGAGATTTTACAAAATTACAAAGACTACTTCTAGATGCATTAAAATCATCTTGATATTTTTTGACACTATATAAGCTTTGGGATTGCCCTGCATAGTCGCTCGGTAACGCCGAGTTTATTTTTTTCAATGTTTTATCTAGTGAATATTTTACATTTTCATGTGCATTATCGCAGAAGCTCAAAAGTCCTAAGTTATAGTTAACAATCTTTTCAGTTGGAGCGGCATCCATATCATCATAATCGCTATTATCATTCATAAATTTCTTTGCATTTTCAATAGAACCGAGATCAATATGCTCACTTTTGAAATCACGAGCGCAAACGCTCTCAACGAGTGGAGAAAATGATTTCTCACATTTATCAGCGATTCTAGAATCAATAACATCTCCAAACTCTTTTGTGTAAAGTTTTGTTTTGAGTGTTGATGCAAGATCGGCTTCCTTTACATTTTTTAAACTTTTAAAAAAACTAACAAATTTTAACGGATCACTTTTTAAACTAGAGAGGATTGGATGATCTCTGATTAATAATGTAAAATCTCCGTATTTAGAATTCTCAAAACGCTCTCTAATTTCATTTTCGAGTTCAAGCTCATCTCTGGATTTTAATTCAGACAGAGCCATTACCATCTCAGGAGTTATCATTTTCTCTAAGACTAATGGTTTTAGAGTTAATATTTCTTGATCGGATATCGGGCAAACATAATCATCTTTGCCTCTATTCAATAATCCTGAATTCTTTTTGTCATTTTTTTTTCTTATTAAAGATGCTAACTCATCTGCAACCTTTGAAGAGAGATCAATATTTACGCCACATAACGCAAGCTTGTTCTTAAACTTTTCAGTACTACAAGATATAATTGCTTTTTCAAATTTACCTACAGAATAAAGATTTCGAAGAGAGACAATCTCACCAAGAGTTGAACTTATTGATTTTTCAATCTCCCTGGTAACAGTCTCAATATATGCTGTTTTATTGGCACTTTTAATTTTATCTGAAGCCGGAAATCTTTTTAAAAATTCAGTTCGACACTCATCACACAGTGGCCTTTCTATACCGACTTTGCCTTTCTTAATTTTTGATTGAGCCTTTATTTCTTCTTTAAGTTTTTCAGAATTAAAACAGTTTTTTATACTTAGTGAAGTTAAGTCATTCAACGAACTAAAGGAATCTATGCAGTCTAGATCATCGCCTGGAAAGGAATTAGTTTGTCCGCTGTCAGCGAAAGTTGTAAAGGGCAAGATTAAGGCGAAAAGAATTAATATTTTCATAGTTCTGATTTATGCTTCGCTCCAGCCTCTCTGAATTGCATGTAATACTTTTTCAGTATGCGCTCCATTACAGGTCCCTTCTTCTCTTTCATCCTCTTGCTTATATAATCTAAGACTGTTTCACCTGTTTGATCGACTTGATTTAAATCAACCCCCCAGTTCTCAGTAACATCATCAATAAAATCATCTTGAAAATCAGACACCCCATATTTTAGGAGTGATCCATTTGGAACATCAAAAGACAATGCATCACATGTTAATTCGCGACCATATATCCGCCAAAATTCTTGTACTTTTTTTCTTATTAGTACTTCATCATCCTTTTCAGTATCAACACATGCAGCACGATAAATATTGAATTGGTACTGATAAGTTATTCCGTTGTTGTTTGTTTTGTCTTGAGTCTCTTGTCTTGATCTCAATAGGCCACAAATCTGACTCAACCCAAACATATTCGGACACCTCTTCGAAGACGCATCCGCCAACCTAACTAGATCGTTCCCCAATTTTTCACTCTCACTCTGTGGCTCACATGAAATTGCGTCCTGTACTTCTTTTCTATGAATGTCCTTCGCATAAACCGACACGGACATGATTAGAATCAACAGATGAATGTTTAACAACTTCATAGACGTCCTCAGGAAAAGCTTTTTCCTCTCTTCGGTCATTTGACCATATGTCTGAAGTTTTTTGGTCAACATGCCTCACTGTCGAAAAAATGATTCATGATTCTAGGAGGTTGGCGGCCAGGTTGTACTGTAAAAAAGAAAGTATAGGAAAGTAGGCTGGTGGCATCAGTCTCTAAACCACATGAAAAGGTCAACTTCTTTGAATTTTGAAAGACAGCTTAAAAGAATCTGACTTGTTAACTTCAACTTTTGCAATAAATTCTGGTTACCTCTTTGCGTATTTCATTTTTGAAAAAATCTAATATCTCAATCACGATTTCAGAAATGCTCGTCACCTATCAATGTTACACAAACCTACTTTCAACAAAGGAACAATCATGTAAACGAGACACTTTTATAAAACTTTGGCAGGCCAAGGAAATCCTCTGATCTTTATATATAACAAGAGCTTACATAAAGAGATTATTCCAAGGCTTACGTTAACAAAATCTTATTATTTTATAATGACACTAACTAAGGAATATATGAACACTAAAATGCTTCTTACACTGATCGCAATTATTGCAATATCTGGTTGCACAGACTCAAAAGAAAAAAACAAAGTCGTATTTAAGGAAGCACCATCAACAAATATCCAGACTGAGAGCTTGAAAGAATCCGGCAGCGAGACTGAAGAAATCAAAAATGATATAACATTTAAAATCCGTCGTTTGCTAGAAATTAATGAGGACTTATCTAACTTCAATGAATATGTACGTAATCTTAATAAACATATCGTATCCGCAGAAATTACGGGTAAATCATTACCGGGAACAACACTTTCATGTTTATTAAGAGATAACGTCTTAGCTATTTCTACTTTTAACAATGATTCAAATAAAGCAGAGCTTCAGTTCGGCCTCAGTGCAGATTCAGCAAACTTGAATGAGGTTAATTGTAAAGTCGTGACGGAGTCTAAAGAAGTTATTTTTACTAAAAATTTCATTATAAAAAAAGACATCTATATTGGAAACAGTGGCTCATATGATGTTTATGACGTCGGTCTTTTTCCTGGGAAAAATGAAGTTGGTGCTCTTGTTATTGATAAGGATACAACACTTGTTACTCAAGGTGAGCATATAAAAATTGATATGACCGAGCTTGTAGCGCAACAAGGTGCTGTGATTGAGACATTTAGGGATAGTGACCTTGAATCGACTCCGGGGATTCTTGGAGAAAGTGGTGGTAAAATTGAGATGAGTACTAAAAAATCTGTCGGTTATTTAACTGTTAAACTGAAAGGCAAGCATTCTGGTGATTCTCGGGATATTGAAGACACATATCGTTCTTTTGACTACTCTCACATTGATAGAAACAGATGTCTTGGTGTGAGTGATTACACGCATCGTCTCACTCATGAATACGTATACTGTCCACCACTTTCAATTGAACATTGCCCAGAAAAAAAAGTTAAACAAGTAGCTGTTCGTTTTGAAGTAATTAACTTTAATACAGAAGCAAAGAAGGGCCTTAAAGGTGGGGGCACGGGAAGTTTTTTCTTCACCACAAATGATCTTCGTCAAATGCTTCCAGAAGTAATTAAACTACCTGGAAATGGTGGCATTGGTGGAAAGAATTACAATGCTGAATCTCTGCAAGTTGATTACATTCGTGGAACAGACCACCCCCATTACACATATGGTGTGGGTTGGCCGAGAGGAAGAAGCCTTGGAAACTATGTTGGGTGGTTAGACACAGAAATCTCGATAGCATGTAATACTTTTGTTCGAATCCAAAAAGGTCCTTCTCCCAGCACACCTAAAATCGGAGTCACAGGAGATCAAGGCGAAGTTTTTAATGCATGTTTTTCTTCCCATGAAACTAAAGAACAATTTTGTAACTAATACAAGGCCATACTTATGAAAAATAATTCTGTCTCAAATCTTCTGTGTGCCATTTTTCTTCTTTCTGCCTGCTCAAAACATGAGAAAACTAATATCATTAGAGAAGTTGAAAAAAAGAGCAATCAAAACTTAGTTGAGGTTCCTCTTGTTTCAAGTACCTTTAAGGACTGGCAAGATCTTTTACTGTCTAAGAAAGTAAGTATCCAAACTTTAGAAATCTTATCTTCAGAGGTTGTCAGTCAAGACAGGACCATAATAAAAAACATGATGAGTGATCTCACAGAAAATGAACTCAAGGAAATTGAAGAAGAAATTCGAGAAACTGAACTATCAACACGGAACCACTACCTCTTTCGTGGCGCGGAATGGTCAAAACATCAAATATTTTTGGATCAAACTCTTTTAGGGGATGGCAAGGAAGCTTTTAAAAACTCAAAGAACCTTAGCAATAGTATTATTATTTCAGTTGCAGCGAAAGCGAGAAAAAACTTTCTTAATGAAGTTTTAGTAACTTATTCAAAAAGAATGGATACCTTAAGTTCAGACATAGCTTCAAGTATCCTAACTGAAGCTCAAAAGAATTCTCCCGGTGAACTTGCGAAAATCCTAAAGGCCATTAAGACATCTAATGAACAAGAGGCGATCGAGTACCTTAAAGATTTTATTGAGGGGCATAAAAACTATATTGAGTTTTACGAGAGTTCGGGACTTAACGTACAAGAGAAGGCCACCTTGGTTGTTTCTGGTGTAATTGCTTATAAAATCTATCAAGAAGTAAAAAACACACAGAGTTTTGAAAAATTCCTAAAAGCTGTTGAAAGCATCCAACAGCTACATAAAAAATATAAAGAACTCGTTATTTTATCAAATTCAATCCAAGGCTACACAAAAAAAATGCACTCAGACGCAGAAAAATTTGTAGCTGCGAGTAAGGACATACAACTCAGATTAAGTACGACTCTTACGAATCTTTCCAAAAAAGATTTTAAAACAGATATAAATACAAAAAAGATGCTAAATCATGTATATGACCAAGTCGTAGGTGATACAAAAAACAAGCTCAATCCTAAAGCTAGTCCTCACGAACTAACAGCTTCTGTTAATCAAATGATTTCATCTACTGCGCGCATGGCAGGCAACTTTTCTGCTATTTTAAATACAACACTGACACTCTCGGACTCATTAGGGGTGAAGCTTTCACCAGAGATAATTAAACTTGCCGACAAAGTTCAAAAAGTAAGTGCCGTCGTAAACATCGCTAGTAGTTTAATTACAGGATTCTCCAAAGGAGGAGCACTAGGAGCAATGGCAAGCCTGACTGGAAGCTCAGCTCTTAGTCAGAATGGATTTGAAACTCAGGCCATGGCACGCTTTGACGGTATAGATAAAAAGCTTGATGAAGTTGTGAAGCTACAAAAACAAATGATAGATCTTCAATTGCAAACAATGACCATGATTAAGAATGTTGCTCACATGATCGACCAGTATCATCAGGAGGAAATGGACGCTCTCAATGCTATTAAAAACCGTAACGTTGTCATCCTGGAACTTTCCAAAATGTCTCTTCATTCAGGGATAAGAAGTTGCGAAAACTTAATTGCTAAATATATTCATGATCAAAAAAACCTCTACAAGCTGTCAGGACGAGGATCTGAACCATCTATTGCCGAGTTTAGTTCACAAGAGTTATTTGAAAAGCTTAAAACATTTACCAACGTAAAAGAGTTTGTTCGCTCCACAAGAGATTCTATATTTAGTGACTGCCAAGGAGGTATCTCTGCGGCCTTTGAAATGGAAAACATGGAAGAGAATCCTATCTTCTCAATTTACTCGAGCACAGAAAAAAATGATCTTAAAAGTTTTTATGAGGAAAAATACTTACCTCTTTATGGTCTAGTTGGCACTATTCTGAAAACCGGCACAGGATTTTCTAATGCTCTTCATGCACCTGTCGAATCGATAAAAAGCATAAACAACAAAATCAATCTTATTAAAGGTAATCTTGAAAACACACATTCAATAGAAGGTGAGTATGAATTAAAAAGTTATATCTCGTTTTTTGCACTTCAAAGATATGCCACACAGCTTCTAGCGCTTCACCCATATCTTGAACTAGATCATGACGAGTGGAATGAGAGCATTGATAATGTTTTTAAAAGCTATCGATATGCAACAACAAAACAAAACTTCAGTCCTCGTGGAGTCTATTTTCTTGAAAATGCTCTTTTGAAAACTCAGTCGGCAATAGCTCAAGAAGCTTTACTGGCCGGAGAACCGATCATGAACCTAGTCTTCAGTTCTCTCGAAAAATATTTTAACACTGAAACGCCATGTGATGGGAATAGTCCCGAAGCATGTGCTATTCGATCAAATCCGATCCTTGTTAGAAATTTAATCCTATATTCGTTCTCAGAAGCTAAAAATTCTTTTGGATATTCAACCGCTGATTATAACAAAGCGTTTGAAGGGAAAGACATTAAAACTCTTGAAAAACTAATTTTTGATAATCGAATTTCTAATCGTATTGTTTTAATCGGTGATTCTTTAAAATTTATTCTTTATTCAAAAAATGGAGACGTCTTTCGAATTGATCTACCAAACACAACTGAGATTCATGATAATAAGGTTACTTATTCTGATGATATGAGATCTCTTTTATCACTACAGGATAAAATTTTAGATGCTCTGGTTAAGGTTACCCCACTCAATATTGATCATAATCTTGAGAAGGTCGGAATGTTGATCCTTTCTAAAGAATTAGAAGAAACTAAGTAGTTTTTTGGGGGATTCAAAATTCCCCCAAAAACTCCAAAACTGGGTAGAAAAAAGTCATTTATTCTTCTCATTTCTCATCATTCAACAAATGTGTTAGAGACCCTTGTGAATACCACACCAAATTGACCTGCTAATTAGAGCGTGGTGCGCTTTAACCGGCGCACCTAAACTTCATTTCAGCTAAATCTTTGGTAAATCTGCTCAGGTTTAGTGAAAAAATCGATCTTTGCCCCTCAAGTAACGTCGCCTCATCTGAT
>Ga0247843_1009875_pt1 | contig 10388 bp, 11 predicted proteins | sample LaCruzMarch2017__FD_192420 | JGI IMG/M metagenome (GOLD analysis project Ga0247843, IMG submission 192420) | Freshwater microbial communities from meromictic Lake La Cruz, Castile-La Mancha, Spain - LaCruzMarch2017_8m | ecosystem: Environmental > Aquatic > Freshwater > Lake | place: Spain...
TCACTAGTTTGGACTCTTGAATGAAAAGCTCATGGTGTGGCTGCTTCAGCATGCTGAGGCTCTTGCGAGTCAACCATCCCCTGCCCCAAACGAAGTTGCAAGCCTAGCCGTGGGTTTTTCACGGTTTATCGAGGCCTGCCCCGGCGATTTTCTTGAACCTTTAATTTCCAGCCCGTTTGGACGCATTTTTAAGCTGTTTCTTGAGCGATCCTGCACAAATGCCTTATCAGGTAACGACGTTGAGGAACGAAAGCAGGCACTGAGCCAAAAACTGCGGGTAAGTGGCTTTCAAGGCCCTGAGGGCCAGGCACTGCTGCTTGCCTTGATGCCTTTCTATCCCCCCAATAATTTAAAAGTTGAAGATGCCGCAGCTAAATTACCAGGTTGGTTGCTAGAGCTATATAAGTTGAGATATGAACCAGCAACACAGCAGATAGCAAATCCCAGCGGGGAGCCTAGTTTTACAGACCGCATCTTCTTGAATCGGATGCTCGGCCTTTCCAACCTCTATTACATAGACCCTGAAGATCAAGAAATCCTCCAAGAACTACGCCAGGTGCGTTTGCAAGCCATAGATCTATTACTAGGTATAAATAAAGAAAAACTTGGTGAACATTTTAGTGGCGATTTTGGAGATCGCTACTGGGCTATGGCCCAAAGTGGTGTACAAAAAGAGCCACTTGATGCTAATGAAGTAGCAAAACGCGATGAAGTTCAAAATTGGCTTAGCCGCACACCAAATAGCCTTAATCAAGAGGGTGGCATTCAACGTTTTGCCGCTGCATTACTTTTTAATCCACCTGGCTCGGTGCAACTCGCTAACCCCGAACACAATCTTCCCGCCTGGTTCCTAGAGGGATTTAAGCGCTATACCAGCATGGCAATTGCAGCTTAATAAGGATAGAAGTGCGAATTTTATTTGTTCACTCGAATTATCCGGCTCAATTTAGGCATCTATGCCAACACTACGCCGAAAATTCCAATAATCAAATTTATTTTCTTAGCCAAGGCAAGGAATGGACAGCGCCAAGTGATGGCTCAATTAAATTACATCGCTATCAATTAGGTAGAGATCCACAAGGTGCCCTTTGCCATCCATACCTCAAGCGTTTTGAAAGTGCCGTATTAACAGGCCAAGCTTGTTTAAGGGAGGCAATGAAATTACGACAAAGTGGCTTTACTCCAGATCTAATCATTGGCCATTCTGGTTTTGGTAGCACACTTTATTTAAAAGAAGTTTGGCCAGATGCCTTCTTTCTTGGTTATTTTGAATGGTTCTACCGCACTTCTGGTTCTGATGTTGGTTTTGGCGAGAAAAATGCCGTTACCCCTGATACGGCCTGCCGAGTACATACATATAACGCGCCAATTGTGATGGATCTCAGCCTCAGCGATCGGGCAATTTGCCCTACTCGCTGGCAAGCGCAACAGTTTCCGAGTTTTTTACAACAACGGCTCGATATAGTTTTTGATGGCATAAATACCGAACTATTCAAACCGCTTACAACAGAAGAGCGTAGTATCGGGCTTGATATAGCTAACTTAAAAATCCCCCATGATACGCCTCTTGTTACATACACAACCAGGGGATTTGAACCCTATAGGGGTTGGCCACAGGTAGCCCAGGGTTTAAGCCTTCTTTTAAAACGTAACCCCCAAGTGCATGTGCTTATGGTGGGATCTGATGAAGTGGCCTATGGAGCCGCCCGCGGTGATGGGCGCAGTTGGCGCCAATGGGCACTAGATACCTATGAATACGACCCAACGAGGCTGCATTGGCTACCTCCGCTGCAATACGATGAATACAGAAAGGTATTGCAACATAGTTGGGTTCATGTTTATTGGACAATACCCTTCATTCTCAGCTGGGGTTTAATGGAATCGTTGAGTTGTGGCTGCGCCGTTGTGGCAAGCAACACAGATCCAGTGCAGGAAGTGATATCAGCAGGGGAAGAGGGAATTCTGGTGGATTTCTTTGATCCAGATGGGATGGCTGCGCGCGTTGATGAGTTGATTGCTAACCCGGAGAGGCGCAAGGCACTTGGCAAAAAAGCACGCCAAACTATCCTTGATCGTGGTTATGATCTAAATACATGCCTTAAGCAACAACTACAAATCATTGAAAACCTTATGGGTTAATGAATATCGAGGCAGCAGCCACAGCAAATCAAAATGGACTCGACTTTTTTGCAGCGGCTGATCCAGATCAAGCAACAGATTTACTAAAAAAAGCATATCGCCATTGGGCTGATGAAAAAGGGATATTAGTTAACCTCGGTTTAGCCTTGATGCAACAAGGCTATCCGAATAAAGCAGAACATTGCTACAAACTTGCAATTTCATCAACGGAGTTGCGTACGCGGCGCAGTGCGAGAAAAAACCTAGGCTTTCTTCACCTATGGCGTGGTGAGTGGCAAGCTGGTTGGCATTTACATGGAAAACGCTTTGAAGGTGAAAAATTTCTTACAAGCCAATGGCAGGGCGAGCCCCTAAATAAACATCCGCTTGTGGTTTGGAACGATGTGGGAATGGGGGATGCTTTTCATTTTGTGCGTTACACCTTACCTCTAATTGATAGGGGTGAAAAAATTATTTTTGCAGTTCATAAAAGCCAAGTTTCACTTTTTAAAAATCAACTAGCCTGGCCGCTTCATAAAGTTGTAGATCGCGAAACAATAGATCTAGAAACCTGTATTCACATACCATTAATGAGTTTAATTCCACTGCTTGATCACAGTACTGAGTGGGGCCGCAAATGGGATAAACGCACCTGGAAGCCAATTTCTGCTAATTCAAGCCAAGGGCAAATTGGTATCTGCTGGGCCAGCAACCCTGGTGATCCAAGCATGCACAACTATAAAAGTAGTAGCCCCGAGGAGTTATTAGATGTATTTAAAATCGATCAAGCTGCTACAGAGATTATTAGTTTACAAACAGATGAGCCCGATGTTCACAAACGCCTGGAATTATTGCAACCAAAACTTTGCTGGCTTGAAACCCTAAAGCAAATATCGAATTGCAAGCTTATTTTATCCGTTGATACAGCAGTAGCACACCTGGCTGCTGGTGCAAATAAACCTGTGAAAATGCTCTTGCCGAAAATTCCAGATTGGCGCTGGCAGCAATCCTTAGGAGCTAGGCCATGCTGGTATCCAAACCTAATATTAAAGGAAAGATAATTAACTAAACGCTGTAGCCAAAAAAATCGATATCCATCGCATAGCGATCTGCAATACGCCGCCAACTCGTGGGACTATAGAGCTGCTTAAATGGAAGCTTTTTTGATGAAGTATGATGCCAAGCAAGTTGGCGCTGCTGGCCTAATTGATCGCATAATTGCTTAAATTCACTTTCCAAGTTTTCGGTATGCAAAACAATAATTGATTTATCTGAAATATTATTCATAGTTATATACTCTAATTGAGGCCGCAAATGGGCGTGAATCAGGCCATCTGTTGCATCCACAAATTGATCAAATGTAAGGTTGTCTAAATTAATGCCAGCTGCCATAGCAGTTTCTTTTAAATGAGTGTCTGTATTTGTGTAAACAGAAGCAAATCTTGCCCATGGATTACGAACAGCTGCAAAGCGCACAGCGCTACTAAAATCCCAATTTTGTTGGATTTCTTGCCAGGTTAAATGTTGTAAAAAGGCCGAACCCCATTTATATGAAATTAATTCTGGCGAGCGAATTAAACCAAATAAAATTTCTTGATTTTCTTGTTCCCATGGCCCGTAGAAGCCAAAGGCATTTTCAATACTAGAACCACCTGTTTTTGGAATATGGATAAATAAAAGCGACCGGTCTGGCGTGCAAGGCATAGGAATCCTGTTTAAATTAGGGTTGGCACTTACCAAATTTAACTAAGCCATGCCCTCTGAACCAATTTCCAAAAGTTTCTTCCAATGGGCTGAAAATTTGCATGAAGAACTGGAATTTTGGTCTTACTGGGCTGAAAGCAATGGTGCCCCAAACCCAGAGCATCATGCCGAGCGAACAAATCCAGCCACTCCAATTCAAACCAGGATAGTTGAATACGGTAGAAACTTAGGTAAGCCCAATCTAGATGTGCTTGATGTGGGTTCCGGCCCACTTACAAAAGTTGGCCATCAGTCGCCAGCAGATATGGCAATAAATGTGCATACCTGCGACCCGCTAGCCCCCGCCTATATCGAAGCCTTTGGCCGCCATGGCATCGATATTCCGAATCCGCCGCGTTTTGCCCTTGCTGAATACCTTTCATCTTTTTATAACTCCAACAGCATGGATGTGATCACATGCAATAACGCTCTTGATCATTCTTTTGATCCAATTCGCTCCCTAAATGAAATGCTGCGCGTGGTGCGTGTTGGTGGCTTGATTATCTGTTCCCATAGGCGCAATGAAGGCGTAAATGCCAAATACCACGGCCTCCATCAGTTTAATATTGACACTGCCGAGGGTCGCCCAATCCTTTGGAATCAAGGTGCTCGATCCAACATTGAAGCTGGTTTAGAGGTAAAAACTAATACCACCGTTATTGAAGAAAACCCCGAGTGGGTGCATTTCAGCATTATTAAACTTGAAGATTTCAGCAACAGTAATACCAGCAAACAACTTCAAGAGCTTTTACTTGGCACCGTGACCTATTTTCTCAATCGGAAGAAACTGCCACTTGGAGTCGAGAAATGGTCTTTGCCTCTATAACAAGTCTCCAAAGATTTAATTGCAAAAAGTGGAGAGACCGTTACTGAGTTATTTCAATTGGCATCTGCTCCCACAAGCCACTTCGAGGCACCGGTTGCTGCAGTGCCACAGATACCTTAGGATAATCTTTAATTGCCTCTGGCCAATGAAACAAGCCATCCGGTTCGTGGTGATCGCCTTTGCAATCTCGCTTAGCGCCTGCTCCCCTACACCAACAGAGCTAAAGCCGATCGTGGGGGCCAACACAATTACCTACAAGGGTCTCACCTTCACAAAACCAAGCGATCGACTGAGTTTTCTAAAAATCCGCGACCAAGAAGTATTCAAGGCAGTGAAAGATAGAAAACTTAGTGCTCCCGAGGCACAGTCACTCTTACGCAGCGAAAAGAGACGCCTTGGCTTGCCAGATCCGAATCGCACCCAAGGCTTTGATGCAATGCTGCGAAAAGCTGGCCTACTCAAATAGTGTTATAGCGATCCCAAGCCTGCTCTCGCAGACCTCGGAAGAGTCGCGGATTTACCCCCATGAAACTATTCTTTTGAGAAAATGCTATTTGAGCCTAATATTCAAACTAAGCATGATTACTGGTCAATTAGCTTAGTATTAAATTGCCACAGAGAGGGGCTTTTAATCGCAGCATCGTTCTGCAGCCTTGAGGCTGCGGCAAACCAACTAGCCCTAATCAATATCCCAATAGAAGTGCTAATATGCCTTGATAGGCCTGATACTCTTACTCTTGAAACAGCAGAGGTACTTAGAGATCGCACTCTATTCCCCGTAAGATTATTTCATGTAGATTTTGGCGATCTTTCTCAATCTCGTAATTTTGCAGTTGAAGCAGCCATCCATCCTTGGATAGCCTTTCTAGATGCAGACGACCTCTGGTCCGTAAACTGGCTGAAGGCGGCTATCCCGTACTTACAAGCTTCTGATAAACCGGAAAATTTAATTCTCCATCCACAAATAAATTTATTTTTTCCTGAAAAGTATATACATATAATGCCAAACCAAGAAGAACTTAAAGATCCCTTGGGAATTCTCCTGGCCGACAATGTCTGGGATTCCTTGTCATTGGCTCATCAAAACATTTATCTAAAGCACCCTTACCGGCCAAACCATTTGTCCGAAGGATTTGGATATGAAGATTGGGCCTGGAACCATGAAACGATTCAAGCGGGATTTATTCACCGCATTGTGAATAAAACTTGTCATTTCAAACGCCGCAGTCCTAATTCTCTGAGCAAGCGCAGCCAAGAACTTTCTGTACTGGTAACTCCTCCACGGGCATGAGCGACCCCCTTTCCACTATTCAGCCCTTAGATCCCAATGGGATTTGGTTATTTCATGCTCCCAGCTATCAAGCTTCGCTTGGCACAGAAGAGCTGCCAGATCCAAAACAAAGCAATATTGATGAGCAGCTACTACAACATTGGCTTAGCAAGGGTTGCCTGGCAGGCCTTAGTCCCACCCCACGTTTTGATGCTACGTATTACCTAATTGCCAATCCTGATGTGGCGGCAGCTGGTTTGCCAGCTTGGCTACATTGGTGTGAACATGGGGCAATGGAAGGTCGTTTACCCCACCCAGCATTTCCAAAGGAATTGCTGAAACATCGTTCTGGTCCTGATGCTTTGCGTGCCTGGATTCGGCAGATTGGAGAATCGCCACCATCCCTTGATTGGCTTGTACCTTTATGGCGATTGGCTTATACCCACGAGCCTCAACTAAGTCAGCTGCAGTGGCAAGATTCTGTGCTTAGTGATCAACCCTTTCGAGGCACAAGGAGGGCTTTACACACCACTCGGCTGCGAGAATTGATGCCTCGCATTCAATGCCTTGCCATTCTGCCTGGCATGGCTGTTGGTGGGGCAGAAAAACTAGCATCAATCGCATTGCGGCAACGAGCTGAACATTATGGAGTTGAAGATGTATTGATTCTCTGTACTGATATTAACAATCGCCAAGGCCAAGAATGGTTTGATGGCCTTGGCACCACTTACTTTGTAAATGATAATCCAGACCTAGCCCTAGAACGAAATGATTGCTCTCTACTAGTTGCGCAGATTGTTTGTGGTTGGGCACCAAAGGTTGTGATGAATTTCAATAGCGGCGCCGGCTGGGAAGCCATGGCGCGATGGGGTCGCCAGATGGCTAACCGTAGTGAAACATATTCATGGCTGTTTTCACGGATCTATGGAGATCAAGGAGAACCTTGGAGCTATGCTGATCAGTATGGCCGTCAAGCAATTCCTTCACTCAAAGGCATATTATTTGATAACAATACTTTTGCCCAAGAGCTTAAGGACAACTTTGCTTTACCAGCCGTTCAAGCCGATAAATTCAAAGTAATTTATCAACCGGTAACTCAACATCCAGCCAAGAAGCCAGGGGGCACAGCCGTACTTTGGGTTGGGCGTATAGCTTCCCAAAAGAGACCGGAACTATTGGCGGCCGTTGCCCGACAATTACCAGAGCTGATCTTTGAAATATGGACCCCTCAAAATTTTAGCATTGAGGCTCCAAACTGGGGCCTTGATTTACCTAATATTGTGGGATGTGGGAGCTATCTAAATATTGATGACCTGCCACTTGATCGCTATGCCCTGGCATTATTTACATCCGCCTACGAGGGAATACCTAATCTCCTTCTAGAGTTAGCATCTTACGCAATGCCCGTTGTGGCCTCTGCCGTGGGAGGGGTAAACGAACTGGTGCAATTAACAACAGGCTGGAGCGTAGATACAACAAATGGAAGCATGGAAGATCATGCCAACAAAATGGTGGCAGCTGTTCAGCAAGTATTAGCAAACCCCGAAAAAGCACGCCAAAGAGGATTGGCTCTTCAGCAACTAGTTCGTGAGCGTCATAATCCCGAGATCTATTGGGAAACGGCCCAAAAGTCGTCAAGCTTTTTCAAAGCATAACTTATTTTTTTTGTTATTGCCTTAACTCCTGAACCTCATTTCCCCTTATCCCTATCTTATACAGATTGTGGTTAAACACTAACCATTATAAACCTAGGTGGGCGATGGTTCGCATTATTTCTTTAAGTGTGGTTAACTTATCCAATGCCAAGCAACTTAAACTCTCTACTGCAACGCTTGGCTAACAAGTCCTTTTTTGTAGTGGCTTCTTTCATAGAAAAACTGATTAATTCCATACAGCAGAGACTAGCGTCTTATCGGCGGGAATATTATTCGTTCCCGGAGGCTCAACTAACGCCCGAGGGCAGCGCCGGGGTGAAGTTACTGGGCCACCGCACCTACGTGGGCGGGCTTTGGGATCAGATAGGAAACCACCAGTTCAAATTTCTGCTTGATCGCGGCCTGCAGCCGGAGCATATATTGCTGGATATTGCCTGTGGGGCCCTCCGACTAGGAGTAAAGGTAATTCCTTACCTGCAGCCGGAGCACTATTTGGGAGTAGAAAAAGAGAGCCTGCTGCTAGAGAGAGGCCTACAACAGGAACTGGGTGCTGAGCTGGCAGAGCGTTTCCGCCCTAAATTATTAAACAATAGTGACTTCGCATTTGAATTGCTTGCCACATCAATAGATGTGGCCATAGCACAGTCACTTTTCACCCATCTTCCACCCGCAGCCATTAAACATTGCCTCCAGCAGCTCCGCCCATGGTTGAAGTCCAGTGGGGTTTTCTATGCCACCTTTTTTAAGAGCACTAGCATCCAACGAAGGAGTCTGCGTAAGGCCCATGATCACGCCTGCTTCTTCTACACAATTGCAGAGATGAATGACTTTGGCATTGGCCAAGGCTACACAGTGGAATACATCGGCGATTGGGGCCATCCACGGCAGCAAGTTATGGTGGCATACCGACTAAAGCCCCAGATTGATACAACAGCGGCTAGTTAAAGGCTACATCGTGGGCAATCTAAGGCCCTTCTTTATTAGCTATCTGTCTATACATAATTTACAACTCTAAAGTAAAGATGAGCAGGGTGATCTCACCTCTATTGGTTGATGTTGCCAGATTCCGACTGTTCACCAGTGAGTGGCTTGATGCGCTACACGCTGCAATTGCCAGATCCCCTGTTTTCTAGGTTGAAAGCCAGGGCCGCCCTGACCACCAGCAAAGTTGATCTCTTTATCCAGCCCAATTTGGTTAGCACAGCAATTGAGTTAACGCTAAAGACTGCTTTATTGCTCTAGCTATTTAGCTCTCATTAAGAAGCGGCTAGGGATGACGCAAATTAAGTGAATATTTGCATCAATTTTTTTGATCATCCTGAGATGATTGAATTAGGTAAATATAATCGATAAATTATTGATTATATTTAATGGTCAAGAGGCACTGGAGTGAAGGCATAGAGAACGAAATATGCTTCTGGCGGGAATGGATCCTAAGCAAAGGATCTTCATGGCCCGAGGACTATAAGTTTAGAGTAAATCCTAATTCCCAAATACAGCATACTGACTTACTTAATGAGTTTATTAATCCTCGAATACTTGACGTTGGCGCGGGCCCAATGACTTACTTAGGCAAAATTCATAATGGCAGGCGAGTGGAGATTATTGCCATAGATGCACTAGCAGACCTCTACGAAAACTTACCATTTGAAGAGGGAACACCTTTAGTAAAAACCCTTCAGTGCAAGACAGAAAATATTCTTGAAAACTTTGATCCTGAATCCTTTGAGATTTCACACGCCAGAAATACACTTGATCACAGTGATGGTCCAGTATAATGCCTGAAGCAAATGGTTGCGGCAACCAAGATAAACGGTTACATTTTAACTCGTCATTTTGCGAATGAAGGAACAAAAGCCAATTGGCAGGGCATGCATCAGTGGAACTTCTATATCGAGAAAAACTCGCTAATTGTTTGCAATTCAAGCGGAAATTCAGTGAATATTCTAGATACTTTGCAAGGTAGCGTTCAAGTTGTCAATGTTTCGGATCCCAACGCAGACCTTTACATATTTGATATGAAGCGATGCAAATAAAGGTCTCAAAAGAATGCGTCTCTTCCGACCGCTGCTCATAACAAATAGATCAAATATAATCAAATAGATTAGATTAATTCGCCAATCGGAGAGGTTATGAGGCTGGTGCATCAGGAGCCTTTCCGGCTGGATAAAGCCTAAAATAAATTACGTTCAGCAATTGACTACGCCTGCCTAAGTAAACCGGCCCCAGCCGCAATATCTTGATGTAAATCTCGATAGCCCAATACTGCAGAGAGCATGGGCAGTGGGCTTCCCATTTTTTTGTGTACAGTTGCTCAAGCAGGCTGCTCATTAATAATATTTTAGGATAAGATTTTCGCAATAAAACCAACTAATGGCTTCACTTTGTAATTACCATAAACGCAAAAGAAGCTTTCCATTACTGCATTTTCCCAGCCTATAATAAGCTTTGAATATAAACCTATCCATACAGGGAGATAACAATTTGATTCCAGGTGTATTAACAGCGTTCTAAACACTGTCCTTGAAAACGGGGGAGGCTCAACATGAGCCTCCCGCATCCAGGCGCTGCCGCTGGAGCAACTAGAAGCTCTGGCAGAAGCCCTGCTCGACTTTGCCGGTCCAACTGATCTGATTCCCTGGTACTACCTTCAAGGGCATTGGACTGTGGGCTGAAGGTTCAATTGTTCTGCCAGCTGGGCCAGTTTCTGGTCAAAGCTGACCAGGGCCCCACAACCCTCGCTGCGGGCGAGGTGGAGTGCATCGGCAAAGTCCAT
>Ga0247843_1009877_pt1 | contig 10386 bp, 10 predicted proteins | sample LaCruzMarch2017__FD_192420 | JGI IMG/M metagenome (GOLD analysis project Ga0247843, IMG submission 192420) | Freshwater microbial communities from meromictic Lake La Cruz, Castile-La Mancha, Spain - LaCruzMarch2017_8m | ecosystem: Environmental > Aquatic > Freshwater > Lake | place: Spain...
GTTTTCTGTCGACGTGGTTTCTGTTCGATCTGTTCTGGTCGCGCGTAGACTTACTCCCTTACTAAGATAGCTCACTCTTTTTCATATCATCTAGATTGTCCCATCTTGAGACTCTATCATTCTAAAGGTTGGAAGTCGGGATTAAGGGGTTAACCCTAAGGAGACATTGCCACACTGTGAGAGTAGAGAGTAGAATATGTGCCACGAGAAAGAAGATCTTATGACACGAGAAAGACAGATAAATAGGCCAACGGGAAAATACCCGAATCAATATTGCCACCGCGTTTCGGACACGCGATGATCTAGACTTGTCTCATTCTTTTGTGCACCACCTTAATTAGTAATCAGACAGCACAGTCAGTATCATCTATTCGTAGACGTTTTACTATCTCTAGCACTCATATCAGGCATCCAGACACACATTAATTGAGGGAGACTGTGCATCCATATGTCTATGCAAATGATAGTTTCATGAAAGCAATCAATAAACAAATAAATTCGTGGGAGAGAAGCAAGTGGTACGGACGAGGTGCAAAATACAATGAACATCTCTTTCTTAGTTTCATCACAGGGGAAGCAAACAAGGAGCTTTTCTTCAAGCCAGCGGGCATGTCAACAAAATGTACAAATGAAGGGTTCTTCAAAACAATATTTCCTGTGAAAATTCACCATTGCTTCAAGATTACTTTTATCGGAAATGACATTAAAGATGCAACATTTGAGAGAGTCATTAAGATTAAGTGCATCATTCACTAAACCTCATCTTCATAAAGATAAAAATTAGTGTTATTTCATTATTATAATGGCCAAACATCAGGCCATACAGATATTGGGGGGCATGGGATATGTTAGCGATGCGTTTTTGGCATTTACTACGGACCGACAAATATGATGGAATTCATCAGGCATAAAGTACATAACTTGATTTGTGATACTCTCAATTTTTATATTTAATAATGTATATAAATATTTTTTTGTATTGTTGCGAGGAAGCATACGTGGCCGAGTTGGTCGAAGGCGTTGGACTTAAGATCCACTCTACTTTAGTAGGCGCAGGTTCGAATCCTGTCGTATGTATTTTTATACTATTTCGTACGTAGTTCATACGATGAATATTACTCCCTCTTCACCTCAGTACATGCCTTCTTCATTCACCTCTTCTTGTTGCTGTTGTAGATACTTCAAATAAGTCCGCAGAGTTGGTTATGGAGATTACGTATGACGACAGTATGTGTGTGTACCTATGATGTCTTCTCAGGTTATTTTCTTTCTTTTCTATTTCACCTTGGATAGGCAGTACGGCACAGACCAGGCGGAGCCCCCATTTGCCTGTCTCCGCGTGGAACATAAAAATTTCACACGATGGTGAAGCTCCTCAGCATAGCATGCATCGCGCTCTCCGTGATCCAAATTGTGGAATACAGCGACGCCGTTCCCTTCCTGTCACCATCCCTCGTCGTAGCATCATCGCACAGGATCAATTCTGTCTTCGGAATTGCGAGGGGCGGAGGTATCTTCGGAGCAGCTGGGAACAAGAAGAAGTCTGATGATGTCAAAGACAAGCTACGCGCGGAGTCGGGAGAGACCTTCCCGGCAATGTCACAGGAGGAAATTGAGGAATGGTTAGGACATATTCCAGTGTTTGCCGTCACAGACTCGAACGGTGCAGGTGTGGTGCTCAAACCGGATAACGATACATCGGTCATGTACTTTTTCTTTAGTCCACAAATGGCAAACGCAACATTGACACAGTTGATAGGAACGAACGAAAACCTTGATTTAAAGCTAAGCGCCTTCAGTCTTGGTAAGATTTGGTACAAGATGTTAAACAACGAAGATGCGGAGATCAAACTGAAACAACCTGGTGCGGATGATTCCGAGGCCGAGATCCTAGCAGGGCAAAGCGTCCAATATCGACTCGTTCCTGACACACGTGACCTCCTCGGAGCACGTATGCTCCTGACCATGACACCCGAAGATGGCGAGGAGATGAAGAATGCAGGTGATACCATGACGCCCGAACTTGCACAGAAGGCGGTAGAAAAGGCTATGACGGAAAGTCCCGAGTTTAAGGAAAATTACAATGAGATTCCCATCTTCCTCATTGCACAGATGCGAATGCAAAAGCCTGCGAGCGAAGATGGAGAACAGGCGCAGACAATCCTGCCAATGTACTTCTCGTTGCAGAGTATGGTCGGGACGTGGCAGCAATTCATGGGAAGTCAAAGCGATCCCGACATGAAAGATATGGAACCAGCTATCAATGTTTTGAATTTGCACAAACTCGTGGATATGATGAGAGAGCAGAGTGAAATTGATTTTAGGAGTTGTTTGTTGCTACCCCCTCTCCCAGCGAAGTCTGGACCCGGGGCTGCTACAGCTTCGGTCGCTGGAGGAGGTATGCAAGCCAGTGCAGCTGAATCACACATGGCAGGTATGGGTGGGGGTACATTAGGGGATCTCTAAATTAATAAAGGGGAAAGTACAAGTATTCACTCAGTGCCGTCATCAAGCTGTCTTTTCCCATGACAATATATATCGACTTACTTTACTGAGGCTGAGCACCATTCTTCATCGCTGCCTCAATGGCGCGTCTCATCTTCTTTTCTTCGGTAATTCTCTTTATTTCAGCTTCCTTATCCATTCGTTCTTGCCAATTCTCCTTCGCTTTTCTTCGATCACGGACGAATCCCATCATCCCAAGTAGATTGTTCCAAAATCCAAGTAAGAAACTTTTGATGCTGAAGAACTTGCCGGATGATACCACCTTGGCCTTAGTGCCCTTGACCATAATGACCAACTGAGGATATTTTCCATCTTCGTCCATCTCGAGATCTGTGGGTACGACATCGACGCACGGACGTAAGTACTTGCCATTGCACAAACTCTCACATGTACCACACTCTCCTTTGCCGCATCCATACTTAATGTACTGTCCAGCCTGTGATGCCACAAGCTTGAGCGGTTGGCCAGGTAATGCCGAAGTTTCGATAAATGTGGCTTTGTCGCCCTTGCCCTGTTGAAAGGTGATGGGGACGCCTCCAATGAGGCCCTTATCTTGTGCCGATATATCTGCCGTACCGGTAAGATCGGCAAGCGTTTCCTTCTTCTTCCACTTTGGTTGATAGTTAACTCCGACAAGTTCACCAATTCCGAGTCCGGAGAGACTGTTCGCGCTGCCACCCTCCTTTAGCACTTCGTCGTCGACGGTGGACGATGACATGCGAAAGAGTGGTGAGGTACGGGCAGAAGATGATGGGATAGAAAATCCATTGCTGATGGCTATCAGCATTGCAGCTACGACGACGAGCATCGATTGGAAATCAAGCGCCATGATGGGGAAAGGTGTTGGTTTATTGTTAGATAATAATTCACTAGATGTAGAAATGTAACATCGTAGAATACAAAGAGAGAGAAGGAGGAGAGTTGATGTATTGTATTTGGCGGGAGACCTTCAACCTTCTTCAACCCAGATCCGACCCATCAATCACATAACACACACCAACAATGATGCGTTCCGCCTTCCTCCTCGCTCTCGCCATTGGCAGTGGCGCCGATGCGTTCAAATTCATGTCCAATTTCCAGCCTGCTAAAATACTTACGAATGATCAAAAGGTGGAACTTGCCAAGACGAAAGAACGCTTCGGCGATAAGAGTAAGTGTTCGCGTCACATTCATTCGATTGACATTACAATGTATTATTCTAACGTTATATTCTACGTGTGTGTGCACGATTGATCACATAGAATTGGTCGTAGTCACCGGATGCTCCTCCGGTCTCGGTCGTGAGACTGTAAAGAATCTACTTGCCACAGACAAGTATCACGTTATCGGAGCCGTACGTGATGTCGATAAGATGGAGGCGGTGGCCGAAATTGATGGGTTCAATATGAACAACTTTCACATTATGGATTGCGAATTGAATTCCTTCGCGAGTGTACATAAATTCTGTGAGGATCTCAAGGAATATCAATTGGCCAAGCCGATTGATCGATTGATATGCAATGCTGGAGGTGAGAAAAAGGAATACATAATCTGCCTCCATAATACATACTTCTGTTGAAAATTTCCCCTTTATTCATATCTTTTATTCAATTGTATTTCATTATCTATCAACAGTCTATCAACCATCTTTACCATATGCCAAGTGGAGCGTCGATGGGCACGAGCAAACAATGCAAATCAATTTTCTTTCCCACTTTCTTATGATCTCGGAGCTGTTGGATGGGATGAGAGCATCGCCCGATCCACGTGTGATTATGGTCGGCTCTGTTACGGGAAATGACAACACAGTCGGTGGAGGAGGAGTGTATCCGATTGCCGACTTGAAGGATCTAAAGGGGTTCAAGGCAGGCTTCGAAAACCCAGTGGCGATGGCTGACGGTTATGGTTTCATTGGTGCGAAGGCATACAAGGATTCAAAGCTATGTCTAATGATGATGTCCAACTTCCTTCACTCAAAGTTCAATCGTAGTCATGGTATTACCTTCTCGAGCATCTACCCTGGCTGCATTGCCGAGACACCACTGTTCCGTGAGAAAAGGCCATGGTTTAGGAAATACTTTCCCGTATTCATGAAGTACATTACCGGAGGTTACGTCGGTGTTGAGGAGGCTGGTCAGAGGTTGTTTCAGGTGGCACATGATCCACGATGCAGCAAGAGTGGTGTGTACTGGAGCTGGAACGGTGGACCACGCGAGGGTCGAGGTGCGGCGGCACTCGAGAAGGGAGGACAGATCAGCGGCGGGGGAGGGGCTGGCGGTGGATGGGATTCCATTTACATAAACGATCAATCTGACAAGGTGAACAATTTAGAGCTGTGCGTTGAGCTATTCCAATGTGCGACGAAGATTACGGGTGCTCAGTGGCCAGAGGCGAAGACATTTACCAGTCCCTGTCCAACGTTAAAAGTCATCAGCGCAATCAGCACCAACATGATTGCCAGAGAGGAATTGAAGCGAATGGCGGTGAGTTATTTTCTCTATCGTTCTTGCACCATCTTGAAAGGATCTTATTTAATGAAATTGTCTTATGACGCAGGAGAGTCCGGGCTTCAACGAAGATGGCACTCCTGTTCAGATGACAAAGCGAAAGAAGGCGGCGTTGGTTGCCGATAAGGTGATTGTTCAGGGAGTGTTAGGCAACACCGTTGGAAGGGTTGGTAGGGTAGCAGGACGACTATTGTTGGGTAGTATCCCTGATACTGCAAAGGAAGGCTCGTTTCAGGAGGAAAAGTCGTTGGACGCAGTGATCGCCGAAAAGGTGACGGAATCTCAGATTGAGAATCGCGAGACGATGGAAACTATCAGCGAGGCGGACAAAGCAATTCTTGAGGACGAAATCTTTGACCAAGTGTTTGCTAATTCGTCGGAGAGGGAATGGAAAGTTGGGGAGCCCGATAAGCCGCGTGAACTTTCCTCTGTTTAACAGGTCAGATTTGTAAACTAATGCAAAATACCATTGCCGTACTATGATCCACACACCAAGTATTACAACAAAACCCTCTTGCTGACCTCTCCGTCCTTATGAAACTTAGTTTGTTCAGGGACAGAGTAGATAGGGGTCTTCAGGAGTGAACAAGTAGTTGAATAGCCTGCCACAAGTTCAGAAAGCGTCTTGACAAATTTGGGCTCAAAATAAAAACCTCCCGCTCTCTCAACTTTCACTAAAAGATATGCCTGACGAAACAACCCGACGAAATCACCTTTTTGGCATCCGATTCCGCTTTACTCCTATCGAGTTAAGCAAGCGCCCTCACCACCCTTTCTTATGTTGGGATCGTATCAATTGAGCTACCTCCCTCGTTTTGCATTTGGACGACATCGTATTCCGCATAATACCATAGAAATAATATAGATAAAATGAAGTTCACATCATTGGTTATCGCAGCAGTGTCCGTGCAACAGGCTTCTGGCAGCTACTCGATGGGGACCAAGGCGGTGAAGGCACCCTACGTTTCAGATGGTGGTCATGCGTGCGTTCATGACACCTATTATGCTCATTTATATGATATGCGTTTCGAGTGTAGACTCACTTCCCTTGTGCTTACTCTAACTCTTCATTCAACTCCCTCAGTGACGACGTCAAGGTCGATATGTCGATGGCCAAGGCACACAAAGTCTTTAAGGAGGGCATTCACTATGAAGCCAAAGCAGAGAAGGACATGTCAGTTCATCATGATACCGATGATATGCATGCTAAGGCCGAGAAGAAGATGTCGATGATGTTTGAGGCTAAGGCAGAGAAGGACATGTCACTTAAGATGTTTGAGGCCAAAGCAGAGAAGGACATGTCAATCGCTAAGGCAGAGAAGGATATGTCGATGATGTTTGAGGCAAAAGCAGAGAAGATGATTGAGGCGAAAGCAGAGAAGGACATGTCAATTGCTAAAGCAGAGAAGAAGATGTCGATGATGTTTGAGGCTAAGGCTGAGAAAGACATGTCACTTAAGATGTTTGAGGCCAAAGCAGAGAAGGACATGTCAATCGCTAAGGCAGAAAAGGATATGTCGATGATGTTTGAGGCAAAAGCTGAGAAGATGATTGAGGCGAAAGCAGAGAAGGACATGTCAATTGCTAAGGCAGAGAAGAAGATGTCAATGATGTTTGAGGCTAAGGCTGAGAAAGACATGTCACTTAAGATGTTTGAGGCCAAAGCAGAGAAGGACATGTCAATCGCTAAGGCAGAGAAGGAAATGTCGATGATGTTTGAGGCAAAAGCAGAGAAGATGATTGAGGCGAAAGCAGAGAAGGACATGTCAGTTCATCATGATACCGATGACATGCATGCTAAGGCCGAGAAGAAGATGTCAATGATGTTCGAGGCGAAAGCAGAGAAAGACATGTCACTTAAGATGTTTGAGGCCAAAGCAGAGAAGGACATGTCAATCGCTAAGGCAGAGAAGGATATGTCGATGATGTTTGAGGCAAAAGCTGAGAAGATGATTGAGGCGAAGGCAGAGAAGGACATGTCAGCTCATCATGATACCGATGATATGCATGCTAAGGCCGAGAAGAAGATGTCAATGATGTTCGAGGCGAAAGCAGAGAAAGACATGTCACTTAAGATGTTTGAGGCCAAAGCAGAGAAGGACATGTCAATCGCTAAGGCAGAGAAGGATATGTCGATGATGTTTGAGGCAAAAGCTGAGAAGATGATTGAGGCGAAGGCAGAGAAGGACATGTCAATTGCTAAGGCCGAGAAGGATATGTCGATGATGTTTGAGGCGAAGGCAGAGAAGGACATGTCAGTCCACCATGATGCCAAAGCGGATAAGATGTTCGATGCAAAGGCAGAAAAGGACATGTCCGTTCACTATGAGGCCAAAGCAGAGAAGATGTTTGAGGCGAAAGCAGAGAAGCATTCGATGTCAATCCATCATGAGTCGAAGGCAGAGAAGTATAATGTATTTGAACGCAGACTTTAATGGGTAGCGGAGTCTTGCACTGCTTGTGTGCGAGTAAGCAAGCAGGATATCATGAAATACGTGTCATATGTTCAATTTAGTCGAAGTAAGTTTGGTGCCTCATGTTGAGGTTCTTTGTTAACAATTGGAATTCTCCTATGTCATGTTTAATAATAAATGGATAATATAAAGTAACTGGAGTAATTGCTGTTTTCGATTTCTTGTGTCCAAATGCCCTCCTAACCTTCACAACCTCCCTGCCGATCGAATCATGGAGCCCATCTCAAACGTACGGTAGATTTTCAACGCTCTACGTCGTGGAATGAAGGACGATGCGGTTGTTCGAACGAATCATGTCCGTGCGAGGCCGAGTACTAGAGGCTTTTGCCGTTTGTCACTCAACGTCATGATTCCCTCAGCTGTGGTGTTGGTCTCCACGTCAACGTTGATCATATCTTGGTATTCCATTAGAAAAGACGAACTCGGAAGAAGTTCGAGCATTCATCTCCACCCTCCTCACCTGGAAAAGAAGAAACGCAAGCAGCCCACTACGTCGCATCGCAACTCGAGCATTATTCTCTCAAATATTGTCGGCATGAAGAATGATAATTCACTGTTGTATAATGAACTGCAGGATAAATCTCCGATGAAGACAAAAAACCCAGTGAAAGTGGTGTCATCAATAAAGAGTGGCCCACAAAATAGTGATATTTACCAACCATCCAACACAGGGAAGCGTTTGTTCACGTATCGTAGATTTGGTGGGAGATTAAACAACCAACTCTTTCAATTTATAACAGCATTGCAGCACTCTAAGGTCCTTAAAAGAACATTCGTCGTTCCGAACGAAATACGTGAAATGGATTGGACAGGTATGTTTGATGGTGGATTAGATATTTGGAATCTAGAAAGTTTGAATGATACATACGACATTGATTGGAAAATTGGTTTAATGGACGAATTTGTATCGTCGATTCCAGAACAGTGTGTAATGACACCTGCCGAAGGAAGAGAGATATTAAATGGTGGTCCGAAGCTATGGAAGGTATGGGACGAGAAATGTCCTGATGTAATTGATTTAGCTGGAAATACCGGATTGTTGTTTTGCAAACAGCAGCATCAATTTTGTGGAGACTACGAGGCACAGATGGAGGCATACAGAATATATAGTCACATAAAACTTTCGCCGTCATTGATACAGTACATCCCTTCAAAGAGAGAAGAGTTCAAAAACATGGGATACAATGAATTAGCTGTGCATTCACGTCGGGCAGGGGAGGGGGGATATGACTGGGAAATGTGTGTTAAAGGCAATACTAGAACATGTAGGGGTCATATCGAAGAAAGGCATCGAGATAAGTTCTGTGATGTGCGTACTATGAAAGGGAATTGTGCAGCCTGGTTGGATCTAGGCTATCAAATCAAATCGAAGACTGCCTTTAAAGAGAATCAGATTGACTACCGATTCGTTTTGGCGTCAGATGGAACGCATGATTGGAATATCGATTTCAAGAATCAATTTGTTATTGCGAGTAACAAGGAATGGCTAAACGATCTAGAGAAAAGAGTAGATGACGATGCTGATCCAAAGAAATTATTGAAGACCATGTCAATCAGCGCGTATGCCCAATCGCAGCTACGAAGGAAGAACAATGTATCGTCAATGCGGAGCAAATTAGACGGTCTTACTTCAACTCTTTTGGATTTATTCTCACTCGTCGACTCAAAATATTTATTAGGTGGTAAGTTCCACACTTTAAACATGGCAACTTTTTCAACACTTCGTCTAATCACAAACTCCATATTGTCGTTTTAAGCTTATTATTCTACTTTGTCACTGAATGCATGCTATTTTCGTGGGTTAGATCGGGTATACGGTGAGTGGGGGTGTAGTAGTGCTCATACAAAAGCACGGTGGACTTGCTCACTTAAATGTTTCCGATCATGATGTACAGACTCGAACATGTGTTGGATGCTTATGCACCCTAGTAGTAAGCACGCAATTCTACCACCACGTTCGGACACAATCAATGTAAATACACCAAATATGAATGATCAATTGCCCGCTGCTTTGATGAGCGATGTCGAGCATGCATTTGTTCGTAGCAATGACGGCAATTTTATCGTAATAGATAGATACGTTATTGACTATCCTGGAAGGAAGCAGGTCATAGGAGTTCTAGGAGATGGATTAGTGCCAATCACCGTTGAAAAGAAATCCAATGGAAAGGAGAAAGTTCGGGCTGACTTTACATGTTCTTACGGAGACACTTATAATTCACCCGCTACAATCATTTTGATGAAAGGGAATCAATCATTGAATGAGCATTACTACGAACGCGGAAAGAAGTACAAGACTCCTTTTTCGACGAATGGTGACCGTTTTCGAACAATGATTATACTTTGCGAAGAGCTTGTATTCGATAAAAGTCTTGCGAGACATCCACCATTGATCTTACAATCTCGAGATGATAACTTTTTCATTAGCGTCGGCTCTACCTTTCAGCGTCCGGTGAGGGCCTCGAAAAATAGGAGGGATGCCCCCCTTGTTGAGAAAGAACGTATACTCGTTCACTGCCTTAACCCAGTCTACGGGCTGAAAGATCCTCGATGGATTATAGAATATCTCGAATATCACAGAGCTATTGGTGTTGATCATGTTCATGTTTATAACGTCGATGTACATACACCTGAGATTCAGGAAGTATTTCAGATATATCGCGACGAAAAGTTTATAACGCGACATGACTGGTCTGGTGAAGCTTCAGGCGAATATACATCCAAAATGACTTATGAGCATGCCAAATGGGCCGCTCAGACTGACTGTGCGTTACGCTCGAGAGGTATTTATGATTATGCACTTTTCAGCGACATCGACGAGGTTATTGTGAAGCCGGATTCTGACTCAAATGTAGATATGAATAATGACCTCATGTCAGTTTTGGAGCGATTGGATGAAGCCAAGAAGAAACGAGGAAAAA
>Ga0247843_1009878_pt1 | contig 10385 bp, 2 predicted proteins | sample LaCruzMarch2017__FD_192420 | JGI IMG/M metagenome (GOLD analysis project Ga0247843, IMG submission 192420) | Freshwater microbial communities from meromictic Lake La Cruz, Castile-La Mancha, Spain - LaCruzMarch2017_8m | ecosystem: Environmental > Aquatic > Freshwater > Lake | place: Spain...
CGTTCTGGCTGTCGAAAGGGACGGCTAGTTGTACGGATAATGCCGGTTTTGCCGGGGGATCACTGCGGAATTTGTCGAGAAAAGTCGCTCTATCTTCAACGCTAACGTTGTCCCAAAGCCAATTCCAGGCAGCGGTCTGATGTGCAAGGGGTGGTTGTACTGTGTTCTTGGCGGCAAGCAGGAAGTTAGACATCAATTGCGTTGGTAAGGGGCATGAATAGACAAACTGCCACCCAACAGACGGCTATCGCCTGTTTGCAGCTCTTCATCAATAGGGTGTTCTATGACAACCGGAAGCTGTGGCAGCGGCTGCGCCTTGCTCCAATCCGCTTCTGCTTGATCAAGCTTAAACGGAAGGGTTAGCTCAAACCAATGCTGCTGCCACGCTTGCTTCCAGGTTATTCCCGTTGCTTTTTTTCCTGTATAGACCTCAACGCACTAAATACCAGCTGGATAATGCTGTTGCTTTTCAAAGGGCTAAGGGCAATTAGCTCAGAAAGAAGCGCAACAATCACCCAAAACACTGGGTTTTCAAGAAAAGCAAGAGACATGGGACTGTGGTGGAGACACCAATAGAATACCCAATAATCTTACTTTGGCTTCTAGTACCCCTTGCCGCCTTTCTTGGTGCCTTTGCCGCCTTTAGTGCCAGGTTTAGGTTTCATCATGGCGAAGTTTGCGTTTCCAAAATTGTAACCCTGGTTTCAACTGCTGTCAGACGGTGTTGGGTTTCTTTTCTGTCGGCTTTGTAGTCAAGATGCAGCTCCTCTAGCCGGTTGCCAATGGTCTCAACAGCCAAAGTAAGCCTCAAAGTAAGATCCCTGTTCTCACGAACGGCTTTAGAGGAGTTAGTCCAACTCATCCATACCGCAGTCAAGCTAGAGCCAGCAAGGGCCGCTGCAAGTTCGAGCATTGACCCCCCTGGCTGGTGCCCCTAGCTTACTTGGCGGCGGTTAGAATCGCCACTTGGGCTTCTAGGGCTGCAATGCGAGCAACGGCCTCTTGTAACGCCTTAACCGTTAGAGCCAGTATTGCGTCAAGTTTTAAATGCTGTAAATTTTCGCCGTCTTTTTCGCCAGACGCACCTTCTGGCAAAACTTCTTGCACTTCATGCGCAATAAAACCAATGCAAGGTTTATCGCTGGCTTTAAAGCACTCATAGTCTGTATGCGTATAGCGAATAGGGCGCAATGCTTTTATCTTTTCAGTTGCAAAACCCTCAAGATTAACTACATCTTTTTTAATTCTGTAATCAGAAGTGTAAGCAAAAGAACCAATTTGTGTAGTATCAATATATAAATAAGCAGCACCGCCGTCCCAATGAATGTTATGAACATTGCCGTCCCGCGTAGCAGCCATGCCAGCACCGCACATTATGTTAAATGCAGCTGCGCCCTTAACGGTGTTAGTGCCTACATTTATATAACCGTGAGTGCTGCTAACGGTGTTAGTGCCAATTATGTGTAAATTTGTTGAGTTAGTCAGCTTGAGCTGATCGTTGCCAGCGGCTTGGTTGAAAATAAAACTTTCATACTGCATTGTCATATCTTTCCACGCAACGCCAGGTTCTATAGAACCAAACATTGCGCCTTTTGTATTGTTGTAAGTAATGCCAAAGCCGCCATGGCTTTGGGTAGCAGTTGCTGTTGGAGAAGCGTGGTGGATTAATAACCCCATGGTCGCCGCACCCCAAGGGGCTCCAAAACCAAAACTAGATCCTGGATCACTAACTTTAATATCTAAACACGCGCAAGGAAACTCTTCTCTAATGCCAAGCCGTGCAATTCCCGGCGAGACACACAATACGTGTGCATTGCCGGTAGTTGCTACTGAAAATTTATTAGTATCTTGAAGGCTAAACTTTGTATCTGTAGTATTTAATTCAAATCCTGTAAGAGCATTACGTGAAAAAGCTATTGCATTGGTGCCAAAGAACATACCTGTATCTGGATCAGATGCCACGCATATAACAGGTGCAGCAGCAGTGCCATTGGTGGTAGGGTGCAGTTTTGCGGCGCTAGTTGTACCAGTTGTAGTCATGTTCTGAGCGCCAAAGTCGCCCGTTACTTTTGTGCCAGCAATAGCTGCCGTGACACTTACATCGGCGTTAACAATTACGCCAGCCGCGATTGAAGTTGCGTTACCAGAGCTAGTTACATCGCCCGTTAAGTTTGCGTTGGTGGTGACAGTAGCTGCGTTACCAGTACAAGTACCAGCGGTTGTTGCGCTAGAAGCTGTGCCAGTTAAGTTGCCAGTTACGTTACCAGTTAAAGTTGCTGTAATAGTTCCAGCTGAAAAATTACCGCTTGCATTCCTTGCAACAATCGCAGATGCTGTATTTGAATCAGTTGCAGTAGTTGCGGAATTGGATACTTTTAAAGCTGTGCTAATGGTGGCAAGCTTGGTATCTACAATTGCAGCAGATGCGTTTATATCGGCATTAACTATTGTGCCGTCAGCAATCATTGTACTTGTAACTGTCCCGGTGTCACCGCTTGTAACTACGGTGCCAGTTATGTTTGGCAGGGTTAAAGTTGTATCGCTAGTAAGAGAAGCGTCAGTTTTAACTGAAACTTTGTTGCTGCCGTTAACAGTTGCTTCTTTAAATTCAATTACTTGGTTGTTGCCCATGACTAATGCACCAGTCATGGTGTCACCAGCCTTAAGTACGTTGCTACTTGCAGCACCTGTTACTGCACCAACAACGCCTCCGTTAGCGTTAACGGCACCAGTAAAGGTTGATATGCCGGTAACCCCCAAGGTTCCTGCAATAGATGTGTTGCCAGTGGTATCAGCAACAGTAAATGCTGTTGAGTCAACAGTAATACCACCGTTAGCAGCTAAGGCGCCGGTTAAGGTGCTAGCGCCAGTAACAGCAAGGGTAGTTGTAACAGAAAGGGCAGCACTAAGGGAAACATCTCCAGTAGCTCCAACAGCAACACGGGATACGCCGTCAGTTGTAATAGAAAGCTGATTGGCTCCTGGGGAAAATACACCAGTGTTGGGGTCGCCGCTAAAGAAAAGCCCTGGCAGCGCCGCTGTCCCTAGCGTTATACCGACTGGGCCGGTAAATGTATCACCAGATTTACTCATTAAGTTGCCAGTTGCCGTTACACCGCCTTGCCATGCGCTGCCGTTGTAGACACGCAACTCATTAGAGGTTGTATTAAAAACTAAATCGCCTTGGTGCAAGCTGGTAACTGGATCGCTAGCCGATACCCTGTATTGATCAGCAAAGTTATTAACAGAAGCAATGTTTGTTGCAACGCTGTTAACGTCAGCAATGCTAGCCCCAACAAGGTTTACGTTAGCTATAGCACCGCCAACAGTATTGACGTTGGCTATGTTAGTAACGACAGTATTAACGTTGGCTATGTTGGTAGCTACCGTATTAACGCTGGCTATATTGGTGCCAACAGAATTAACGTTAGTTATATCAGTAGCTACAGTATTGATTTCGCTTACTCCTTCGTTTAAATCACTAGCAACAGTTTGAATATCAGCGATATTAGTAGCGACAGTTGTGATGTTGGCAGAGATGCCAGCAACAGTTGTTACTTCTGTAGCTTTAGGAACTAAACGATGGAACGTATAAGTGTGTAAGGTTGCACTGGTTTCAACTAAAACGCCAAAGCCTGAAGCCAATACAGTTGTACCGCAACCAGTAATAGTTACAGTGTTAGCGCCTGCGCCGCTAGATATTGTTACCGTGCCAGCAACTGGAGTTCTTGAAGTGACTACTTCTTTGATGCTAATAATTGTGCCTGCGCCATCGTTTACGTCAGGGTTGGTAGCAGGAAAACTTGTCTCGTTAGTAATTGGGAAGAAGCCCCCAACATCATCAACAAGATCAACAATCCTTGCATCAATAGCCCCGGTGCTAGCAATGTAGCTGTCGCTAGCCGACCAAGTATCAGTAGATAGGATTGTTTCGGTAGAGTCCTGCCTGAAGTAACGACTGTCGCTAGCTAAGGTTGTAAATACACTGGTGTCTAAGCCGGTGTAACCAGAAACTTCAGATTGAATAACGACTGCAGCTGCGTTGAGTTTGGCAAGTGTTAGCTCCCCATCTTTAACGTTAGCCAGCTCAACAGCATCGTCAGCTAGCTTGGCGTTAGTAACAGCATCAGCAGCAAGCTTAGATGTAGTTACGTTTAAATCGGTGATCTTAGCTGTCGTAACCGCATCAGCGGCCAGCTTGCCAGTAGTAACGTTTAAATCAGTAATCTTTGCAGTAGTTACATTGGAGTCTGCTATTTTGGCAGTAGTAACATTGCTATCAGCTATCTTTGCGGTAGTTACGTTGGAGTCTGCTATTTTGGCAGTAGTAACATTACTGTCAGCTATCTTTGCGGTAGTTACGTTAGCGTCAGCTATTAATACTGTTGTAATATTGCCTACTGCAATCTTAGATGTGACAACAACGCCATCTAATATTTTGCCTATAGTAATTGCACCATCTAGGATTTTGGCATTTGTTACATTTCCATCAGCAATTTTAGCTGTTGTGACAGCACTATCAGCTATCTTAGCTGTTTCAACAGCAGCACTAGCAAGCTCAGCAACAGTAACAGCACCAGCAGCAATCTTGGCTGTAGTTACATTAAGGTTAGCTATCTTAGCTGTCGTAACATTGCTATCAGCTATCTTTGCGGTAGTAACGTTAGCGTCTAAGATCTTAGCAGTAGTAACGTTAGCGTCAGCTATTTTGGCAGTGGTTATGTTGGCGTCTGTAATCTTAGCTGTAGTAACAGCACCAGCAGCAAGCTTAGCTGTAGTTATATTGCTATCTGGAATTTTACTTGTAATAACATTGTCGTCTAATATTTTAGCTGTAGTAACATTTCCATCAGCAATTTTAGCTGTAGTAACAGCACTGGCAGCTATCTTAGCCGTAGTAATAGCGCCGTCTGCAATCTGCGCTGTTCCAAAGCTCCTGGTATCAACGTAATTTTTGGTAGCTGCGTCTTGAGCACTGCTTGGGTCAGCAACAAAAGTAATGCGCTGGCTGCCAGCTGTCATCAAGCCAGTAGTGTCATCAACGTATATGGCCCGCTTCTGGTTGTCGTCTAGCTCTTGTTCAAGGTAAAGGTTCTGCAACGCAGTTGTATCTAGGTCAGCAGCAACCAGCGTTGCCCCGTCCGTGTAGTCCACCAACACGCTATTGATCGGTGTAACCCGCCGCACTTCTACCCGATGCCCGTTTGTAGGGGCAGTGCCAAGCTGGATTGTGGTTGAGTTGGCGTAGGTGTAAGCAGTATCAACGTAATTTACATAGACCTTGATGTGAGCCTGGTTCACATAGGGGAAAGTAATAGCAAATTGGGTTGTAGAGCCATTGCCGGTGTAAGCAACGTAGGAATAAGCCATTAGCGAAGGGCCTCTTGTTGGAATTGCAGGGGGTTCAGCCCGTATTTAAGCTGATAATTCACATCATTGTCTGCTGTTTGCTTTTTAAGTACGGCAAGCTGCAGGTCGGGGCGTGTTTGTAGGTACACCTCCTGAGCAAGCAGCTTGTATTTTGAGATAACTCCGTCAATCAATTGAGCACGACCGCTCAAGCTTTCAGAGCTAGGCTCAGTTATTGGCTGGGCTTGGTAAAACTCGCTTTTTATTAGCGCGTCCAATTCTTGGTAAACAGTTGTATTGAAGTTAGGGTCGGTAACAGTTGCCATAGTTCTGCTGTAGTCAGCAAACTCAGAAGGGTCAAGCCGTAGTTGGCCGCCATAGTCAGCTGCATGAGGCCCCCTAAAATTTGCGCCCTTGCTATGCAGGCTGGCCATTTCTGCCGCGACTGGATCTATAGAAGATTTTTCTGCTCCTCTTTGCAGTGGCGACCAAGGCAGGTATTGCATAGCCATAGCCATCCAAGGGTTGTCAGGTGGTAAATGCGCATCGCCTAAAATGCCTGATTGCACAATCGGGTCGCCAGTCAACCAATTAACCCTTGCTGGAATTCCATAAGACCAGCCAGGGGTTTGGTTGCGAATCTCGTCAAACACTTCCTGGAAGAAACTGCCCGGCTCAACTGTTCTTACAGCCCGGTCGTCAATGCGGCGCCCTGCTCGTAAAGCTGAACTAGCTGGCTCAAGGGACGCAACTATTCTTGACAGATAACGGCTCCATGAACTGCGAGAATTTGGCTGAATGTCTAAAGAGGCATTACCAGCAACCGCTTCATAGAACTCCGTAAACCCTTGGTAATAACTTTTACTTAAAGTACCTGAAGCAACCATGCCTAACATGGTCATGGTTAAAGCATCGCCTAAGTTTTCTCTTTGCTCTTTAGTTAAGTTGCCTTGTATCTCAAAGTAATCTGCTACTGCGCCAAAGACAGTAGTAAAAGGTTCACTTACTCTGTAGCTTATCCATGGCGTATCTCCAAACCGAATTGAATATGGCTGCTTGCCACTATCTCTCCACTTTTGTTTAGCGGCAGGTTCTTGTGGGCCGCCGCCAGTCATTTCAACTATCCCTGCACTTAAGCCAACCATGGCTAAAACTATTGAGGCTGAACCAACAGCTACATCGCCAATAACCCTGTCCCTAGTCATTGCATCCATAGAGTTTAAGTCTCTGTAAGCCGTATCAACAAAAAACGCAGCAGGCGTCATGCGTATAGCAGATTTAATAATGTCGGCAGGTGTTCGGTTAAACGGTTGGAGAACAGAAAATGCAGGGTGCAAATCAATTAGTTTTTGCCAAACCATTGGCATGGCGCTTGGGGCTTTAGTAAAGAAAGGTATGTCTTGTTTTTTGTCTGCCCATTCTCTAGCCCAAGCTTCTGCTTGTTTGCCTTCAAGTTTTTTGTCTTTAGCTATTTCCATGCCTCTATCAAAAGTTCTAACTTCCATTTGCGCGTCAATATCATCAGTAAATGTGGCATACCTCATAGCTGTTTGAGCGTGAGGGCTTGTCATTATTGCGTCTAAAATAGTTCTGCCTTCTACAGTTGCATGTCTTGTAGCTTGCTTAACTGCTGCATCAGCGTATTGTTGAGCGTAATCCATGGCTTCTTTACTGTTACGCTCTAAGCCTTGTGCAACGGCGTTATCCATCCCCATAGGCAAGTTGCGTACAAATTCAAACGACTGTCCTGCTAACACTTTGAATAAAGTGTCAACTGCAATTTGAGCGCGGATTGGTGATGTAGCTGTTTGCCACAATCTTTTTTGAGCTAAAGCCCAAATACTTTTATCTTGTATATCAATCCAAGGCATTGTGCTTACAGTGAAACCTTTGTCGGTAGTTGGCAAAACTACTGGGCCAGTTAATGGAATCAATTCTCCTTGGTCTTTATTGACTTGTTGATCTAGAAAATCAAGACTTTGATTGTCTAGGTCGTATAAGGTGCGGCCAGCTTTGTACGATTCTTTGGCCAATGCAAACGCATTACTTAAATTGCGCACGTATTGCCCATAGATTTGAGCACTGTATCCTGCGCGTTCATACTGACCTTGCAGCCCAGCCCCTACAATTTGGGATAATGGCATTTGTATTAATCTAAAAACTCCATTTAAAGTGTTACCCCAGAAAGTTAAACCTGACGACAATAGCTGAGAAGACCGATACATAACCAATCCGTTCAATCCAATCTTAGATGCTTTGTTTATTTGGCTCCAATAGCTTGGGCCAAAGCTAGGAGTATCTCTTGTTGCTTTTAAGTTGTAAGCTATTTGATCTATCATTGCATCTAACTCTGGTGAAAATTCGTTGTTCTCTAATGCGTCATTAAAAGCTGGATCTATTTTGTCGCTAAGGTATTCTGGCAATGGCACGGCTTCTTCCTCTTTTGCTCCGTTTACTAATATCTCATCTATCTTGTATTCTTCTATAGTGTTCTTAAAATCTATGCTGCCAGGTTGTGGCCGTTGAATTTGGGGAGTTCTAAGTAATTGGCCAAGTGCCCTTGTAGCTTTAACGACAGGAGTATTAATGTCAGATGCGTGTTTGTAAATTGCAAGTAATTCTTGGCGTATAGCGTCCCTATCAACGTTTGGATCGTACTTAGAATTAAGCCATTGGTCGGCAATAATAGCGGCTTTGTTGTTTGTGTAGTCGGCTAGCTGGTGGCCCAGCAGTAAGGCTCTTTGTAATCCCGCAGCGTTTGCAAGGCCGCTAGATCTGTATTCCAATTCTGCTAAAACTGCGTTGGCTTGATAGTCATGCGTAGCAAGCCAACGTTCAGCTTCCTGCCTAACAATGTCGTCAGGGAGAACAGGCGAGCCAGACACCTCTTCTCTTGTGCCTCCAGCGTCCATCCAAGCCCTCATAGCAGTTGAGGCTCCTGCTGCAGTCTCAGGGTCTGGCACGTAAGCAGTCTCACCACTAGGGCTTTGCATAGGCTGTACGTTGCGATCAGAGACCACATTGGTAATCAAATCTTCTAGGGTCATTTCACCGCTAGCTATCTTGGCTTTGTTGTTTTCGTATTCATCAACAAATCTGTCGGCACTACTTCTTAAAGGAGGCAGGTCTAAACTGCCCCTTCTAGTTCTTTCGTATTCCATAGCTTGTGCTTGGAGCAAATCAAGCCTGTCAAGTTCAGAAGGAACAGCTTTGCCTGCTTCATCTACGACACTTCCTAGCTCACCACGTTTAGCTAGCTTGCCGCTGTAAGCATCTTCAAAGATAGATTTAATTGAGATAAGGCCGCGTCCCTGGAAAGCATTGCCTATTCTTTCAATAAAATCATAAAGGGTATCCATCACAGCAAAGGCTGCTGTTTGCAACCCAGAGCTTGCTTCTAATTCAGCGCGGGTAGAACCTAATAAAGCTTGAACAGGATCTAAATTATTCTTACGAGCCCAAGCATATATCTGGAAAGATACTGCAGCTTTTTCGATTGGCATTAAATCTGCCCGACCCGCCTGTGCGTTTGCTGTTCTGTCTCCTATTGAGCCAATGTCTAATTTAAATTCCGCAAGGAATTGGTTGAAAACTCTTATCTCTTCTGGCTTTAAGAAGTTAAATTGAACACGGTGGAAAGCTTCGTGAAACGTAGTTTGCTCTAATTTATCAACTAATTCTCGCAACAGCTCTGGTCGTTGCACGTCAGCCGATACAAGCTCAACATTATTTACTTCAATAAGATCCTTTATAGGATCGTACTCGCCGCCAACTTTCATTGTTTCCCCTGGCTTATATCCCCATGCAACATCGCCTCCTTTGGTTTCCATAAAGGCGTTGTTAAAACGAATAGCTACCTCGTCTCCTGCGACAGTGCGAATATCCTTAGTTAGTTCTTCGACTAAAGCGCGAGTCCTTGGCTCGTCTACTTGCATATTAAATTTGTTTGATTCTACGTCAGCTATTAGCTTGTCTATATCTTCTATTCTTGCTTCTATTTCTTCGCGTGTAAGTGGCTTCTTACGCAGTTCAGGCAGTTCAGGGCCGCGACTACGCAAGGGGCCAAAGCTAGGGTCATAGATTGAACGGTAAGCATCTTGGATTGCTTTTACTTCAGGGCTAAATTTACCCATAGCGGCGTCTTCTCTGGCTGTATCTATAACCGTATTAGGGAAAACTGCGTCTGGATCAAACGACACGTTTGCAGCTCGTACAGCATCTACTGCTTGTTGCTGTGTAATTCTTTGCTGCTCTGGTTTGCCTTGATCAAACCAGCTCTTGTAAGAAGTAGCAAAGCTATCAACTTTAGATAATCTGGCAGGGGTAATCTTTTTGATTCCTGCCTTAAGGTTGGGTGGTGGTTCTATTGCAGCAGCAGCCACGTTGCCCATGGGTTGCACTGCTGTTTTAGCTAGCCGGGCACGTAGTTCCGCAGCCAGTTGTGTGTTTCCATTCTTTTCGGCAGCAGCTAAACGAATTTCATCGCGTGTTCCACTTGGTGTAAGACCGCCTTGATCTGGCAAATCAATAACACCTGGCTGTGAATTTTTAGCTATTGCTTTAATTGCATCGCGGACTCGCATCCCATACGACATTGTTTGATTTACATTAAAACCTTGCTCTTCTAAAGCAGCGTTGAATTTGGGGGCTGCATTAGATTCTCCTAGTAAATCACGGGCAATAATGTAAGCAACCTTGTCGTAATCAGTAGCAAAATTTAGTTGAAAAGCTTTGCTCCCATACTTGTATCTAGGAGCAGACCCAGAAGTTCCGGCAGGCATGGTAAAGGTTCGTGGCGCCGCTTCCGCTTTAGGGGGAACTACTGCAGCTATAACATTGTCAACTATCTCTTCAGCTGCAGAGGGGGCAACAGGAGCAGCTTCTGGGGCAGTTGGCTCTGGCTCGACAGGTGTGGGTTGTGGTCGTGGTGCTTCTGGTGCTGGCTCTTCAAAGGGCAGCCTGGGGCCGTTAGCTTCATCGTCTATAGCTGCGCGTATCTGAGCAAGGTTTTCTTTAACGACCTGTGCAGCTTTGTT
>Ga0247843_1009879_pt1 | contig 10385 bp, 8 predicted proteins | sample LaCruzMarch2017__FD_192420 | JGI IMG/M metagenome (GOLD analysis project Ga0247843, IMG submission 192420) | Freshwater microbial communities from meromictic Lake La Cruz, Castile-La Mancha, Spain - LaCruzMarch2017_8m | ecosystem: Environmental > Aquatic > Freshwater > Lake | place: Spain...
GCGCGATCCCGCTGAACCGAACCGCATAATAAGTGAGCCCCACCCGGTCCAGCAGCTCCCGAAAATGCATCGCATAGCCGAGATAGAAAACGCCATCGGTGAAATTTTGCAGCATCAGCCACGGCAGACCGAAAACCCACTTCACCAGCCACGGCAAAAGAAACACCAGTGCGCAGGCGGCAGGGAACGGAGGAAAATTTTCCCAACTCAAGCTATGAGGTTTGTTCATGAAGATAAAAGCTCCGCCGCCAGAGCCGCTGCCCGGCTCCTGAGAGGCTCCGCAAAAGGCGCGGCCGTTGTTCCAAGCGTGCCCGAGGTGCCGTAAACGAGAGGCATTTTATCAATCCAACCAACCCCCTCGACACGCTGCAAATCATCGTAAAATGCCGCCTCGAGCGAGTAGCCCAGCCGATCCTGCACCCTTCGATGCGATCGCGATAAATTCGCCAAGTAGAAATCCCGCCCGCAAACATAGAATCGCGTATCCACCCAGAATTGTGGCCGTGCGCCGATAAAAAACCATGGCACCCGGAGAAGACGGTGCATGTCGGCAAGGCATCGGGAGCCCGCTTCGGATTGGTGGAGCTTGTTCACCAGGCGATGCCAGGCGGAAGGGTTTCCGCGATTCGGCGCCGCACAGCGGAAGCATCTGGCCCGCGACTTTTCGGGAAGCAGTAGTTCGTGGTTTTTGAGAAACAATTTGCCGGTGGATTTCGCAAAGCATGGAGCTTTTTCCAAGAATCGACTCCTCTCAAGTGCGCCTCCAACGATTTCCCCCTCGCCGAAGCCCTTCCCTTGCCGAGCGGTGAATTTTGAGGAGGGAATCTTCAAAAACTCCAACTCCTTTCCAAAAGCAGCTGCAGTGTCGGAGAGAACTCTCTCTTGGATTTTTGTTCCACAGTTTTTGGCGAAGATAATTTGGCAAAACTCCGACGACTCGAGCCAAGCCAACAGCCCTTCCATGTGATGCAGCACGCGCTGATGCGTATCGCGCAACTTCACATGCGGCGTCTCCCCGACATCAAAGGCAGCCGTGATCAAAAGCGGCGGCAGACTCAAGAAACCTCCCCCTTTTTTAAAAAACCAGGCACACGCGCCAAGAGGGCCCCGCACAGCAGAGAGCTGATGACGAAAACCAGCCACATGATGCCCTGCTTGAAAATGGCATTCCGCAGTGACTCCTCTCCGGAAAAAAAGGTCCAGTAGGAATAAGTGCACACCGCTGCCAGCCAGAATTTGGAAGTGACAGACCAAAGCGAAAACTTGCCGTCCCAAAGCTGCAAAACCGCAGGAACCAGGAAGAGCAGGAAGATCCACTTGTAGTCCATCTGGTTACTTAAGATAAAAAGAATTAGGAACATAGGCGCAGCCAGCCAAAAGGAATAATTCGCACGCTCTGTGACTTCCGTCGGCCATTTTTTTGATAGGAAAAAACCCGTGCCGCAGCTCAAGACGGCCAACCCAAGAGCGAAAATCTGAAGTGCCACGGATAAAAAACCAGCGACCGATTCCGAGCATGCGCCGTGGTTTTTCAACAAATCCGCCACAACATTGCTGCCGAAGGCGCTTTGGTATTGCCCAGACAAACTCGCCCCTATGCCCGCAAGCTGGGATTTGAGCAAAAAAAGAATGCCGAGGAAGATTACCAGCCCGCCGACAGCCACAAGACGCTGCCTCATTCCTCCCTGGCTCCATAAAGCCGCAAGGGCCGCCGCCGGGTAAAACTTCAGCCCGGCCGCCAAGGGATATCGGCGCAAGAGCCGCCAAGGGATATCGGCGAAGAGCCAAGGCCAATACAAACAAGGCAAACACGAGGATATCCATGTTCGCCCGCTCCATGACGAGCAGCGAGGCCGGGGAACAAACCAAGAATGTCCAGAGAATGGCCTGTCGGCAGGACACCCGCCCGCAGAGTCCCAAGAGAGCAAGGATCTGCAGGGCAATCAAACCCGAGGCCCATACCCACACTGTGGCGGGTCGCAGGCCCAACCAATAAAACCACACCACCGCCGGTGAGTAATTCATCAGGAAGTTGGGCTGCCGGGTTCCATCGGGAAGCATGATCGATGTTTGCGTGACAGCCGGGTCTATTCCACCCGCAGCGGCTTCGCACCAAGTGGCCACGCCGCGCAAATCCATAAACGGAAACTCAAGGGCCGCCACCCCCGCAAAATGGAAAAGTTTTTGACGGGATACGCCCAGGATTTCTGGAATCAAAAAGTAACCTGCCAAATTGAAAAATAAGACGACCGCAATGAGCACTCGCCAGTCGAAACGCGTTTTCAAAGCAAGCATGGCCTTTTTCAAAACCGCTGGTGATGCGCAAACCCCGCGATCTGGAGTTGCTGGTCTTTTTCCACGAGCATGTGCAGCGGAGCGCCTCCGTAGTAGGACGCCCAGAGGGTGAATGTGCTCGGTGGGCCAATCAAAAAGTCGCAAGCCGCAAGGGCGTAGAGGTCGGTGATCGGTGCGCTGGGGCCGGCGCTCGCGCTCACGCCCGGCAACCGGAGTAGATCGTCCACACTTTCGTTTGAGCAGATCAGGAAGCCCACTTTCTTTCCCGGCCAGAGTGCGTTTGCGGCCTTCAGCCAGTCCGCATAGGCATCCCAGCCATAGAAAAACTTACCCCCCAGCCAATTCGCATAGTCCCCGCGCCGCACATGCAGGCCGACCAAAATATCGCATCCGCTCCTGGCCTGGGCGATGTGCCGCTCCACCTCGGCACGAATGCCCGAATGAGGCATGAACAGCCTCACCACCTCATCCCGCCTCGACTTGAGAGCCGCATGCGCACGGAATTTCCAACCCTTCGCAACAACAAGGCGATGCTGCGAGAGGATTCTTTGAAACTCCTCGCCACAGAGGTCGAAGTCCTCCTCGCTGCCATCGTGCGAAGCGGCGATGTCCAACACGGCGCACCCACCCGCAGCCCACACAGGATGAAGGGGGCGGGAGGTCAGAGCATCAAGTGTGCGGCAAAACAAAAGACGCCAGCGCGCCATGGGCAGCCCCTGCCCCGGACGGCAGAAAAAATCCTCCGCCAGCGCGGGAAAAAACTCCGCATACGGCCCCAGAGCTGGATTCAGAACTGCAAACCCCATTTCCCAAGCCGCCGCCTGAAAAGCCGCCGCCTGAAAAATGCGATTCCCCAACTGCCCCTCCGGCCGCGCCACCAAGACCGTGGCAAGCCGAAGCTCAGCGGCGGAGTCTTTCATTGGTTGTTTCGTCACAGGCTCAAAAGTTATCAAAGCGGTTTGTTTTGGAAAAGCAAAACGGCCGCAGCAAGCGGCCGTTTGATTGAAGTTTGGAAGAGAAGAAACAAAAGTGGAGGGTCACTTTAATAGCAGTTGGTTGGCGTCAATTTTCTATCATGGAGCAATTGTCTCATCCAAATAATTGGCATTATCACGAACAAAACTTGCCCTTAAGTGGCTGCCATCCCGGTAAATTGGTTTCCCATTGATAAATCGAAAGCAAACTCCATCCTTGGAAAGATAAGGCATTGGATCGATGACTTTTGCCCCTGCTTGCTCGGCTATAAAAGTAATTTTATCCATGAGCTCGCCTTGTGTCATCTTCATTTCCTTCGCCTTCTTCCATTCTCGGAATTCTTCAACTGTATAAACTCGAGGATTTATAGCGATATCTCCATTCAATTTTCGATCAATCATTAACTTTGGATCAAAAGAAGAGTCCGTAGCCATACTCAAAATGACAAAAACCTGTTTTCCATTTGCGACAAATGTTTGAATCATATTTTGAAAACTCTCCATGAACAACTCCAAGCCTTCATTCGTATCGAGACGAAAGGAATTAATTTCCAATTCTTTACTTTTCCAACTAAAATACAATATCCACCTGGCCGTGATAACAACTCTATCCACATCTTTTCTATTTGCCAATTCCAACATCTTGGGAATAAAAACATCATAGGGTTGCGGTTGAGCACCAAAACTAACAGATACACCGGGAACAGGAAGAAGGCCGCCTAAAGTAAAAAACATAAAGCCCCTGTCTCCAGTTTTTTCATTTTTGAATAGATAAAATATCCTAGGAGCGCATTGTTGCATGTGGCTATCGCCGATATATAGCGTCTTGAATCCCTTGTTTTTCCCCTCCTGTATCCAAATCCCCGGATAAAAGAGACTCGCATCTACTCCCTTAAAATACTTCACATCCAGCGCCGCTTGGATATGCTCATCGAAACCCAACCCTGACGATCGAGCCTTTATTTTTTTTTGCCAAATCAAAAGCCCCAGAATTCCGGAAACGATAAAAGCCGTTAATAATAAAAAGATAGTCCATCGTGATTTGGCATAGCGAATCTTTTTTTCGACAAAATAGTAAGTCAACGCCGCAAGGACAAAGCTCAGACCTACTGCAAGAAGGATGCTCACGCTACTCGGATGCTCTCCTTTCAAAATTCGCAAAAAGGAAAGCGCAGGCCAGTGAAAAAGAAAAAGAGGGTAGCTAATTAACCCAACCCAGATTGAAATCGGATTCGATAAAAGCCATCGATTAATTGTTGGACCCGGACCAGCCGCTATTAGCAATACAGTCCCTGTTACTGGAAAAATCGCGCGCCAACCAGGGTAAGGATTGCTTTTATCAAGCCAAATCAATGAAAAGGTAATGAGCAGCAAACCAATTATGGAATAAACATTTCCGAAGCGCGTATCCTGCCCCTTAGAAAAATGCCTCCAGGCGAGCATTGCCCCAGCCATTAACTCCCAGCATCGATAAGGTGTCAGAAAAAAGTCTTCCGCACTGTCTTTTACGGACATGACTAGATTGGCGAAAAAGGAAATCAGGAGAAAGGCCGCTAAAATCCGAGTAATTGGCCATTTTTTTCTCCAGAGCAAAATGAGTAATGGAGGGAAAAAAATATAAAATTGCTCTTCGACGGCAAGCGACCATAGGTTCAAAAGAGGTTTCAAGTCGGCCGCCTTGTCAAAGTAGCCCGATTCCTTAAGAAAAACGATATTTTGAATAAAAACACAACTGGCAGCAACATGCTTGCCAAGCTGCTCAAATTCATCGCTCAAAAGATAATAATATCCAACAGCAAGCGTTAAAAAAAGCGCGACAACGAGCGCTGGAAAGAGCCTCCGTATGCGCCTTGCATAAAATTCCGAAAAACTGAATTTCTCTTGAGCAAGACTTTTGAAAAGGATCCCTGAAATCAGATAGCCCGAAATCACAAAAAAGATATCCACCCCAGAAAACCCGCCGGGCAATGCAAACGGAAAGGCATGATAAATCACGACCGCAAGGACTGCCACGGCACGCAGTCCATCGATATCAGGTCTGTAGGTTTCCTTCGACATGGTGTTTTAATTCCTTCGACTATCGGCAGGCTATCGCGCGCCTGCTCTCTTGATTTTCGCTTCGCCAGCGCGGCGAGTTGCGATAGAACAAGGAAACGCGATTGTATTCAAAGCGTGGTTTGTGTTTCAAATGGAAAGTAGATGCTATTCTCCATAGTCACTCCTTCATACAACCAGAGTTCCTTTTTGCGGGCCACTATCGATAGCGTGCTTTCCCAAGATGTGGATCTGGAATACATCGTGATGGACGGGGGCTCCACAGACGAGAGCAAGGAGGTCATTGCATCCTATGCCGGGCGTTTGGCCCATTGGGAGAGCCAGAAGGACGGGGGGCAGTATGATGCCATCAACCGGGGATTTGCGAAATCCCGGGGTGAAATTATGGGGTGGTTGAATTCCTCGGATCTTTATCTGCCTTGGACTCTCAAAACGGTGCGAATGATTTTTGAAACCTTTCCTGAAATCCAGTGGATCACCTCCACGATGAAGGCGTGTATGACCGGGGAAGGGGCTTTTGAGAACTTGTGGTGCACGCCGGGATTTTCCGCACGCCGGTTTTACCAAGGGCAGCACGGGGGGCCTGGCAACAACGATTTTCTCCAACAGGAAAGCTGCTTCTGGCGGAGGTCGCTTTGGGAAAAAATCGGCGGGGCGATCGACCTTCGGCACGCCTCGGCCGGCGACTACTGGCTGTGGAGCCGTTTTTTTCAACACGCTAATGTGGCCTCGGTGGAGGCTCCGCTGGCAGCATTCCGATTTCACGACGATGCGAAAAGCGTAGCCTCGCGCTATGAAGCCGAGGTGGCCGAGATCACACGCGAGATGCAGATGTTGCCCGAAAGCGCCTTCCCGGACGGCTCGCTGCATGTGATCCGTTGGAGGGAGACCGACAATTCGGGAAATTCACGCACTTGCTGGAAACTGGAAAAACGAGAGACCGAGTCGTTTTTGGAAGCCAGCACGGCCGTGGACCACCTCATCAAAAAAGCCCGCTGGCCTGCCACGAAGATTTTGGATCGCTTGATAGGCCTGACTCGCTGAACCCCGCCTATGCCTGATCCCATTTCAGCCGTTCTTCCGATCTTCAACTGCCGCGAGCGTCTGGCCCGGCATTTGGAATCGGTGAAAATATGGGCTTGGCAGGTGGAAGAGATCATCGTGGTGGACAGCGGCTCCAGCGATGGCTCGCTCGAGCTTGCCCAAGACGCGTTGTCGCCATTTTCCGCCCGTTTCGTGCACAACCCTCCAGGTCTTTACCAAAGCTGGAATGCAGGCATCGCCGCATCGCAGGCGGCGTGGTGTTACATCTCAACTGTCGAGGATCCGATAAGCCCAGCCGGCCTCTCCCACCTCTTGGAAACCGCCCGCAAGCACGATGCCGATGTGGTCATCTCCCCTCCGGAAATGCGGAACGAGGATGGCTCGAAACCTGTGGAGGAAAAAATGCCTTCAAACCGCCTTGCGGATGCCTTCCGCTCCTCTGGACTCGCCGACCGGCTTCTCAGCCGCACAGAGACGATAGCCATGCTTTGCGGATCGCTTCCCCATGGATTATTGGGCAGCAGCGCGAGCAATCTCTACCGCACCGTTTTTCTCCAGGCTAATCCCTTTCCGACGGATTTCGGGCATTGCGGTGACAGCGCTTGGGGAGTGTCTGTGGCCCCGTTTGCAAAGGTCGCATTCACACCAAAAGAGTGCGCAAGGTTTTATTGCCAGACCCGCTTCCGGGCTGAAGACCCGCGCATACAGTTCACCCGCCATCGCCAACTCGCAGCGAAAGCTCTGGCGGCCTTGGAATCCCGAGCCGCCGCCGATCCCGATGTAGCCGTCATGCTCGGTTGGTTCCAAGCGACAGACCGCTCCACCTCCACGCTCTGGAACTGGCTGGCGGAGCAGCACGACTACCTGAAGCATCTGGAGGCAAAATACGAGGGCGGTATCGTCTCTTATCTGCGCAGAGCAGTTCGCGACGAATGGAAAAAACTCTTCACCAAACGCCAATCGCACTAATCGGCTATGAAGACACTTTGCGGCAGCCTGCCATTCTTCGCGACACTCCTCTGGATGGCGGCACATTTCGCGGCGGCACCATCCAGTCGCCGGCACTGGCGATGGTCGCTGGCACTTTCCTGCGTGTTGCTCGCAACATTTTCACTCGTCCTCACGGAGGCCCTATCCGCTATTGATCGGCTTTCTTGGGGGCCGGTTTTTTCGGCATGGGTTCTTTATACGATCTTTCCCACAGGTTTTCTTCTGGCCAGCCGCAGAGGCCTCGATTGCCGGAGTGAACTCTCCAGAGTCTGGCAAAATCTGAAAGCCTGCCCTGCATGGATCGCCGTTATTTTAGGTGGCACGGCCACGCTGATCTTGATCATGGCTGTGGCAACACCACCCATGAATTTCGATGTGCAGATTTACCACATGCCGCGCCAGATTTATTGGCTCATGCAGGGCAGTGTGGAACCATTCACTGCAGCCCACTCGCACCAGATTTCCATGCCCGTATTGAGTGAGTTCATAGGCTTGAATCTTCTCATTCTTTCCGGCGGCGACCACTGGCATAATTTGGTGCAGAGCCTTTTTCTACTCGCGTGCTGCGGAATTGTGGGGCTTGTCGTCCAAACCCTCGGTGGAAGCTGGCGGGCGTCTTGGCTGGCCGTGCTTTTTGCCGCATTAGTGCCTATCGTTTTTTTTGAAGCCTCGAATGCCAAGAACGACATCACTCTGGCATTTTTTATCCTTGTGCCTGCTCTCCTCGCCTTGCGCGTCTGGAGTGTTGAGGCGCATGCCAGCGCCCGCATCCTTCTCCTTGCGGCACTTTGCGCCGGGCTCGCAATCGCCACAAAGGGAACGGCCATCGCCTACCTTCCGGCTGCAGGCCTTGCTTTGGCTTGGGTATATTTGCGCCAAGGCGCAGGGCGAAGTCTGGCCTTGGCCGTTGTCCCGGGGGTCGCGCTCGCACTGCTGCCCGCAACGCCCCAACTCCTGCGCAACGCCGATGTCTTTGGCTCCCCTGCTGGCCCCAACCTCCACCACTCGAACCAATCACACAGCCCCAAAGACCTTTTCAATGTTGCCGTCCGAAACGCCGCAGGACAATTCACCTGCGAGTCGGAGCCTTGGAACAAATTCCTGGAATCCCGCACAAGGTCCCTCTTGGCTTGGGCAGGCTGCGATGCAGATGACCCCGCTACGACCTTTGATGGACAGAATTTCCACCTCCCCTACTTTGCAGGACTCGAGGATCTGGCACCCGCTCCGGCTCAAACCGCTCTCCTCCTGCTGCTGCCTTTTGGTCTTTTTCTGGCAGACTTCAGGAGGAATACCGGCATCCTGCTCCTTTTTGCCATGGGGCTTCTTTCACTGGTGATCTTTTGTGCGATTTTCCGCTGGCAGCCGTGGCAAGGCCGATTGCTCATACCCGCCTACTTCCTGGCCGCTCCCCTGGCAGGCATTTTACTCGACCACTTGCGACCCCGCTGGCTGCCCATGATTTTTGCCGCACTGGCACTGGCCTCTCTGCGCCCTCACCTCATTTACGATGGACAGCGCCCCCTCTTTGGTGGCGGCTCGATACTCCGAAACGAAAAAACCGACCAGATGAGCCGTATGATGCCCGGTCGGTCGGTTGAAATTCGGAAAATTGTGGAATTTTTGCGTGCGTCCAGCGCCAAGCGCGTTCTGATAGATGGCGGCGCGACTGAGATTTACGGCCTGCTCCGGGAACTCCACCAGCATGCCCCGCTGCTTATTTTACTGAGCGGGAACGCGGAGCGACCGAGAGAAGCAGACGCCATCATTATCCCCGCCTTTCCCGATGCGGGAGTTCCCGTGCCACCCGCAGATTTCAACCCACCTGCCCCTGCGGGATTCGCCCCGAGTTGGATCGGAGATTACTACACAATCTTCGAACGCGCACCCCGCACCGAACAGCCCATTCTGGCCGCCTCTTTCGGTGGATTTGCCGCAGACCCCGTGTTTTCCGAATTCTGGAAACAAGGCTCATCGCTAAAAAAATCCGGCCGCATGGCCACCTCAAACACCACACGGCTCACACCGCAATCGAGCGGCCCGATTGAAGTCCACCTCGAAGGCACCGGCCCAAACGGCACAAGTATCGGCCTGGAAGTTGGAACCCAAACCCTCGAGGAAACTATTCGGAATGGACGCTTTGAAATCCAAGAAACCATGACTCCCGAAACCGATCTCATCTTGAAAACATCGGGTGATGGTGTGTTTTGGAGGAAAATTACTTTGCGAGCCACAGCTCCGCGTCCGACAACTGAATCGCAGTGATGGAGGCAGCGATTTTCGATTCGGAGTCTGTCGCGAAATTTTCAAAAACTAACTTCACCACTGTTGGCAGTTCACCAGCTGGCATAACGACCGATGTGGAATATGTTGCTTTTCCTTTCTTAACTTTCTTAAGAAAAATTTTGCCTTCTGACTTTCCATTAACGAAAATCTCACAAATATTTTCATCAAGTTTATTAAAGTAGGGTAATGTCATTTCGACCCGCATGATTCCGGTTGCCGACCTCGCCGGAATCTCAAATGAAACTTCGGGGTAATGGGCGTGGCAGAAAACAGGCTGCTTGGCTAATGGAAATGGACCAATCGGCTCATCCATGCCGGAAATATTTTTCATTCCCGTAAAAACTGGAGAAATTAATTGCTTTTGATGATTAATAATTTTTTCCTTCACATCCAAACACGCAGATCCGCTTTCGTAGAGACGAGTCACGCCTAGCGGAAGGGGCGGGGCCGATTTGCCTGCTGCAATTGTTCTTAGAGTTGCATCAACTTCTTCACTTGCATTTTGAGAACAATAGATCCGAGGCCAAGCTCTTGAATCTCGGCCCATATATACGAGTGGTGGGTAAAAGGAATTGTTGATCCTTAGCGATTGAGGCTTCAACTGCGCAAGGATTTCCGAAAGCGCAATTGTATCAAATGCTTCACGCGGAGCCTTCATGGCACGCTGATCTAAATCTTGCATGAAGAAAACCGGTTGATATCCCAGTAACGGTCGATGCCAACCTTTCAAGCACGGAAAAA
>Ga0247843_1009882_pt1 | contig 10380 bp, 10 predicted proteins | sample LaCruzMarch2017__FD_192420 | JGI IMG/M metagenome (GOLD analysis project Ga0247843, IMG submission 192420) | Freshwater microbial communities from meromictic Lake La Cruz, Castile-La Mancha, Spain - LaCruzMarch2017_8m | ecosystem: Environmental > Aquatic > Freshwater > Lake | place: Spain...
GTTTTGCAACTGATTGTTCGCGAATATGTGCATGTATTTTCGATTTCCAATCGTCCTTATAGTCAGATCAGCAGCGATCCACAAGTTCTGGAGGTTTGCGTTGTTATTCTGAAGCTGCCCAATTCGTTGTCCCGAGCCTCCGAACATTTCGGTATATTGATATGTGTACGTCCAAAGTCGTGTGGCGAGTCCTCCTGTATTGCCCTGGTAGTTGATTCCAGTTCCCGGGTCAGAGGCCCCAACTCCCATCCAAATCCCGTCAGCTCCAGATCCCATGTAAATAAACGACCTAAGATTAAAATCCTTTGTAAAATCAAAATCGGTTACATTCCACTTGGCCGAACCAGTAACAGCGTTGACCGCCCGGGTCAGACGAACTCCAAATTGAGCATCGATATACGTTGCATCACCCACCATGTCGCCGGTATAAATTAAATTAGCTCCCGTCGCTGGATTTCCGTGGATAGACGAGGTCCAAAAAAACGGCATCTGAGATGCGAATATGCTCTTCCCCGGAGACAACACGACGTTTCCTGCTACGTTGATTTGTCCCGTGGCCAGATTTCCAATGTTTGCCAAAACACTCGTGATATTACCTATGAAGTTGTTGGCAGTCAAATTGCCCCCTACATTTGCCGTGATATTTACATTATTCGCAGTCACGTTATCCGCCACAATAGTATGTGCCGCGATGTCTCTTGATGTGATTACATTTCCGTTAAAAAAATTGGTATACAATGTTGCTCTCAACATAGTCTGCGGAAGATCCATAGTGTATTAAATACACATATAATTTTATTACATTCAAAAATCCATGTAAGATTTTGAAAGAAATGTATTTATAATACACAAATCAAGAAGAATAAGCAAGGCCTCCCATCCCCGATTGTATTCTCAGAACGTTAAAGTTCGGGGCATGTACGATAACCGTGTTCAATATATTAGACTCTACGGTGGTCATGCTCTCCGTGACGTTACCGGCGACTGATGTGTCCTGGACAACTGCCGCCTTGGTGCGGATCCGAAGCGTTGCCGTGTCCAGACGGGAGAAGTTACACGTTCCACACGGCTCTGACTTGTCACATGCCATGCCAAACGGATAAGCGTACACCCCGGAAGACGTGTATGCCCCTGAGAAACCAGTCCACGTGGCCTCGTTCGAAAAATAAGAACCGCGTCTAGTGGCAAATCGTTCTACGCCGTTGAGATACAATGTCGCAGAATCCAACACCGAAAGAACTTCAGAGTCTTGCTCGCCTGGTTCAGACGTGTAACGTCCGTGGTATGCCGTCCCTGGGGTGAAGCACCAGATCAAAGACGAGCATGGGTGATTGAAATTCAAATTAAGATTGTAATCACGACCGGTTTCGTCTATAGTTATATTGAATATGTTTGTCTGGACTTGTTGAATGATGTATTCGTGAGGATTCGACGCGAACCATATTCTCTCGGGAGAATCCAGAAACGTGTAATTTGCAAAGGCTCTAATTTTTGGGATATACTCTGGGTTTATTCCAGGGATATTGTTGAGATCACACAATTTTATCTTGAATTCCACCTCGTGATACTGAAGAGAAATAAGAGGAAGAGATTTTCCAACATTCAAAGCGTTGAACCAGATAGGGAGCGGGAGCTGAAACGTTCTTATATATCCTTCATTCTCGTTTCCCCAGTTTGCCATATTTGTGTAAGAAATCTCCTCTTCTAAGGTATATAGGAGTTCCCAGTACATCCTGAACCATTCGTGCCCGAACTCCGCTACCTTCTGCCCTCCGATATATATTTCGGTCGAGTCGATGAGTTGTTCGCACGAATAAAATGGATAAGGATCTTCGGGGGCAGAAGGTCCTCTTTGCATAGTAATTTCCAAGTTTATAGAAGAAACCAGGTCACCATTCCGTTTCAATACGAACGTGATTTCTTGATTCGATCCAATGGCGCCCCGTATGTCTTGTTCTATGGATTCGAGCGCGAAATTGCTGTATCTAGAAAATCTCTCCTTCCAAAATGTTCGCTGTGGTGAACCGGTCAGGTACACATCTTGTGCACCATAAGCCACGAGTTGGATAAGCCCACCTCCCATATTATCTATTCTATAACAATATTATTTTTTATTTATTTAATCAAGCATTTTGTCGTTATGAAGATATTTCGTATCGACAAACCGAGTTTTCTTGAACAATCAATTTAACAAACAATAAAACGTGATACCACAGTATGGATATCATCAATTATCCCAAATACCTGATGATCGACAACAAGGTGGTATCAAAGGATCGCAAATTCCCACTCGTCGTGGATGCATCTGGCAAATATGCACGAGTATTCATGGAGAACTGTAACGGTCACTCGCGGTTCGTCTCTCTTCGAGAACTGAAATCTAATCTCGCGCCACGTCTTGAAAAAATCAAGAGCCGAGGACGTATCGTTACTCATGTATCCGGTAAAGTGTATAAATCTCTAAAAGAAGCTCGTGAAGACACCGGTTTGACCGATGCCAAGCTGAAAGCTCATCCTGAGTACACCATCGCATGAAATAAACATTTGATATTGTTATAATGGGAGGAGCTTTAACACAACTGGCCGCACCTCGCAGATGACTTATCGAAAGGTTGGCAACAGTTGACGATATACAAAACATATTTTATACATCATGTGCGTTTAAAAACAAGCTATTTTATGTACGTATTATCATACAATGACTTTTCGTACACTCGAGTTGTTCGCCGGCATCGCGGGTATCACTCATGGACTTCGCGGAATCGCTACACCGGTGGCGTTCGTCGAGATCGACAAGGATGCTCAAGATTTTCTGACCAAAAAATTTCCCGATGGCAAACTATTCAAAGACGTGACTCGATTCATCAAGAACGATTTTGACGAAGAAATAGACATGATCACCGCGGGTTTCCCTTGTACTGGTTTCAGCAATGCAGGAAATCGCACGGGATTCGAACACAAGGAATCAGGTCTGTTCTCGGAAGTCGTGAGGATCACAGAGGAATACATGCCGAAGATCGTATTTCTGGAGAACTCTCACATGTTGAGCCACAAATATAACTTGGACGTGGTCATTCAAACCATGGATAGGATCGGCTATAACTGCAAATGGGCATGTTGCCGTGCATCTGCAGTCGGCGCTCATCACTGTCGTCATAGATGGTTCTGCCTATGCATTCGTAAAGATTACACGCCGGAAAACATCAATGTCGAGAGCGATGTAAAGAAATTCGACTGGGAGAGCAACCAACCTCCAATTCAGGTCGACAAACGTAGCAACGAAAACAGTAAATTGGTGAGGTTCGCCGGATATTCCGTGGTTCCGGATCAGATACGTTATGCTTTCACGGGTCTGTTCACCGGTCAATTCGGTTCGGCCTTCGAGTCTACGTTCGTCCCGGGAATCATCGGCGGAGTGGTCAGCACCAGAGAAGACAAGATTGACAATGGATGGTATGAAGACGGGGTGTATTACGAGTACACACGGAAGGATGTTCATAGACCGCCCATAAACATCACGGTGACTCCAAGAGAAATCCCGGAGAAACACAACGGTACAATCCTCGTCACAAAGCCAATGATCAAGAAATACTGGTGCACTCCTTGTGCGTCATATGGAAAGGGAACCGCGGGTTGTCGTGTATTGACCGATCGGGGAAGCCACTCGTTGCCCACACAAGTAAAGTTTTCGACTCATGGAGTGGACGGCAAACATCTCTCAGGCAAGTTCTGTTCGTGGTTGATGGGATACGACGCCGAGTATCTCGAACATCTTGTTGAATACTGATTTAAATGATGTATTGTCATTTGACCCAGGCACACATGCTGCTATATTCGCCTGTGCGATAAGTCTGGCTATCATATATTTCTTGTGGCAATCGGTGCGATTTTCATAGGAATACGATTTTGGATGTCAACCAGAACAAGATTGATCCCCATAGAGCATCAACGACAGCAGTCTTCAGATCATACTTGTCGAACAAAGCATAGTTAGTGCCATCGAATATGCTGTACGCTAAAAATCCGAGCAGAAAAGCATCCCATCCGGACGATTCCTTTGTAATGAATTGATTGAACAACAAAATCATTGCGGCGTATGCAATCACAGCACCCGCCGGTCTTATTTTCATGGCACTTCCTTGGATGTTTTGTACCATCGAAGAGAATGCATTACCAGCAATTAAGTATATCCAGATACCATCCAGAATAAGCATCACTGCGGCGATCTTCGCAAGCAACAAAAGGTCCATTTATCTATTGGTTATATTATTTTTGCCATTAACTTAAATAAATAACCACTAGTTATATACAATGCTGTTCATCGCTCACCGTGGAAATACAAACGGTCCAGACCAATTCGAAAATTCACCAGAACACGTAGATAAAGCTATTTCGATGGGATATGACGTGGAAATTGACGTATGGATCGATGGTCATAACATTTACCTGGGCCATGACAACCCGCAATACGAGATTGACAATTATTTCTTAGAGAAACGCAGAAATGTTATATGGTGCCATGCCAAAAATATTCACGCTCTGAAATGGCTTGTTGAAAACAATTTCAATACGTTTTTTCACAATACTGACGATTACACTTTGACATCTACAGGATATATATGGGCATATCCTGGGAAAGAACTCGTCCAAGGAAGTGTATGCGTAATGCCGGAGGTGATCGACGATCCCGACTATTTAGAGAAGAACATACATCTCATACACGGTGTTTGCAGCGATTACGTCCAGATACATAAAATAAAATTTGCTTGATTGTTAATCAAAACCGATGTACTTTGACTTGTCAATACGATGATCTCTTCGTATCGACAAAACATCTTTTAATACATGTATCATTTTTTGTGATGTTGTAAAAAATAATCGAGGTCTTCCGGCACACCCAACCCCCACATTTTCGAGCACATGTGCGTCTTCACAACGCCACCTTCCTCAACGAGTTCGTTATAAATCGGGGCATTGTAGAACTCTCCATTGGTGCGGATATTCTTTGAGATCATCGAATCAGCACATCTCACAAATTGAGATCCCTTGGCGAAGTAATACAGACCCGTGGTTGCAAGATTAGAGATCACCTTTTTCTCGGCAACTTCCGTAACACGGCCGTTGTCATCAACCTTTGCAAAAGACCATCTGCGATTGGTTGCTTCGAAGACCGATATGAGACCGTCCACGCCCTGGGTTTTAACCAGAAACTCGTATGGATCCCACTCAAGATACTGGTCGCTGTTCGCCAGCATAATCGGTTTGTCGTTGTCTATAATATCTCGTACTTTAAGCACCGTGCATGCAGCCCCCTCTGTGAGCTCGTCTATAGTGCGAATGGTATAATTACCACACGTGACTTCTTTAATGACATTTTCAACATCGTATTCTTCCACGTGTTTCTTCATGGCAATGAATATGTAATGAGCATTGATGTTCATGTTCTCCACAACAACCCGAATCATCGGCGTCCCATTAACATCAATAAGTGGTTTTGGAAGCTTGTATCCCACATTGGCAAATCTCGAACCAAGACCGGCCATCGGTATCACTATGTTTAGTTTCTTGGTGTCTCCTCCGTTGTTGATATATGTGACGTAATTGAGCACATGTTCCAGAATAACATCATCCGGGTTTCTGACCGGGAATACATGACAACCACTGGCATTTGCAGCTGTTTTCCCAACGAAAGAGTCCTCGATGATGACGCATTCCAGGGGAGTTACGCCTAGTCTTTTTACACTTTCGATATAAATCTCGGGGTCCGGTTTCGGGTGTGTCACGTCATCATTGGATAGATACAAATCCACGTACTCTGTGAGTTCCTTGCGAGCCAAAACATCCTTGACAGTTGCTGCGATCGAGTTAGATGCAACGGCTATTTTATAGCCAAGCTTTTTTAGTTCAGACATCAGGTGTATTTTCTGAGTATCTTTGCCCAGCGAAGAAATGCTTTCGAGGAAAAAATGTTGCTTCTGCTCCCACACCCGTTGGTGACATTCCGATGGCAAACCACGTTCTTCCGTTAATTTTTTAAGTTTCATCCTGGTGGGAATACCGTTGAATTTATGCTCATCCGCAGAAGAAATCGTATATTTCTCATCCACATTTGACAATGCCTTATTAAAGGACTTGAAATGAATGTTTACACCGTCGAAGAGAACCCCGTCGAGATCAAAAATAATCGCTTTCACAAACATTACTACACGCTTATATTCTATTCACACATTTTAAACGAGACTTTTTTCGTTCTCATAATCATATCTCTTCGGATTGAGAGTGTATTCGAGTCCAAATCGTTCGACCTTCAACCCTGCGATGTTAATATGGACCTCGAGAACTCTCTCCGGACGATCTCCCACAGTAAGGTCCCCTCTTATAATATATTCGCCAATATTATCAAATACCCGTGAATATTTGATCATTGCTGCCGGAGTGCCAAATGCCATCTGGTCATTAATGCCGGTATAATCGAAATCATCCGGGATAAAAACTACGTTGTCGCCATCTGGGTGATGCATCGCAACAGTTAGGTCTATATCTTGAGAACACACGATGTCTGATCTCGAATACAAAATAATATCATAGTCGTCCAGAGGTATCATCTCGACTGCTGATTGTAAATTGTAAAACATTGACGATATATTGGGATCTCCGCTGAAATATGTACACGGTGGCTTATTCCCAAACTCATAATTCTCTATTTTATATAAATCGATGAACTTCTGATAATAATCATCCAAATCTGTACTTATAGAACAGTAAAAATCTACGTCGTAGTTGTCAGAAAAATTCACGAACCAATCATAGGATTCGTCGTAGCAGGTTGCGCGCCCCGAAAAAACAACGGCAACCTGAGGTTTTCCTGTATTATTTTTGAGTCTAGGTGCGCCTGTTCTGATTTTAGGTACATAGGTTTTGATTTCAGGTAAATCCCCAATTCTGCTGAACAAAATGTGTTCCTCATTATGGTGGTTGTCATTGTACAGTGTTTTATCCACACGAAACCCACGCCGTTGTAGTAAACGAATCACGTCTCTTGATATATACTTCGAGTCCTTATATAGTTTTGTGTCGTGGTTGATCGGCATCAAAATCTGCCCTTGTTTAATCCTCATGAGGTGAACGCCCATGCCAAGCAAGACATCCATGTCCTTGCCCTGTGCGGAACACTTGAAGAATTCTATTTCTCGGATATTTTTTTCCACAATAAAATCATCAAGGCGGATAACATCTACCTCAACCTGATCAGTCACTTCAAATCCGGTTCTTCCCGGCCACGTTTTATCAAGGTTGTCATTGAAAGTGTTCAGGGATGAGCACCCCCAGTCACCAACACCGGAAATGAAAAATATAGACTTGCCGTTGTAGTCCGCGACCGCCTTATCAATGATATGATAGTTTTTAATGTCCTTTGTTTTTTCCGTTAGGATATCAACCAATTTGGGCGTGGGCTCGAATGCGTACACAATTGCGTCGTCTCCAACATGATGCAACATCGACTCGCCGGAGTTGGCGCCAATGTCGAAGTATACCTTCATTATACTTTCCTGAATACGCGTATTTAAATTAATATGAGCCACGATGTCATTTGACCCTGGTAACCAAACAAACATATAAGCAGACTCAAAATCATAATCATCACCAAATAAAACAACCGCATACATCCCGAGCAACAAATCTTCAACCATCATGAACTCCACCAACATCGCCAACAAGATCAACTACGACATCGCGGACTTCAACTTTGTCAGACGCGAGAAGGTCCATCTGGCACTTACCGATGCGTTCAAACATACACGCCGATGTCCAAGACCGCCATAATCGTGACGAGCGTTCTCACCGGACTGATTCTGGTGTCATTGTTCGGGGTGATTTTGTTCTACTATCTTCGCAGGCGGCGTATTCGCAACAACGTATCGACGATTCCAAATTACTCATATTATCCATACGCGGCTCCTACTCCCGTGTATCCGATGGCACGCCAGACTCCTGTAGAAACAGTGTGATAATGCGTAAAAATCATGTAAAAAAAATACGTATGATACGTATGATTAGCGCATGACTTCCACTCCAACGCCCCCCGTGGGATCTTCATTTAATTCGATTTTAGACGTGGTAGAGGCAGCATTGAAGATGAGCCATACGAAGGCACAGGCGATCCAACTCCTCATAAATTTTGCAGCGGGTAAGGACGGTGTATTGGGAACCGCCGATGATCGCATGTCTCCCGAAACGCTCGACTATTTCAAACACATGGTCCACGACGGGTCCGTGGATCGCCTCGTCGAACGCATGTTCAAGCATAATTGCCTCAAGAGCATCTTCGGCTGTTGCTGATGTCGTTTACATATATTTTAACGTCCTCTATTTCGAAGGACTTTTTGACACCCACTGAGAGTAATTTTTCCAATTTCCATACGGGAAGCAATCTTATCATTCCGAAACTTCGTTGCTTCAGCGGAATAATCAAATTTATCAACATTGCAATCATCGCAGCATGTTGCAGTATTTTCTATGGTATAACCTCCACTAGGAACTATTTGATCAACACCGTTCCATTTACCATCCGGCAGGTTCCTTTTGCAATATACACAGTCTCTGACGACCATTGAATCCCAAACGTCTTGTGTCAATGAGAAATCAGAACCTACCTTTTTCGCTTTGGCCTCAGCTTTATCGCGCCTTGGTTTATTTTTATTGTCCGACCATATATCCTCTTCATCATCGAAATATTTCCCACGTGCTCTGAAAAATGTCTTTCGAAGGAAAGAATCTACATCTCCGTTACCTTTCGAGTAATTGCATGGCTCACAACTTCCTACACAGTTATCTGGTATATGGTCTATATTGGAATTTACGCGATCTATCGTGGTCGCCAAATCACCGCAATACACACATCCTCTATTCATCATTTCCCAAATCATATCGTCTGTAAATTCTTCAGAATACGGCTTCTTATCTTTAGCACTGCTCCTGATTTTATTGCAATATTTATGCCACAGATTAACATCTTCAACCTCCCCTCTTTTCAACGATAATAATGCATGATTATCAATCTGTTTTCGTCTTTTTGCGGCATATATTTTTTTTGTTTCTGGATCTTTTTGATACCTTTCTAGAGCACGCGCTTTCTTCTTTTCTTTATTTTTTTGATAATATTCTGCATCTGTTTCTGCTTTACGCTGTTCTCTAGACATGTATATCACCTTCAAACAAGTATTTTGTTATATATATAAGAGTGACGATATGATTGTCGTTTGACCCTGGGCATATGTCATTTGACCCGGGGAAGAAAATGAACATAAAAGAAGAGCAAAAGACGCTTTCATCACCAAAAAATTAACCACCCAAAGCAATCAGCGACAATCAACAATGGCCTCCACCAACGTCGCAAATATGATCAACTATGACATCGCGGATTTTAATTTTACCAGACGCGAGAAGGTCCACCCCGGATACTTCTCTGGCTACAAACGTTTTTTCCGCGGAACCAAGTGGCACGTGTTCCTGGCCCCGGCAAACGATCTTGGCTACTCCCTCGTGGATGCCAAGTCTCGCGATGTCAACGCAGGACTTTGGGACGTCCCTGGTGTGTATGAGTTCGCAGTGGCCAAGTCCCCCAGCGCCACTCGGTACAAGACATACATCGGAACCACCAAGAGCGTTCGAGATCGCCATGGGAGCTACCTGCGGGACGGTGATCACATCAAGAACTTCCTTGATGCGGCGGTCAAGAGCGGTCTCTTTGTTATGAGACGGATCCGCTATATTATTCCCAAGCCTCAGCTTCCTCCTCACCAGATCGAGCTGGCCGCCGTAATTTCTGAACAAACAGAGACAAGATTCCTTGGCAAGTACAATTACGCGTTTAACCAACGTCAAAATGGTGGTGTGGCAATGACGAGAATCCCTATCAAGAAGAGCTTCCTCTGTATGTTCTCTAAGGTCAAGTGGTTGAGAAACAATGAGGCCAAAAAGTTCGCCGCGCGTTAAAATTTAGATGTTTTTTTATTCTTATAGTATATAAAGCATATCAACCGAAAATAATAACTTAACAAAACCAAAAACAAGAACAACACCCCAGCGCGTATAAGATAACAGATAGTCGCGGGTTCTTATAAAGCCCGAGCCCGGGGGCAGCACCCGGTATGCGCAAAGCCGGCGGGCTCAAACGCACTTTCAACGTGACCGAGTGGTAAAGGTGACCGACTTAAGATCGGTTGGACGTTCGTCCGCGCGGGTTCGAACCCCGTCGTTGAAACAAGTCAAGTGGACTCTAAGCACAAAGGCTTTATAGCACAGTTGGGAGTGCGCACGACTGAAGATCGTGAGGTCCCCCGTTCGACCCGGGGTGGAGCCAAGCCGTGTGGGCTCTAA
>Ga0247843_1009884_pt1 | contig 10379 bp, 13 predicted proteins | sample LaCruzMarch2017__FD_192420 | JGI IMG/M metagenome (GOLD analysis project Ga0247843, IMG submission 192420) | Freshwater microbial communities from meromictic Lake La Cruz, Castile-La Mancha, Spain - LaCruzMarch2017_8m | ecosystem: Environmental > Aquatic > Freshwater > Lake | place: Spain...
TTCACTTATTGTAAGCTTGTTTGATTAGATAACGATGTAAATTTCATTTTAGTATTTACGTTTTTAATTCGTTCTATTTTTTTTTATAAAAATAAAATTGTAAGTTCGACCAATAATATTTTTATCCATATGACAATTGGAATACTAAAAGAACCTCAAGGCGAAAACAGAGTATCTGCTTTACCAGAAATTGCAAGTAACTTTATCAAGTTGAATGTAAAAGTTTGTGTAGAAGACAACGCTGGCGCAAGTGCTTTTGCTTCGAATGAAGACTATACGAAAATAGGTGCCAAAATAGCTTCGCGTAGTGAAGTTATTGCATCGTCAGACATACTGCTAAGTATTCAACAACCATCAGATTCTATTTCATCAAAAATTATTTTAGGGGTATTTCAGCCCCTTTTTAATTTTCAAAAAGTAAAAGATTGGGCTTCGCAAAACAATACCGTATTTAGTATAGATACAATACCTCGTACCACTCGTGCACAAGCTATGGATGTATTGAGTTCGCAGGCCAATATAGCTGGATACAAAGCTGTGTTGACTGCATCCACAGAGTATAGTCGTTACTTCCCCATGTTCATGACTGCTGCAGGTAGTATAGCTCCAGCCAAAATGTTGATACTTGGTGCAGGTGTAGCTGGCTTACAAGCAATTGCAACTGCTAAGAGACTTGGGGCAGTAGTAGAAGTATTTGATACAAGACCGGCTGTAAAAGAAGAAGTGCAAAGTTTAGGTGCAAAATTTGTAGAAGTAGAAGGCGCTGCAGATGCTAGCGCTGCTGGAGGATATGCTGTAGAACAAAGTGAAGAATACAAACAAAAACAGCAACAACGTATTGCAGAAAGTGTAGCCAAAGCTGACATTATTATTACTACCGCCCAAATACCGGGCAAGAAAGCACCGATTCTACTATCGGATGCTATGATACATTCTATGCGTAACGGTAGTATCATCATTGATTTGGCCTCTGCTACTGGTGGCAACACAAACTTTACCAAAAATAATGAAACCGTGATGATTAATGGTGTAAAAATTATTGGCAATTCGAACCTTGCATCTACAATGCCTTCTGATGCAAGTAAAATGTATGGGAAAAATATTCTCAACTTCTTGAAATTAATCATAGATAAAGATGGCAATATCAACCTCAACTTTGAAGATGAGCTTGTCAAAGAAACCTGCATTGCACACGGAGGAAAAGTAACTAACGAACGTGTTGCAGCTTTACTTTCTTAATCATTATTCTAATCTTAAAAAACAACTATTTATATGGAAGCAATATTTTCCTTTTTTTCAGAAAACTATGACATGATAACCATCGTTATTTTGTCAATATTCCTTGGCATAGAAGTCATATCAAGGGTACCTTCAGTATTGCACACTCCGCTTATGAGTGGTGCCAATGCAATACATGGTGTAGTAATCATAGGTGCCATCATCGTAATGGGACAAGCTGAAAGTGATAACTATTTGGCACTTATACTTGGTTTCTTGGCAGTCATACTTGGTACTTTAAACGTAGTGGGTGGATTTGTAGTTACGGATAGAATGCTGGAAATGTTTTCTAAGAAAAAATCTAAGAAATAGAACACAGATAAAATAGATTAACAGATTTGCACGGATATCTTTTAATCTTTCAAATCCTTTACATCCGTGTTCTATAAAAATAAAAAACATGCAAAATTTTATATTATTACTTAGTTATTTAATCGGAAGCATCTCATTCATTATTGGATTAAAAATGCTATCACATCCCGATACTGCACGCAAAGGAAATCTTTACGCAGCCGTAGGCATGACCATAGCCATATTAGCAACCATATTTTTGTATACCGATGAAAGTGGTAAACACCTGGGCAATTATTTATGGATTTTTGGAGGCTTAATTATTGGTTCTGTTGTAGGAACTATGATGGCTAAAAAAGTAGAAATGACGGCCATGCCTCAGATGGTGAGTTTGTTTAATGGTATGGGCGGTGCTTGTGCTGCAATTATTTCTATAGTAGAGTTTAAACATTACATGCATCCTAAACCACAGGAAAGTAATTTAATTTCATCTTTAGTTGACAATTTAGCTTCGGTATTAGGGCAAAATGCACCAGCTAATAACCATTCAGAATCAAAATTAATTTTACTAACGATTTTAATAGGTCTTGTTATAGGAACAGTTTCTTTTTTTGGTTCTATGATTGCTTTTGGCAAATTGAATGGCAATATCAATGACAAAACTTTACCCGCACAGCAAGTCATCAATATCGGTTTACTTTTAATCATCGTGGGTTTGTTAGCTGCTATGGTTACTGGATTTACAGGTATTGATTTGACGGTTTTATTTTGGTCATTATTTATTATTTCAGCACTTTATGGTATTTTATTTGTAATGCCTATCGGTGGTGCAGATATGCCTGTTGTTATTTCCTTACTCAATTCATTTACTGGAGTTGCAGCTGCTTGTGGCGGGTTCTTATATTCAAATCCTGTAATGTTGACAGGTGGTATTTTAGTAGGTAGCGCTGGTACTATTCTTACCATTTTGATGTGCAAAGCTATGAATCGTTCTTTAACGAATGTTATCGTAGGTGCATTTGGTGGAAACAAAGCAGGTGGTGCTGGCGCCGAAGTCGGTGGTGCTTACAAGGAGATATCTATGAGTGATACAGCAGTATTAATGGCGTATTCTAAAAAAGTAGTTATTGTACCTGGTTATGGATTAGCTGTGGCGCAAGCGCAACATACTTGTCATGAATTGGAAAAAGTATTGGAAGAAAAAGGTGTAGAATTAACCTATGCTATTCATCCTGTTGCAGGTCGTATGCCTGGCCATATGAATGTTTTATTGGCAGAAGCAGATGTAAGCTATGACAAACTCAAAGAAATGGAAGAAATAAATCCCGAATTTGCTCAAACAGATGTTGTATTGATATTAGGAGCAAACGATGTTGTGAATCCAGCTGCAAAAAATGATTCATCTTCTCCAATTTATGGTATGCCAATCTTAGATGTAGAGAATGCATCACATGTAATTGTCAACAAACGAAGTATGAAACCAGGTTATGCTGGAATTGAAAATGCATTGTTCTTTCAACCTAAAACCTCTATGCTATTTGGGGATGCTAAAAAAGTATTGCAAGATTTAGTATCTGAATTAAAGTCGTTGTAGAAAATGTTTTCAATTGAAAAATGGAACATTTATTACTTCATTTCATAAAATTACTTTTTACTTTATTTAAGCGCAACAGTGATCATTCCAATGCAATGAACTTCAGGAGTATTCATTATGATGTTCAAACCAAATTGAGCGTATTAGAAGAACAACTTAAACTTTACTTCAAACAAACATCTCCAACTGAGCAATTAAAACAATGTGAATACATTCAGACTATTCTAGAAGACCTTAAAAAAGATTTTATTTATACACCAGAAAAAATAGAAGTGTTGGACCAAATTCAATTTGACTTAAAATACAATCAAACAAACATGAAGTCTATGCAAAAACTGCTCAACAAATTCTAGTTTATCCTCTTTTTTGCGACCAATTTAAGCTTACTTTTAAAAAATATTTATAAACTTACAATTGAAAGATTACAATTAAACTTTCAAACTAGGAAAAACCATTATTACAAGAAACTCATAGCACTCAAATGAAATCTATAATCCAACATCTACGATTTCCGTTTTCAATTTTGTTGATGCCTGTATTTTTATTTGCTTGTTATACATTCGATGCGGAACAAGTCAGCGCACAGTTTCTTAATTTGATACTACTATTCTTAATTTTGCATCTGCTGGTATATCCTGCAAGCAATGCATATAATAGCACACAAGATAGAGATGAAGGAAGTGTTGGATTGATTGAGAATCCGCTTCCAATTCCTCAGCAATTATCTGTAATCACTATTCTGTTCGACATATTAGCCATTATAGCTTGTTTATTCATTCACCCTTTAACGACTATGCTCTTGGTAATATATATAATAGCCTCCCGTTTATATAGTTGGCGAAAAGTTAGATTAAAAAAATATCCTATACTAGGCTTTTTAACTGTATTCTTGTGTCAAGGTGCATTGGTATTCTTAATGGTATTGTCTGTATTTCATCCTGAACAAAATTTCAAAACTGCATTTGTTGAGTATCTTCCGTTTGCATTTGTGTCATCATTGTTTATAGGTAGCATGTATCCTCTATCCCAAATATATCAGCACAAACAAGATAAAGAAGATGGTGTATTTACAATTAGTGCATTGTTAGGCTATCGAAATACATTTATTTTTTCTGGCATTCAGTTTATGCTAGCCAGTATTATATTCAATTATTCATTATTGATTGAAGGTAAAACTATCGATATAATCATTTACAATACGAGTCAATTACCTGTTATTATCTTTTTCCTAATTTGGTTTTATCGCGTGATGAAAGACCCTACAAAAGCAGATTTTAAACATACCATGCAAATGAATATTATTTCAGCAATTTGTATGAATGTGTGTTTTATGATATTGTTACTGCATTTATATAAATAATTCTTTACTTTATTGCCCAAGTATCTTGACCCACAAATATTGATATAATTGTAATAATTGAAATTATTATTGCTAAAATTTTATGAAGCCATTCATTTTCATTTCTTGAAATGGAAATATAAAGTATAGTAATTAAAAATAAAATAAATGGAATCTGTTCTATTAGAGTATTTTCTAATAGCAAAATATTGAAAATTATTGATATTATTATGGCAAAGGAAAATATGTAGAAAATAATTGGGAATTGACTTTTGTAATATTTTTTCATATTAAAATTCTCCTCACTTTGATTTGTTGGCAATAACATTTTAGCTACTGCAAATAAAGCTATTGGATATAATAATATAAATAGCAAGTCAATTAAATACCAAACTTTTTTATTTTGAAGTTGAAAAGTGATATACCAGTCTTGAATTTGCAAAAACAAGATGAATATAACCCAGATGGAATGTGGCCAGTAAAACTTCACTTTCTTATAATGATACAATAAATCAGTTAAAGATGATAGAATTTGAGTTATTCCTAATCCTAATATCAAAGAGATCAAAATTGAGACATATTCAAAAGGATTTACATCGCCAGAATTCATTAATTAAATATTTCAACAAATGTATAAATTTTAATTATGTAAGTATAAAGAATCCTGTTCGTCTACACTTATATTTACATTTAATAAACTATAAATAATTGCCCTACATTAATTCAATTGGTACTGCTAATGCACCTTTTGCACACAGTCAAAAAGAAATTCTCGACTTTATGCTAGAGATGTATCAAGTACCCCAAGAAGACATTGAAAAAATAAAACGACTTTACGATAGAAGTGAAATCGAAACGCGATACTCAGCCATAGAAGACTTTTCTTTACCTAAAAGCAAATGGGAATTTATAGAAAAAGACAAAAAAACAAGCATAGAAAATCGCATGAAGAAATATTTCGAAATTGCGCCTTCACTTTGCGAAAAAGCAGTCCGAAAATGTATTCCAGTTGAATCTGAATTATCAACTATTACCCATCTCATTACAGTGAGTTGTACAGGTATATCTGCGCCTGGTTTGGATATACAATTAATTCAACTACTTGACTTACCGACTACAATCCATCGAACGAGTGTCAACTTCATGGGTTGCTACGCGGCAATTCATGCGCTCAAGCAAGCCAATGCAATTTGCAAATCGCAAGCCAATGCTAGAGTATTGATAGTTGATGTAGAACTATGTACAATTCATTTTCAAGATGATTATACAATGGATAATATTGCTGCATCATTGTTGTTTGGAGATGGTGCGGCTGCAGTTCTTGTCAGCAATGAAAAAGGAATATATTCTATCGAAGACTTTTATTCGGAAGTAGCTTTAGATGGATACAATGATATGGCATGGAATATATCTTCAACTGGATTTTTAATGACTTTAAGTGGCTATGTACCTTCTATTATTGCTAGTAATATTGAACCTATGTTATTGAATTCATTAAAAAAAATGAATATCAAAAAAGAAGATATTCAACATTGGGCTATACATCCTGGTGGAAAAAAAATTGTTACTGAAATCGAAAAAGTATTGAATCTTAATAGTAAAGATGTAGAAATATCTCGAAGTATATTAAACGATTTTGGAAACATGTCATCAGTCACTATATTGTATGTTTTAAAAAAAATGCAAGAACAAATAAAAGCACCAAACGAAACAATTTACAGTATAGCATTTGGACCAGGGTTAACCATTGAATCCATGTTTTTGAAATCATGTTAAGATTAAAACATAGAAGTACTCAATTGGAATTGCTCGATGGCGAACATATTCCCTTTCAGGATATAGCACAAAATCTTAAAGAGCTCAATACTATCAATACCCTATTGGGAGGACATACCATTACATGGAAAGGTGTATTAAATTTGGCACAAGATCAAGTTAATACTATTTTAGAAATAGGTTGTGGTGGTGGCGATAATCTAGCTTACATTCAACAGAAATGTACCAAAAACAATATTGACACTTCTTTAATAGGTGTGGATTTAAAAAAAGAATGTATTGATTATGCTAGAATAAATCGTTTAGGGATTGACTTTATTTGTTCAGATTATAAAAAATCTATACAAAATACAAAACCTGATATAATTTTTAGTTCTTTATTTTGTCATCATTTTTCTAATGATGAATTAGTGGCTCAATTGCAATGGATGAAAGCAAATTCAACTATAGGTTTCTTCATCAACGATTTACAACGAAATTTCATCGCATACTACGCTATTAAATTATTAACGACCCTATTTTCAAAATCATATCTAGTCAAAAACGATGCCCCACTTTCTGTAGCAAGAGGATTTAAACGAAAGGAATTGAAACAGCTTTTTGCACAAGCAGGTATTACAAACTACTCCATCCAATGGAAATGGGCTTTTCGCTATTTAATTGTATTCAAACATGGAAGATAAACTATACGACTGTATCATAGTAGGTGGTGGCTTGGCAGGTTTATCGCTTTCCATTTTATTGGCTCAAAAGAAATACAGCGTGCTGTTAATTGAAAAAAAAAGCTATCCATATCATAAAGTATGTGGCGAATATATTTCAATGGAAAGTTGGGATTTCTTAGAACGAATGGGCATTCCATTGCGTGATATGCATTTACCTAAACTCTCTCAATTTGAAATGACAGGGGTTCGTGGTGAACGTATACAAGAAGAATTAAAGTTGGGAGGCTTTGGTGTGAGTCGATATACTCTTGACAAGTCACTAGCTGACAAAGCAACAGAACTTGGTGTACGTTTACTAGAACAAACCACTTGTTCTAAATACGAACAGGTTGACTCAGTTTTTATTATACACACTAATAAAGGCATCTTTAAAAGTAAAATTCTATGTGCAAGTTTTGGTCGTCATGCCTTTGGCAATTTTAATAAAGCCAAAAAAGAGCGTACCAATTGGGTTGGCGTAAAATATCATATAGAAACTGATTTCCCTTTTAATAAGATTGCTTTGCATACATTCAAAAATGGATATTGCGGTATTTCTAAAATTGAAGACGATAAATACTGTTTATGCTATTTAGTAAAAGCCTCTCTTTTAAAACAATATCACAATAACATTGATCTACTTCAAACAGAGGAGCTTTATAAAAATACTTATTTGAAGACTATTTTCGAACAAGCAACATTCTTATATAAACAACCATTGACTATATCCAATATTACCTTTGACCCTAAATTGCCAATTCATGACCATGTATTTTATCTAGGTGATAGCGCAGGCTCAATAGCTCCATTAACAGGAAATGGCATGAGCAATGCTATGCGAAGCGCATGGATACTGAGTCAAGAATTAGATTTATACTATAAAGGCATTATGTCTATACCTCAGCTAGAAAAAAACTACCTCAAAAAATGGAATCGAAACTTTCAGTTTAGAATAGCAAAAGGCCGCTGGATTCAACACTTCTTTTGCAATCCGACTTTAACGCCATTCTTCATTAAAATAATGAATCAGAGTCAATGGTTAAGAAAAATGATAATAAAACAAACTCATGGGGAATCATTTTAATAATTTCTTATATTTGACTCCGAAATATGCACACACTTAATCCAAAAAACTGGGTAGCGCTCTATGCTGATTATCTTTTGCGTTATGCTATGTTTAGGCTTAACAACGAAACGCTTTGTGAGGATCTTGTACAAGAGACTTTTCTTTCAGCCCTGAAAGCTAAAGATAATTTTAAAGGAAATAGCAGTGAAAAAACATGGTTAACCACCATTTTAAAAAACAAAATCATTGATGAATATCGAAAAAAATCAAAGTCAACTATATCTTCACTTGACTTAGAGGATGAGGCTGCATTTGATGCTCATTTTTTCGAGGCTACTCCAATGAATGCTTATCATTGGACTAAGGATCAAACCCCACAGGACTGGAGTCCAAGTGCAATTGATAAAATTATCAGTCATGAATATTTACAGATTTTAAGAACATGTATTGGGCGTTTAAATGAAACACAAATAGGAATAATACAGGCAAAATATTTTGAAGGAGAAAAATCTGAAACAATTTGTAAGGAATTTAACATTTCAAAGTCTAATTATTGGGTCACGATCCACCGTATTAATTTAATGTTACGAAAATGTATCGAAGTTAAATGGTTTACTGCATAATATGAATCACTCTAAATCTATCATGATTACCTGTAAAGAAGCTTCTCACTTGATATCCATTCAAGATGAAGAAAAGTTATCATTGAGCACAAAGCTCAAACTTAGGTTACATCTTATGTTATGTAAGACTTGTATGTATTTTGCAAAACATATAGAGATATTAAAATCTTCTGTAAAAAATTTGGTTAATGATCCTAATATATCATTTTCTGAAACTAAGAAAATGGAATTCGAAAAAAAAATTAAAGAGAACTTAAAGTAACTGTAAGGTTTTAAAATTCCTGACGTCTATTCTTTTACAAAAAACAAAAAGAATGACACAAACAAAATTCATCTTAACCTCACTTATAATCATTGCAAGTGTTGTATCAAAAGCTCAAATTGCTAAAACCAATATTGTCGAGCATTTTACAAATTCAAATTGTAGTATTTGTGCAAGTCAAAATCCAGGCATCTATACAACATTAGGAAACAACCCTTCGGTATTACATATTACATATCACCCAAGTTCCCCTTATGCTTCATGTGTATTTTCCATGGCAAATCCAATAGAAAATGATGCTCGTACGAATTTCTATAACATATACGGAGGCACTCCACGACTTATTGTAAATGGTGTATCAACTACAACCGCAAATTTAAGTTCAACATTAACCAACATCAGTACTAGCATGACTAATTTCTATATCAATGCTACTCAACAATTTATTACGCCTGATTCGATCTTAGTGAAGGTCGTCGTAAAAAAAATAGCTACAGATACAATGACACAAGCCCTTTTATTTGTTGGTGCCAAACAAGATACGATTAATCAAACAACAGGCAATGGCGAGAGTATCCATCAAGATGTATTTAGAAAAGGACTTACAGCAATGACTGGAAATATGATCACATTACCAACAACTATAAATGATAGTACCTTATATACATTTAGTTATAAAGTAGGTCCAACTTGGAATGCAAATCAAATGAAATCGATAGCAATACTTCAACATATATCAACAAAGGAAGTCATCAATGCTACTGAATCAGTAAATGTCATCTCAATACCTACTTCAGTTATAGAGCAAGAATTGTCGAATACAGTCATCTTTCCAAATCCCGGAAAGAACGAACTCAACATAAAATCTTTGAATACATATACGCACTATAACATTCTCACTATGGAAGGACAGTATATCATAAAAAAATCAAAGCTTAACACTACCATAGATATTACTACCTTACCAATTGGACAATATATATTGCAGTTACAGTCTACTAAAGAAATTAAATCAATCCCATTTTCTAAACAATAATTTAATATTATTCAACATGAAACCAATTCTCATTTTAACCTTAATAACATGTTCTATTATTTCAACTACTTCATGTTCAAAAAAAGTAAAAGAAACCCCTCTAGACCAATACAAAGTAACAGTGGTACACGATAATTGGGACAGTACAAAATCCTTAGCCAATAGCAATAACAAAAATATATGCCTCATGATACATGCTAGTTGGTGTTCAATATGCAATACATTCAAAAGCGACGTACTTACAGACCAAAGTGTAGAAAACGAAATAGCTAGTAATATTATCTTGAGTTTGATAGATGGTGATAAAGAATATGGCAAGCCCATTTATATTCAATATGGAGCCACAGGATTTCCAACGTTTGTAATAACTGATGCGAACGGAAATATGTTAGCTAAACGATCTTGAAAAA
>Ga0247843_1009885_pt1 | contig 10377 bp, 7 predicted proteins | sample LaCruzMarch2017__FD_192420 | JGI IMG/M metagenome (GOLD analysis project Ga0247843, IMG submission 192420) | Freshwater microbial communities from meromictic Lake La Cruz, Castile-La Mancha, Spain - LaCruzMarch2017_8m | ecosystem: Environmental > Aquatic > Freshwater > Lake | place: Spain...
ACGTCACAAAAAACAGATGTCGGAGCCCTCTCCGTGTCGGATCGACATGCAATGTCGGCCAGAAATTGGCGACATTTGCACATGTCGGCGAGATGTCGCCGACATGTCGGCGACATGTGGAGCTAAGGCGGTATGAAAGTCCTACCGATTCAGTCAGGATTTGTTATTGTGTTTGCTGGAGTGCCGGTGATGTGGCAATCCAAGCTGCAGACTGAGACAAGCTCTCTCAACAATGGAGGCTGAGATTATAGCTCTGGGCTCTTGCTGCTTGTATGAGGGAGCTCATTCCCATCATTTGATACCTATGGTTCAATCGCTGGCTGTTGCTGTAGGTATTCAGGCTGGTGATGTGAACATGAAGGTCTCAGTTCATGAGGATAATTCGGGTGCATTGGTGTTGGCCGAGACGTTGCCACTGCAATTCACCCCTCGCAGTAAGTATTACGCGATCAAGACAATTTGGTTTCGAGAGGAGATTCATAAACGGGGTATCAAGCTTTTAAAGATTGATACAAAAGAGCAGCTTGGAGATATATTCACCCAAAGGCCTTGCTCAACCCGCGTTTGAGTACCTTCGTTCTAAAATTATTGGTTGGTAATGTTTCGTTCTTGTAACTATCGCATTGGTCGTTGCAAGCTCGAGAGGGAGTGTTGATATAGGTTCAGTTGACCTATTTCAAGTGCGTCACTTTACAGTTAGTCTTTTCTCCTGCACATGGGTGAGGAGTGTTTGCTATACTTTACTAGTGATGACCATCAACGTGACACACATGCCTTTACTACTCGCAATGGACACAAAATGTCATCATATTATGGACTTGGAAAACAACAACTCAAAAAAACACATGAGGAAAGAAATTATCCCGCCAAAATATTCCCGCTAAAATATTCCCGCCAAAGTATTGCGCCATTTTTGTTTGGGGACTTTTGTCCATGGTTCATCCATCCTCCCCACTTCTTTGCAATCAACATCATTAACAACCCAGTCAGTGTGTGTAGCAGCCGCAAGAGCAGCGCAGCTGTATATTTGATGAATGGAAAAGAGGAAGGCGCGTCTAATCAAACGTCGCCAACGTCAACTCCTCCAACTTGACGATCCCGATCCTCCGCCGTGGCCCACGCTCGTGCCATTACTGCAGTCCGAGGCCGAAATTGAGGCCAATTGGGACGACGCATTACTGCTAATCAACGTACGCTATATAGCATTTTGCTTCATCGTTATATATACTGCACTGATTGTGGGTGTGAATTATATGCTGATACGACGAGTAGTTGCAATTAACTAACCAAGGGGAAAAAACATTCAAAAAAGATCCACGTGTACCGGTGTGTGTGAAGCGATTGACATTTTATATAAATATCATCATGGACTGCTATTCGTTAGATGATAGTCAAGCGAAGAAGGAGGGGGAGAATGATAAAGTAGTCATGGTAAGATTTTTATTTCATGCATCGCAAATCTCGCAACAGACTTAAAACAAATCCTATTCTTCATTGCTAACATTATTCTCATTCCATACGGTATACTTCTCGTCTCTCACAACCGCATATCCTTTCGCCCACACAGCCGAAGAAGAGTTACAATCCTTTCATTACTGATAAACCGACACCATCAATGACAATGATATCAACAGATATACTCGATCAACATCTTGCACCAAATGATTATTGTGAACGTATATGTCTTGTACGTACATCATTTGACGACGACAACAGCAACAACAACAACAACATGGATACGATAGTTAACAAGTATAAACTATGGCCGGCATTACAATATACGACTATACATGACCTCATGTATGATATTGATCAACATATTCCAAACGATACGTCTCCATCATTACTACCCTGCTCGTCGTCATTGGCGGTAACAAGAAAGAAATATAAGGCAATGATACATGTGCAATATATGAAACTACTTTATAGACAACAACAACGTCGACGTGATAATGATAATAATCTGGAGGATAGTGATGATGATGCGTCTTTGAGAATTGTCTACCGTATTGGTTGGAATTATCATCATCAAGAAGAAGGAGGAGGAGGAGGAGGGGCTACTACTACTACTGCTACTGCCACAAAAGTAGGAGACGATGACGAATTATTTTGTATCCAATTCATCAATAACAATAACAATGTTGTATACGATTATTATGATAATGTTGATGACATGGATGCAGCAATAGGTAGTAGTACTCATTGTGGTTCATCGACTTTTCAACGTGTGCACAAATTAGTTATGGGACGTATATCCAAGGGTGCAGGTGATGAAAAAGGATTATTAGCATTAATAACAAGTATTCGTGGTCATTCTACTACTACTACACAGAAGACGACTACGAAGGATCGTGACATCAAGTATGAAGAAAAGGAGGAAATGACGATGACTACAGCAAAGAAAGTAGTACTTAATGTCGAAAAGGCATCGTCGATAACAAGGCCGACTACAACAACAACGCATTCCTTGACATCACCCAGTAAAGCATCGCGAACTTCACCACGATGGAAATCCTCGAAGAGCGATAACGTCAATGACAATAATGAGATGCTATTAACTCAAGACAGCAGCACACGTCCAGTTGAGACTGTAATGTTTAGTCATGGAGGAGGAGGGTGTGGTAGTAGTAGTGGCTCATTAAGTTCACCTGACCGATCGGAAGTGTCCAACAAGAGTAGTGTTGCTACATCAGTTGATCGAAAGAATAATAATACTCGGAATATCCCGAAGAAGGAGCAAGTAAACAACAACAGCATACTCTCTTGGACTGAAATGTTTGATCAAATGAAATTTAATGGTTGGACATGGCTACCCGGCACTGGCGGCGGGAGTGACCTCGTGGACTGGTATTATCTTCATCCATCATGCAAGGGGCTACCGAAGCCTGTGTTACTTCGTACCAAGGTTGAGGGTGTCGATTACTTCACATCGATTGATGCAGTACAGCAATATGCCATACTTCATCTTGGTTGGAATGATGGAGGAGTATGTGGTATATCAACAATGGCGGCCGGTGGTACCAATTCATCGCAGGATGCTGAATTGGTCGACAGGATTAAGAAACGTAAGCGTGGCGGTACTACTGCTGATCTTGCGCTGGCGGTTTGGAAGCGGCAGCAACATCATGGTGTAACTTCGAATACTAAGAAAAAGAGAAGTACTACCAAAGCTGGTGGCACGATGCAAGCGAATGTAGTAAAGAAGAAGAGGACGACCGCAACACCACCAAAGATTACACCCACAAGTCCTTACAGTCAGGATGGTTCCAAGTCATCATCATCAAAGGATAGTCGATTCTCTAATAGTGGGAGTAGTAGCAGTCGCTTCTCATTGCGTACTCGATCAACTTTAGATTCTCCGACAGTGAGTGAGCTAGAAATGGATATTGGAGTTAGTAACACTAAGTCTACTACAAAAGTGAAGAAGAGGACTAATATCAAGTCTACATTGTCAACAACAAAGTCGCTCAAGTTTACAACACCAATGCGGAGTAAGGGAGTCGCGAAGAGCAATAGTACCACCGTACGGAGGGGAGGAAGTGGCTCTGCTGGCGCCTTCGTTGACGGAGGGATGGAAAGTAGTAGCCCGTCTGATCAATCGTCTGTGGATAGAACATATCAGATCATGTCAGGCATTAATGCGTGGAAACTACTCCAAGAATGCTTCAACTTTAGGATGCATGGTGGGATGTACTGCTTGCCAGGCAAAGAGAATCGACCGGGGAAAGATTCAACTGCCATCGAGGGAGTGAATTACTTTAACTCATTAGATGGCATGCGTAAGCATTTATGTGCATGGGGACTACCAGAATTAAAGAGGGAGCTAACCACGGAAGAACGAAGTGATATTATTACCTGGGTCCGATGGGCGAATGTGGTCGGTTTACCAGACGCAGCTATAATCAATCCTGACGTGATTGGAGATGTACCCGAATCGTTCCTACCCGCTTGGAGCATGTTGAGAAAGCTTGGATTGAAATTCAATTCGAGTAGCATGTGTTACTTGTATCCCAATCCGGAGTCGTCGGATGATCCAACCAAGGCTCCTTCATCAATATCATTCAATAATGCCGAGAAATTTGCTGCTCATATCGCACGATTTGGTATACCTCACGTGAATGGTATTGATCCGAATACTGCATTAAGTAAAAGTGAGAGATTGAGACTTGACATTTGCATAGCCAACACAGACATTGACACATTGTGAGTTGCTTATTACTGAGTTATGTTTGTTATATCTATTTACCTTTACACAGATTATTCTTCTGCTAATCTGCTCATACTGCACATGTTCTATTATTCTTGGTCAGCACACGATTCAATCCAAACGACAACATCGAAAATGCATATGTCACTCCGCTTAAACCAAGGAGAAGCCGTGGGGCTGAGTCATCCTTGGTAGAACCAGATAAGAAGAATTCGAATAAACCGGAGAAGAATACCTTAAAACAGAGACCCTATCAGATGGAATTCAATCAATTGAGGAAGCAGCGGACATTGCCCATTCAACTCATAAGCTCTCAAACGGCACTCTCAACCTTGGTCGAATATTACAATATCAAATTCATTCAACGGGACGGTGTTGAGCAATTATGCCTCCCACTAACAGAAGGGGATTGCTACTTTGAAAATCTACAAGTTCTAAGGGAAAATCTCTGTGCGTTCGGCTTACCTCCGATGGTAAAGGGTGCTGCAACGAATGATGAAAAAGAGCGAGTAGAAAAGTTGGAGTATTGGATTCGCTGCGCCAACATTTCTGCTCTTCGCAAACCAGGCGCTGTTGTACCACAAGAAGTTAACATGCAGCCCAAGGTTGCGAGGAAGATACTCAAGGGGCTTGGCTACACTGTGTCCTCATTCTACATGCTACCTGGGACACTCTCTCATGAATCCAGGCTTGGGTATGATCATTTTGACAAACTTCTTGACTTGTTCAATCATATCGCCAAGTTTGGTTTAGTTGATTTTAGACCGTACTTGTGTGAGAACCCAAAGTATGCTTTTTCGGATGATGACATGCTTAAGTTCGAAATTTTGGTGGTTAGTGGTGCAACAAACGATGTGAGCAAGCGAACCGACGAAACGTATGCTCCAATCAGAAAGTCAGGCGCATGTAGGGGTAATGTATGTTCTGGGGTAATAAAGACGTCTGCAGTAAAGTCTAAACATACTTCCTGGGCAGCTGCCGAGTCGAATGCTACTACGAAGGCACGTGCTGCTGCCGCTACTCCAAATTATCCAGCAGTGGTAGATGACGAACAAGTCACGCCTGTCCCATCGCCGAAGAAGAAGCCCGCAATTAATTCTATTACCAAGTATTTATCAGCAAAGCCTAATAATGCTTCCAAGCTTCCGTCAATCGCTCCTGCAGAGGACCATTGCGATGAAATCCAATCCGCATCATCGTCTATGGATAGCTTGTCGCCGTCCTGCATCGATACGAAAGGAGATGATGAGGTTGAAGCTTGCTTGGCGGAATCATCTGGAAGTGAGTCTTCAGTGCTAAAGCGACGAAGGCCAGATAACGATACTCTGAATGCACCTTATGAAGGTCAAAGTGTTGATGATGGAAGTACTTCTACCGACACGCCTACTATGAAGATGACACGAACGTCTCCCAGACGAAGCAATCATGTATCGAAATTGTCAAGTAGTAGTCCTAGAGGAGAAGACAACGTCAGCTCTCAGCCGAGTAGCGAGTACTATGAGTACGAATCTCCACCTGACTTACAGCATACAGTGAGGGATAAGCTTGAATGTTGTCAAATGGTCCTACATCCATCATTCAATATGAAGCAATTATCAAAGTCTAGTTCATCATCGGTCGTTTCATCGAAGGAACATGGTATTAAGGATTTTCTTGAAAAATCAATAATGACAGGCGCTGCTATAGATGGTATGACATTACCAAGCCCAGGATTCTTGTATATCTGTGGAGGTCCTGGTACTGGCAAGGTAATCAAACCTTTTCGTTGAATTTGTGTGTATTCCATTCGGATTGATCTCTTACCTCTCTTCGTTTTCGATTGAAATCTCTCTCCTCCAAACCCACAGACAACTGCTGTAGCATCTTGTGCGGATGAGATGACAAAATGGGCAAGGTTTAACGGATATGAGAAACCTCTAATATGTTCGGTGAATATGGCCGCAACACAATCAAATAATTACAAAGGTGGTGGTATTTTGAGAACGATGTTGAAGAAGGTTGCCATTGGTTTACAAATTGCAAGTGATGAACCTCTTGAGAAATTTGAACGATTAATGAGAAAGAAAGTGGTTGTATTAATTGTAGATGAGATTGATATGCTATTTAAGCAGCATGGTGGTGTCGGGGAGACGTGGTTTAAAATGCTTATATCATGGGCCGAGGATAAAGAAATGCGTTTTAGTTTGATTGGTATTTCCAACTGTGTGAATGATACTAATTCCACACGCGTACGAGAGCTTGGACATTCTCCACGTGAGCTAGTCTTTCCAACGTATAAGGAAGATGATATACTAGCCATCCTTGAGCAACGTCTTGGTAAGCATGTTATTGATCACAAGGCACTACAATTAATCTCTAGACGTGTTGCTGCGTCTAGTGGAGACGCACGACGGGCACTCGAGATTACATCAAATGCCGTTAGTAAATGTTTAGACCTGTTGAATGGTAATAGCATCATCTTGGATACAAAAGTAAAGTACAATGATGAGCAGCATATGCCATTGGTAAAGCTGCCTCACATGATGCGTGCAATTCGTGAGACAATGCCTATGAGACATACCGATGTTATTAGTGGCCTGCCTCAGGCTGCCAAAGTGATATTGTGTATCTCAGTTTCCTTGTCGCAGGTATGGGGTCCAACAGCCAAAATTAGTATATCCACACTAAAGAAGTATTGTGTCGAGGCAACACAACATGCCATCATGGATGAAGTAGGCCCGGGACATATAGCAAGTTTGGTGGAAATGCTAGTAGACTCAGGTTTGTTGGTTACTGATATAAGTCATAATTTCAATCCAAATGATGCCAATTCAAAGTTGAAGATTGGTGTACAGTTGGATGATGTAGAGATTGCACTCGAAGAGAGTTTGCTTAAGGAAGGAGGGTTCTATCGTAGTCTTGTGGATTATGTCAAGAGAGAGTGTCCTCACTCTTCTAGTCCGTAATAAGGATTGATCATTCTTTACGTTTTTAGGTGTGAGGATATGAAATAAAAAAAGTTTACCACTATTCATCATCAAATTATCAATCAATATCGGTGCACAATGTAACAAAGCTTGCATCAACATTACTTTCTCTCCCACCAAGGACATACGCTACATCATACTTGTTGGTGGCATTGTTGGTTTCATTATTGCCTGCCGCTGTGAGGTGGACCTTTATTACACGTCCAACCCCGCCTAACTTGTTGATACCTGGCCAAGTTCGTGATTGAACAACAACCAACGATCCTTCGGTGATACTATTACTTTGCTCCTCTGGGATAGAGGTAACAATCGGACTAGTATGTTCCATTATGAAACCCTGCTCTTTCTGGATCTGGAGATTCGTAAATGACGAGACTTCACTTTTAAGACTTTTCATCTCGGCATCTGCAGTCTCTAATTGCGAGGTTTGCTCCTGTTCAGTTTGGGATATTTTCACTGTTTCCACACCCATTGACGATTGAATTGCCATAGAAGACTTATACACCTCCTCATCACGTGCAAGTGTAGTAGTAGTAGTATAACTCTTATTCCCAATCGACCTCTGCCTATGAACAAACCTCATAAATTCATTCATAGTTAGTGGGACAAACGATATCAACTGATTGCAATGTTCACAAGTCAATGTTAATGATGGTACAGATTTAATACATGTGGTACATATCCAATAGTCACGACCAGTCAATAACTCATGTCGTGTACGTTCAAGTAATATTCGTTCAGTATTATTCTTATTTCGTAATCGTAATCGTCCTGTTCCACCTTCTTTCTTCGATGATAGCAGTAATGACTCTGATGGTTTTATATCAAACGGTGGCAAGTTACCATCATCACCATCATCATCTTTTGTTGACTTACCTCTCCTGCGACTGCTGTTGTTGTTGCCTCCTGCAGTCATAGTATGGGTATAATCACCGTTGTGTCTCATTTTCTTAACTGTAGGGGTACTACTACTGTCCAACTTTCGTTTCTTCACTTGTTGTCCTTGTCGTGATGATGTGGAATTCCTCCTCGAATTATTTCCGTTGGTGCGGTTATTACTTCTCCTACTCCTTCCAGGTGATGACGAGATAAAAACAACCTCCTCATCATCATCGTCTTCAGTGTCTTCCAATACTTCTATATCATCATCACTATAACATTCCTGTCCTCTTAACTTTCTCATTCTTCGACGGTTATACTTACGCTTTTGTTGTAATAATTGTTGTTCTGAAGGGGGCCTCCACTTCGTATTCTTCCTACGTCGTGAATTGAGTGTTGTTGCTGTTAATGCATCATCAGTATCCTCATCATCATTATCCTCAAATTCGGAATCATCAAGCTCTGTATACACAGGTCTACTTTTTATCCTCCTCCTAGGAGAACATTGAAGCATTAGTTGTTTTCGATTCCTCGTCTCCTTCTTCGTCGTCGTTGCTGCTAGTTGTTGTTCTCGTTGTTTTTGTTGTGGTCGTCGTCGTCTTCGTCGTTTTTGTTGTGACTTTTTATTAGTCGACAAACTGCTGCTACTTCTGCTCTCACCGCTCTCACTACTGTCCTCGTCACTATCAACATTCTTCCTCCTTTGTTTTTGTTTCGAATCGGCAGCAGCAGTGTTATTCTTCGTCGGTGTTTCGACAACCTCGATCCGACCTTTCTTCATCCTTTTAATTCGATTATAATGTCGTTTACAATACCCATCCGTTTGAGATTGTGATTGCTTATCGCAATCTAAAACTAAACATATATAATGACCTGGCCATTTGGCCGGTGTGGGTGTGTTGGTTATTTGTATAATGTCGTCGTTGTCTTTGTTGCCGCGACCGCTCTTCTTTTGGTTGTCGTTGGTACTATCACGCCGAGTGGGGTGTGCACGACGATGACTAGGAGATGGTGTCTTCGTCATCTTTGGCGTAATGAAATTCACAATTTATCGTCAAAACGCTTTCCCCTGACAAATGTTGTGTCCGTCTTCTTCCAACACGGCCATCATGTGTGGCTGAATCTCTATGTCGAGGATTGCTGGAACGAGTGCTGGTGGTGGTTGGTGTGGTGGTGGCGGTGGTGACACGAAAGGGAGTACGATAAAGGGACAAGCAGAGTCCGTGTTTGTGGTTTCCCAAGGCTGGAAAAAACGTTCCCGCCTGTTAATAGGCAAATCATGTATCGCTCGAACAAACGGAAGTCCCGAATTGCGGCAATGTGCTTTGAGGATGGTGGACATATTGCAATGATGCCACAACTCGAGCGCGTGTTTACGACATGGCAGTGGCCGCCCTGGATGCCAGAGGAGTGGAGTAACACAAAGTTGGTCCATGGTTGAGGTGTTCCAGAATGCCCGAGAATTTTGTGAAAACAATTAACATAAAGGTTGTTTCGTAAGGGACCATGATCTGATCAACTTTGAGTTTCTTCATAATTATCATATTTAATTAATCCAATCTCCTTCCCCTCCTAAATATGTAGATTGATTACAGCCACAACTTTTTCAGACAGTAAATTTGTCCTTTCCCTATATAATCACCCCCAATCTTTCACTATATTAACCTCTCAGCCAGCAATAAGCTTTGATTCCTTATCACACAATTCACCCCACAGAACCTTCATTAACTGGGTCTGGTTTTCTGTCAAATCTTTTGGCAATTTGTCTGGATGGAAAAAGAACTTGGCCTTCTTCGTGGCTGGGATGATAGAATACTAAGGTTAGCATCGATCATAACAGCAATACAGGAATAACAAACAGTAAACTAGTATGCGTGAACATACCTTTTGCCAGTAGCTCCACAAGCTCGTCACCGCTAAAACCATCAAATGCAGCATCATCAAATGTCTTCCATTTCCCAAAGTATTCATGCATCTCAACAGTCGTGTTTGTTGGTGGGAACCTCTGAGGAACTGTGAGGAGAAAGTGTTGCAATGGATTGCATGGAGGCCTGGTCTGTCTGTGTACATTGGCCGGCACATTTGGTGGTTTGCTTGAGGATCGTTCATATTTCTTGGGCATCGTCTGTTGCTTATAATCTCCTGGTGGGTCTGACATCGAATGTCTCAATGGTCGTTGAATCTTTGGGCGGCGACAATCTCCTGGTGGGTCATGAACTGACTTCGATCGATGATTATCCCGGCTACGCCGACAATGAATGGCCTCCAACCTCGCCATGTCAATCCAAGGCATCATTTTCTTCCTGACAGGATTCCACTGCATTT
>Ga0247843_1009886_pt1 | contig 10377 bp, 8 predicted proteins | sample LaCruzMarch2017__FD_192420 | JGI IMG/M metagenome (GOLD analysis project Ga0247843, IMG submission 192420) | Freshwater microbial communities from meromictic Lake La Cruz, Castile-La Mancha, Spain - LaCruzMarch2017_8m | ecosystem: Environmental > Aquatic > Freshwater > Lake | place: Spain...
TGCCATCTGCCGCTTGAATGGACTGACCATCGTTGACCTCAATAATTTCTCCTGCAAAAAAACTAGCCATCGCTCCTGAGGATGAAACCGAATCGCCTAGACCTACCAAGGGCGACACATTGGGCATGGCGGGTTGTTCGGTTACATTGGGAAAGAATTTTCCTCCAATAACTATCCCTATTCCGAAGAGGGCAATAATGCCGATGGCGATAAGTACTTTTTTCATGGAACTGACTGTGTGTCGTGAAAGGGTGAAATACGTGATAAAATCTTAGACAGGCTTGCCCGAGGGAAGCTTATTTGGTATAACAGGTTTGAAAGATTCGTCTGTAAGGGTTTTTAGAAATGCCACCAACAAATCTAGTTGGTTCGCGGTGAGTTCGGGTTCCCAAATATGCCAATGCAAAATGAGGTTTTGGTCTTTGGGCGCAGCATGGCCCCTACCCTTGGTGTAAAACTCCACCGTTTCGCGAAGCGTGGTAAATCTTCCCGAATGCATGTAGGGCGCAGTGAGGGCTACATTGCGCAAGCTCGGCACCTTAAATCCTGCACGCATGGTAGAATCGGCAAAAGGAGTTTCGGCCCCGTTGTCAAAGGGCAGTCCATCGGGTTCGGGCGTGCCAAGCACCGCAATTTGCTGGTTGGTAAATAAAGGTGGAGTGTGGCATTCGGCACAGCGCGCCACAAAGGAGCGAAACACATTCAACCCATCAATTTCGCGTTGGGTAAGTGCCTCATGATGACCGTGGGCATAATGATCGTAGCGACTACTGAGGGAAATAAGTGTGCTCTCAAACGCAGCAATGGCCGTATACACCTCCTCTTGCGTAATAGTACCAGATGCCTCGCGGCCAAAAGCTTGGGCAAATAGTTGCCGATAGTTTTCGTTAGCGTTTAACGATTCCTCCAGTTGGGCGGGCGTATTGCCCATCTCGTCTGCCGCATACAATGGGCCTTTCATCTGCTCTTGCAAGGAAGTGGCACGGGCATCCCAAAAGAAACGTTTGAGGTAGGCCACGTTCCACAAACTGGGTGCGGAGCGTTTTACAGGTTTGTCTGCAACACCAATACTCCGACCCAATCCGTCCGAAAAACCTTTATCGGGTTGGTGGCAGGTAGCACAGGATATTTTTCCATTTCCAGAGAGCAAGGGGTCGAAGAAAAGGTAGCGGCCCAAGTCTATTTGTTGTGGGCTAAAACCATCTACTACCTCGGGCAGCGCAGTGTGCAAGCCCCCCACTCCCTTGTCTTGAAGCGAGGCATACATCTGATACATATTGCGATTAACGCAGCGATTGCCTTCGGTAAGCTCGAAACCGGGAGGGCAATTGCAGGAAAGTAAAAATGCTGGAGCGCTCGGTTGGCGCAACCCCATTGCCATCACGCCACACAGCACCAACGCCACAAGGGTGGCCAATGTGGCCGCCATTTTCATTATGGGGCGGATTGAAGCGAGGTGATGTAGGTGGCAATATCGAGCACGGTTTGCGAGTCGGTAACCGTCATAGCCATAGGGCGCATTTGCTGACCAAATGTGTCGAGTGCATGCGTGCCTCGCGAACCGTTTATGAATTGCTCCATTTGGGCAGCGATATACCAGTCGTTGAGCCCCGAAAGCCGAGGCGAATTGAGGGCCTTGTTGCCATCGGCATTGTTGCCGTGGCAGGCGGTGCAAACGGTATTGAACTGTGCTTTTCCCAATGCGGCATCGCCCATTACAGTAGCGCTATTTTTGGTGATGGGTAGCGAAGCAATGTAGGCTGAAACTGCGGCTATATCGGCCTCTGACGTGAGGGTTTTGGCAATGGCTGCCATCTGCGTTCCGGGCACGTGGGCAGTATCTGCACCGCGCACACCGCTCCGAAAATGCCGCAATTGCCGCTGCATATACCACGCCTCTTGACCCGCCAATGCTGGTGCATTCAATGCCTGCATACCCGCAGCACTGGGCCCATGGCAGGTGGCGCATTGCGCTGCAAATAGGGATTGTTCTTTGGTTAAATCTGGGGTGGCCGAATCGCTAGTATCCGAAACCGGGGCGGAAGGACTAGAACAGCCTGCCATGCCAATGCAAAATGCGAAAATGAGGTACTTCATGGAGGACGAAGTAACCGATTATCTGGGAAATAGACATGACAATTTGCAGGATTTATGCGAGATTCTATAGGCCGTTAGGGTGCGTTTACAGGCCGTTAGCGTGCGTTTATAGACCGTTAGCGTGCAGTTATAGGCCGTTAGCGAGACTCTATTGACCGTTAGCGTGCGTTTACAGACCGTTAGCGTGCAGATATAGACCGTTAGCGAGACTCTATAGACCGTTAGCGTGCGTTTATAGGCCGTTAGTGTGCGTTTCTAGACCGTTAGCGTGCATCTATAGACCGTTAGCGTGCGTTTATAGGCCGTTAGCGGGATTCTATAGGCCGTTAGTGGCCGTTTATAGACCATGACTTTTTGAGGTGAAAAAGAGAGGTTGAATGGGGCGTTAAATTGCCCTATCCTACGGTGGCGATAGCACCACCCTATGCGTTTCTGTGCTGCCATCCTCTAGCCCAGCGCGGATAATGTAAATGCCCGCAGGTTGGCCGCTTAGGTCTATGCTGGTGGTGGTTGCGTTGGGTGTAGTTTGAAGCAATTGCCTGCCCAGTGGATCATACACCTCAACGGTTAGTAGCTGTTGGGAATGGGTTAATGTGAGGAGGCCTGTGGTGGGGTTGGGGTAGAGAGTTACAGGAATAATTTCAGACTCTACTCCATCTTTACTTACAATTTCAAATTCCTCGGTTTCAGCATTTTCCAATGTTTCTTCACTTAACCGATAATTTGGACATGGAACTATCTCGGCAATAAACGATTCCATCCCATCTGTTGAGAAGCCGGGATTCAACTCAATACGCTCGCCTGCTCGCATCACTACATTACTGTTGGTGCCCACAACTACCGGTGCAATGGAGGCTACAATTATCTTTTCTGTAGCATGAATAGTAAGGTCTTGTTCTACCCAATTCTGTCCATCTACATAAATTATAGGTTCATATGGGCAACACGGTTTTGGAGGAACATACGTAATCCCATCACAACCATAGACCAACGGGACTACGTTTGTAGGATTAGTGGAAGCGTTATTCTTTACAAAGTTGCCTTCCCGGGTTACAATACCGCATTGATTTCCTACGGTTAGTAAGTACTTATAGGGTCCGGATGCCAGTTCCTGACCAGACTCTCCTTTCCCAGTCCAATGCCATCCGTTTGGAAAACCATCAACGCAGTTAAGCGAATAAGTTTCAGACATAGATTGTTGATTTGCCAGGCCGAGTTGTAAGAGAAAAAATTCTACGTTATCTATATTATCAATGCGCCAAGGAGTGTTGTAATCATGAGAACCTGAAACAGAAGGCCACATTTCCCCTGAAGTTGGGTCACAGGACATCGGATTGCAACTCAATAGAGAGACATCATCAATGCCAATATACGATTTGCACAAATCTTCACCCCAATCTTGAAGTTCAAACGCAATCCAGTCATGAGAGTCGTCAGGAGCAACAAACTCAATGTTTACCTGATGCCATTCATACAAAGGATACTGGGATAAAGGAATTGGTACATCTGCAATTGTTATTATGTCCTGACCTAATGGGTCTGACTTGTTGAGATAAGTGGTTTGGTCATTGTAGCAACTACTGTTTACAGAACATTCTGTGTAAGACATGTCCATGGATGCCATGTAAACCCTTATTCGAGTTTGATTATATGATGAATTCTTTGCAAAAGGACCATTTCCTGTGTTATGCCCATCTTTTTGAAATAGTCGAACATAAAACGAGAGGTAATATGTTTGCCCTTCATTAAGTGTCCTATCATGAAGCCAATGTCCGAACAATTCTCCAGCAGCCATGCCAACAAAAGCATGCCCAGAGTGAGCTTCTAGGTTTGTCGAAGTTACATCAGGAAATTGTTCTTTATAGGGAAATTGCTTTTGATAAGGGTACTCAGTCCTAAGTCGATTACTCCACCAATCAGGGGAATGAATCTTAATGCAGTCATCACAATTTGAACCATCATAATTCTCCCCATCAAATTCCACGATATCAGAGTGCCATAAACTTGATTCTTCAAGCTCCCCATAATCAGCAGGCTTATCCCCATAATCTGGAAATTCAAAACCAGCATTCCAAATTCGGTTTTGTCCAAGGCCTATTCCAGGATGCCAAATTAATGCACTAAGAACTAGTAGAATGCGTATTGCGTGTTTCATGAGTCTTTATTCGATACAAATTCGAACCCCGATGGTGAGGTTCATAGGTGGAATGCTATGCACAAACCGACCGCCAAAAAGTATGATTGGAGTTAACATTACCTTCGAGTTTTGAATCCGAAGATTGTATCCCACAGAAATTTCATTACTCAATTCGTCTATTTCAAACGTATGCCCACTAGTGTATTCGATTGAACTAGAGGACTCGGGAGAAGAATAGCTGCCGAATGAATATAACGGAATGCCCGTTCGAATGCCCAACTCCAAATTTTTAGTTACCATGAACTTCAACCAAATAGGTAACTGAATGTCATATTTCCAATCAACAAACTTGGAATAAGGAGAATAAGGGTTATATAAAGCTACCGAATCGCGAACAGCAGTATGTGTTTTACTTCCAGCGCAAAAGACAATGCCAGACGATAGTGTAAAAAATTTGTACCTTAGAATATCCCCATATAGCCCGATTGCGTACCCTGCGCCTAAAGAAGACCGCTCAAACCCAACCAATCTAATAGACATGTTGGGAGTGGGCACATTAGGAAATCCTTGGTATCCTCCTTTATAAAAGTTAAGGCTACCCTCTACTTGAAAACTTAATCGCTGTTGTATCTTATTTCCAATGGATTGTTTCTCTTTCTGAGTTTCCTGCGATAGTCCATAAATAGGCATAACGCACAATAAAAGAAGTGTTAGCAAAGAAAACGGTCTATTTTTCATTGTGTTCTTCTAGATAAAGGCTTTATAACTTTGGCCTATGTAGCTTAAGCGTATACCAAAATCAGTATACAGATGCATGAAAATTGATTTTGCTGGACCTCCTAATGAAAAAGTCGGGATAATTTCTAAACCACCTACCTTAAAGCGATAGCCAATGAACATTTCTATGCCAGTCTTCTCAAAATTGAATGGCACGCCCCATTCTGGAAATCCACTATACGGTGAGTTTGGCTCAGTGACAATTCCGTTTGAATCAAAAAAGGGAATCTGACTCCTTAGTCCGATTGACAAATGGCGGAAGAATGTATAGCTTACATAAATTGGGATTTCGAACATTCGGGACACTACCGATTGAGACTTAAGTCTTGAATTGGGATTCACTATCACCACAGAATCGGGATTTGCTATGTAGTCCAAATTAAATGAACGATAACCGATTCCAATGCCGACCGTTAGTCCCCATCTCCTTATTGCATCATAGTTTAAATTGACCTCGAACCCTGTGCCAATTGATTGCCTATCAAACCCGACTAACCCGTCACCAGATATTTGCCCGCTAATGGATTTTTGATATTCTGCTTTATAGTGATTCAATGAAAAATCTCCGTATAGGTTAATTCTTGAATACCAAGGAATTTTGACATGTGAAATCTTTATGCTGTCTGTATTTTGCGCTATTGCTGGTGATGCGCATAGTAATGCCAGAAAAAGAAGTATGTTAGAAATCCGTCCCATCACTCTCCGCATTTTTCATTTAACTTCTTTTCCAACGCAATAACATATAAGGTCAGTTCTCTCGACAGCGCAAGGCTATTTGCTTGCTCGGACGAGGGTCTTTCGTTCGTCCGCAGTATTTGGCGAGCTGTAGCCTTCCCGAAAGTTCCATTTTTATCGCTCATGTTCATTGGGTTGCATCAAATGGAAAAAGTACTCTCATTGCCTCCGCAAGCATTTTCACTCCCTACGGTGGCGATAGCACCACCCTATGCGTTTCTGTGCTGCCATCCTCTAGCCCAGCGCGGATAATGTAGATGCCCGCTGGTTGGCCGCTTAGGTCTATGCTAGTGGTAGTTGCATTGGGTGCTGTTTGCAGCAATTGCCTTCCCAATGGGTCATACACCTCCACGGTTAGAAGCTGCTGGCTATAGGCCAAAGTGAGGAGGCCGGAGGTGGGGTTGGGGTAAAAAGTTACGGGTTTAACATCAGATTCTACCCCATCTTTACTTACAATTTCAAGGTCCTCGGGTTCAGTATTTTCCAATGTTTCTTCACTTAATCGAAGATTTGGACACGGGATGATTTCAGCAACAAAAAGCTCAGGTCTTATTGTGGAGAATCCTGGCAATAGTTCAATGCGTTCCCCCGCCCTCATTATAACATAGCTTCCTGTATTTACTGTAACCGGATTGTTGGATGCAACTAAGATATTTTCAATCGAATGGAATAGCAATGTTTCCATAATCCAATCATGATCATCAATAAAAATAGTTGGTTCATGAATGCAACATGGTTTCGGAGGCTTTTCGTCTTCACAGTCAAATTCGGTAACAACACCAGAAAAATCCGCGATTTTCACAAGTGTACCTGCGAATAACCTTGAACCACAAACATTTTCAAGATGAACACTGACCGTATAAAATCCATTTGCTACAGGGTTTCCCGAATTATTTGTGCCAGTCCAGTACACAGGACTCGCAATACCATAGTCACAATTTAACGTACTTGTGAACACCAATTGACCCTGACTAGAGGGACTTATAACCGAAAGTGAACAGGTACTCACATTCGATAAATTTTCTATTGTAAATGCAGCATTTGGGCCGATATTACTTTCTGGGAAATGGGGTTCCATAAATTCAACTATATCAAGACAAGGGTATTCAAGCTGGCATGTCATGTATAGTTGCACATCATCAAGGTAAACACCAGCTAAATCATTTGTAAATATGGATATATTGGTTATTTCAAATCGAATTTCAGTGAAGTTGTCTTCAGCAGTGAATTGAACAATTTTTTCTTGCCAATTTTGGGTATCCGAGATGCTGAAATCGAAAATAGACTGATCTCCGTTGAGAGTGATCTCTAAATTTGGGCTAATATTGGAATTATCCATTTTTCCAACATGAAATTTCAAAGTATAGCGATATCCTTCATATAGAATTTCATTGGAGTGTAAAGTAATAATTCCATTCCGAATAACACCGGTTTGGCTTCCTCTGTAGTATGCTTCTGAGACTATTCCCCCATACTTTTCGCCTTCATAAGCTTCCTGAAAACCATACATGTTTTCTGGAGCGCCAAGTTGATATGCTGTCCCAATAGTATGACTATCATAAAACACAAATGCAGCCTGCTCAAACCCACCGCCAGGCTCAGGGTCAAGAGTTACTCCTACAGGAACATGCATGGATACCAACTCCTCAAAACCACCGTTATTAATGAGATTGACTTGTGCAAATGATTTAACTCCTATAAGAAGGAGTACAAGACTTGCAGTATATAAAAGATGGGTGTGCATGAACAAATTACTTGAATGAGTAGGAGAAATGCAACGTTGGAATAATCCAATATACAAGAGCTTGGTCGATTTCATCTTTGGCAGAGTAATAAGCGATTATTCCAAAATCCACCCCTCCTCCAACTACAAAACGTTCTATTTTAAATTGGATACCGTTACCAAGGAGGAAGCCTCCACCCCAATTCCAGATTGAATTATCCGTTGATTGAGCATTTGTTCCGATGAAAAGAAGTGAGATTTCAGAATAAGGTTGCACCAATTTACTTTTTCTAAAAAAGAGCATCTGACATCCCACGTTAACTCCTAAATGATAATTATTACTTCCCTCCCAAATATCGGAGCCATAAAATAGGCCTGACTTAACGCTAATATACTTGAACCTCCTTAAGTAATATGGGTTCAAATAATAGGAGTATCCTCTGTTATATATGAATCCCGTTTTAATTCCTATTACATTGCTATTGAAAGTTACAGTATCATTCTCTTGGGCACAGGCAAATTGATAAACACATGTTATGCAAATAATAAGAATAATTCTCCTCATCGCAATTTTCAAGTTAAAGGAATTCGAATTCAATCAATCAATTTAGTTTGCCCAGAGCACTTTTGCTCTAGCTTCTTCTCTAAATCAATCACGTATAGGGTCAGCTCTTCGATTTTCCGCATCTGCAATTTAACAAGGTCACCAAGATCAAGACCATTTGTTTCTATTTCCTTTGCACTTGGCACATCTGGCAAATGCCCAGATTCTTTGATGAATTTTTCAACTTCAGAAAGTGATCTGAGGCGATAGTCTTGAGCAAACACGAAATCAGGCCACCCAGTTAACTCTACCACCACTCTTCTAGATCGGATAGTTCCATTCACTTCCAACATTCCTTCTCCAAAGATGTGTTCTGCACCAACTCCTATACCCACCTTGCCTGTATTCTCCTGTATCACCATCGCATCCACCGCACCATACGTGCTAAAACTCAACCCTTCATTCCAGTTGCTCTGTATGTAATGGTTGCGGTCGTCTCCCAAATACAAGGTAGCGTTCGGGCTCGTTTCTGTTAAAAATGGCCCAATAGCAACAACACCAGCATTCTCTACACTCAATGCAGGGCCTCCATCTGAGTTCCGTATATCTAACCGTGCATCTGGTGTATTCGTCCCAATGCCCACATTCCCATTTTGAGCCACGTGCAGTTTTGTACCAGTGATGCGAACATCACCTGCCACATGCAGTTTCGCAGCGGGTGCTCCAAACTGCCCCCCAAAACCTATTCCTATACCAACATTGCCTCTATTAGCGTTTAAGAAAGTATGATTAGTCCCCGGAGTACTGCCTACTAATGGCTGTGGTTGGCATTGAATTTTCAAATCCATTGCTTGCCCAGGCGAACCACCAATTACGGTTCTATAATGATTGTAGGCAAATATGTGATGTTGCTGATGATTGAACACGATAGAACTATCTCCAAAAAATATCAAGCTGTCACCCGGCATCATCGAGGTAATGCGTTCTGCTCGAATATGCCGTGATTGAATGCTATCGATTCTCGTGGTTCCTGTCACCCGCAGATGCTCGGTCACCAAAGTGTCCTTCACAGCAGTGTTACCATCAGCATGTAGCCTTATTCGCTCATTTCCATTGGCTTTCATCACCACATCCGTGCTATCAGCTGTTCCAAACCATGGCGCGCCTTCGCCTTCAAGTATGTCTCCGTTTCCTGCGTTTCCATACATCCCCCAAGCCGGTGGTGCAGCCGCTTCCATCGTGGTATCTTCTGGCAAGGAAATTACCACTGTGGCCGAGTCCATCCCGCTCGTAGCATCCGTCACCACAAGGCTATACGTTCCCGTTTGGCTCACACTCAAATAGCTCCAAGTATTCGTTAGCACGTTGCCGTCTTTCTTCCAAACGTAACTGTAAGGCGGCACGCCACCATTCACCATTGCATTCAATCCGCCCGTTATTAATCCATTATTCACAGTAGTCATGTTCGAAATTTGTGCATCGAGGCCAGCGCTTGGCCCTATCAAAGTTATGATGCGTACGAGGCTATCGCCCATTTGGTCGAATATGGTAACGGTATAGTCTCCAGCTGCCATGGTGTAGTATGTGTTTCATCTCCACCCTAAGGTGGCGATAGCACCACCCTATGCGTTTCTGTGCCGCCATCCTCTAGCCCAGCGCGGATAATGTAGATGCCCGCAGGTTGGCCGCTTAGGTCTATGCTGGTGGTGGTTGTGTTAGGCGTGGATAACTGCAATTGCCTTCCCAATGGGTCATACACCTCCACGGTTAGTAGCTGTTGCGAATGGGTTAATGTGAGAAGGCCTGTGGTGGGGTTGGGGTAGAGGATTAACGGAAATGTAGCGTTTACTTCACCAATTTCTTCTTCCAATTCAGGGTCTGCTAACTTGCCTGAAATACTCGGTCCGGTGCCACCAAGTATAGTCCAAAATTCAGCAATCGGAGTAATACTGCCATCACAACTTTCAAGTTCTAAAATGGCTAGGTATGCATTTCCTGCAACATGATTCCAACCATGTTGATTGGTGCTCCCGTCCCAGATTGTTACAGGATTTGATGTGATTGGAACATCAACAACATGATGAATTAACGTCCCATTGTTTCCAGTATAGACCCTTAGTGTGTAGGACAGGAAACCAGTGTGATATAGATTTATAGCATCATGCGGTGGCGTTCCATCAAGCCAATACACATCGCTCAATTGAATTATATCAGCTTCATTTGCTGATGGTTCAACAGTATAAGTGCTAGTTGCACTCCAAATACCAGAACACATGCTTTTTCCAACAACTTTGATTACATATCCCTCACAGGCCAAGTGAAACCCTGGAATTGTCCACCCTAATGGGCCACCTGGTTCGAAAT
>Ga0247843_1009887_pt1 | contig 10376 bp, 9 predicted proteins | sample LaCruzMarch2017__FD_192420 | JGI IMG/M metagenome (GOLD analysis project Ga0247843, IMG submission 192420) | Freshwater microbial communities from meromictic Lake La Cruz, Castile-La Mancha, Spain - LaCruzMarch2017_8m | ecosystem: Environmental > Aquatic > Freshwater > Lake | place: Spain...
TTATATTGTTTCTTATTACTTTGGTTCTAATAAAGGGAACAAAAGAATCAGCGACTATAAATGCAGTCATAGTTTTTGTAAAAGTGGCCATTGTACTTATTTTTATTACTATAGGTTTTAAATTTATCAATCCAGCTAACCATGAACCATATTTAATACCTCAAGGAACTCCAGGCCACGAAGGCTTTTTTAAATGGGGTTGGGGTGGCGTTTTGGGTGGTGCTGCCATTGTATTTTTTGCATTTATCGGTTTCGACGCAGTAAGCACGACTGCGCAAGAGGCTAAAAATCCAAAAAGAGACATGCCCATTGGTATTTTGGGTTCTTTATTGGTCTGTACCATATTATATATTTTATTTGGCCATGTGTTAACTGGTGTAGCCCATCACAGTGAATTTGCCGCTGCGGGTAAAGAAGCGTCCGTTTCTTATGTTATAAAAACGTATATGAAAGGTTATGAATGGCTCTCAACGGGTGTTTCTGTGGCAATTTTAGCTGGGTTTTCTTCAGTGATTTTGGTTATGCTTATGGGACAAAGTCGTGTATTTTATTCTATGAGCCAAGATGGTTTAATTCCCAAGATGTTTGGTGAATTACATCCAAAATTTCATACACCGCATAAAGCCAATTGGATTCTTTTTGTTTTTGTAGGCGCGTTTGCTGCTTTTGTGCCGGGTGATGTGGCGGGTGATTTAACTTCGTTTGGTACTTTGTTTGCCTTCGTTTTAGTGAGTGCGGGTATTCTTATTATGCGCAAAAGTAATCCAGATACTGTTAGACCATTTAGAACTCCACTTGTACCTTTAATTCCAATTCTGGGTGTAATAGTTTGTTTGGCGATGATAGCTGCGTTGGATTTAAATACCTTAACTGCCGCTTTGTTATGGATGATTTTAGGTTTGGGTATTTATTTTGGGTACTCTAGAAAACATTCTCATTTAGGCAAACAGGAAAAAGACAATTGATTTAATTATAATCTCACTTAAAAAGGCTTAGAAAAATCTGAGCCTTTTTATTTCATTAATAGTTTACAAACGAAATATGACAAAAAAGCTTGGAATAGTAGATGCTACGTTATTGGTATCTGGCAGCATGATTGGTAGTGGTATTTTTATCGTTGCCTCAGACATGTCTAGAATGTTAGGGAATGCTACTTTTGTCATTTTAGCTTGGGTGCTTACCGGGATTATCACATTGTTAGCAGCCCTTTCTTTCGGAGAATTGGCGTCAATGATGCCCAATGCCGGCGGTCAGTATAATTTTATAACTAGAATATATGGAAAGAGGGTAGGTTTTGTTTATGGTTGGTCTGTTTTTACCGTTATTTTAACTGGAGTAATGGCCGCTGTAGCAATGGCATTTGCGAAATACATGTTGGTTTTCTTTCCTGAGTGGCAGAATTACTCTTTTATTAATTTCCATTTAGGCGATTATCTCTTTTCAATTGGTCCGACTCAAGCCATTGCTGTAGCAATGATTTTAGTATTGACTTACATAAATAGTAGAGGAGTAGACCATGGAAAATGGATACAACGTATTTTTACAGTTGCAAAACTCCTGGCATTATGCCTTATCATTTTTGGCTCTATTTATTTACTCATTTTTGCTCCTAAAAATAGCTTTTTGGCTTCGAATTTCGAATCTCCATTTTCTGTATCAACGTGGAATAAAACACCGCTGTCTTGGAATAGCTGGAAGAGTATTTTCGATCTAGATTTTTTGATAATTGCTTTTAGTTCTGCTATGGTTGGTAGTCTTTTTAGCTCAGACGCGTGGCAAGGAATTACATTTATGAGTGCTGAAATTAAAGATCCAGTGAAGAATATTCCTAAAGCACTATTCTATGGTACTACTATTGTTACTGTGGTCTATGTTTTAACGAATTTAGCCTATTTTACGTTGTTGCCTATTAAAGGCATAACTGCAGATACCAGTAATTTAATACTAAAAAATGGCGTTGCATTTGCAGAACAAGATAGAGTGGGTATTTCAGCTACGGCAATATTAATGTCCACTTTTAACCTTGGAGATGGTAAACTTTTGGGTACTTATTTTATGGCAATTTTGATTATGATTTCTACCTTTGGTTGCAATAACGGTCTCATCTTATCGGGCAGTAGGCTTTATAAGGCTATGGCTGATAATGGATTGTTTTTTCAAGCAGCGTCTAAGTTAAACAGTAGATTGGTTCCTGGAAATGCACTAAAAATGCAAGCATTTTGGGCTTCAATTTTGTGCCTTTCTGGATCTTATGGTGATTTACTGAATTACTGTACTTTCGCTTCCCTGTTATTTTATATTATAACGGTAGCTGGTTTAATTCTTTTGAGAAAAAAGGAACCAAATGCCGATAGACCATATAAAGTATTTGGATATCCTTATGTGCCTATTTTGTACGTAATTTTTGCGAGTTTGATTTGCTTGGGGATATTAATAAGTCAATGGAAAATAGCGGCATCGGGAATTGCAATTGTCCTTCTTGGGGTACCAATCTATTATTTTTTTGATAAATCGCGCAAATTTAATAACCCGCTTCAATAGCCGCTTTTTCATAATCGAATTGTCGATTTTGAAAATGTGCCAGTTGATTTAGCGGTTGCAATAAATGCTGGAATTGATCAAAAAATAAACTTTGATCCCCATCACTCAATGCCTCTTCTGGCTGATTGTGTACTTCTATGATTAAACCATCGGCACCAGCAGCTATAGCAGCCTGTGATATAGGTTTTATCAAATCTCTTACACCTGTTCCTTGGCTTGGGTCTAGGATGACTGGCAAATGGCTCAGTATTTTGACAAGTGGAATTGCCGATATGTCTACAGTATTTCGTGTGGAATTTTCAAAAGTCCGAATTCCACGCTCACAAAGTATGACTTTTTCATTACCACCTGATACAATATATTCAGCAGCCAAAAGCCATTCTTCTATGGTACTGCTCATTCCCCTTTTAAGCAATATTGGTTTTTTAGACTTTCCTAAAGTTCGTAACAAAGGATAATTCTGCATGTTGCGTGTGCCTACTTGAATAATGTCTACATATTCTTCAAATTCTTCGATTTTATCACTACTCATAATTTCCGATACAACAGACATACCGTATTTGTCTGCCGCATCTCGCATTAATTGTAAACCTTCAGTCTTTAAACCTTGAAATGAATATGGACTTGTACGCGGCTTATAGGCACCGCCTCTCAGAAATTTTATATTGTGTTTAGATAAAAACTCGGTAATGGTAAAGATTTGTTCTTTATTTTCAACTGCACAAGGCCCTGCAATCATCAACAAATCCAAACCGATTTTTACATTATTGACTTCAAAAACAGTATCCGATGATTTCCATTCTCGGCTTACAAGTTGATAAGGCTTTCGCGTAGACATGTATATGAAACGGTTAACTTCTATTTTAGTTTGGAATAATTAAGGTATAATTTGGTTTTAGTTTGGTCAATTACACACCGAGCACCAATAACAGGTTGATCGCTGGGAACCGCCAAATACAAGCCATTTTTTACGTCTAAATTGTTGAAATACTTTTTGTTGAGGATGTCTTGGATGTGTCTAGTTATTCGGAATTTATATGATTTTCTTATTGGATCATAAATCCCTCCATAATTCGATGAAACCAAAGCATCTTCGATAAGATAATTGCGTTTTGAACTTGCATTGACAGGCCTAAATAAATTCATTCTTGGAGGTGCAAAAAATTCTTCGGAATAATCTTGAACAAAAAATTCTATTTCCGCTCTGTGAATTGCAATGTTTCCATTGTTAATGAGATTTGTTAAATAGGGAATTTCAATTTTTGTTTTAACCCCACTCAACGCTTGGGCATAGGTTTTAGAGTAATGCTTATTTCCATTTGTCAATTGTTCGGAAATTTCGGGTTTATATGGTCCAGTTATTCCGTTGTTAATAGACGATGAACTTCCCCCAAAACCAAACAAAAAAGTATTTGTATCTTGGTAATAGAGCATGATTTTTGCCCTATATGCTGTTGAAATGATATTATTTATATCAAAGACAGCAAATGTCCCCTCGTTTTCTGGCAAGCCAGTGTTTTCAGGAATTATTGCAATACCAGTAAAATATTTGGCCAAATTGGTATTGTTTTCGTACGCATCTTTTGGCATATTCATTAGATATTTTGCAAAATCTTTAGAAAGTTTGATTCTTAAACCATCGAACGCCTCTAATTTGCCCTTGCGGAAATTTATGCTGTCACTTAAGGTTTGGATTAATTGTCCGTAATAAGTGGTTTTTTCAGAAGTTTCAATGCCTACAGTATTTGTCTGGTAATATGTATTACTGCTATTTATGGATTCCTTTGTTCTATAAACTGAAAGTTGATGTGGGTAATTTCTATTTCCATAAAAGTTTAAACCATCAACCGCAGGGATAAATAAAATAGCAGAATCTGCCTCTTCAGTATTTGGAAAAGTAGAATTCGGTTCAATAATTACCAAATTAGCATATAGGGAGGATTTGCTAATTCCAAAAATACCATCGTTTAATTGGCCTATAAGCGCATAACTTATACCATTTCCGGGCAATGAGTCTTCGTCTATAGTTGATGCTATTAAAGTCAAAGAATCAATGACATTAAACGAAAGTTGATCACCGTCACCTTGGCCTTCTATACGTATATTCCCTTTTTCTTTAGAACAGGCAGCCAATAAAACCGTAAAAACCGCAAAAATGAAAATATTCCTTCTCACCGTTTGTGGTTTTACGACATTAATTTTTCGTAAAATGTTGTGTAGTTCGCCTCAGTGTTTTCATCGCTATGGCGCATTACCAATTTACCGTTTAAGTGGCTTTCAACCGATCTGTGCGCTTCAGCACAAGCCGTAACAATACCGTCAGAATGTTTAACCGCACCAATTTGAACTTTATTTACAGAAGCATTTTCGTAACACTCCAAACAATCGTCTCCAATTGAATTTAAGCTTGCTTTACGAACAAAATCACTTCCCAAACTATCGTCAACATTTTCGTGATATACACTGTAAACAACTTTTGTATCCCTAAAAACGGGTTCGTCTTTATAAATGGTTTTTAAGTACAATGGAATTAAACTTGTCATCCAACCTTGACAATGAATTATGTCTGGAGACCAACCAAGTTTTTTTACTGTTTCCATTACCCCTTTACAGAAGAAAATCGTTCGCTCATCGTTGTCTTCAAAGAATTTACCATCGTCGTCATTAAATACATTTTTGCGATGAAAAAAATCTTCATTGTCAAGGAAATAAACTTGCATTTTGGTGTTTGGTACTGAAGCAACTTTAATGATTAGTGGGTTGTCGTTGTCGTCAATTGAGATATTTATGCCCGACAAACGTACCACTTCGTGCAGTCTGTTTCTACGTTCATTAATTACACCAAATCGGGGGACAAGTATCCGGATTTCATTTTCTTGCTCTTGTAATGCTTGTGGAAGCATTCTGGCTATTGTTGCGAGGGGAGATGTCTCTAAGAAAGGCGACATTTCGGAACTTACAAACAACACACGTTTTTTTCTTAAATCCATAGTTTAACGGGTTCTCTATAAAAATCTAGAGTTTACAAAATTAACGAAAAAAAATCGGTTTTTCAAAACAATTCAAGCCCTAGTACCTTTATTTGCAAGCAATAAAATAAAATGATTGTCTTGTTTTCCAGGGATTCCTTGTTATCCTACAAACAAAATCTGAATAAACCATTGGCTTTTGTTCCTACCATGGGTGCCTTGCATGATGGACATTTGTCGTTGGTCGAAAAAGCACAAAACGATGGATTTGAAGTCCTAGTTTCTCTCTTTATTAATCCCAGACAATTTAACAATCCTGAAGATTTGTTAAAATATCCAAAAACCATCCCCCAAGATTTAGAATTGTTAAAACGCATTAAAACCCATGCTGTGTTTATTCCGGATTATCAGGCTATTTACCAAAACAACCAAACCAATGAAATATTTATAGATTCTGAAATTCAACATAAGTTCGAAGGACATTACCGCCCTGGACATTTCAACGGGGTCATTTCCGTTTTATACGAGTTTTTTAACCTTATACGTCCACAAGCAGCCTATTTTGGTCAAAAAGATTTGCAACAATGTAGCATTGCCCATCTAGTAATAAAAAAATATTTTTCGAATATTGAATTTCACAGAGTAGAAACAAAAAGAAAATCCAATGGACTAGCCATGAGTAGCAGAAATGCCAGGCTTTCATTACGTGCTAAAAATATTGCAGCCATTATTTTTGATCAACTTCAGCTAATTTCAAAACAACCTTCTACGCACAATCTGCATTTGGCAGCACAGAAAATAAATGAAGCAGGAATAGAAATTGAATATCTAGATATTATTGATATTCAAACTTTTGATTCATGGAATGGTATACCGTCTAAAAATCAAGCCATCATTTTTGCTGGATATTTGGAAGGCATCCGCTTGATTGACAATCTGATCATTTCTTAAATTACTCCCTCTTTTTAGAGTCAATCGCAATGGTAACTGGTCCGTCTAAACACAATTCAATTTGCATATCTGCCCCAAACACCCCACGCGGCACACTTCTATTTAATTCCGATTCCAACATTTCTAAAAATGTTTCATATAATGGAATTGCAACTTCAGGTTTCGCAGCTTGAATAAATGAAGGTCGATTTCCTTTCGAGGTTTTAGCGTGTAAAGTGAATTGACTAACTACCATTATGTCTTGTGAAAGTTCCTTAACAGACATGTTCATTTTGCCCATTTCGTCTGATAGAATCCGCATATTTATTAACTTTCCAATCAACCATTGTATATCCGATAAGTCATCGTTTTCCTCTAAGCCAATTAACACAAATAAACCATTACCGATAGAACCAACCACAGTATTTTCTACCAAAACTCGTGCAGTTTTAACTCTTTGAATTACCAATCGCATGCTCAAATAAACGTGTTTTTTGGTTTTTCTTGTGTAAAAATGACATATTTTAAGATTAAAATTGAGTAACTTGCTTCCTTAAAAGATGCATTATTCTAAAAAAATTAAACTAATACTTCTTTGTTTGACTTGGATATGTTGTGGCAAAACCTCAGCACATAATAAATTTTCGCTGAGTCAAACTATCCATAAAGACAGCATTTATTATTATTTGAAGAATAACACAAATGCCATCATAAAAGCTTCGGCCATAACGTGCACTTGGTTTCATATGAAGGGCGATTTGGTTTTCTGGCCTGAAGACAAGAGCATTCCATTAAACATTTCAACCACTACTGGTCGTTTTCAAGGAAATACGTTCACTTTTAGGAGACGTTCAGACCAAAAACTGGCCTTTAGCCGATTTATCAATCCTGGTGATAGTGCCATTTTTGTCAGAGCAACGAATTACAATAAACAACCCGATACGCTCATGTGTGCAAACATGCAGTTGTATTATTTAGACACTAACGGCGAAGCATTTAACGACGAAGTTTATCCAAATTTTTCGCAGAAATGCCCATTTCAACGTGTATTTTTGGTTGGTAATTTAAGCAACGATGGCATCCGTTTTGGGAGTTCTGCAAATAAAACACTCCATGCATCTAACACATGCTCAACCGGACTCATTGTCGTAATCATTCATCGCTCAACACTTAAACCCACTACAGCGCCCGGAATTGAACCTCAATGCAGCGACGGCAGAAAATGGACCTCTTTTGGTTATCCAACCGATGAGCAAATATTTTATCGATTTGACTTTACAGACACCAGCAATAAAACCAAATTCGTTCAGTTTTTGGAAGCAATAAACAATGGAGATCATGTATTTTTTTCTACTCCAGCAAGAGTGGCCACGGATCTTAGGGATAAACGTTTATCCAATGCCATGAAATTAATAGGCTCAAATGACTCAATGAGCAAAACTTTGTTCGCTCAGAAAGTGTTCACTGCATATGGACAAAAAGGCGGCAAACCAGGTTCTATTTTCTTTAAAAGTGAAGAACCCGTATTAAAAGAGTTCTTTTTATTGCAAGATCAAGAGTATTCTGAAAACAATTCATTCGCTTTGTGTTACGAAGCGTCCACAGCCAAAATCTTGGAAGAACAACCTAATAAACCTACTTCCACCAAAATATTAAACCAATCGCGGTTCTCTGTTTACCCCAATCCATCAAATTCATTTATTTTTATAGAAAAAGCGAATCCAAAAGCGGAAGAGTTTGTTTTAACCAATAATGTAGGTAAGGTTATTCAAAATATTACAATAAAAGACTTTAAGAATGAATTGTTTATTGGTGATTTGATTCCCGGATGCTATTTTTTAAGAAACCAAAATCAAACGCATAAACTGATTGTTACCCGTTAAGAAGCTTCCTTTTCGTTCTTTTTAAATCGGTTACTCGCCTTAATAATACTGAATGTTATTAAAGCCACCGACAAGAAATGAAGAATGGCCGCAATTATTTTACCATAGTTAAAAGGTCCAGCTTTTAAATCCTCAATCTCCTTAAATCCCCCAAGAATGGTAATCAATGGCATGATTAAATCATTTACAAAACTATTTACGATACCTTGAAACGCCGTGCCAATAACCACAGCAATACCTAGTTCCAATACGTTTCCACGCATTATAAACTCTTTAAATTCAGTTGCAATACTCATAGTTTTCAAAGTAAGGGATTTTCTTACCACCATCCAATATAATCGAAAAACTCTAATCTGTGATTCAATGTTTTTGTAAAATACTCGGCAATTTCATGGGCCCCAATGATGCTGTTTGTTAAGATTAATGTGGATGTTTTCTTTTCTACATCTATTAAAATAAGGTGGTTATAACACCAATTGCATCCCCAATGTATAATAATTGGTCTGCCAGCACTGTAATCCAATCCCATCCCCTCAAGCCAGTAAAGCTGTTTGAAGTTGCATAATTTTATTTTGGGGGATTTTTTATACAATTCCAACGACCATGTGCCAATATCCCTTATATAATTCTTTGCATCCACAGCATTTAAGTACAAAGTACCATTGGGTAAAGCAGTGTCAAATTGAGTAATTTTTCGAAACAACGAATCTCCGTGTATGTATCCCGCTGAATACTGATTTTTAGGAGAATACCGGAAAGAGTATTGCGAATTTTGTTGTTCGAAATTAAAACCAATTTCTTTTTGTAATTGGGAGTTGGCCAACAAATAAGAGGTATCAGAATATTTAAAATTGCATTTGTTAAAATTCGGATTTTCAATGCCCGCACTATGACTCAAATACCGACCAATATCAATCTGTTTTTGCGTTCCTAATTTGGCTTTTAAGTCCCAAATATTTTTTGCAAATAAGGGTTTAGACAATGAAGCCGCTTCCAAATAAACCGTGGAGTCAATATTTTTTAGAGTTAAATTGGTTTCGCCACAAGAATCTTTTAAGAATATAACAGCATTGCTTTCGCTAAAAAATGATCCAATGGAAGATGAGACGTTTTTATCTGACCCAACTGAACATCCCCCGAAAAAAATCCCCCAAAACAAAAAAAACAACACATTTTGAATGCAATAAAACCTGATTAATGATAGGTTAGAATTTTTTTTAAAAGGTGACATATATCACGGTTTTTCTAGCTTGGTTGTATGAAATTTGCTTAACATTAATATAAAATCTGCCATGCAAGTAGAACAAATTTACACCGGATGTTTAGCGCACGGAGCCTATTACATCACCTCAAACAATGAAGCAGCAATAATCGACCCGCTTCGCGAAGTTAATCCATATATCCAAAGAGCGGAAAAAGATGGAGTTAAAATTAAATACATCTTTGAAACGCATTTTCACGCCGATTTTGTGAGCGGACACATCGATTTGGCAAATAAAACAGGTGCCGAAATTATTTATGGCCCAACAGCAAAACCTTCATTCAACGCAATAACTGCCTTCGACGGACAGGAATTTGAACTCGGGAATGTAAAAATTCGCGTGATTCATACCCCAGGACATACCATGGAAAGCAGTTGCTTTTTGCTTATCGACGAAAATGGAGTTGAAAATGCACTTTTTACCGGCGATACTTTATTTATTGGAGATGTTGGACGACCCGACTTAGCCCAAAAAGTAATTGCCGAATTGACCCAAGAGAAATTGGCCGTTCATTTATATGAATCCCTCCAAAATAAAATTATGCCCTTGTCCGACAATATCATTGTGTATCCTGGGCATGGAGCGGGCAGTGCCTGTGGTAAAAATATGAGCAAGGAAACAACCGACACCTTGGGCAATCAAAAGAAAACAAATTATGCTTTGCGTCCGAATTTATCGCAAGAACAGTTTGTGAGTGAATTGTTGGATGGCTTAACGCCACCTCCGGGTTACTTTCCAAAAAATGTTTTGATGAATATTCAAGGGTATGCTCCCATTGATTCTGTTTTAGA
>Ga0247843_1009888_pt1 | contig 10374 bp, 8 predicted proteins | sample LaCruzMarch2017__FD_192420 | JGI IMG/M metagenome (GOLD analysis project Ga0247843, IMG submission 192420) | Freshwater microbial communities from meromictic Lake La Cruz, Castile-La Mancha, Spain - LaCruzMarch2017_8m | ecosystem: Environmental > Aquatic > Freshwater > Lake | place: Spain...
CAGGATGTTGAGAAACTCAACCAGCTTTCCTGGGCGGTCTTCGATGACGCAGGTCAGACGCATGAAACGGCCAGAGCGCAAAAGCCCCCTGGTGGTGATCCGTTGCAGCAGGTTCGTGTCGATGTTCCCGCCAGAAACAATGCATACCACCGAAGGCGCAGTGCCCTTGGGAAGAGCAGGCGACAGCAAATCTTCTTTTGATAACTTGATCAGGGCTGCCGCTGTGACCGCCCCGCAACCCTCAGCCAGCAAGTGATCCCGCTCCATAAGGCCCATGAGGGCATCAGCAATTTCATCTTCAGTAACGAGCACGACCTGATCCACGTACTTTTGGATCATTGCGAATGTAAGGTCGCTTGGTTGTTTGACGGCGATGCCGTCGGCGATCGTCCGATGGTTGCTTGAAGGTACGATTTTTCCGGCAGCCAGGCTCTTCACCACGGACGGGTAGGCTTCCGTTTGGACCCCGATCACTTTGACGTTGGGAAACTTTGTCTTGTAGGCACAGGCGATCCCGCTGATCAAACCACCACCGCCTATGGGAACAATGATGGTTGTTGCATCGGGGACTTGGTCAAATAGTTCAAGGGCCACGGTCCCTTGCCCGGCGATGATCATTGGGTCGTCAAAAGCATGGATGAAGTGGCCGCCGGTTTTTGCCTGAAATTCCTTCGCAGCGGTGAAGGCAGCATCGTAGCTTTCGCCGCTCAGGTTGATTGTGGCGCCGAGGTTTTTTGTCGACTGCGCCTTTACCATCGGTGTTCTGGCCGGCATGAAGATCGTGGCGTGAACGCCCAGGCGTTTGCAAATGTGGGCCACACCTTGGGCGTGATTTCCTGCGCTGGCGGCGATGACCCCCTTTTCGAGGCTCGCTCGGGGAGCTGACAGCAGGGCGTTGGACGCTCCCCGGATTTTAAAGGAGCCAGACAGATTTAAATTTTCCAGCTTCAAATGGACTTTAAAATTCGTCAAATCTTCCAGAAAGTAGGAACGCTTTACGGGGGTTGCGGCAACGATCTCGCGGACGCGTGCCCATGCTTGTTCAATTTGTGTGATGCCAATCATATTGCCCTGCGCCATTGCTGAAGGTGGGTATTTAAGGCTCTTCAGGATAAAATAAGTACCAAAGCTTCTCAACTTTACAGCGACTTTTCAGAGGTTCGCAATGTCTGTCGTGTGGATCGTTGAAAACCCGGCAGGTGGAACCACCCGCATCACAAACCTGTTGTGTGGTTTTATTGCCGTAAGGGCCTTTGCGACGTTGCGCTCGATGCTCAGGGTGGCGCAGTGCGAGCCTCATTCGGCCAGCATCACTCCCAGAATTATTCTGCTTGAGGAGCAGTGCATGGTCGGTTCCGGATCACCGGAGAAGGTCATCTCCGAAATACGGGCTATACTCACCAGAAATGGTTGGGATGATGTACAGATCGTCCTGGTCGACGGTCGTGACGGGGCGTCTGGCACCAGTGAGTCCGGAACTTCCCGCCACGTGAAGATGGAAAATCTCGTAGAATGCGTTCGCCAGCTTACGTCAAATGCGTCCAATCGGATGTCGGTAGGAATTCGGCAGTTACATGAAGGTGACCTGAGGCTCGACCTGGACGCGGGCAAGGCGACGTGTCTTGGCTGCGGTCAAAGCGATACCCTGTCGCCAACCGAGACGCGCTTGCTGCGACTTCTTCTTGAGCATAGGGACCGCATCGTCAGCCGGTCAGAGGTTATTGCCAAGGTCTGGAACGGGACCAAAATCGCGTCGCGCAGTTTGGATGCGCATATTTCCCGCCTGCGCAAACGGATTGGTTTCACTGGTGTGGTGCTGGAATCAGCCTACGGCGATGGCTACCGTCTCTCGACAGGAAATGGTTGCGAGGCAGTCAGTGGCCGCATAACTGCCTCGCGTGGCGATTCGACCGGTATTAGTCGCACGGCAATGAAGGCTTAAGCAAACCCGTGTCCAGACGGAACTCACGGTAATTACTAATTTTAAATTTTTACAGGTCGAATCCGGCGCTAACTTTAGCCACGCATGGCTGCCTTTGGAGTCCACACAGAATGTTTAAAACTCGCGAAGAATTGGTCCTGTTGTTTGTCGATGACAATCCTTTTTTGCGCGACAAAGTCAAAGCAGAGCTTCATGGAGCGCAGGCTTTTGATGGGCGCAATTTCGCGGTTCAACTTTGTGCAAATTCGGCGGAGGCCGTGACCCATTCCGATTTAATAGGAAAGGACCGGCGGGGGGACTTCATCGCTTTGATCGACTTGTCACTAAATGATGTTGATGAAGGCGCTCATGGTAAAAAAGCATCAGGCATCCAACTCATCCGGACCATCCGTGATCGTCATCCTTTGGCATGTATCATTGCGTTCTCTGATTTTGACGACCCGCGAACGGTACGCGATTGTCTTCAAGCTGGTGCCGACGATTTTGTTTCAAAAAGGTCAGAAGGCAGCGAGTTGATCCATAGGATCAACATGGCCGGCAATGTTTTGCGCCAGCACTTCGCGACATCAAATCAGGTACCTGCCGGTGGACCTTCAGCGATCCATCGCGGTCCTACGATGGATGCGTTGGCCCGTCGTGGTGCGAGGATCGTTCCTTCGGCCGTATCCTCTATCTTGATTTACGGCGAGTCTGGAACCGGCAAAGAAGTCGTCGCCGATGTGTTCGCCGACATCGTTGGCAAGGCGGTGCCTTTTCTGAGGGTTAACTGCGGCGCCATTTCCCCGACCCTGCTGGAAAGTGAATTGTTTGGACACATGAGGGGCGCTTTTACGGGTGCTATTTCGGATCGTCGGGGCTTTTTTGAAGCAGCGTCCGGAGGCTGGGTTTTTCTCGATGAGGTGGCCACCTTGACCGCCTCAGCCCAAGTCGCCCTGCTGCGGGTTCTTGAAAATCATGAAGTGGTGCGGCTGGGTTCCTCGAAGCCTGTCCGGGTTGACGTCCGCATCATTGCCGCGACCAATGAAAAACTAGATCAATTGGTGGGGGCCGGCCGTTTCAGAAAGGATTTATGGCAAAGATTACGCGAGGTGGAAATCGAACTTCCGGCACTGAGGGAGCGCCGTGGGGAGATCCCGGGGTTGGTTCACCACTTTTGCAAAGTGATGCCGGGTGGGCCTTACGAAGTGACCGAGACCGTCATGGATATTCTGGCCGCGGCGCCTTGGTCAGATGGAAATGTCCGGGAACTGCGCAATTGCTTGCGTGCGATGACAGAGTTTGCGACGCCAGATCGCCGTTTGACACCACTGTCGTTGCCAAAGTGGATGTGGTCCGATGATGGAAAAGATGATCAGGAGGTCGACCTCAAGGCGATGGATTTGATCGAAGGAGGTGCTTCTTTGGTGGAAGGGTGCAGGTCCATGCAGATCGATATACCGGCGGCAGTGGCAAATCCTTATCAGTACGACGACATTTGTGATCTGGCGTTGATTGCACTGGTGCGGAGAATTTTTCGAGAACGGGGTAAGGTTTCCCTTCGTTCCCTGTCGCGCCTCATAGGTCTGTCGCGAGGGACAATCACTTTGAAATTACGAGCTTCTGTGGACAAAAACCTGGTCGGCATTGACGAGATTCAGAGTTTGTTTGCCATGCAAGCGAAAGACGAATGACACTTCTGGTCATTTTCAGGAAAGTCGTTCTTCCCAATCCTTGCGCTTAAAAAACTTTCCGCGAAATTTCTTGTGGTTGGGATTTTCAACAACGAATCCACGCCCCCGTTCATCATCAATCCAGTCAATGGTGGATCCGCGGACATACTTGGCCGTGTCCTGGTCAATGATGGTGATGACATCGTCAAACGCCGCGACGAGGTCCAAATCCTGGCGGGAGTCAAAGCTGACTCCGTATTCAAAGCCGTCACATCCTTTTGCGGAAAGATAAACGCGCAGGTCAAAGCCCGCCCATTCTGGATTTCCTGCTCTCAGGGTTCGGGCGGCTTCGATTGCCCCCGGGGTCAAGGTGACCAGCAGCTCCTGGCTCATTTTCATACCTTCAACGAGAACGGTGTGAAGTTGGTGTCGTAGTCATAATAGTCTTCGTTCTCTGCTCGTTTAATGGCAGCTACCACGCGGTAGGTCAAGGGCGTCGCAAGGACCTCCCACAGGACCTTGAGGGCATAGTTGGTCAAAGCGACCGTGATCAGGGTTTCGGGACTCCAGATTCCGATAAATGCAAGGGGATAAAAGATAGCTGAATCAACGGCTTCCCCGAAAACTGTGGAACTAATGGTACGAATCCAAAGAAACTTTCCCTTGGTCCAGATTTTTAGCTTTGCCAGAACAAATGAATTTGTGAATTCGCCAGCGAAATAGGCAATCATCGAGGCGGCGACGATCCGCGGGGTTGAGCCGAAGACCTGCTCGATGGCGGACTGGCCCGTATAATCAGCTGCGGGCGGCAGGTGAATGACAACCCACGTCATGAGGGCCGAAAAAATCAGAGCACCAAATCCGGTCCAAACCACCCGCCGGGAGCGCGCATAGCCATAAACTTCTGTCAGGATATCGCCAAAAAGGTAACTGATCGGGAAAAACAGATTGCCTCCCCCGAACGTGAGGCCGCCAATCGTGACCACCTTGCTCACGCCAATCAGGTTTGAGCAAAGAAGGACCGTGACAAAAATGGCCATGATCAGGTCATAATATTTGTAGACGCGGCGATGTTCAGACATTGCTTTGGTCCTCAGTCTTTCCGGGGTAAAATCTTTGGGTCCGTGGAAACCCTATAGTACGTGGGGATGAATTTACCTTGCTACGCCAATCACGACAATGGAATCGGTGGTTTTTGCTGGCGTCTTTGCTCGCCCTAACCTCCCCGATCATCTCCCCGATCACCTCTCCGACCATCGCCGCTGCCCAGTCATATAGCTGGTTGGCCTACGGCGATTTTCGTGGCCAGTTTGAGCCTTGTGGTTGTGATCCTAAAACCGATCTTGGCGGAGTGCAGCGTCTTGCGGGTTTCGCCCAACGCGAGAGGGCCTTGAATCCAGAGGTTTCGTTTTTTGACCTGGGCAACAACATTGCGCCGCCCGGCGCAGAGGGCGACCGGGCCACGCAGGAAATCAAAGACCAATATATTTTAGAGGCACTCGTCCGGATCAATCCAGCCGCCATGCTGCCCGGGCGCTTTGAATTGCTGCGTGCAAAATGGTTTGGCGAGGCTTGGAGCCGTTTAAAGTCCCAATCAAAAGCGGGCGGGCCGCTGCCCTATGTCCTGTCAAACCTGAAGGATGCGTCTGCCCCCAAGTGGTTGAAAGAGACTGCAAGGTCGTACATCAAGACCAACGGCATGGCCGTTTTTGGTTTCACCTGGGACAAGTCGCTTTCCCCATTCTTACTGCCAGCGAATTCATCTGATGGAATCAAACGTTTAAAGATTCTTACTGCCAATGAAGAACTCAAAGGCCTGCACAGGATTCTTCTCTTCAGCGGTCCTGACGATCAATTAAAAGCCCTGCTCAAGATGAATCTCTTTGACGAGGTGATCGCAAGCAACCGTGCATCTGATGCGGCCAAGCCGGATCAACCGGACCGGGTCAACGAGGCCCGCACCAGTGTCCGCATGACTTCCGCCGGGGGCGAAAGGATTTTGCAAACCCAGCTTGGCGGCCAAGGTGTCTTGCGGGGTGGCGCAGCCAGACGGGCAGAAGCAAAACCACTGGACGCTATATTTTCAAGTGGCACCAGCAGACCTGGCGTTCCGGCTTTGCTCTCGTCAAAAACAGTCAGCTGGCTTGAACGGGATTCTTTGAATCCAGATGTTTGGAGGGGTTTTTTTGCTGCTTATGAAGGCGCCCTGAAAGATAGCTTTGGAGAACGGGCCAAGGTCCGTTTGGCAGACTTGGCGAATACGCCCTATGCGGGATCGCAGGCCTGTAAGGGGTGCCATGACCAGGCTTACGATGTCTGGCTAAATTCAAAGCATTCAAATGCGTTCCAGGATCTGATTGCGAAAGGCAAAAACCATGATGCCGAATGCGTCGGGTGTCACGTTCTTGGTGGGTCAGAAAAAGGTGGATTTGTCTCGCAAGAGGCATCTCCCCAGTTCATGAATGTGCAGTGCGAGAATTGCCATGGACCCCGAAAGGAACACGCAATCAACCCGGCAGTCAAACCAACTTGGAGGCCAGCAGGAGATGATTTTTCAAAAATCTGCGTGGGCTGCCATCATCCGCCCCACAGCCCTGAATTCAACTACAAGGCCTACTGGGGAAAAATAACCCACGGTCCCATGAAAGATTAATTCTCAGGCGGGCTGCAATCGACGATGAGAGGCGAACAGTAGTAACTCGTCGACAGGACGCCAGTGACAACCTCTCCTGGATAGCAGGTGAAGTTGTTGTTGGTCAAACGCCTCGTTCCCATTCGCACCGTACAGTTGCCCCGTTTGAGGGGGTCCGTATTCTCTGCGGAGTTATCGCTGTTTTGAGCCCGGCTGGCGACGCTGGTGAGCGCAAATGCGAGGGCAGCCCCAAGACCAAGGCCTGCTAGAAATATCCCAAATTTTTTAGTCTTTAAAATTTTCATCGTGTCTCCATTTCTTGAGGTCCATAAATCCAAAACGACTCATCTAAAATTCGCCATGCTGATTTCTTGGCCGGAGATAGAAGTTTTAATCCGAACTTTTCGGGTTCGGGAACCAGCCAATTGGACACGAAGAGGGGACCATCTTTTTTACCCCAATTTGGGAATTTGGTGATGGTCGAGGTTAGAATCTGATCGATGTTAATTGAACGCTTGAATGATTGGTACGCAATAGAGTTTGATTTCTTATCCCAAAAATCAAAAGTCCCCTGGCGGTTGATCACTGGATACCAGAATTTCCGGTCGGCGGACAGGTACGGCAAAATTGCCATGCAATTGCGCGGAATCCAACATACGACCTGACGGCCGCTGGCTGGGGCGGAGTTAAGAACCTTTGCCGCCTCATGGGCGTCGGAAAAATTTCTGGTGGCCTCGAGCTCCCACACACTGGCGATAACAGGTAAATTCCAGGCGCAGACCATCCACATGGCAACGGCCGCAAGGCGGCGACGGTGAAATAGCGGTAGGCCAGCACTAGCGTGTGTTGGAGCTGTCATCCACATGCACGCGCAGAGCCAGACGAAAAAAAGTCCAGAATGGCGAGGCGCACCGCTGTAATATTTAAAGATAAATATGGCGGAGATGATGCCCACTCCAGCAAAGAACAGGCCTGCAGTGCGAACAAATTCGCGGTTTGATGCCAGGACCAAGGCATAAACAGAGACGGCGAGGGCAAAAGTAAGGGAGGTCGCTGGTTCGAAGGGAAGGATGCTCTGCGCGACCGAATCACGAAAGTTCATGGGTATGAAATGCTCAAAGAAGTCTGCCGAGAACTGGCCCTTACCGGAAGGCCATAGGATTGCCACTGACAGGACGAAAAGAGTCAGAAAAATTCGTTCTGATTTCAGCCATTCCCTTAAAAAATTCATCCAGATTTTGTTTTTTTTGAAAGCCGTGACGCCGCGGTCTAAGAAAAGCACGGCGGCAAGCCCAAGAAAATGCACCGTGCTGAAACACATCAGAATATGCGGCAGAATGAGTCGGACAGAGTTGTTCCGGTGCCTGGAACGGTAAATGGCTGAATAGAGAAATAATCCCAGGATTCCCAAACTGTAATTTCGTGCGACCACCGGAAATTCGTATGAGAAAACGAAAGACAACACGACCGGGGCGACGAAAATCAAATCGAATCCAGATTTAAAAATCAACAGTCCCGTCGCAAGGCACATCGCAAGCAGATTGATTGCCTGCATCCATCTCCAACTTAGTCCTGCGGAAGCAAATGGTTTTAGCAGCAGGTACCAAAGCGGCGGGTGACCAGCATCTGGCATTATCTTGAAAATATCGAGCAACGACCCGTCCCGCGCCAACAACCAGGAGTCTGCCTCATCCCGCCAAAGTTCGTGATTAGCCGCGAGCCATACCGTCAAGACGACGTAGGCCCCAAAGAGAAGCCAACGCAGGGTCATGTCACGAGATGAATTTTTCAACGATGAGCCCTGCAGCCGTTGATGGTGCGATAGTCCCGTGTGTCACGGCAGCTTCTGATTCCGAGATTAATTTAGCTAAAGTGGGATTACGTTTGACCGCATCCAGCAACTGATCTTGCACTTCCTGGTGGAACCAGTGAAGCATCTGTTCTTTTCGACGCGCTTCAAACCTTCCGCTTTCCTTGCTTGTAGCGTGAGCTTTTAAAAGAACATCAAGCATACTTTCGATTCCACCTCCCGTGACACTGGAACAAGCAATGACCTCTGGTGCGGGTTGTCCGGAGGTCGCAAAATAAGACAGGGCATTCATGAGTTCTGATTGAGCCTTGCGGGCTGAGGGCAACAGTTCCCCGTCGGCTTTAGTGACAATGACAAAATCAGCCAGTTCGAGATTTCCCCGTTTGATGCCCTGCAGGTCATCCCCGCTGTTTGGTTGATGCAACAAAAGAAAGAAGTCGACCATGGAGGCAACGGCACTTTCGGATTGGCCGACGCCAATGGTTTCCACGATAACGACATCATATCCGGCGGCTTCGGCAAGAAAAATACTTTCACGCGTTTGCCGGGCAACACCGCCCGCGGCGTCGCCCCCCGGAGAAGGCCGGATGAAGGCCATCTCGTGACGCGATAGTTCTTCCATCCTTGTTTTGTCGCCAAGGATACTTCCCCTGCTGATGCGAGAGGTCGGGTCCACGGCCAATACGGCAAGCTTGTGCTTTCCCTGCTGCAGGAATTTTTGACCGATAGCCTCGATGAACGTGCTTTTTCCAACTCCAGGTGGACCACTGATTCCAATGCGCAGGGATTTTCCGGCGTGAGGTATGATGGCTGTCAGAAGAGCACTTGCAGCTTTGTGATCACGCTCGGCGTGGCTTTCGATCAAGGTTATGGCGCGCGCAAGGGCACGGCGGTCACCGGCTAGGAGGGGCGTCAATAATTCGGGTTCATTTTTTTTCGAGGGCACGGATGATCTCCGTTGCGGCCGCAGAGATTTGAGTCCCTGGGCCAAAGATTGCAGAGACGCCTGACTTTTTCAAAAAAGCGTGGTCGGCTTCGGGAATGATTCCGCCGACAATGACCCGGATGTCATCCGCCTTTAGTTTTTTCAACTCAGCCATTAACTGAGGGATCAAGGTTTTGTGTCCTGCCGCCTGGGACGAGATGCCAACCACGTGAACGTCGTTTTCAACGGCCTGCCGGGCGACTTCTTCTGGAGTTTGGAAGAGGGGACCTATATCGACATCGAAACCAAGATCGGCAAGTCCAGTCGCAATGACCTTTGCCCCCCGGTCGTGGCCATCCTGCCCCATTTTGGCGACAAGGATTCGCGGTTGTCGGCCCTCTGTTTTGGCGAAGGCGGAAACCAGATCACGCGCAGCATCAAATTGAGCGTTATTTTCCATGCCTCTAGAATACACGCTGCGCACTAATTGTGTACCTGGCTTGTGGCGTCCAAAGACGCTGGCGAGTGTTTCTGAAATTTCGCCGACCGTAGCACGCACGCGCGTCGCCTTGACGCTTAACTCCAGGAGGTTTCCATTTCCTTCAGCTCCCTTTTTCAGTTCAGCCAGGGCCGCAGCAACCTCGTTGGAATCGCGGCGCGCACGCACTTCTGCCAAACGTTTCTGCTGTGATTTAAGGACGGCATCGTTGTCGATGCTCAACACTTCGACCTTGTGGTCACCCGTACTATCACTGAAGTATTTATTTACACCGACAATGACGTCTCTTCCACTATCGATCCTGGCCTGTTTGCGGGCTGCCGATTCCTCAATCCTCAATTTTGGGATTCCTGCCTTGATGGCTGCAACCATACCACCCGCATCCTCGATCTCTTTGATCAACTCCCTTGCCCGCTGCACAAGATCTGCCGTAATGCGTTCGATAAACCAACTGCCACCCAAAGGATCTACAACATGGGTGATGTCGGTTTCCTCTTGCAGGATAAGTTGGGTGTTGCGGGCAATGCGCGCAGAAAAATCCGTTGGCAGACCAATGGCCTCATCGAGGGCATTGGTATGCAAAGACTGCGTTCCGCCAAGGACTCCGGCCATGGCCTCGATCGTGGTGCGGATGACATTGTTGTAGGGGTCTTGCTCGGTCAGCGAGTATCCAGAGGTTTGGCAGTGGGTGCGCAGCATTGCCGATTGTGGATTTTGCGGATTGAAGGGTGCGATCAATTCGTGCCACAGGGTTCTTGCAGCGCGTAATTTTCCGACTTCCATGAAGAAGTTCATGCCAATGGCAAAAAAGAAGGACAAACGGGGCGCAAACTCGTCGATCGCCAGGCCGCGCGCCATCGCAAGGCGCACATACTCCAGTCCATCTGCCAAGGTGTAGGCAAGTTCCAGTGCCGAGT
>Ga0247843_1009889_pt1 | contig 10374 bp, 8 predicted proteins | sample LaCruzMarch2017__FD_192420 | JGI IMG/M metagenome (GOLD analysis project Ga0247843, IMG submission 192420) | Freshwater microbial communities from meromictic Lake La Cruz, Castile-La Mancha, Spain - LaCruzMarch2017_8m | ecosystem: Environmental > Aquatic > Freshwater > Lake | place: Spain...
TTTCAAGAAGGCGTCGAAGTCCGCCAATACTTCGGGCGCAATACGTCCGAGCTGCGACAAAGTGAAATCGAAGATGCAGTGGTCTTTACGCATCACGACGAGTTTGTTTTGAATGTCCACGCCGTCGACCGTGCCCTTGAAAGCCGTTGCCAAAGCAGCGCGGCCCGCAACAGTAAGGGACTCCTGGTTTTCGACTTCGGGCTCTTGAAGTGTGTTGATGAGATTTTGGCTGAGCACTTGAAGCGAGAGGTGTTCGTAGCGACGACAAACAGAACGAAGAGCGAGAGTTGCTCCCGTCTTCTTGTGAACCCACGCATTGTCCGCATCGTCTTTATCTTTGAGAACGACCCAACGTCCCGCAGACGGAGCGGCAAAGTTCGTCTGCACAGCTTTGGGGTCTTCCCTGACGGGGCCCGTAAGAGAGCAGCCGACAAGTCCCCATAAAAAGGTAGCGGCGAGGAGCAGTCTTTTTTGTTGCGTCTTCATGTTGTGGATCTCTCCAATCTAGAATCGTCCAAATACCCTAAAATTCTTAATGTTTTCAGTTGGGAAAGTGGAAAGCGTGCGTCATCCGAAGCAATCTGAGAACTCTGACCATTCCCAGGGGCCCTCCTCCCTCAAGACACGTCGTTTAAATACCGAAAAGACCTTATGAAACGGTCTGCAGTCTTGAGTCTTGGTGGACCGGGCACGCGTGCGCCGCATGCCGAACTCGGCCTCGAAGCGCCGACTTCATTTCAATGGGAACATATTCCTTTAGGCTATCTCGAAAAATGGCAGCCCGAAAAAGACATGAGCTTCGAAAAAGTTTATGTCGACCTGAGAAGTTTCTCGACGCCTGCCTCCCGCGACATGGAAGCGATGACGGCATGGAAAGCCTCACTCAACAATCTCCTCGTGAAACTCGTAACCGACGAAGGTCGTGTGCCGCTACTGATCGGATACACCGAAGCGAAGGACTGGCTTTATGCGAGGATCGCGATCAAGCTCGGCGTGCGAGATCTCGTGACTCTCGATGAAATTCATGGGGAACTCGCCGCCCGGAATCAAGCGCAGGCCCCTCAAGCTGAAATCATTCAGTTCCCGAACCGAAATCAGCCCGTGCCTCGCAGCCTGGACAATGGCATCCTCTCCGACATTGCCAAGCAGCTCCCGAAATCCGCGATACCTTTTCCAATCGAGGGTCTCGAAGGCAACAGCGTCGCGATCGAGGTGGTACGCTCGACGATACGCAAAGCTGCACCCACTTCATCTTCGATTCTTATCGTCGGCCCCACGGGTTCCGGCAAGGAACGTGTCGCCGTCGCCCTTCACCGCTACGGCGACCGCTCCACGAAACCTTTTCGTATCGTAGACTGCGCCGCCATTAGCCCCGAACTCTTCGAGTCTGAACTTTTCGGACATGTTGCAGGAGCGTTTACGAACGCGCTCCACGACCGAAAAGGCGCCTTCGAACTCGCACACGAAGGCACTCTCTTCATCGATCAGATCCATTTGCTGCCTCCCGAACAACAAGCAAAACTGCTGCGCGCTCTTCAAGAGAAGAAGTTCTCAAAAGTCGGCAGCGCCGAAGTCCAGAGCGTGGACGTTCGCATTATTGCCAGTTCCCAAGTCCTTCTCGAAGAGCTTGTTCATGCGGGAAAATTCCGAGAAGACCTTTACTTCCGACTCAAAGTCATCGACATCTTCCTTCCCGCTCTGGTCGAGCGGCGCACGGATATTCCCACAATCGCCGACAGCATGCTCAAGAAGATGTCCAAGGAGAACCGCAAACCCCTTCTGGAGCTTAGCGCGGCGTGTATCGAGAAGATCCTGCTCTACGAATGGCCCGGCAACATCCGCGAACTGGGGAATGCCATTGAGCGTGCCTGCACCCTGGCCTGGTCCGAGGAGCGCCGCGAAATTCACGTGGGCGACCTTCCCGAGAGCATCCAGTTTGCCGTCATGAAAAAATTTAAGACGCAGGCGCTCAAAGATGCCGTGAAGCGCTTCGAACAAGAATACATCGCACAAACCGTGCGACGCTTCGGGGGGTCGAAAGAAGACGCCGCTGACGCTCTGGGACTGAGCCTCGCGACGCTCTACAGAAAACTCGGCTCTAACTGATTTTCTGAAGTCTTATTTGATCTCGAGAAAACCGATGTTAGTCTTTGGGCAATGGCTGATCAAACCGATCCAAATGCAACCCCTTCTTTCGATCCCACCAAAAGCTTCGTTCGCTCTCTTTGCGTCGGACAAATCGAAGAGGATATCCTCTTCCCCTATCCCCAGATGAAGGAAGAAGAAGCGGCCATGGTCCGCACACTGACGGACTCCCTCGACACCTGGTTGTCGAAGAAAGAGCCAGAGTTCCGCAAATGGGACGTCGCGGGTGAATTACCTGCAGAAATTATCCAGGAGATCCGCGATATGGGACTCTTTCGACTGCGGCTTACTCTCGTTGCCTTCAGCAGATGAGCGGCTGGGACGGATCGACAACGATCACCGCAGGCGCGCATTCCTCGATCGGCATGAAGGGGCTTCTGCTCTTCGGAAATCCCGAACAAAAAGCGAAATACCTTCCGAAGCTCGCGACCGGCGAAATGATCGCGGCCTTTTGCCTCACTGAAGCGGGCGCGGGCTCCGACGCGGCTTCGATCAAGACCAAAGCGGTTCGTGATGGTAACGACTGGATTCTCACCGGAGAAAAACTCTGGATCACCAACGGCGGCATCGCTGATTTCTTCACGGTCTTTGCGGCAACGGATGCTTCCGAGGGCGGCAAGATGACCGCTTTCATCGTCACCAAAGATTTGAACGGCGTCAGCGCTGGCCCCCATGAAGACAAAATGGGTATCCGCGCGTCATCCACCACCACCGTACGTCTCGACAACACACGCGTACCTGCGGCGAACGTTCTTGGCGAAGTCGGCAAAGGCTTCAAAGTTGCGATGAGCATTCTCAACGCAGGCCGCACGGGTCTTGGCGGCGGCTCGGTCGGCGCGATGAAAAAACTCATCTCTCTTTCGACTAAACAAGCCAAACTGCGCAAACAGTTCGATCGACCTATCGCCGAATTCGGTCTCATCAAACAAAAGATCGGCCAGATGACGATCGATTGCTACGCTTCGGAATCCGTCGTCAACATGGTCTCGGGCCTCATCGACGGTGGCTACAAAGATTACGCCGTCGAAGCGGCGGTCTCGAAAGTTTTCGCAACCGAATGCCTCTGGCGTAGTGTCGATGAATCGCTGCAGATCGCAGGCGGCAACGGCTTCATGCGAGAGTTCCCCTATGAGCGCATTATGCGCGACTGCCGCATCAACCGCATCTTCGAAGGCGCAAACGAGATCCTTCATCTCTTCATCGCCCTCACCGCCATGAACGATGCTTCGGGCCTTCTTAAAGACGTGGGTAAGATGCTTGGAAATCCGGGTGCCGTCTTCGCCGACCCTATCAAAGGATTCGGGATCTTCGCCGAATACTCGAAACGCTGGGTTTCCGCGCAAACAGGCTACGGCGCCGACAAGATGACGAAAGTTCACCCCACCCTCCTCACCGAGCAACGCGTCGTCGAAACACACACACGCTACCTCGCGCAACTTACCGACAAGCTCCTCCATCGCCACGGCAAGAACATCGTCGAAAAGCAATTCGCGACGAAACGTATGGCACTGATTATTATCGATCTCTACGTTTTGTCATGCGTCCTCTCTCGCGTCACTCAGTCGATCGAGAAGAACGGACTCGACGGAGCCGCGGGAGAAATTGAAATCGCAAAAACTTTCGGATTCCAGGTCGATGAGCGCATCCGCCTCAACGCTCAGCGCATGGACTCCAATGAAGACGAGCCGCTCAAGAGCATCGCCGACGCGACTCTCGAAAAAGAGAAGTTTAGCTGGGACAATATCTAATCAGTCGCAGTGCTCGACAAGAGCAGCTTTGCGTTCGTTGATCTGATATTGGAGTTCGAGTGTGCAACCATCGCCGCGGGAGAAATAATTGGGAGCGACTTCGAAGATTGCCGTTGGTCCGTATTCGCTCTGCCCGCGTCCACCAGCCTCTTCTCCGATGTACTCGTCATTAATATAGCCGCGTTCCAAAAGAGCTTCGATTTTAGCCACGTTCTCATTGCCCTTAGCGTTTGAAAGCTTCTCGACAAGTTTGGCACCCTTAACCTCGTTCGTAAGCGAGTTCAGCGTCTGCGCTTCACGGTAGCGGGTGTATTCAGTTTCGGGAAGTTTCGGAGAGGTGTTCGCCCAAAGCGCTTCGAAAGCGGCGCTATAAGACAAGCACTTCGCGCCCGCCTGCTCTTCGTCACCTTCATTAAGGAAGATATCCCAAAATTCGGTATGCTTCTCGTTTGCGACGCCGCAAGTGTTCATCAAAGCCACGACTTGCTCGCGCGCTGCAGTCAGAGCTTTAGAATAAGCGCTCATATAGCTTTGAAGAGCTCCGAGGATATTCTCGCGATCGCCAATGTCGAAGTCTTTATATTTGAGTCCTTCGCTGATGCAGGAGTAGAGATCGCCATCGAAATCTTCATACTTCACAGACGAATAGAGACGTGCCGGGTCGCGCATGTCGGTTTCCACGATCAAGTAAGCACCGTTGCCATTACCTACAGCAATATCGACAAGGTGAAGAACGCGACCGTTGGCCATATTCTTTAGGAAGCGTACAGAAATGTAATCAACTTCGGTCACAAGTTCAGAGACAGGAATTGAGTCAGACCAAGTGCCCCAGTTGTCCTTACGCGTGGATTTGGACTCCGCTCTCGCTTCGCGAATAATACTTTGGAGAAGCGGACTGAGAGCATTGAAAGTCGCAACGCCCTTTTTGATTTCTTCTTCAGTCTCGAGATACTCGAATCCGTAGAAAAGCTTCTTAGAATCTTCGAAGACTTCGTCTGTGATGAACTTCGAGAGAGGGCAAATGTTGCGCCCCTGCTCGCCTTCGATGTCGCCTGCGCGAGCCTGCGAAACACATACAAAGGCCAAGAGAAGAAGAAGGGTTTTGGAAGCGAGAGATGACGTCATGAGACAGGTCTAAACACTAGTTGACGCATTGAATCAACAAAAAACCCCCGAGCCATAGCGGGCCCGAGGGTTGGAACTTCAAGGCTGGGTCGAACTACTTCTTTAAGCGGGTAAAGGTGACATTGCGCGGACTTGCGGGCCAACCCACTTGCCATGTCCCCGTAGGAACGTCGAGCATGACGGTACCTTCGTCAGAATAAACAAGCTGGATCTTATCGAGCTTGATCTTCTGATTGGCATCAAACAGCGAATAGTAAACTTCGCTCGTGTACCAGACCATGCCGCCCGCTTCCTGGCGCGTGTTCATTTTAGGACGCAGCCAGAAGATGTCGAGGAGCTTGTTGTTGACGGGATTGGGTTGCACGTAGATTCCGGGCTCGCCGAGGGACAGGGCTTCGAAAGCCAAGGGACGCACTTTGGAATTGATGATCTCGGACTTCGTCGTGAGGCGACCTTTGGTGCCGGAGAGTTTCAGGATCGTGCCGTTGGAGCCTTGGTAGTTGCCGCGATAAGCGCCGGGGATTGCACCGCAGGCACCGAGTGCAAGAGCCAACAACGCGAACTGAAGCCATTTAATATTTTTCATCTTTCATTCTCCTAAGTTTTTTCGATCAGAACTTCAATTGATGGATAACGACGAGTTTGCCGTCTTCAAAAACTTCGAGTTCCATGATGCCGCTCGCCCCACCCTTCACCACCGAGATCGGCACGACGAAATCCGCCGACTGATCTTTCTGAAGGGGCGCAAGGTACTGTGGATTGGGTCCGATCACGAGGTGACTACCGTCGGGATTATTCTTAAAGCGAATCTTCATCTGAAGACCTTTGGCGAAGGCGCGCGAGCTGACGTTGCGGATGCGATACGTAAGGCGAGCCAGCCCCTTGGTGCGTAGTGCGGACTCGGCGTTCGAACTTACGACCTGCACGCGGTAGTCGTTAAGGATCGGCACCGCGCGAGTCTCGTCGATGAGACCGATGCGACGTCCTTTAGCTGTGAGCACTTCCATTCCAAAAGGAATCCTGGGATTCGCACCCGCACTGCGAACGATCGCATGGTACTGGAGGATCTCCGTCCCGTTCACGGAAAGCGGCGAGAGAGGCATCGTTTCTTTTTCGATCTCGAGGATCTTCGGATCCGAGCGCATCGTGAGCGTCCCGCCGGTGCCGAGTTTCACTTGCGATTGATTCGAGACCATCACAAAGAGAGGACTGAGCATGCCTTCTTGGAGCTTGGGATCTTCTGCCCAACGGATACGAGTCATGAACTTCGTCGTTATCGTGAGCAGCTTCGATCCGACCGCACGTCCTTGATAGAAGGTGTTGAAATTGAAGCTTGCGGCTTTATCGGCGTCTTTTTCAGACATGCGGAACTCGAGAGCCTCAGTGACTTCCGTGATGCTACGAGGTTGAATGGACTTCGGAAGCGTCACTTCGCCTTCGGAGATCACGGCACCGGAAGAGTCCGCAGACGTGAGCTTGAGACGCGCATCGGATCCACTCAGTGCGGTGGCCGCAAAGTTGCGGATCTTGAATTTCACGCGCAGAGCTTCACCGGGTTCATAGAGACCGTTGTGAATCGTTTCCGTAACAACCGATCCTTCGAGCAAACGGATCGGACGCAGACGGAAATCTTCCGCTTCGTCGGCCACGCCACGATCGTATTGTTGTTTCGCGTAAACGGGATACATCTGCGCGTACTTCTCGGCGTAAGCCGGACGATAGGTCGACTGGAAGAGAGCATTGTAGCGTTCGGTGTAAGCCGCGGCGCGAGCTTCTTCGAAATAGCGCGTGTAGAAACCGTCGTAGTGAGAACGGTAAGCACGGTCGCTCGCATCGCGGAAGGCGGTATCGTAAGCCGGGCGATAAGCGCGGTCATAAGCGTAGCGGTAAGAGGTGTCGTAGGCGCTTTGGTAACCTTCGCGACGACCACGTTCTTCGTCATTGCTGTAGTTGCGACGACGGGCATCGTAGCAACCTTCATTGTGTCCGTTGTCGTAAGAGTAACGATAACCGTTGTTGTACTCGTAGCTGTAAGTCGAAGAAAAGCCGTCTTGATAAGCCGAGCGGTAAGCGGAATTGTAAGCGTTTTGGACGCGGCCCTCATTATAAGAGCGACGGGGATTGGAGTAACGATAGTCCGGAGACGCCGAACGGAAGAAGTTTCCGACGATACCCTGACGTCTCATCACGTTAGAGAAAACGTTCCCTGCCGACGAGGTGTCGGTGCCGGGTTCGTGGAGCTGCATCGTATCTTGATTGTCGACGCGTTCCGCCCAGCGACCTTCGGCGTATTCTTTGCGACCGCGTGGGTATTCCACACGAAGAGCTTCAGCAGCAGCGTCGATATCGCCTTGGTGTAGACCTGCCGCGCGGCCGGCGGCGAGTGCATCGGAAGCATCGGCTTCACGACGACCTTGGGCGCTGCCGGGTTCGAACGAATCCCGACGAGCGGCTGTCCGCGCACGGTCGATACCATCGCTTTCACCCTCGGCAAGACCATTGGCGCGCCCTTCGGAGTCACCACGACGACGACCTTCACGGTCACCATCGCTTTGGCCGGAGTCTACGCCCTCACGATAACCATCATCATAAGCGCGCTGTCTTTCTTCGCGCTCGCAAGTTTCAAATCCAATGCGACGACCTTCGTGGTAACCATCCGCGCGTCCCTCATCGAGACCGCGATCGTTGCCTTCTCGACTTCCGTCAGGACGACCATCGCTACGACCGTCACTCTCTGCGCGGCGAATCTGTTCATTGATGTCGTCGCCGGAAGATTGAGCCCACACGAATTGAGGAGCCCCCACCACCAGTTGCGCACTGACAATGACGGCAAGGAGAAGCTGTTCACACTTGGAATGTCTTTTCATAGATACGCACCCAATAGACTGTCTTCATCTCAATGAGAAACTTAAAATGTCTAAAATTATCTCTAGCGAAAATTTATTGCGCAATTCCAAATAAAACGCACCGCAACACTCTCGAGTTCTCCACGAGCTCCCTTTTGCTCTGCTCGTTTTACGAGTCCCCAAACCCTTGCTAGCTTTCGAAGCATTCTATGAAAAAACACATCATAAAAGTTTACCCTTCGAAAGTTCCGCTTCCCAAGACCGAGCAGTTCGCTTGGAAACTTGCTGAAATGGCCTCCGACCCCGTCGCCGTTGAAGCGCAAGTCATCGAGATGATCGGCAACCGCATCATCGACAACGCGGCTGTCGCACTCGCTGCGATCAACCGCACTCCCGTTGCAAATGCACGCTCCCAAGCACTTTGTCATCCCCGTGAAGGTGGATCGACGGTCTTCGGGATGCCCTTCGGCCAAAGCTTCTCTGCGGAATGGGCAACTTGGGCTAACGGCACAGCGGTTCGCGAACTCGATATGCACGATACTTTCCTCGCGGCGGATTACTCGCACCCCGGCGATAACCTCCCGGCTCTCATCGCCGTCGCTCAGCAGACCGGACGCGGCGGGCTCGACTTCGTTCGCGGCGCGGCCACGTCCTACGAAACACAAATCAACCTCGTCAAAGGCATCTGTCTGCACAAACACAAGAAAGACCACATCGCGCACCTCGCGCCCGCAGTCGCTGCAGGTCTCGGCACTCTTCTTCGCCAATCGACCGACGTGACCTACCAAGCGATCGGACAAGCTCTCCACTGCGCCTTCGCGACACGCCAATCGCGCAAAGGCGAGATCTCTTCCTGGAAAGCTTATGCTCCCGCATGGGGCGGCAAAGTCGGCGTCGAAGCGATGGACCGTGCGATGCGCGGCGAGAAGTCGCCCTCGCCGATCTATGAAGGCGAGGATTCTGTTATCGCTTACATGCTCGACGGACCTGACGGCAGCTACGAAGTTCCACTTCCCGAAAAAGGCGAAGCCAAACGCGCGATCCTCGAGAGCTACACCAAGGAGCACTCGGCCGAGTATCAGTCGCAAGCGCTCATCGATCTCGCCTTCCGCATGCGTGAGCGTGTCTCGAGCTGGGACGACGTCAAATCGGTCGTCATCCACACTTCGCACCACACTCACTACGTCATCGGTACCGGCTCGAACGATCCTCAGAAGTTCGACCCTAAAGCTTCGCGCGAGACCCTTGACCACTCGATCATGTACATCCTTGCAGTCGCTCTCCAAGATGGACGCTGGCACCACGTCGACAGCTACACCCCCGAGCGCGCAAACCGCCCGGACACCGTGAAACTCTGGTCGAAGATCTCGACTGTCGAAGATGCGGCTTGGACCGCCCGCTACCACGACGCGGACCCTGCGAAGAAACAGTTCGGCGGCAAGGTCGAGATCACGCTCAATAATGGCGAGAAGATCGTCGACGAACTCGGTGTCGCGAATGCGCATCCCTTCGGAGCCAAACCGTTCAAGCGCGCAGACTACATCCGCAAGTTCGACATTCTCACCGAGGGTATCGTCACCGACTCCGAAGCGGATCGTTTTATGTCGCTCGTCGAGCGCATCGCCGATCTCTCGCCCGAAGAGATGAAGAAGCTTACCGTTCAAGTGAACCCAGAGATTCTCTCGCATCGCGAGCGCGACTTCCGCGGCATTTTCTAGGAATTAAGAGTAATCAACGCACGGCTTGTGCGATCCGCTCAAGCCGTGCTTCTTTAGAATTGCTCACGCCTCTCCTATGAGGCAGTTTCGTTGTGAATTTTGCGGAAATTCTTCTGAACAAGCGGACACCTAACGCATGCGGCTCAAGCCCATGCCGCAAAACTCGCTCACTTCGACTCCGTACTGGATTGGCTCCAGAGCTACTCGGGACCGTAGATCTCCTCGAGAGCCGAAGCCCTTATGAAGACCAAACGCTATATCGTCGCGAACAAGTTGAGCGCTGAACAATTCATTTTGCTCAAAGAATTTTTTAATCGTGAGATCGCGAAACAACTCTCGAGGCAAGTCGCGCTCGCAAACGCCGAGCGCGAAGTCTTTGGAGCGCGCTGAAGAACGTTATTCGGGCTTTTCGCTGGCCATGACCGCATCAAAGAAATCGCGGAAGTAAGCAATGCTATCGAGCCATTTGCGATCTTTCCAACCGCCTTCCATGCTCTGTCCAATGCGCTCGTACCAAGACCCGCCTTCGAGACGTACTTTTAAATCCTCGGTGTAGCGAACAGAAATTCCGTCGACCACCTTGAAGACAAGCGCGCTCTCATCGCGCCGGGCGAGAGCCGGATCCACCCAGGCGTCGATTCCGCCTTCAAAACGCGAATGCGCTTCGATGCGGACCGGATCGCCACCTTCTTCCGGAAGCACATACGTCACGAAATCGGTTTCATTCTCAAAGAAGCGCCCTTTGCTATCTCGGGCATTGGCAAAGCATGCCGCTCCCAAAACTGCAGCCAA
>Ga0247843_1009891_pt1 | contig 10372 bp, 9 predicted proteins | sample LaCruzMarch2017__FD_192420 | JGI IMG/M metagenome (GOLD analysis project Ga0247843, IMG submission 192420) | Freshwater microbial communities from meromictic Lake La Cruz, Castile-La Mancha, Spain - LaCruzMarch2017_8m | ecosystem: Environmental > Aquatic > Freshwater > Lake | place: Spain...
CACGGTGATTGCCGAGGGCGAGGTGCTCCAGCTGCTCAATATTCATGACCCTGATGTTTCCGAGGCTCGGTACTTGCAGGTGGTGCGCTTCAAAACCGCCAAACTGTTTGAAGCGGCGGCCGAGGCTGGCGCCGTTTTGGCGGGGGCCTCGAGCGTTCAACAAGAGGCCGCGGCGGCCTATGGACGCCACATCGGCACCGCATTCCAGCTGGTCGATGATGTGCTGGACTACAACGGGGATGTAGGCGCTTTGGGCAAAAATGTTGGTGATGATTTGCGCGAGGGCAAGCCGACCTTGCCCTTGATTCGGGTGTTGGAGGTCGGGACGCCCGAGCAAAAGCAGCTCGTACGCGAGGCGATTGAAAAAGGCGAGGCCGATTTTGATGCCGTCGCCCGTGCGATTCAGCAAACTGGTGCGCTCGAGCACGCGAGCCGGTGCGCGGTCGCCGAGGCGGCTCTTGCCCGCCAAGCGATTGAGATGTTGCCGGACTCGCCGGCTAGGCAGGCCTTGATCGATTTTTGTGCGTTTGCGATTGAGCGGGATCGTTGATTGTTTGAACGCGGCAGACCCGTTCGGGTTAATACCGATGAAAATTGGTTGTGCGGGACATCAGCTAAGCGTCTAATAGTGACAAACAGACTGACAAAAAAGAATTTAAAACTTTAAAAGTATTGTCAGCAGGGAAAAGCGCAGCGAATTTCGACTTTAAGGAGTTGAGGATGTCTATTTTGTCTTCTAGAAGAAAGTTTTTCTCTACAGCGGCGGCTGGTTCGGCCGCAGTGTTGGGTGTGCCCGTTGTCGCAAAAGCGCAAAACGCCCCCATCACGTTCCGCTTCCAAAGCACATGGCCCGCGAAAGACATCTTTCACGAATACGCTCTTGACTATGCAAAGAAAGTCAACGACATGGCCGGTGGACAGCTCAGAATTGAGGTGCTTCCCGCTGGAGCCGTCGTGCCAGCTTTTAATTTGCTTGATGCGGTATCCGCTGGTACCTTGGATGGTGGCCATGGCGTGTTGGCTTACTGGTACGGTAAAAATACCGCTGTTGCACTGTGGGGTTCAGGCCCCTCTTTCGGTATGGATGCCAATATGCTGTTATCTTGGCACGAATACGGTGGCGGCAAAGAATTGCTGACCGAAATCCAAAAAGCCATGAACGTCAATGTCGTGTCCTTGATGTATGGTCCGATGCCCACGCAGCCATTTGGTTGGTTTAAAAAGCCCATTTCAAAGATCGAAGATGTCAAGGGCGTCAAGTTCCGTACTGTCGGTCTCGCGATTGATATGTACACGGCCATGGGCGCGGCAGTGAATGCTCTGCCAGGCGGAGAGATTGTTCCTGCTTTGGATCGTGGCCTGCTTGACGGTGCCGAGTTCAACAACGCGTCGTCGGATTTGCTCCTAGGTTTCCCCGATGTGTCCAAGGTCTGCATGTTGCAGAGTTTCCACCAGAGCGCAGAGCAGTTTGAGATTTTGTTTAACAAGGCGAAATATGATGCCTTACCCAACCATCTCAAGAGCGTGCTTTCAGTGGCTTCTCAGGCGGCCAGTGCCGACATGTCTTGGAAAGCGATCGATCGTTACTCCAAAGACTACGAAGTTTTGCAGAAAGATAAAGGTGTGAAGTTTTACAAGACACCGGATGCGATTTTGCAAAGACAGCTTCAGATCTGGGATCAGATGATCGCCAAGCGATCCGCAGAAAACCCACTGTTCAAAAAAGTGCTGGATTCGCAGAAGGCGTTTGCCGAGCGTGCGGGTAAGTGGTCGGGCGATACGAATGTGAACTTCCGTATGGCTTACAACCACTTTTTCGCACCGAAGAAAGGCTAATACTTTTTCGGTATGTCACAAATAAGATGGCATCTATTACTTTAGATGCCATCTTTTTATTGGATGCAAGGTCAGGTTCACTGACTGGATGAAGATATGAATAAATGGCTTTGGCGCATAGATGCGATGTCCACGTTTATGGGCAAAACATTCGCATGGTTGATTGTGGTGTTAACCCTGCATGTCTCGTGGGAAGTCGTCGCCCGCTATTTGTTTAATCAGCCTAGCTCTTGGGCATTTGATTTGCAGTCCATGTATTACGGCATCATGTTTATGATGGCGGGAGCCTATACCCTTGCGAAAAATGGCCATGTTCGTGGCGATATTCTGTATGGATATTTGCCGCCTAGAGGCCAGGCATGGATCGACCTTGTGCTTTACATCGCATTTTTTATTCCTGGTGTGACGGCTATGGTGTGGGCAGGCTGGACGTTCGCAGCCGATTCAATTTTGATCAACGAGCATTCCTCTTTGATGGCAGATGGCCCACCTGTTTATCCTTTTAAAGCATTTATTCCCTTTGCAGGATTTTTCTTGCTGCTACAAGGCTTTGCTGAAATCGCGCGTTGTGTCATGTGCCTGCGAGAGGGCGCCTGGCCAGAGCGTGAGGCAGATGTGCAAGAAGTGGATGTCGAAAAATTAAAAGAACTCGTTCAAGTGAAAGACGAAGATATTCAGTCCCTAGATAAATATGTCGTTGGCAAGGAGCACACTAAATGAAATTGCCAAAGGCGATATGGTTTGGATTTAGTTGCATCGCAATTGTTGTGATGCTGGTTATCTTTTTAACCCCTTGGTCCGCTATTACAACGGGGCATATTGGTTTGATTATGTTGGCGCTCATCGTAGTCGCCATCATGCTCGGATTTCCGACAGCTTTCACGCTGATGGGCATGGGGGTGATTTTTACTTTCCTTGCCTATATTCTTCAGGCGCCTGAGATGACAGGTAAAGCGTTGAATCAGACATTGACGCTCATGGTTCAGCGCACCTATGCCACCATGACGAATGATGCGTTGATTTCGATCCCTTTATTTGTATTTATGGGATATTTGGTTGAGCGGGCGAACTTGATTGAAAAATTATTTCGCTCCTTGCACCTTGCGCTAGCGCGCCTACCCGGTGCACTTGGCATTGCGACGCTGGTGACTTGCGCTATTTTTGCAACGGCAACGGGGATCGTGGGTGCGGTGGTGACCTTGATGGGCTTGCTCGCAATGCCTGCCATGCTCAAGGCAGGTTATAGCGTTCGCTTAACGGCTGGTGTCATTACGGCGGGCGGATGTTTGGGTATTTTGATCCCACCTTCGGTGCTTCTTATTGTTTACGGCGCAACGACAGGTACTTCGGTCGTGAAGCTCTATGCGGGTGCGCTGCTTCCGGGAATTGGACTTGCTGTTTTGTATGCGGCCTATGTGATGATCGTGGCAAAGATTTGGCCAGATATGGCGCCGCCGCTTTCTGCCAAGGACCGCGAGATCGCGCTGCCTGCTGGCTCAGAGGCGATCAAGGCGCAAGGCTATACGCTTGCGGCAACCGGATTGTTGTCAAACTTTTTTAAAGGGCCTAAAAATCCTGCTGTGACGCGTCAGTATATGAATCGCAATGCGTTAGCAGTGTTGTTGCCTCTTTTGATTGCAGTATTTTTATCGCTTGTGATCTACAGGATGGCAACCGAGCCAAAAGTTGTGTATGACATTCCCGCAGAGTTGCAGTTGTCTAGCAACTTGAGTGGAGGAGGGTCTGGTCTGGCTGAACCCCCCTCGGGTTTGGCAGAACCCCCTTCGAGTGGGCCTGTTGCGCAGTCTGTTGCAAGCCCCGCAGCGGCCGTTGTGTCAACCACAGAGGCTCCAAAGGATGAGTCTGCCAAAGAGCGCTTGCCGACGCCCACGGGTTATTGGATTTACCTTGGGATCGCAGCGTTGATCATGCTGGTGTTTTATGTGACGCTCACCTGGGCGCGTCTCGAAGTCTTCAAAATGCTGATGGGCTCGTTCTTTCCCCTCTCGGTATTAATCGGGGCTGTGCTGGGTTCGATTGGTTTTGGTCTTGCGACGCCAAGTGAGGCGGCGGCCATGGGGGCGCTGGGTGGTGCTTTGTTAGCCTTGGCGTATGGTCGGCTTAACATGACTGTCTTAAAGGAGTCGACCTTTCTGACAGCCAAGACCAGTGCAATGGTGTGCTGGTTATTTGTGGGATCCTCTATTTTTTCAGCTGCCTTTGCTTTACTGGGCGGCCAGAAGATCATTGAAGAGTGGGTCTTGTCTCTGGGGTTAACGTCTCTTGAGTTCATGCTCCTTGCGCAAATTCTGATTTTTGTACTCGGTTGGCCACTCGAGTGGACCGAGATCATTGTGATCTTTATGCCGATCTTTGTGCCCTTGTTGGCGCAGTTCAATATTGATCCGCTGTTCTTTGGTTTGTTAGTCGCCCTGAATTTGCAGACGGCCTTTTTGTCACCCCCTGTGGCGATGGCGGCTTTTTATCTGAAGGGCGTGTCGCCTCCTCACGTGACGCTCAACCAGATCTTTCTGGGCATGATGCCATTTATGGGCATACAGATTTTCGCGATATTTTTGCTTTACATGTTCCCAGCGATTGGGTTGTGGTTACCTGAAGTTCTTTACAAATAACTATGTTTGAAACAATTGAAGTTGTTCGTGGTTCGCGCGTCGCAGTTATTTGGTTGAATCGACCCGAGGTACACAACGCGCTGAACGAAGTCATGGTCAAGGAGTTGACGCAAGCGATTGATGCGTCGGCTCACGATGAACAGGTCAACGCGATTGTGCTGGCTTCTCGTGGCGACTCATTTTGTTCGGGCACTGATCTGAATTGGTGTCGAACCGCCTTGGACGGCGAGAGCGGTTCGGCAGAGGCAATGGCGGTTGCCTTGGCTAGCATGCTCAAGGTCATTGAGACCTGTCCTGTTCCTGTGATTGTGCGCGTGAACGGTCATTGTGTTGGGGCTGGGATTGGTTTGGTCGCAGCCGCCGATATCGCAGTGGCGAGCCATCATGCAGAGTTTACGCAAGCCGAAACGCGCTTAGGTTTGACGCCTTATCTTGTTGCGCCTTATCTTAGTCGGGCCATAGGTGTTCGCAGTGCGAACAGGTGGTTAGTGACCGGTGAGACTTTTAGCGCTGCAGAGGCGTGGCGTCTGGGTTTGATTCATGAGATTTGTGACGCTTCAGAGCTTGATGCAAAGATCAATGGCATTTTGGGCCATTTGATGACCGCAGAGCCCGGCGCAGTCAAAGCGACGCGCACATTGCTGAAGTCTTTCTCTAAGGATGATGCTCCCGTGTTTGATCCCGCCCTCGCGAGGGAAGGGGTCTCGGCATTTCTTGAAAAAAGATGGCCGAGTTGGGCGCCTGACGAGCTTAAATAGTCCTGACGAGCTTAAGTAGTCCATGTAGGGACGAGCGAGCGATGCCCGGAAAACGAAATGTAGTTGAACTTTTATAGGTCGAGCCAGTCTGAGTCCTGATAAAGTTCCATCATTGCATTGTTTGCACCCCTTGGTTTGGACACTGCACTGATGGGAACGATGACCTGACCTGACGTTCAATGCTTTGAGGAGTCGATGATGAAAAAGTCCGTCACACTGGCGATTGCTGCAGCTGTCCTGACTGCCTCGACGTTGACACCTGCGTTTGCTGGACCTAATCATTATCGTCAAGGTCCTCCGCATGGATACAAGCAAAATCACGGGTACAGCCAGAGTAACTTTAATGCATGGAATGCTGCTGCGCTTGGTGCCGCTGTGGGGGTCGTCATTGGCGTAGGTAGTCAATACAACTCCTATGTTGCACCACCGCCGGTTTATTATCCCCGTGTCGTGAATGTTTATCCGCCTGCAGTGCCGCCTTATGGCCAGTTTTATTCCTTACCCGTCCCTTGCCGCGTAGCGCAGATCCCCGTGTATGATCAATATGGTCGTTTGATTCAATATCAGCAGACGTGTGTGAACTAAAAATCTAGCAAATTAAAAATTAAAAACGAGAAGAGGCAATGCGAGCAGCTTGGTATCAAAAAAATGGTGAAGCCCGCGATGTGTTGTGCGTGGGAGAGCTTCCTACTCCCGAAGTCGGGCCCGGTGAGGTCAGGGTCAAGATTCACGCATCAGGCGTGAATCCCTCTGACGTCAAATCGCGTCGTAATCGTCCCATCCACGATCCACGTATTGTGCCGCACAGTGATGCGGGCGGTGTGATCGATCAGGTCGGACCTGGTGTTTCAAAAGAGCGGCTGGGTGAGCGCGTGTGGTTGTGGAATGCGCAATATCAACGACCTTTTGGTAGCGCAGCGCAGTATGTCTCGCTCCCCCAGGCTCAAGCGGTTGCCTTACCTGAGCACGTGGATTTTGATGGTGCTGCCTGCATGGGTATCCCCGGATTGACGGCGTTTGAAGCGGTCAGGCGTTGTGGTGATATCGCGGGAAAAACAGTGTTGGTGATCGGAGCGGCCTCGGCTGTGGGACACTATGCGGCTCAAATGGCGACGCTCAAAGGCGCGCGCGTGATTGGCACTGTGAGCTCAGAAGCCAAAGCGGCGCATGCGCGGGCTGCGGGCGTGAAAGAAACGATCAACTACAAGACCGAGGCGGTGGCTCAGCGGGTCAAGGAGCTCACTGGCGGCCGCGGTGCCGATGCCATCATCGATATGGATTTTTCTACGACCACGGATTTGGTGCGCGATGGGGCTTTGGCGCCTCACGGCACGGTGGCATGTTTCGGTTCGAATCGTGTCGAGCCTCCACAGATCCCGTTCCGTCTGTGTTTAACCACAAGTCTGAGCCTGCAGTTTTTCTTGGTGTACGACTTGACGCCTGCGGAACGAGAGGTCGCGCTCAAAGGATTAAGCGAACTACTCGCATCCGGGAAGCTCAAGCATGCGATTGGCGCACGTTTTGCGCTGGCCGACATTGTTGCCGCGCACGAGGCGGTTGAGCAAGGCAAGGTGCTTGGCAATGTCGTCATTGATTTGTTGAGCGATTAAAGCGCAGCAAACCAAGCATCATGCGCGGTATTTTTCAGACCGATGGTTGCAGATAGCGACCATCGAGCTTGTTGAATTGCCCGCAACCTATTTGTGTCAAAATTGCATCGATTTCTTTGCGCATGATGGCCAGCACTTGATCGGCGCCGTCTTGCCCGAGCGCGGCAACCGCATAGAGCGTGGGGCGTCCGAAGATGCAGCTTTGCGCACCCAAGCACTTTGCGACCACCACATCCGAGCCACGTCTTACGCCGCTATCCAGCATCAAGGTCGCGCGATCGCCAACGGCCGCTTTGATTGCAGGCAACATGGTGAGCGACGAGGGTGCATTGTCGAGTTGTCGCGCACCGTGATTTGAAACAATAATGCCCTGTGCCCCAGCCTGCACGGCTTGTGTCGCATCATCGGGGTGGAGTAGTCCTTTGATCACCAGTGGGCCCGACCATTGATCTCTGATCGCTGCGACAGTGTCCCAGCTTGTCATGGCCGCAGGAGTTAGGGTGCCATACATGTCTGCGACTTCGTCGGCCGAGGCGCCAGGTTTTGCATAGGGTTGCCAGTTACTCATCATTGGCATGCCGCCGGCTTTTAAATACTCAAGGACCCAGCCTGGTTTGGTCAACGCATCGAGCATGATGGCGGGCGTCATCCTAAAGGGGCGAGTGAAGCCATTACGACGATTGCGTTCTCTGTTGGAGTTCACAGGGACGTCAACGGTGATCACGAGTACGCCTACGTTTGCATCACGAGCCCTTTTGACCAGATCGAGGTTGATGCGCGGATCGCTAGTGGCATACATTTGAAACCAAACATTATCTGGCGCGATCTGTGCAGCTTCTTCTATTTTCAGATTGCTCGCGCTTGACAACAGGAAAGGAACATTTGCCTTTTTTGCGGCGGCGGCGAGCATCGCGTCCGCGCCAGTCCGGAACAGGCCGGCCATCCCGGTAGGAGAAATGCCGATCGGACTTGAATAGGTGCGACCAAAGAGTTCGACGGACTGATCGCGGTGGGTCACATCCACCAAGTATCTCGGCAGGAGTTGATGCTTTGAAAAGGCTTCTCGGTTGCGAAGCATGCCGAGTTCGTCATCGGCGCCGCCATCGATAAAGTCAAAAGCAATTTTCGGCAGCCTGCGTTTGGCGAGGGCTCTGAAGTCGTGAAGATTGATGGGTGTGGGCATGGGGTGTCCGTAGGCGTCTTAGATGTAAATTCTCGTGCCAAAATTTACTACAGACAGTCACTTTCTAGGCAATCAATATTTGCTGCAAAGCAGCACAGTGGAAAATGATGATTTTTGTAGTACAAATAGATCGAATGATTCCTTACACTCATTTTTTATTGATACACCTTTTTAATCGGATGCTTTTATGAAAATTACCGCTTCTGGCGCCAGTCCTTATGTTCGCAAAGCGATGGCATGTGCCATCGCACGAGGCATTGACAGTCAATTGGAAAAGTGGACGATCGCCACGACTGATCCGGTGTTATCGCACTCCAATCCTCTAGGTAAAATTCCAACGTTGGTGACCGACGAAGGTGTTGCGCTGTTTGATAGCCCTGTGATTTGTGAGTTTCTCGATAGCATTGGTAGCGCACCTGCACTATTCCCCGCAGCAGGCCCCGAACGCTGGAAGGCGCTGCGTTTGCATGCGATTGGCGATGGCATCTTGGATGCGAGTCAGCCCCGCCGCCGCGAATTAGCCTTGCCGCAAGACGAAGGCCGCGTGGCTTATATCGATTTGCAGCGTGGTAAGGTCGCGCGCGCACTGGATGTGCTAGAAAAAGAAGCTGCAAGTCTCGGTGCGCTCAAGACCATTGGTGACATCGCCGTGGCCTGTGCCTTGGGATATCTGGATTTCCGTTTCGCGCATGAGCCTTGGCGCCCAGGTCATCCAAAGCTTGAGGCTTGGTACAGCAGCGTGGTGAGTTTGCCGCCAATGGCCAAGACGATGCCAACGGCTTGACGATTCAGTCCTCTCATCTCACGCTCGACCGGGAGCGGCGCACTGTATTGCGCGACGTATCCTTGACGATCGCGCCCGGGGAGCTTGTGGGATTGCTTGGCCCCAACGGAGCGGGCAAATCGACGCTCCTCGCGGCATTCGCGGGGGAGCTCTCGCCCGCGCAAGGGGTCATTAAACTCGACGCGATTGATCTTGCTAAACGCTCCGCGTTAGATCTTGCGCAGCACCGTGCGGTGGTGACACAGCAGTCGAGTTTGAGTTTTGACTTGAGCGTGCTTGAAGTCGCGCAGATGGGCGCATACCCGTTTTCTCAGGCGCATCCAGAGCAGGTTGAACAATGGTCGCAGCGTGCCTTGACACTGACCGAGTTGTCTTCACTCCAAGAAAGCTTGTACACGACACTTTCCGGGGGGGAGCAACAAAGAGCGCAACTTGCGCGCACGCTTGTTCAGTGCTTTGCGATCGAACATTATCAGGGCGTGGCCTATTTACTTTTAGACGAACCGCTCGCCAACCTTGATCCCAGACATCAGATTCAGTTTATGCAGGTGCTGAAGCAATTGGTCGGGACAGCCCGGGTTGGCGTGCTGATCGTGATGCATGACCTTAATGTGGCAGCGCGGCATTGCGATCGCCTTGTTTTACTTAGTGATGGGCGTGTCCTCGCGCAAGGTGTATCAAGCGAAGTTCTGACGCCGGAGGCACTCAAGCAGGCCTTTGGTTTGGATTGGTCTGTGATCACGCACCCCAAGGACGCAAATCGCTTGCTGGTGCTGACATAACCGTATTATTGTGAACAATTACACGCATTGAGGGGCATATGAATATCGCAATTGTGGGCTCAGGGTTGGTTGGACAAGCGTGGGCGATTGTGTTCGCACGCGGCGGTCATCGGGTCAAGATGTGGGATGGCGATCCGGCGGCAGTGAGTGGTGCAGCCAAGCTGATTGAAAAACAGGTCGCAGACCTCCAAAGTGCGGGTTTGATTGACGACCCTAAGGGCCTTGTTTCGCGAATAAGTGGATGTGCCACGCTCGAAGAGGCGATGGCCGGCGCAGACTATGTGCAAGAAAGTTTGCCTGAGCGGCTTGAAATGAAAAAAGTGATCTTTGCCCGCATGGATGCTCTGGCTCCGCCCGCCACGATTTTGGCGAGTTCCACTTCGAGTATCCCAGCTTCTGCTTTTACAGAAGAGCTTATGGGCCGTGCGAGATGTTTGATCGCGCATCCTGTGAATCCACCCTATCTTGTCCCTGTTGTTGAGATTTGTGGTGCACCCTGGACTGACGCCAAGGTGATCCAGCAGACTTGGGATGTGATGGAGGGTGTCGGACAAAAACCCGTCAAGATTCATCGCGAGCTCAAGGGCTTTGTCCTCAATCGTTTGCAAGGTGCGTTGTTGCGCGAGGCCTTTAGATTGGTTGAGCAGGGATATGTCGATGCCGAGGGGCTCGATGTGACAGTGCGCGAGGGCCTTGGTTTGAGGTGGTCGTTTATGGGACCTTTCGAAACGATCGACCTGAATGCACCTGATGGTCTGGCGGATTACGCCAGACGCTTTAATGATA
>Ga0247843_1009892_pt1 | contig 10372 bp, 4 predicted proteins | sample LaCruzMarch2017__FD_192420 | JGI IMG/M metagenome (GOLD analysis project Ga0247843, IMG submission 192420) | Freshwater microbial communities from meromictic Lake La Cruz, Castile-La Mancha, Spain - LaCruzMarch2017_8m | ecosystem: Environmental > Aquatic > Freshwater > Lake | place: Spain...
AGGGAAAGAATAATATTTAGATAACTTTCGTATCGCGATAAATGCAATTTATCCATCTTTATGGCCTCAATCACCTGACAATCCGGTTCGTCTACGTGTGTACAATTATTAAATTTGCAAAGACCGGCAAACTTTCTGATGTCCCTAAAATACATGGAAATGTTATCCTTTTCAAACTCCACCACTCCAAAATCCTTAATTCCAGGGGTATCAATTATAAAGGTATCGTCCATTATGGAGTGCATTTCGGCAAATGTAGTATTATGAGTGCCTCTCTCATGATACTTACTAATGCTTCCTGTTTTCAAGGATAAATTTGGATTCAAATGATTCATTATGGTTGACTTACCAGCGCCTGAGTGGCCGGTGATCAAGGATATTTTACCCCGAATTGGAATCTTTAACATTTCTATATCCTTTTCATCAAAAGCCGACACCACCATAACCTCATATCCAATAGACTCATATATCGACCTATATCCTGTCAATATCTGATTCTCCTGGTCTGTGTATATATCCTTTTTATTAAAAATCAGGATAACCGGTATTTGATATGCTTCGGCAGCCAAAAGAATCCTGTCGATAAATATGGTTGTTGTTCTGGGTCGGGCTATGGTAGCCAAAAGCAAAATATAATCTAAATTAGATGCAATAATCTGAAACTGACTGGATAATTTATTTGATTTCCGGATTAAATAGTTTCTTCGATCTTCAATTTTATGAATAACTCCTTGGTCGGGATGCTGCTCTTCTAATTCAAAGTGAACAATATCTCCTACAGCAACTGGATTTGTTAGTTTTGATTCAGCTAATCTGAATTTACCTTTAATTCGGCATTGGAAGATTTGGCCATTATCACATCTTACAGAATACCAACTCCCGGTTGATTTGATAACCCTTCCCTCCATTCGCTATGATGAAATAATTCCCATTTAATAAATAGCTTTTGCTATTGATTTTGTAGTATCATGATACCCCATCGTATAAAAATGTATAACTGGAACCCCCATAGCTTTTAATTCCTTGCATTGCTTTATGCACCACTCTATCCCAATTTCCTGCACCTCTTTGTCTGTTTTTGCCTTTTCTATTTCGTTCGACAACTCAAAAGGAATATCGGAATTAAATATTTTGGGAAGTAAAAAGAGCTGGTTCCGTTTAGTAATTGGTTTAATACCGGGAATAATGGGCACATGGATACTTTCTTCTCTGCACTTGTCTACAAAATCAATAAATTTCTGGTTGTCAAAAAACATTTGCGTTGTCAAAAATTCCGCTCCAGCTTCTACTTTTCTTTTAAGAAAGTTGAGGTCTGATTTAAAATTTGGGGCATCCTGATGCTTCTCAGGATAGCATGCTGCTCCAATACAAAAGGATGTTGGGGTGGGATTTTCAAGCTCTTCATCCAAATATATCCCGTTATTCATGTTCCTTATTTGGTGAATTAACTCAAGGGAATTACTATTTCCACGGTTTTCAGGAACAAAATGAGATTCCGACTTAAGGTTGTCGCCCCTTAAGGCCAACACATTTCTAATTTCAAGAAAATCCAAATCAATTAATGCATTCTCAGTGTCTTCCTTCGTAAATCCACCACAAATTATATGAGGAACCGCATCTACTTTATATTTATTTTGAATGGAAGCACAAATAGCAACAGTGCCTGGCCTCTTCCGCGTAGAAATTCTATCGAAACTTCCATCAGGACGTTTCTTTAATATATAATCTTCTCTGTGGTAGGTAACATCAATAAATGCCGGATCAAATTCAATGAGTCCGTCAATACATTTGAAAATCGAATCAATACTTTTACCTTTTAAAGGTGGAAGAATTTCGAACGAAAACAAGGTTGCTTTCGCCTTCTTTATTTTATCAATTATTCGCATTAGAACTGTATTTCTGTGGTATAAGTAATTCCCTCCCGTAAATATATCAGATCTATTTTCAACCCCTTATCATATTTAGTTAAGACTTTCATATACGTATCAATGTCCGAAATTTTATTTCCACCCATATTTATTATTATATCCCCTTTTTTAAGGCCAGCTTTGGATGCAGGTTTTCCTTCCTTAACACCATCTATTCTCACGCCTTCTGAATCGTAGGTATAGTCGGGCATTATTCCCAATGTTACCTTAAACGAGGTTTTCATATCCTCGTCCTTTGTCTTTCTATATTCCATCTTTTCCGCAGGAATCTCCTTAATGAGTTGCGTGATTTTACCCATTACTTTTACTTCTCCATTCAAATTAAGCGTTTCAATATCATCGCTAGGCTTATGATACTCATCATGCTGGCCAGTAAAGAAATGCAATGAAGGTATTCCAGCTAAATAAAAAGTAGTATGATCGGACGAACCTATTCCGGATTCAGTAGTCTTTATTTTATGAATGGCCGAGCTATCCTTTCTTAACTCATTGATAACCGCCTCCCACTGTGGAGATGTTCCTGTGCCATTTATGATCAGAGTTTCTTTAAGTCGTCCAACCATATCCATGTTTATCATACACGTTACTTCCTTTAAATCGATACTCGGATTTTCAATAAAATGCTTCGATCCAAGTAACCCCATTTCTTCCGCTGAAAAGGCAATATATAAATAATTGAACTTCTTAAATGGCCGCTTTTTTAATTGTTTTGATAACTCAATCAAAGCCGAAGTACCACTGGCATTATCATCGGCTCCATTATGTATGGCATTACTCCCCTCTTCACGCGACCCTTTTATTTCTCCCATTCCCAAATGATCATGGTGGGCACCTATAACTACGGTATTCTTTGCCTTGTTATTTTTATAGGCAATTACATTATGTCCAGTGGAAGATATGGACAAAATTGCCGATTTCATGCTCGCTGTTATAGCCGGATTATTTAAATCAAGGCGACGATAGTCTGTCACAAAAAAAACAGGTATGCTAGAAGGCTTTATATTCTTCGACAATTCTCCTTTTGGATTATCTTTACTAGGACCAGAATTAATAAAAATCAACCCGGATGCTCCCATTTTTTCAGCCGTTTTAACTCTGCTCTCCAACGACAAATAATTGATAAACCGTGAATGGGCTTGCTGTGAATCGGGGGTTGAAACATCCACAATAACAATATTACCCTTCACTTCCTTATCTTTATAATTATCGTATTCTAATTCGGGTGCCGAAATACCATAACCAACATTTACTAAAAGCCCTTTAGCCTCGTTTCGGTTATTTGAAAACGATAGAGGATAAAAATCTTTAAACAGGAAAAATGACAATCCATTTACTACCAACGAACAACTGTCTTTGGCCATTCTCAGTGTAACAATGCTAAACTTTTGAATATAGGCTCCTTCATCACCTCGAGGAGTTAACTTGTTTTTTTTAAATTGCTGACTAATATAATCCGCCGATAATTTTTCGCCTGCACTTCCGGTTCCTCTACCTTGCAATTGGTCGGAGGCCAAATAATTTACATGGGTCTTAATTCGTGCTAACGACTTTTGTTCCTTCTTGGTAAGAGTCTGAGCACTACTATTAAGAAATATACTAAGTATAAGACAAATGGTAAGAATCGTTCTTTTCATTTAAAAAATAAGGATGAGATGGTTTTTAGAATGGTAATAGTTATAAAACAGGCAAATATAGCCTTAATTGTTTTTGGAGAAAGCTTATTTGCAACCATCATCCCCAATTTTACCGTCATTAATACCCCCGCCAATAATGGGAGAATGACCGGCCAAACGATGTATCCTGTCGATCCAGTTATGCTTATTTGGGGCTGGCTGAAAATATAAAACAAAACATTTGGTAACGCTATTAAGGGTATAACTGCCAATGAAAGAACTGAGGCTTTTTTGATGGTTAAATGGCCGAACATCATAAATAAAGGAATCATTACTACGCCGCCACCCAGCCCACTTAGTCCAGCAACAACCCCCGTTACCATTCCCATAATAACGCCCATACGGGGTGTCATTTTTTCGTTGGTTCCATCAGTTTCTATATGCATTAAGGTTTTAATAAGGGTCAATAACAACATGGCACTAAAAAATAATTTAAATTCGAATGGACTATACCATGTGCCAATACCAATGAGGTAAGAGGTTAATAACACAAATAGTATAGCAGAACCACCAATGGAAATTAGGTGTCGATAATTAATGGCACCGCTGCGTAAACTTGAAAAACTTGCTACAACCCCTGAAATCAAAATTGCTAAAAAGGAATTTGCCAGAGTATATTGCACGATATCCCCTTTGCCAGCCCCATATTTATGGAGAAAATAATCCAAAATGGGCACAAAAATAATACCACCCCCTACTCCAAGTAGTCCACTCACAAACCCTCCGGCACAGCCAGCTATGAACAGTAAGATTAAATCACCTAAACCGTTCATTACTCGCTATTTTACCGTAAGTAGCGACGTATATTTCCCGCTGTTGCTTAGTAAGGCAATGGCTTCTTTTATTTCCAAATCATTGTCGAATGAGGCCTCTATTCTAGCCTTTTCATAGTAATAACGGCTGGCTATTTCCTCTTCCAACACTTGCATTATCTCCTCTTTATACTTTTCCAAATCGTTACTCTTGTTTTTCTTTAGCTTTGCTACCAATTGTTCATATTCTGAAGAAAGATCGCCCATATAATTTTCTTTGGTAGCCTGATCTTTGAATTTGGTAAGGGCTTCTTCTGTATCTGTATTGTAATTATAGTCTTTGCCAGATGTAAACGCCATAAAATCCTGAAAATCTTTCTCTGTTAATTCAAAATCTTTGGTCATTTGAATAGAAGCGTGGGTGTTTCTATACTGTGTAGCAAAGTCGAAAATAATATTTTTAGTTAATAGACTTTGGGTTATTTTAGTGTATTTGATTTCAGTAATAGCAACATCCGGGGTAATTCCTTCACCATCTCTAACAGGCCTGCGATTTCGTGTATAAAAATTTCTCTTTAACGAATCCGCAATGGCTTCTGCTTTGCCATTCACTTTATTACTATAATCTAACTTTTGAATGCATCGCGATGATGGAATATAATATTTAGAGGTCGTGATTTTCATTTGGGTATTAAATGTAAGAACACGAGACGATTGAACAAGGCCCTTGCCAAACGACTTTTGACCTATTAATACACCTCTGTCAAGATCTTGCAAAGCCCCGGATACAATTTCAGAGGCCGAAGCTGATCCTCGGTCAATAAGTATTGCCAATGGAATGTCGCCATCGGTAACGGCATCCAAAGTATTGTATGACCGGTTGTTATCTCTATCCCTTCCTTTAGTGCTTACTACCAATTCACCCTTTTTTACAAATGTGTTTACTACATTCACGGCTTCATGTAGTAATCCCCCTCCGTTTCCTCTCAAATCAAGGATAACCGACTTCATGGAAGCATTATTTTTCTTTAACTCTTTAAGGGCATCCTGCACCTCCTTACCGGCATTTGGGGTAAATCCTGTTAACTTTATATAGCCAGTATTTTGGTCTACCATTCCATAATAAGGTACATTATTCACTTTAATTTTGGCTCGTTTAAAGTTCTTAACCATTTCACCAACGCCAGGTCGTTCTATTTTCATGGAAATATCTGTTCCCGCCGATCCTTTTAACAATTTAGTCATATCGTCACTGGTTTTCCCTTTAACCGATTTTCCATCTATTTCCAGTATTTTATCTCCTGCCCTAAGGTCGGCCAGTTGAGCTGGATACCCTTCGTAAGGATTATCAATAACCACATATTCACCTCTTTGTCTTATTGTAGCACCAATGCCCCCATATTCACCTGTAACCTGGAATCTATAGTCCTCTGTTTGGGCTTCCGAATAATAATTAGTATAAGGATCCAAACTCTTTAACATGGCATCAATAGCTGTTTTAATGAGGGCACCCGGTTCTACTTCATCCACATAACTCAAATTAACTTCCTTATACACCGATGCAAAAATGTCGAGGTTTTTGGAGACCTCAAAATACTCATCTGATGCTTTATAAGCCGAAAAAAGACCTATTACAACAACACTTGCTAAAAATAATTTTCTATATCGTTTCATCACTTTACTATTAAAATTAAAATCCTTTGAATGAACAGTTTTATTCACAAATTACGTTCCTAAAATTAAGCTATTTCTGAATAACATTGATCTTTAAAGAGTTTCTGCTAAAATAACGAATGATGTTGAATCAAATAGTATGCGCGGTGTAAAATTGCAATTTCATTGAAATAATCCATGTATACTATTTTTATAATATCTTGATTTTAAAACCATTTGATAATTTAAGTCAGTTTCTTTTAATTATTATTAATACCCCCCAACTCTTATTGATTTCAGAAAGAGGAAAATAAGTTAAATTGACATTGTAGTAAACAAAATATTTTCTTTTAAACTATTTATAAAAAATAACTTAAATAAAATTGATTTTAGTCTTCTCAGAACAACAAAAATCTGAAAAACCCGAAGAGTGCCAGAAGATTGTTCTCGCGGATTAAACGGATTAAAGGATTTCAAAGTCTGTAATTGTTCAAACGACCAAACAATTAAGAACCTTCGTTGAGGCTATTCATCTCTTTCGCCCAGCTTCGTGTCTTCACGAAACGGAATAATAATTCAAAAAAGACAGTATCTCAATTAAAACCTTAGTAGGTAAATTGCTGGTGAAAATTACAACTGGCTTACAAAAACCCACTTCACATAATGGAATAAATAATTCCGACTGGAATAATTGTTAAAAAACTGCTTTAACAATGTTTAGCGAAAAAATGAAACTAAAAGCCGAATCAAACTAAACACATCGTGCTAGTCCAAGATTTAAAATAGTTAAATTTAACGAATGAATTCAAACTTATACTTGTCACATATTTTACTTTACCTTGCTAGAATGAAAAAGGTCTTTCTTTTATCTGGATTATTGATTTCTTTTATCAATGGTTTTGCACAACAACCGAAGTTGGTATTGCCGATGGGGCATCTTGAATCCATTTATAGTATTGATTTTAGTCCAGATGGCAAAAAAATTGTGACAGCTGGTTCGGAACCAATTGCAAAAATATGGGATTTAAATACAGGACTCCTACTTGCAGATTTAAATGAGCATATTCTAAACATTAGATCAGCGAAGTATAGTCCGGATGGAAAAAAAATAGTAACAACATCTCCAGATGGCACTGCGAAAATCTGGAATGCAAATACCGGAATTATTTGTATAACTCTATTAGGGCATACTAAAGGTATAAATTCAGTTGAATTCAGTAAAGACGGTTCTATGATTTTAACTTCTTCCGGAGACGGCACTGCTAAAATATGGGATGCTGCAACTGGAAGAATACTTAATGAATTTATAGGTCATCTGGGATATGTTTATTCTGCGAGTTTCAATTCTAATGGCACAAAAATAGTGACCACATCCAGTGATCGTACAGCAAAAATTTGGGATGCAAAAAGCGGAGTTCTTCTTACCAATTTAATTGGTGATAGCGCTGAGATGATTGAATATATAAATGGACGAAGAGATGAAGTATTTAAATCTGCTGAGTTCAGTCCGGATGGCAATAGAATTCTGACGCCAAGTTCAAATAATGATATCATAATTTGGGATGCAACAAGCGGAGTTCGATTAAAAACGTTGTTAGGTCACCAAGCAAATATCAATTCGGCGCAATACAGTCCCGATGGCACTAAAATAGTAACTTCTGCAGGGGGAGAATGGGTAGATCTGCAAGGTAAACAAGATCACACCGCTAAAATTTGGGATGCTAATTCGGGAGTGCTGATTACAACATTAACAGGTCATACGAGGGGTGTCCTTTTGGCTCAATTCAGTCCAGATAGTAAAAAAATCATCACTGCGTCATTCGATGAAACCGTTAAAATTTGGGATGCCAATACTGGAAAGCTGATAACCAATTTAACAGATAATACTTCAAGAGTCTATTCCGCAAAGTTTAGTAAGGATAGCAAAAAAATAGCTATCGGTTATTATGGTGATTCCAAAATATGGGATGCCAATACCGGAGTCATTTACTCAACCTTGCAAAACAAAATCAAAGGATTCAATGAAGCACGGTTTAGTTCAGATGGCACCAAAATTTTGACGGTTTTTGGTGATGCGAAAGTTTGGGATTTAACCAACGGTAGACTTCTAAAAACTTTAACAGGTAGTGAATTCACAAATGCGAGATTCAGTCCAAATAGTAGTAAAGTAATAACATCTAGTCTAGACAATTCAGTTAAAATTTGGGATTCAAATACTGGAACCCTACTCTTAAATGGTAACAAATCTTCTCAAAAGATATATACGGCACAATTCAGTCCTGATGGTAATAAAATTGCGGCAGTTTTTGATGATGACAAATCAGCACTATGGAATGCCTCTAATGGGAGTCTTATTTCGAATTTAAAGGTTCCGCCGATTGTTGTCCCAGAAATTGTTTATGATAATACCGGACCACCACTACCACCACCTCCTCCTCCATTGGTTCGTATACTTTACAGTGACCGTGAGACCTTTGAATTATTTAGCCCTGACAGCAAAAAAGTTATCACATTTAATAATAATAATATGAAAGTTTGGAATACTGATTCAGGAAATTTTATTACATCCTTCTCGGTAACCTCAGCTGAACATAATCAGTATATTAACTCATCGCAATTCAGTTCTAACAGTAAAACAATTTTAACAGCATCAACAGATAATACTGCAAAAATATGGGATGCCAATACAGGAAACCTAATAGTAACTTTCACAGGTCATATCAAGGAAGTCAATATGGCTCAATTCAGTCCGGATAACAAAAAAGTCGTGACTATTTCAGAAGACAATACAACGAAAATTTGGGATTCAAGAACTGGAAATCTAATTACTGATTTAAGAGGGCAAACTGGAAATAGTAGATTTAGTTTTGCAAAGTTTAGCCCCAATGGAAAAACGATTATTACCTTTTCAAATGGCCAAAAGGTATTAACTTGGGATGCAAATACAGGAATTCTTGTTGCAGAGCTTAAAGGGCACACTTCTAATGTCATTTGGGCGGAGTTTAGTAAAGATGGAAAAAAAATCATAACGACTTCATCAGATCAAACTGCAAAAGTTTGGGATGCAGAAACAAACCAACTGATCTACACATTAATTGCAGTTGACAGTGTCGATTATATTAATCTTTTGAGTTCAGGATATTATCAATGCACATATAATGCGAGCAAACTTTTCCATTATGTAACCTCAGACCTGAAAGTGATCACCTTTGAACAACTCGATGTAAGATACAACCGCCCCGATAAGGTACTTGAAGCAATTGGCTGCCAGGATACTGCATTAATAAGTAGTTACCGTAAAGCATATTATAAGCGGATAAAAAAACTCGGTATCGATACTGCTTCTTTCCAAGGCGGTTATAGTGTTCCGGAATCGGAATTTGAAAATCGTGATGCCGTTGAATATGAACAGAAGACAGATAAATTATTGATTCATGTCAAGGGTATTGACAGCATATTTAAACTTGACCGTTTTAATATATGGGTAAATGAAATTCCCTTGTTTGGACAAAAGGGATTCAACATCAAAAAAAGAAAACGGAATGATTTAGATACCGCCATTACCATCCAATTATCTGATGGAGTAAACAGAATTGAAACATCCATCCTTAATGTGAATGGTACTGAAAGCTACAGAATGCCATTACTGGTTAATTATTCACCTGAAATAAAATCAAAAGAAAAATTACACTTCATTGGTATTGGAATTGACAAATTTGCTGACACGACATATAACCTCCAATATAGTGTAAAAGACATCCGGGATTTAACTAAAAAATTAAAAGAAAAATTTGGTAATGAGGTTTCAATTGATACTCTTTTTAATGAAAATGTAACCATAGAGAATATAAAAGCTTTAAAGAAAAAACTACTACAAACATCCATAAATGATAAGGTGATTATTTCATATTCTGGCCATGGATTGCTGAGTAAAGATTATGATTACTATCTTTCTACCTTTTCTGTAAACTTTGATAAACCTCAGCAAAATGGGTTAGCGTACGATGAACTTGAAAATTTATTAGATAGTATACCTGCGCGTAAAAAACTGATGCTTATAGATGCTTGCCACAGCGGAGAAGTAGACAAGGATGAAGCGTTAGCAATGAATAATGCTGCCGATTCTTTGAAATTATTCAGGCCAAAAGGAGGAAAAATGATAAATAACAACTCGCAAAAACAATTAGGATTAAAAAGTAGTTTCGAATTGATGCAAAGTTTATTTGTGAATGTTGGCAAAAGCACTGGAGCCACTATTATTTCAGCAGCAGCAGGAAATCAGTTTGCTTTGGAAAAAGGCGATTTAAAAAATGGGGTATTTACTTATTGTATTTTGGAGGCGATGAACTCGAATTCGACAATGACA
>Ga0247843_1009894_pt1 | contig 10372 bp, 10 predicted proteins | sample LaCruzMarch2017__FD_192420 | JGI IMG/M metagenome (GOLD analysis project Ga0247843, IMG submission 192420) | Freshwater microbial communities from meromictic Lake La Cruz, Castile-La Mancha, Spain - LaCruzMarch2017_8m | ecosystem: Environmental > Aquatic > Freshwater > Lake | place: Spain...
TTGATAAACTTCATAGTTGATAAACTTCATAGTTGATAAACTTCATAGTTGATAAACTTCATAGTTGATAAACTTCATAGTTGATAAACTTCATAGTTGATAAACTTCATAGTTGATAAACTTCATAAATTAAATATTCAAAAATATTTAATTTGAGCCTAGATTATTGAAAATCTTTACATCCCCATTTACATCCCCATTTACATCCCCATTTACATCCTATCTCTCATGCCTTTGCAATAGCCTGTGAAGCTACATTTCCTGCGATTTCCAATCCTCCTCCAGAAATAAACATATACGCTACTCCAGCCAGACATAAGCAAACAGCGATTATAACAATAATCGCTGTTATATTAGTAGGTACTTTAGGTAGACCTTTTAACTCTTCTGCCCCTTTAGCTTCAGACTCTTGTTCAACTTCCGTAACTGATTCAGATATCTGTTCACCTAAGGAGGAGAAATTCTTAGAGATAACAGAATCAAGAATAAGAGTAGAAACTAGATTAAGGACTATACTCTGATCCATTACACATTGTTTTCCACGAAGATTAATACTTCCACCAACTACTATATTTATCTCATTTGATTGAGACATGTCAATTGAAATTTCCTTTATAGATTCGTCAACTTGTTTCTTGTAGTCTTGGGCCTGAATTCTTGAAGATAAATCCTGTATCATTTTTGCTCCTTGAGGAGTAGCACCAAGACCGTTTTTGGATTTTTGTAAAGTATCAGTCATACTACTAACAGCATTTTTTGTAACATTTGCAATATCGGTCTTCTCGTCTTCTGATAGATCAGCCAAAACTACAATATCTACCGCTATTGATTGCTTAAAATTTAATTCTGCACAACTCGTAGTAACATCTTTTCCAGCTATGATATTTATTTTGTTACCAACGGAGACATTAACTTTATTCCTAGCTTGGCTTTTTTTCAAAATACACACTATATCATTTCTAAATTGATCGTTTTTTTCAGCCATAACTATAAGCTCTTCGCATCCAATAGTTGTTGTCTTAGATGTTGAAGCAGCTATACTCACGCTTGAAAATAAAGCAGACACTTGTCCTGCACCTTGAGAGATGCTACTATCAGTCTTACAACTCTCAACACCCATTGAAGCAGCGAGAGCATCAGCGCTTGCAGCGATTTCGTCTTGATTCATTTTCATAGCAGGTGGACAAGTTTCTGACATATTTTAATTATATTATACTAAATAAATATTTTATTATTATTTAATATAATAAATGAGTCGCGTCTTTTCATCAGTAGAGGGTTTTATTGACATATACAATCCCAAGTCAATGTTTACTGCAAATTATTGGACTAAATTTGGGAAAAAGGACTATTGGATAGGATGGTTTACATCTCCAGAACTTTATAAAAAATTGTTTTTGATATGCTTTCCTTTTATTTGTGTAGGAATTACAAATAAGCAAGGATACATTATAGGAATAGGATTATCTATTATTTTATCATATTTATTAATGTGTATATATCTTTGGACAAACTGTCTTTACGCAGGTGTAAAGACTGATTATAAAAAAGTGTCAAAATTCTCAACGACACTCCCCGTACTTATTATTATTATGTTTGCTGTAATGATTGCAGGAAAATTCGTTCCTCATCCAGTTGCAAAAATTGTTCTTTCAGGACCAATTGTTCCAATAATTTCTGGTTTTGTAGCTGTTTTTGCCGTGTATAATCCTGTGTTGTATTTTGGAAATTTTTGTGTACAGGAGGAATAAATAAAAAGAGAATTTTTGTCACGTATAAAAGTAAAGAACCAGATATCTAAATATGGAATTTACTATTCAAAGGTTTTATAATAAAACTGGAATTGAAAGATTCATTAAAGTTTATACATTTTCTGCACAGGATTCATCTCTTATCACAAAAGCACTTCCAGAAAGAAGATTGTATTTTTCAGATATAGGAGAATTGATTATTACAGAATCCGCCTCTTCTATGAAAAAAGTTCTTAATCATAAAGTGGCGATAACACAAACCACACTACCTACTCTTACTGTAGAGAGTAATCTTATACATAAAGCATTTGAGGGTCAAACCTTCTTTTTTAGTAGAGACTTGGGTTTCTGGGTGTTATGTCTTGAAACGAGTGGATCATATTCTATAAGATATAATCCTGTTCCTCGACAAGAATATTTAAAATATTTTAAAGCGGACGAGAATAATTCTATTTCATTATTATTGGATTATTGTAAAGAGGTAAAAGGATTGGATCCCTTTTGTAAATGTATAAATAGAGAAAACTCAGAATTAAACATACAAAACGAGGATGAGAATAAGCAATTTTGTATGAATTCATTGTTAGGTGGAAATAAAACTCGAACAAATATAAAAAAGGCATCATCTGGAATGGAATATAAAGCCATCTCATCTAATTGTGCTTGTCTTAATATACAATGCCCTAAAGAAAAACATCCCATTCAGAAAGAAATAAACAGGCGGGTACCATGTCCTGGAACAATTTTAAGCATTTGTAATACAAATATTACATCAGGAAGAGATATTAAAACTCTTGGAATGGAAATTGAACAAAGTTGTGGGGTCAATATAGGTGGAACTGGTGGTAGCGGAACTGGTGGTAGCGGAACTGGTGGTAGCGGAACTGGTGGTAGCGGAACTGGTGGTAGCGGCGGTAGCGGTGACGGAATTCCAAAAGAGAAAGAGAAAGCCGATGAAAATGAAAATGAAAATGAAGGTGAAGTAGAGATATCTGCTAAGAAAAATTCCTTCATAATTTACTTTGTTATTGGTGGAGGAATTTTTCTAGTTCTTCTAATAGTCATCGCTATTTTCTTCTTGAGAAGGAAAAATTTATCTGAGACACCACTTATCGCTAAGTAAGTTAGTAACTAAATAAATAATATCTACAAAAATTAAATTAATTTACTCTCCAAAAGAGAGTATCATTTTTACATTATTTAATATAACTTTGTCGAATAAACATATATCTAATAAAGTTTTTATGCTAACATACCATTGTATCGTTGTTCCAAAACTCCGTCTGCGTTAAATACAAATCCATAGTTCATACCAATTTGATGTAAAAATAAATATTTGTCCTTCTCCCCCCCTTGCGGAACTTGTCTATATTTAAGAATCCATTTATTAGCAATAGTAATATCTCCATTAACATTTAAATTACCTTCAATGTTCGTATCTCCACGAATATAGTTATTTCCATCACTGTATGGAAAATGTGTTGGTTTACCACCACCAGCCTTACCTCCTTTAAACGTCGTATCTCCTTTAAACGTCGTATCTCCCTCAACAGTCAAATTTCCATTTCCACCCCACCCTGTACTAATAACTGATCCACCTTTGTTTACTACATATAAAGGACCAGTCCCATCGATGTGATCAGTGCTAATTGCATTACGATCACCTGTGAGAGTAATCTTATTAGCAGTAATATGATTCCTATCAATTGTATTCATATCTCCAGTGGCATTTGATACTATTATCTTATTGAATTCAGTAGAAGGAGCATTTTTGAATATTGTACCGACTCCGCTTTCTCCGCTTTTAAAAGTTCGACTACTTTTAAATAGCGGAGAATCCTCAATTGTTTTATCTTGAACATACAAGGCTACTCCTATCAGTGCTAAAAATATTCCAATGATTAAAAGGACAGTTGTAGTTGTAGTTTTACTTGATTTTTCCATTTTATACTTTTATACTTTTAGAATTAATAAATATTTTAAGTAATTTTCCAACTTTCGTTATGATTAAAAACGATTTACTAGATGTTATATTCTATCCTGTTCTTAACTTTAATTCGTAAGTTGTCTTCCATTGGGGGTCAGCAACTTGTACATTATTAAGTTCGTTTGTATGCATGTACTTTTGACTTCCAGTAGAATATATATTAATTCCATGTGTTAACATGTGGGATAACCATTTTAAGTGACTACTATCAACACATTCACCACCTATGCATAATTTACCTTCAACACTCAAATTTCCATTTCCACCCCACCCTTTACTAATAACTGTTCCACCTTGGTTTACTACATATAAAGGACCAGTCCCATTGATATGATCAGTGCTAATTGCGTTACGATCACCTGTGAGAGTAATAGTGTTCGCTGCTAAACTGGTTACATTTAAACTGGTTGCTTTTAAACTGGTCGCCGTAATATCATTCCTATCAATTGTATTCATATCTCCAGCGGCATTTGATACTATTATCTTATTGAATTCAGTAGAAGGAGCATTTTTGAATATTGTACCGGCTCCGCTTACTCCGCTTTTAAAAGTTCGACTTGAGTCTTTACTTGAGTCTTTACTTGAGTCTTTACTTGAGTCTTTACTTGAGTCTTTACTACTTTTAAATAGCGGAGAATCCTCAATTGTTTTATCTTGAACATACAAGGCTACTCCTATCAGTGCTAAAAATATTCCAATGATTAAAAGAACAGTTGTAGTTGTAGTAGTTGTCTTACTTGATTTTTCCATTTTATACTTTTATACTTTTAGAGTTAATAAATATTTTAAGTAATTTTTCTGACAGAAAAAAGTGCATTGATTTGTAGAAAAGGATTTGGAGCCAAAGGGGAAAATGATTCCTCTTCAGCATATTGAAGAACTGTTCCGTCTGGAAGAGAAACTGTAAATCTAACGTCCTGATTTGTCTCAAAACGAACAATCTGACGAGTTTTCGAGTCTTTTAAAGTCACAAAGGATGTATCTCCGAAATATTCATTGATTGGAACTTTGAAAAGAGCAAGACTAGAATTTGGATTGTTTGAGAACATTGGTTGATTGTATAATCTACGACCTTCGTTATAAAGATTTACATAAACATAAGGATAACGATCTATACCTCCTCCGTATCCAACTCTAAGAAGTTTATTTGGAAGAGATAACCAGCAAAGCTCTATTTCATAATACGCATTTTGACCTAAATTATTTACTGTACCAGAGTAGACAAGAGTTGAGGCATTATCACGAGAAAATGATCCTAATTCTAAAGTATCTGTGATCACTGGTATATTTGGCATTTCTCCAGCCACTGTAATGGCCGAATTTAAAATGTCGTAGGATAAAACTCTAAACGTTAACCCAGAGTTAGGACCACTTGTAAACCGAACATAACTATTTGTTGTCGACGAAGGTCCTCCAGAAATTGCAAAGGTTGTGGACGTTGGTGCAGGAATGGGTGTTACTGATCCTACAAAAAATGGAATGGATTTTCTTGTGTAATAAATATTTCCTACAGCTACTACAACTGTAAAAGCCGATTCTATAGTAGCTGTCTTTGTTGCTCCTGAATATGAAATTATCCTTCTAAATTCTCCGTTTATCTCAAGAAAAGAATTGATATAAAAATTATCAATAATTGTTTCTGCTACACCTAATTGAATGTTTGTTGGATCGACTACTGTTTGTACAACATTGCTTCCGAGTGGAAGTGACGATGCTGTATATGGAAATGAATCAATAATTGGATCGATCGATGTGGAAGAAGTTGATTCTCGTCCAGAATATGTTATGGGAACAACAAAATTAGAAGATAGGGGGTAGTTGTTTCTATTTCTAAACGTACTATCTAGATCAAGATACTTATAAATAGGAACACCATTAATATTAGATTCCTTATCGTGGAGATTTCTATCGTGTATATTTCTATCGTGTATATTTCTATGTTGGAGATTTCTATCTTGGAGATTATAGCTCATATCAAATGAATTAGAAGACATTTTATTATCTTTAAAGAATAAGTTTTAAAGTAGTAAAAGTTTATCAACGAAAATAGATTTTAGAGAAAATAGATTTTAGATAGAATATTATTTTCTTTTTATATATTAAATGTCATCTTCTCCTCAATCACGATCTTTAAAAGGTAAACACTTCATATGTATTGGTGTCGGATTTGTAGCCTTACTCCTCGTTTTATGCTATCTTTCGTTATATTCAACTGACCAAGATTGCGGTTGCTATGTAGAAACTGTTAAATTTGTTCAAGTTCACCCTCAACCTCAAGTTCAACCTCAAGTTCAACCTCAAGTTCAACCTCAAGTTCAACCTCAAGTTAAGGAAGGTTATGTTAGTCCATCATTAATGAGTATGTCTCAAAGATCCAAAGAGATGTTATACAGACCAAAGGAGGGAATTACTTATGCAAATCGTCAACAAGAACCAGAACAAGAACGATTCGTTCCCTCTCAAGGAAGTTCAATGCAATCTCAAATGCAAAGAATGAAAGCTAGTCCAGTTTCAAAATCAATGACCAGTATGTCTCTTTTTAAACCAGAATCCCCCTTTATTAATTATTCTCAATAAATAATTTAATTCATTTAAATCTGGTAAACCTTTTTAAAATTTAATATATTAAAGACTCTTATATTAAATTATACTCATCAAATGACTCGTTCTTCGATACCTTTGGTTCGTTCACCTTTGGTTCGTTCACCTTTGGTTCGTTCACCTTTGGTTCGTTCACCTTCGGTTCGTTCACCGTCTCTTTTGCAATTTTTATTAAATATATGGAAGAATTATCGATGGGAATTCTTTCTCGTTTCTAGTATTTTTATAATATTTATTTGTTGGATATTAAAGAGTGATGAGGAGACATATCGCGGTATCTCTATTGACACTTCAGTCTTAAAAAGTAATCCTTCTCTTCAGCGAGGAATATACAAAAACGAAGAAAAATGTAGAGATGTAGTCCAACGAATATTTAACCGTCCTTTTAAAAAGTCTAGACCAGATTTTCTTAGAAATCCAAAGACAAACAGAAATCTTGAATTGGATGTTTTCAACGAAGACTTGAAAATAGCAGTAGAGTATAATGGTATTCAGCATCGAACATACGCACCCTATTTTCACAAATCTCCAAAGGACTTTGAAGAACAACTGCAGAGAGACGATTTCAAAAAAAAGAGATGCAAGGAGACTGGTATTTGTCTTATAGTAGTTCCAGATACGATTAGATATCACGAGATCGAAGAATATATAAAGTCTGAACTAAAAAGGAATGGAAGGTTGTGGTGATTCTACAATTATGAAATTCGGTTGAATTGGTTTCTATTTTTCATTTGTAATGATAAATGAAAAATATAAGAACAAAAGATATTGTTCTTCTTTTTATTCTTATTATTTTTATTGAAGCTATTGCTCTTTTTTGCGTTAAATACTCTACCTACTCTACCTATTCAACTTCATCTAGATTATTTTTAATCACGAGTTGTGTATTATACGCCATTATTCCTTTTTTATTATATTCCATTCTTTTAAAAACTGGTAAATTAGCCTCATTGAATTGTTCTTGGAATATATGCTCTAATATGTACGGTTTAGTTATTGGTATTTTGATTTTTTCTGAAGTGTATAAATCTCGACAGATAATCGGTATGCTTCTTGGAGTTTTAGCTATTTTCTTAATGAATTATTGAAGTATTGAAGTGAAGTTTTCAATTCAAAAATCTACATAAATGATCTTCGTATTTATTTAAGCACTACACGCTCCTCCACCAAGAGAACAACTTCCTGAAGCGTCTTCTTCAATACCTTTTCCCTCTTCTATATTTCTTTTATTCTCCTCTTCCCTATCCATTCCCTTTTTAATAAGACGAATAGGATCAGACTCATCCATAATACTAAATTTTACTGGGTCAACAATAGATTCAGAACGAAGATAATACGACAGAGTCTTCAATCCTTTTTTGAATCCGTACATATACAAGGATGAAAGTTTACTAGGAGTTGGTCTCGAGAGATAGATATTCATTGATTGAGACTGATCACAAAATGCTCCACGATCTGCCGCAAAGTCGATAATTGTTCTTTGAGAAATTTCCCACACCGTCTTATAACGATCTTTTAATTCTTGTGGAATATTTACGGTTTGAACAGACCCATTATTCTTTAGAATAGAGTTTACAATGTCTCTGTTCCACATTCCAACTTCGTCTAGATCTCTTGCTAAATGCTCGTTTACACAAGGAAAATCCCCTGCTACACCTTTTCTAGCAAAGACGTTTGAAGTAAAGGGTTCAAAGCATTCTGAATTTCCAAGAATTTGAGAAGTAGTAGCAGTTGGCATAGGAGCAATAAGTAAACTATTAAGCAATCCGTGTTCCCTGATACTCTGTTTTAATCCATCCCAGTCGTATTCGGGAATAGAGAATGAAAATACCGCCTTAGAGTTCCATTCATTTGGTGGGATAGGTGAAATCTTGGAATAAACGATGTTGTTACGAGGATGAGAGAAAGGAACTATAGTTGTACCATTTAGAGGATCGCTAGTATCAAAAGGATCTCTATAAGTCCACATGTCAAACTGAAGAATAGATTGCGAAGCGGGAGAATCCTTAAACTTTGGATAAGGTCCATAAATCTTTGCTAACTCATTGGATCTCTTCAATGCGTGGAAATACATACATTCAGAAAACAATTGGTTTAAAACCTTTGCTTCTCGGTTAGTCTCCCATCCTCCAGAGGTCTTATTTTCCCATGAGATTCCAAGACGAGCAAATGCTCCAGCAAGATCCTGAGGACCAATACCCTGAGGACGATAATCAAAATTGTTATCAGCGCAATAATCTACAGGGTAATAATTTTTATCAATAATCATATTAAGATTTTCATTTGCAGTTTCAACCGTCTCTCCTAGACCTTTCCAGTCTACTCGTTCTGAAATGGATTTCTCTGGATGAACAAAACGAGAAAGAGAAACAGAAATAAGATTACAGGTAGCAATACTTGTAGGAGTATGGTTTTGCATAATTTCACAACAAAGGTTGCTTCCACGAATCGACACAAGGTCTGAATAAATTTCTCCAACTCCATTTGTTCCTTCCCGTTGATTACTCTTTTCATTTACCTCATCTTTATTATGAATGTAAGGAAGTCCTGTTTCGTCCAGAGATTTAAGAACCTTTTCCCATAAAGTTTTTGCTTTTATTTGAAGTGTAAATTTAGACTCGCGTTCTAACTTTTCATATCGTAGTTCAAAAGAATCTCCATAAAGATCTACAAGCTCTGGGTAGGCGTGGGAATCAAAAAGACTCCACATCTCATCTCGTTCTAATCTTTTGAAAAAGAGACGAGGAATCCACAAGGCAGGAAATATATCAAGAGCACGACTCTCTTCTGAAGTAGTTTTCAGTCGTAATTCAAGAAATTCTTCAATGTCCGAATGCCAAGGTTGAAGGTAAAGAGCAATCGCTCCTTTTCTCTTTCCTGATTGATCAACGTATCTCCCAATAGAATTAAATACTTTGATCAGAGGTATTATTCCTCCACTACGACCGCTATTTGTTCCTCCAATGAGTGATCCACGAGGTCTTACACAAGTCAAATCTACACCAATTCCTCCTCCTAATTTAGAAATTTTAGCGCAGTGTTTCCAACATTCAGGAATAGATTCTTCTCTAATAATTTCCCTAAGTTGATCTTCTTCGTCGTAAATTTCATCACCCATAGAATCTGGACATGAGAGAAGAAAACACGAACTCATTTGTGGACGATTTGTTCCTGCACTAAACTTTGTTGGACTTGCATGTGTAAATTCCCGTCTAGATGTTCTATTGTAGGTATCTATAACCTTTTCAATATCTCCTCTATATTGTCTTCCAGTTCTTTCAGAGTTACGAATTGACGGACCATGTACACCAAGAGCCTCTCTCATCAACATTGTTTGACATCTTTCTACCGTCTTTCCGTCTACACGTTGTAGATACGACTTTTGAAGAATTTTGAAAGCGAAATAACTGTAGTCATAATCACGATTGTAGTCTATGGTCTTCTCAATTATATCAATGTTTTTTAAGGCAAAGTTGTAAATTTCAAGACTAATTAATGGATTATGTTTGTTCTTTACACGATCAAAATTATTATACAATAGAGTAATAGCCTCTTTAAAAGACGATGGGGTATTTTTATGAAGATCATTCCAAGCGATACGAGAGGCAAGAATTCCATAATCACGCTCATAAATTCCTCTATAAATTGCACTTTCACAAGAAAGCTGATCAATGTCTCTAGTAGTCATTCCAGATACCAGTCCGGCAATAACAGTTTGAGAGAGAGCACTTGTGTCAACAGAGAGATCAGAAGCCAACTTCATATTTCTCGCTGTAATCTTGTCGTAATACATCTTTTCCTTTCTTCCATCACGCTTAATAACAAACATTTTTGAGTTGAGGGGTTTATAATAACAGAGAATGAGACTTTAAATAATCTTTAACGAGAACGAGAGAATGAGAGAATGAGAATGAGAGAATGAGAATGAGAGAATGAGAATGAGAGAATGAGAATGAGAGAATGAGAATGAGAGAATGAGAATGAGAGAATGAGAATGAGAGAATGAGAATGAGAGAATGAGAATGAGAGAATG
>Ga0247843_1009895_pt1 | contig 10369 bp, 11 predicted proteins | sample LaCruzMarch2017__FD_192420 | JGI IMG/M metagenome (GOLD analysis project Ga0247843, IMG submission 192420) | Freshwater microbial communities from meromictic Lake La Cruz, Castile-La Mancha, Spain - LaCruzMarch2017_8m | ecosystem: Environmental > Aquatic > Freshwater > Lake | place: Spain...
GCTGTTCATTTCTTTAAAGGTATTTCTCAAGATTTGCCCTAAAATATTCGAGGGATTTCTCCAAACCCTCTTGAAGCCCCAATCGTGGCTTCCAACCAATGGTTTTTTGGATGAGTGCCGTATCGGAGTAGTAATCCCCAATATCGATCGCTTTTCTCTCGGCAGGAAACGATTTGCGCTCGAAGGAACCCTCACCTCCATTCGCCGCCACCAGCATTTCCGCAAGGCGCTCCAAGCTCACTGGTTCCTCGGACCCGCCCAAGTTGAATACTCGCCCCTCAGCCGCAGGATTCGCGGCACATTGGAGCAAGGCATCCACACAATCGTCCACGAAAGTGAAATCCCGAAGTTGTTGTCCCTCCCAGACTTCAAAAGACTCTCCAGAGAGGATTTTTTTAATCCAAATTCCCAAAAAAGTCTGCCGGGCATCTTTGATACGCATCCGCGGTCCGTAGGTATTGGTCAACCGCAAAACCGAGGTTTTAATGCCATACACCTTGTGATAAAGAATATGGTATTGCTCCCCGGCCACTTTATTGATGCCATTCACATCCACGGGGCGGATAGGATGATTCTCATCCACAGGCAGGTAATCCGGTTTGCCGTAAATTTGTCGTGTGCTCGCAAAAACAACTTTGATTCCCAGATTCTCGAGACGACACGCTTCAAGAATTGAGAGCTGAGCTTTGCAATTGATATCCAGATCCGTGTGGGGATCCACCATCGAATCCATATGGCTTGTCTGCCCGGCCAGATTGAAAAGGCAATCCTGATCTTTAACAAGATGCCGGAAACTAAATTGATCCCGAACATCCGAGATATTTACAGTAACCTTGTCCTTGATATCAGAGATATTAAAAAGATTCCCGCCATACTCGGGGACGAGGCTATCCACAAGCGTGACTTGGGCTCCATAGTCTACAAGACGGCGGGCAAGATTTGAACCAATGAAGCCCAAGCCACCGGTAATAATCGCCTTCCGACTCTTCCACAACTGTTCATTTTGCAGATTCATTTGATGGCCTCCATTACCAGCAAGTCCGGTTTTTCAACTGCGCCTTCGAGCGTGACTTCAAGATGAAATGACTTCCAATCGGGAATCCGGCTTTCACCATGCGCGCATTTTTTTGGATCGGTAAAACCAGCGTCAAGGAGGTTCTTGGCAAGCGAGTAGCGATCATAAGCCCACTGATGCACCTCGCCACTATTCAAGCGGAATCGACCAACTTCCAAAGCTCGTAAATCTTGTTGTAGATTTTTTGAATGTAACAACCACTTTAGCAAAGCACGCCCTATCCGCCCCAGAGGCACCATGTCATAAAGACTTGGTTTTTTTCGATGCGGATTTATTTCATGTTTCCAAGTCGAGATTTGGTTTATTAAATCAACACCTTCCACCCCTATTCGTTTAAAAATAAACTCCTGATTGGGTATTTCTTTCTGCATAAGGAAACGAAGCATTTCTCCGCCGGTTGCCTCGCGTGTGCTTTGATCCAGCATTTCAAGAACCATCCATTCTCGGTCTGAAGGTGCGGCCGGTGCGCCTTGATCGATGCGGGCAAGCGAATCCAAATAAAATTGGGCTTGTTGCTCGAGATCTGGAACAGCCAAACGCAGCACGCCGCCAGGTCTCAGTGCACGCCGACACTCGGCTAGGAAGCCGGATACATCTCGCGGGCGAATATGCTCAAGCACTGCAGCTGCGTAGACCACATCAGCTTCACCATCTGCTACCGGTATGCCCTTGGTGAGATCACAAGCCACAACTTCTGGAGCATGAGCGTGAAGATCGAGATTCAACCAGTCTCGATGAAAACGGCTCCCGCAACCTACATTAATTTTAAGTCCCATAATATTTTATGATTTCCTTTGGAGGAAAAAACCCCGAAAAGAAGTCGTCTCGCCTTCCAAGGGATAATCATCATCACAAATCCATTCAGAAACTATTTGAAATCTCATATTATCTATAAAAGCTTTAAATTTAGGCAACGAGAGAAACCATGCAGGGTATGAAGCATCATAGATTGAGGGGCTCACTTTTTGAACAGTGAGTCGATCTCTGTTCCCGGCTAAAAATGCGGTGCGGTCGATGCTGATCGAGCGAATTCCGGAGGAACAAACCTCTTCTAAAACCTCAAAGGGTCTGGGAAGGTATTCCAATACAGAGCCAAAGAGAATGACATTGGGTTGTGCTTCCTTAATTGCCTCTGATATTGTTGGTGAAAACTTTAAACACCCATCTTCCAGATTTTTCGAGCCGAAATCCACATAGTGAGACTGCTCCACAACGATCCACCTTAACCTGGGTAGCATTTGCAAGAATTTGCGATGTTGAAAATAAGAACTCCCCAAGGATCCACCAAAATCCAAAACACTCAATCGACCTTGATCAGAAGCCGCAACCGCATTCAAGCAAGCAAGCATTTGCCAAGCATAAACCTCTTCATGAAAAAGGACAGAGTCTCTCTCAAAAAGGGCTTGCCCCTGCTTCACCGCCAAAGCAGCGGCTTTTGTTTTTTCAAATATGACATCCGCAGCGTAACCAGAACACTGACTGGCAGCATCTTCCCATGTGGCATAGTCGCCAGTGAAGACTTCTATTGGTTTTTTGACTGCCGCCGGCTTCGTGCCTGGAAAGCAAATGTTTTTTACAATTTTGAAAAAAAAACTCATAGCTGCCGGCCAAAAATTCTATGAAAGATTTTGGTTAATAATACATGAAAAAAAGTTTTATTCTTTCGAGTCTGTTTTGCTTTGGTTGATAGCTTCTCAAAAAAAGCTTTGAACTCGTCATATGCCTGAGAATTTTGCACTATTGCTATTCGCTTCAATGACATAGGAGTTCCAAGCATACGAGCATCGTAGCAAATGCGCGAAGGGCAATGCGTTCCACTCCCATCATTCCCAATATTTTTGACAAGCGATCTTCCGGGATACAGAGTTAGCATACTTTTAATAAATGCTGAAGCATGCCAGCGAATCGCCCAAGAGTTATTTCTGCCTGCTATTTGATCCTCCAGCATTTCAGTATTTCGGGAAGATCCGCCAAAATTAAACTCATCTTCTAATTGCAAATCTTTGATTTTATTCAAAAGAAGGCTTCCATTAGGTTCAAAATGATCCCATGCACGCTTCCAAGTTCCCCAGCCCCAGCAATCTGCTCCCCGCAGAAAGAATGTCTCTGGTAAAGTGGCATCTATGGGATAAACATAGCCGTGAATACTGGCCACAGCCTCTTCATTTTGGTAGAGATCCAAGGCATCGTTCATGTAGGTCAGAAAAAAAGGCGATGTCACTAGATCGTCTTCTAATACGATGACTCGCCCATGCGACTCACACAACTCTGTGACTCCAGAAGTAATTGATGAGGCGAGTCCAAAATTGCGATCACGCCGAACAAGTGTCAGGCTTTTAAATTCATTAGCACCATTGCAGATTTCTTGTATTTTTTTATTGGCTACAAAATCATTCTCAGTTTTGGGCCCATCCAAGTAAATAAAAACATCCGATTGCGCGGCTAAAGCATTCTCAGAAAGCGCGTCAATCGTTTTTTGTAAATGTGCAGGACGGTTGTAAGCAAAAACGGCTACAGGAGCAAAATTACTGGAAAAACTCAAGGCTGTGGGCTTCTTTTGTAAATCACGGTTCGACCGGTGCATGCTACGGGCCTGTAGGTTAGTCTACTTAAGAATGCATATATTTCACTTTGTGAAATAAGGGTTAAATCTTCAAGACGCTGCTCGACAAGAATAAAATCAAAAGGGAACATCTCCCAGTTATTGGACTTGAGCACTTCCAATTCATGCCCCTCGACATCAATAGAAATAAAGTTTGGACGAGAAAAGCGTTCTTGAAATTTCACAAGGATATTTTCAAGCGTGTCTGTCTTTATATCAGAAATCTTTTCAAGTTTATAACCCGAATCCTTCAACTCCTCCCTACGATCGTTATCGATACCGTTTAAAGCAGGCTCATTGTATATGTAGAATTTTTTCGTGCCACCCGCGCTGCTGATAGCAATAGATAGATTGATGTCCTCGGGTCGCGCTTGATCAAAGATCGGTTTGGCATCTGGGTTCGGTTCCACATTAATGCCGCGCCAACCGTGTTTATAAAAAATTGCGGTATTGGAAAACCTAAATGGATCGTGGGCTCCGACATCCAAATAAAATCCCTTAGTTTGGAAATTATCTTCGAGCAAAGAAACAAGAACTAAGTCCTCGCCATCCTGGGAGAAGACTATTTTGTGCTCCTGAGGTATCGAGGAATTAACAGATTTTAACTGGGACTTATGAAAAAAATATCTAAGTCGCGTTTTAAGGAAGTCAATTATGCGGGCCATTTTTTGGGGCTTCCGGTAATTTCAAACATTTTGGATACAAAAGCGTGAATAGCTTCTTTTTCTTCATGCAAGAGATTTTGTTGAGAAGATTTACTTTCAGTTTTGAATGCAGGAAAATGCATGAGATTAAAATCATCTAATGTATCTTCTTGATCCAATATTTGCTTTGAAATTAGTTTTTCACCTTTAAAGTTTATTTTTCTTTGAGCAACTTGAATGCCTTGTTGGTGATAAGCATTTGATGTATCAAAATATTTACATATTTTATTAAGCCGCAATTTTTTAAGAATCCAGTTTTTAACATGATGCAACTTCTTTAAACTGACCTCTATTCTGGATTCACTGCTTTCAAGTGATATTGTTCCACCAAATTGAATAAGCCACATCCATCGAAATGTTTTTGTCACTCGCTCGATATCCCAAGGCACATCTACTCCTTCTACTATATCGTCCCAATATTGTTCAGTGCTCTGAGAGACCTTGTCAGCTATAGCAGTGTAGGCACATATTGGATTTTGAGGGACGATAATTGGGCATCCAAATGCACTGGCTTCCACACCGGCGGAACTCCAAAATGTTAGAATCAAATCTACTTTGGGAATAAGCTCATATAAGCTTATATTATCCGCAGGCCAGTTGATGATTACATTTTCCGGAAGAGACTGAAATAGTTTTTCGAGTTTTTCAGCATTTTGAGATTTGACCCCTTCTCGTTTATTTGGAAACTCACGCGGATGCACTCTTACTATGAAGCATATGTCAGAATGATTCTTGGCTTTATCTATTAAAAAGGTCAGCCAATCAATTTGTGATTTAAATAAGCTTTTTTTATCAAAGTTATATATACCAGATTCCTGCAACGAGAGAACTTCGTCCATGCTGCTCGTTGCAATCAAGATAATTTTGCTGAATGCTTTATCAGTTTTTTTAAAAAGATTATCTACGCCATTTGTTCCAACTGGAGCTGAATATGCATGTGCAGCTTGGCCTTTGAGTAACTCCAAAAGATGATCGGCTGTGCGGCTTACTTGCTCCGAATCTAATACATATCTACTATATCCATTTAACCAGTTTATACGAGATTTCTCTACATATTCAAAATTGTTTTTTTGAGTTAGGATTAGTGTATCCCATACATGAGCCAATGATGGGCCGTTATGAAGTGAATAAGTTTTTATGCCACATAATTCAGCAAGAGCACAAATCGATCTATTTAGCGTATAATGAGAATTGTATACCACCAGCGCAGAAATATCTTCGTTTTGAGATAAGTAGGATTTAAATTTTTCTATAGAATAAACGCACTGAAAAATCAGATTTTTATATTCCTCAAAAGCCAATGAATAATTGGTAAAGTCGAGATTCGAAATTTTGTATTTAAGGATAATGTCATGGAGGGCTAACCTTCCTACATTGATTCGCTCATAAGTGTAGTCTAATAGTCCTTGAGGCGTTGCATTAAATATAGAATCGTTTAAAGGCGAAAAGTCTATTATAGAAATAAAATCGTCTAAAACTTGGTATTGGTATTCGGGGTTATTTTCTTTTAAGAAGGCTTGATTGACATTGCATTGCAGGCATTCAGAGTATTTATCTTTTGTTTTTCTGTAACGATTTATACTTGAGCAAGTGCACTGGTTTGGCCTTAAAAAAATGGGGGTACCTCCATATTTATATATTGCATCAGCAACCAAATGTTCGGCAATCACAAATGGGAGAACATGGCTGTGCGAGCTAAAAATAACTACTTTTGGAATAGTTTTTCTCATTGCAATTCTTATTGCGGTAGCCAACTCATGGTGATTCCGTTTATACCTTTTTTAATAAAGTGAGATTCTGTTTGTTGAAATCCAATATTTGTATATGAATGTATTGCTTGATTATTTTCGCAATCAACTCCAAGCAAAATTTGCTTGATTGAAAAATTTTCTTTTAACCAAATTGCACTCGATTTTATTACTTCAGCTGCAACTTTTTTTCCTCGAAAATTTGTATCGCCAATTAAGATACCCAGTATGGCGTAGCTGAATTCGAAGTTTATTGGCTCATATTTGATGTTTCCGATGTGCAAGCCTGAAGATTTGTCAAAGATACCCAAAAAAAGCACATCTGGTCGATTGGTGCGCTGCCGCACATATTCTGCAAGTTCACAAAGCTCCTGCGTCTGCTGCGCCGCTACAATGAACCGACGCGCCTCAGAATTTGCAAGCCAGTTGAGGTAACGCAAAGTGGCGTCAGCCTCAGTCAATTCCCGCAACAGGAATCGCGCAGTCTCGATTTCCACTCTGGAATTCAACCTAGCATTTCCCAAGATAGAGGCGTGCCGCGCTCCAGATTTTTAGCAGCCTTCCGGCCTAGGACTCGATCCCATTCTTTAACCGGCAAGCCATGCCCGGGGCGGATGGAGCGCACATTCTCGCGGGTGAATTCCTCCCCGGCTTGAATGTCTTTCACCACAAACAGCGATCGCCGGAAGACGCGGCTGGCTTGTTCCTTTTCGCTCATTTCGTAGTTGACTTTGCCAAGGGCTTTTTCTGCGACGCGGACGGCATCGACCATCGCGCGGAATTCCGCAGGTTCGAGAGAAAAGGCGCTATCCGGGCCGCCATCGCTACGGCGTAGAGTGAGGTGTTTTTCGATGATGCAGGCTCCGAGGGCCACGGCTGCGACTGGAACGGCGACTCCCAGCGTGTGGTCGGAGAGGCCCACGGGCACATGAAAGGCTTCGGCCAAATGCGGGATGGTGCGGAGGTTCATCTCCTCTGGCAAGGACGGGTAGGCGCTGGTGCATTTGAGCAAGGCGAGTTGGGTGCATCCGGCTTCACGGAGCGTGCGCACGGCTTCGTCGATCTCTGCCAAAGTGGCCATACCGGTGGACATGATGACAGGCTTACCAGTAACAGCGACTTTTTTCAAAAGCTCAGTATCGACCAGCTCAAAGGAGGCGATTTTGTGAGCCGGAACATTCATTCCCTCCAGAAAATCCACAGCTGTATCGTCAAACGGTGTCGAGAAACAATCCATTCCAAGTTTTTCGGCTTCTTCTTTCAGCTTGGGTTGCCATTCCCAAGGGGTATAAGCCTCACCGTAAAGCTCATAGAGGTTCCGACCTTCCCAGAGGGTGCCTTTGCCGATCAGGAATTCTGGGCGGCGAGAGTCGATCGTAATCGTATCTGGAGTATAAGTCTGGAGTTTGACAGCATCGGCACCGGCTTGCTTGGCCGCATGGACGAGTTCCAGTGCCGCCTCAAAGTTTTGACCGTGATTGGCTGACATCTCGGCGATGATGTAGCAAGGGCTCCCCGGCTGAATCGATTTTCCAGAGATATTAAACTTCTCCATAAGCGTCTTTATTCAAAATGTAGTGGTATGCGGTTTGCGATTTGCATTGCGTCTCCTCAAGCCAGCTAAAGCCAGCTGCCTCAAATAAGCGCATTGAAGCATGATTTGTCGGCTTGATGAAAGCATGGATTTTTTTAGCGTTCGAATTTTCGAAAAAAAGCGCCATTGCTTTTAGCAGGACAGCCAAGCCGAGACCTCTTCCTCTTAGACTAGAGGCTAATCCGATAGAAGCAACAGCCTCTTGATTCTCGATATCAAACCGCACTTGACCGACTGGCTCACCAGATTGGAAACCCACCAAGTAAAAATAACAGGATGTATCGGCGATTTTCTTGTTACACCACTCCAAGTGCTCTTGCCATGGAATGGAATCGGCCTCAAATGAGGATTGCCTAACCAGAGGATCATTGGCCCATTCCCACAAAATTTTAAAATCGCCAAGCTCAACGCGCCTGAGCAAAAGGGAATCTGCAACCATTGCAGCAACAACGCGCTTGGCTCCCGAGCCATCGAGTAGCTCACGGCTAAGTTGGGAAATGCGATAGCGTTCAGCGTGCGAAACAGCTAATTGACCAAGCTTTTCTCTGAAACAAACCAGCGCGTCAGGGCTTGGTCTGCCAATCGAGGTTGCTACTTGCCGTGCGGTGAGCCCCTCAGCAATCTCCACTTGATTATCAGCTAAAATGAAAATCAGATTGGGCAATCCCAAAAAGGCCAATTCCCAACAAGTGCTACCCGCTGCCGCAACAGCAACATCCGCCCAAGCCATGAGTTCCGGCATGTTTGTGGCGTTAACGATCACCTCAATCAAGGCCGTGCTGTCATTTTGGCTTTGGATGAAATTTTCGATTTCACGCAGGTGTGGATTGCTTCCACCGATGACGACTTTGACATGCAGATCCAAATCGCTCAGCGCTTGGATCACTTTAAGGGTGACATTATCCGGATCGGAGCCACCCAGTGTAACAAGGATTTTTTTCGCCACGGGAGCGATTTCGCGTTGCCAGCTTTTGTAAGCCAGGAATTCCTTTCGCAGCATCGCAAATTTTGGCCCCAGCAAAAGTTTGGTAGCTGGGCTGCGCTTGGCGTAGAGTTCTTCGCGAGCGGAGATGTTTTGGTTCAGAACCCAATCGGCATGGTAGAAATCCGCATGGCCATAGTCATCAACGACCAGCAATTTGAATCCCGCTGCCTTGATCCTAAGTTGGTAATCCGAGCCGAAGTGGTAGCCATCCAGAACGACTCGCGCGTTTTGGCGGTCGGCTTGGAGCGTTTCGGAGATTAAGTGCATCGTCTCGCTCAAGTCTTCTTGGCTGCCCAGAGTCGAATGAATTCGCAAAAGGTGGAAGCCCTCGCTTGCCAAGCGCTGTTCCAGCGCCGGAGTAATCTCGGCGCATAGAAAATGCACTTCCCCGCCTTGCGCCTGCCAAGCCTGGCCAAGAGCAATCATTCGCATGATATGCCCTGTGCCGATCGAGACACTGGCATCTGCGCGGATGAGGAGTGTGGAAGGCATGGGAAGAGGCGAAGAAGTAACGGGTGGCGAGCGGCTGGTGGTGGGTTATTGTTGCGAGCGCAACTTTGAGGCGAGGGCCAATTTTAATTGGTCGCAAGGGCTTTCGATCGGACTTGGATGATGGAGGCAAGGGCGCGCAAGGAATCATTCACGGATTTTGAATCCGGAAAAGCTTCTGCGACATCAGGCTCCAACAAGATCAAGTTCGTGCCTTGCTTGTAGAGCTTGGCATATTTGCCTTTGGTGCCTGCGCTGAAATTATACTCGGCGAGCATCGTTTCTTTTTTAGCTTTGGACTTTTTCATATTGGTTTCTTTCTTTGCGGCTTGCTGGTCGCGCGCTGATGATTCTTAAATGGTTGCCTCGTTCCGTGTGAATAACCACCAACAATCGGCCAGCTTGAGACATTCCCATAGTAATAAATCTGGGCTCGTCTTGGGAGTGCTTCAAGTCCGGGATCGTGATTGATTGTTCATCTCCAAAAATTGTGCCCGCTTCGGTGAAGGCAACTCCATGCTTGATGGCATTGGCGGTCGCCTTTTCTTCATCCCATTCAAATAGCAGTGCCATGGATCAGATCGATTGAAACATCCTCTCAGCGCGTTCCCAGTCTTCGGGCGTGTCGATATCTTGCACCAAATGTCGAGGAAGGATGACAGGGTAGGATTTGGCGGTAAAAACGCCTTCGTTTTCTAAAAAAGCATTTTTGCGCCCCCAGTAAAATTGACCGGCATCGTGCCAAGCCTCTGGCAGATCCTGCGAGCGCTTCGCTTCATTCTCGGGCCAGAACATTTCGACTCTACCGCTTTCTGAGATCCGAATCGCCCGGAAAATCGGAAATGCGTAACTAGTGACGCTAAATGCGAACTCGGCATCGGGTTTTTCTTTCAGAATCCGAAATCCCTCGCGCAGGAAATCCGCACGAAGAAATGGGGCCGTGGCGTAGATGCAGCAGGCGAATTCCAAGGGCGCGCGGTTTTCCTCCCACCAGCTGATTGCGTGGGCGATGACCGGCAATGTGGCGGCGTGGTCATTCGACAATTCAGGCGGGCGGCGAAACGGGGCCTGTGCACCGCAAGACTCAGCAACCGCAGCGATCTCTTCATCATCGGTGGAAACCACCACCGAATCAAAAACTCCGCTCTCCAGTGCAGCCGCGATCGAACGAG
>Ga0247843_1009896_pt1 | contig 10369 bp, 8 predicted proteins | sample LaCruzMarch2017__FD_192420 | JGI IMG/M metagenome (GOLD analysis project Ga0247843, IMG submission 192420) | Freshwater microbial communities from meromictic Lake La Cruz, Castile-La Mancha, Spain - LaCruzMarch2017_8m | ecosystem: Environmental > Aquatic > Freshwater > Lake | place: Spain...
TGGACACACCGATCACATAACCCATGCCCACCACCCACAGGGTCTGCGGCATGCGCTGGGCAATTAGCTCGGTAACCGGGCTGCGTGTTTGCCAGGAAATGACGCGCTGCATGTCGGCAGCGTAAGCGGTGCCGAACCAGTGGTCCAGCAGGTGCAGGGGCTCAACCCACATGAACTGTTTGAGCCACAGCAGGTAGCGCACCCAGGAGGGTTGATCCAGCCCCAGCGCTTCGCGCATCTTGGCCTTGACCTCAGGGGGAATGGTCAGCGGTACGTCTGACATAGGGTCACCCGGTGCCAGCTCCAGCAACATGAAAATGACCAAGCTGATCACCAGCACCGTCGGGATGGCAATGAGAAGGCGGCGTAGGGTGTAGGTGAACATGCTCGGGCGCAGTCAGAGGCGCCGGAGCCGCAAGGGCTCCGGCGACAGGGCTTTACTTGATGCGGAACCAGTCAGAGGCGTTCCACAACTCGCTGTCCCAGGTGTTGAGCAGCACGCCACCCAGGCTGTTGATGTGGGCGGAAATGCGGCCACGGTCCACCAGGGGAACCACCACGTAGCTGTCTTTGGTCAGCATTTCATTGAGGCGTTTGGCAATGGCGCCACGCTTTTCCACGCCGGCGGCAGAGCTGAGCTCTTTGGTCAGCCTGTCGTACTCAGGGTTGCAGTAGCGGTTCATGTTGGTGCCCTGCCATTGCGTTTCCGGGCGCGGGATCTTGTCGCACACGTGCTCGCTCAGGTAGCTTTCGGGGTCGGTACCGTCAAAGTTGTTGGCGTACATTTCCACGTCGGCGTAAAACTTCTGGAAGGTGTCGGGCGAGCCCGCGTCACCGCCGAAGAACACCGAGGCCGACACATTGCGCAGCTCGGTCTTCACACCCAGTTCTGTCCACCATTGCTTGATCAGCGCCTGGAAGTTCTGGCGCACGGCGTTCGTAGAGGTCAGGTACTGGATTTCGAGCTTGACGCCATCTTTGGCACGCACGCCATCGGAGCCCATCCGCCAGCCGGCTTGGTCCAGCAGGGCTTTGGCACCCGCCATGTCCTGCTTGATGCAGTCGGTGTTGTCGGAGGCAAACGCCGCCGGTGCCGGCACCAGGTTGCAGGTCGGGCGACCCGCAGGGCCGTAGCCGATCTCCACCAGGGTGTTGCGGTCAATCGCCATGGACAGCGCCTTGCGCACCCGGATGTCGGTCAGGAAGGGGTGGGGGTGCTTGGTGGTCGAACGCAGGTCGCCATGCTTGGGCGAGGGGTCGGTCAGGTTCATTTCGATGCGCTCAACCAGCGTGCCGAAGGACGAAACCGTCTTGCCCTTGCCGCCCCTGGCCATGCGCGCCAGCACGTCGGGTGCGAGTTGCAGGTTCCAGGCGTAGTCAAATTCACCCGTTTCCATGACTGCGCGGCCGGCTGCCGCTGCGTCGCCACCACCTTTGAGGGTCATCGTGGCAAAGGCAGGCTTGGCGGGGTCGCGGTAGTTGGGGTTGGCGATCAGCTGAGTCACGTCGTTGGGGCGGAATTCCTTCACCGTGAAGGGGCCGGTGCCGACTGGGCCGAAGTTCTGTTTGGTGCAGGTGGGTGCTTTGTCGCCCAGGCAGTCCTTGAACTGCGCACGCTGCAGGACAGGGGTGGTGGCGCCGCCAAACACGTCGTAGGGGTAGGGCTTGGCCGCCTTGAAGGTGATGCGAACCGTGAGGTCATCGGTTGCGACGATTTTGTCAACGGGTGCGAAGGTGTTGGACTTGGCGCAACCCTTGATGCCGGTGCAGTACTCGTAAGTAAAGACCACGTCTTGTGCGGTCAGGGCCGAGCCGTCCGCCCACTTGAGACCCCGTTTGAGTTTGTAGGTGATGCTTTTGAAGTCGGCCGCAAATCCGCCATTGGCGACAGTGGGCACCGATTCAACCAAGGCCGCCACCATTTCGCCTTTTTCGTTGAACTTGACCAGCGGGTCGAGAATCAGCGAGGAGGACTCGAGGTCTTTGGTGCCACCGGATAGGTAGGGATTCAGGATAGAGGGCGCCTGCCAATAGATCACGTTGACGTGGCCGCTGGAGCCGCGTTGCGCCAGGGCCGCCTGTGACAGCGCCATCAGCGCGCCCAGGGCAATGAGGGAATATCGTGTTTTCAAGTGGTGACTCCTTTGAAGGAAACGAGGGTTGGCGAACGGGGAAACTCTAGCCAGCTTTCAGCGACGGCACCGGGGCCGGCTGTTGGGCAATTTCTTTGGAATACAGGTGGCAGGCCACAAGCCGGCCGGGTTCTACCTCGGTCAGAGCTGGGGCGACACTGCGACAGTGGGCATTGGCTTGCGCGCACCGGGTGCTGAAGGCGCAACCCGGCGGTGGGTTGGACGGCGAAGGCACATCGCCCGTGAGTACGATGCGCTGGCGGCGCGATTCAATGGTTGGGTCTGGTTCCGGCACGGCTGAGAGCAGCGCCTGGGCATAGGGGTGCAGCGGTTTGTTGTACAGCGCGTCGCGGTCGGCCAGTTCCACAATACGGCCCAGGTACATCACGGCGACCCTGTTGGCAATGTGCCGCACCATGGACAGGTCGTGGCTGATGAACAGATAGGTCAGGCCCAGGCGCTGCTGCAACCCTTCGAGCAAGTTAACGACCTGCGCCTGAATGGACACGTCAAGCGCGGCGATCGGCTCATCGCAAACGATGAACTTGGGGTTCAGCGCCAAGGCCCTGGCAATGCCGATGCGTTGGCGCTGACCGCCCGAGAATTCGTGCGGGTAGCGGTTGGCAAAATTGCGGTTCAAGCCGACCTGGTCGAGCAGTTCTTCGATGCGCTCACGCTGCTCGGGCTTGTTGAGTTTGGTGTGCTCCACCAGCGGCTCGCCGATGATGGAGGCCACGGTCATCCGAGGGTTCAGGCTGGCCTGCGGATCTTGAAACACCATCTGCATGGCCGGGCGCAACTGGCGCAGGGCTTCGGGCTGCACAGCCGTCACATCCTGCCCGTTGATGATGACCTGGCCTTCAGTGGGTTCGTACAGGCGCAGCATGGCTCGCCCACAGGTGGATTTGCCGCAGCCCGATTCACCCACCAGGCCCAGGGTTTCACCGGCCGGTATGTCAAAGCTGACGCCGTCCACCGCCTTGACCGCGCCAGAACGCCGGCGCAAAAGTCCCGAGTAGATCGGAAAATGCATTTTCAGGCCGCGCACCTGCACCATGGGGGCTGAATGGGATGACGTGCGCGCCTCAGACATGGCGTGCTTCTCCGGTGGTGGCGTCCCAGAAGCAGGCGACATCATGGCCGGCTGCAACGGTGAGTCGCAACGGGTTTTCCTGGCCGCAGCGCGGCATAGCCACAGAACATCTCGCCCGGAAGGCGCAGGCCGATGGTTCGGCCCGGATGATGGGCGGCTGGCCCTCGATGACTTCCAGCTTCGGCGCGCGGACGCCCTTCAGGCGCGGCACGGTCTTGAGCAGGGCGCGGGTATAGGGATGCATAGGGCGGGCGAACAGTTCCCCCACCGGCGCCATCTCGACGATCTGGCCACCGTAAAGTACCATGGCGCGGTCTGCAATACCGGCAATGACGCCGAGGTCATGGGTGATCCAGACGATGGCCATGCCGAGCTTTTGCCGCAGCTCGCGCACCAGCTCAAGAATTTGGGCCTGGATGGTGACGTCCAGCGCGGTGGTGGGTTCGTCGGCAATCAGCACCTTGGGGTCACAGGACAGCGCAATGGCGATCATCACCCGCTGGCGCATGCCGCCCGAGAACTGGTGCGGAAAATCATCAAGCCGACGTGCGGCATCGGGAATACCGACCAACTCCAGCAGCTCTTGCGCGCGCCGGCGTGCGGCGTCTTTGTCCAGTCCCATGTGCTTGCGCAGCGGCTCCATGATTTGGAAACCCACGGTGAACACCGGGTTCAGTGAGGTCATGGGGTCTTGGAAGATGAAGCCAATGCCGGCGCCGCGTACGGCGCGCAGTTGGTCTTGCGAGCAATGCAGCAGGTCGATGCCGTTGAACATCACCGAAATGCCGCTGACCATGGCCGGCGGGCTGGGCAACAGTCCCAGCAGCGACATCATGGTGACGGATTTGCCCGAGCCGCTTTCACCGACCACGCCCAGCAGCTCGCCGGGTTTGAGCTCGAAGCTCACGTTGTTCACGGCGTGCACATCCCCGGAGCGCGTCTTGAAGCGCGTGCTCAATTGGTTCACCTGCAAAACAGGGGCAATAGTTTCCGGCATGGTTCTGGTCTGGCTTCGCTTGGTCTCGATGTCATGGCTAACACGCAACATCCATGCCTGATGTCGGCACGGTGCTGCTGGTCTGTTTATATTATGGACGAGGTCAGACGGCCTGCGACCTAGGGAATACGATGGTGTCGCGGGGGGAGGGGCGCCGGTCGGTGCCGGCGCCGCTCAGGCGGTGGGCGCCACTGCAGGCTGCGGTTGCCCCAAGCTACGCAGCACATCACGCACCAATAATGCACGGTCTTTGGATTCGGGCAGGGCACGCTCAATCCGCAGCTTTTCGTTGCCCACCAGCTTGATATGCCGGTTTTTCTGGATCAGCGCGATGATGCGCATTTGGTCGACCGGCGGGTTCTTTTTGAAGGTGATGCTGATGCCGCTTGGCGCCGCGTCCACCTTGACCACGCCATAGGGTTGGCTGGTCACGCGCAGCCGGTGCACGTCAATCAGGTTTTGCGCCTGGGGGGGGAGTTTGCCGAAACGGTCCACCAGCTCTTCGAGCAGGGCATCGATCTGCTCGGCGGTCTTGGCGGTAGCCAGTTTTTTGTAAAAACTCAGGCGCAGATGCACGTCGCCGCAAAAATCATTGGGCAGCAGCGCCGGGGCGTGCAGGTTGATGTCGGTGGTGACGTTGAGCGGGCTCAGTAAGTCTGGTTCAATGCCGGCCTTAAGGCAGCGCACCGCTTCGGACAGCATCTCGTTGTAGAGCTGAAAGCCGACTTCGAGCATGTTGCCGCTCTGGTTTTCGCCCAGCACCTCGCCCGCTCCACGGATTTCCAGGTCGTGCATGGCCAGGTAGAAACCACTGCCCAGCTCTTCCATCTGCTGGATGGCGTCAAGGCGCTGGCTGGCTTGCTTGGTCAGTCCTTCAAGGTCGGGCACCATCAGGTAGGCATAGGCCTGGTGGTGGCTGCGGCCCACGCGGCCGCGCAACTGGTGCAGCTGCGCCAGACCGAATTTGTCGGCCCGGCTCATCACGATGGTGTTGGCGGTGGGTACGTCGATGCCGGTCTCTATGATGGTGGAGCACAGCAGCAGGTTGTAGCGCTGGGCCACGAAGTCGCGCATCACGCTCTCAAGCTGGCGCTCGGGCATCTGGCCGTGCGCCACGGCGATGCGGGCCTCGGGCAGCAGCTCTTCGAGCTTGGCGCGCCGGTTTTCGATGGTCTCGACCTCGTTGTGCAAAAAGTACACCTGACCGCCGCGCTTGAGCTCGCGCAGCACCGCCTCGCGGATCACGCCATTGCCCTCGGTACGCACAAAGGTTTTGATGGCCAGCCGGCGCTGCGGTGCCGTGGCAATCACGCTGAGGTCGCGCAGGCCTTCGAGGGCCATGCCCAGCGTGCGCGGGATCGGGGTGGCGGTGAGGGTGAGCACATCAACCTCAGCGCGCAAGGCTTTCATGGCCTCCTTGTGGCGCACGCCAAAGCGGTGTTCCTCGTCGATGATCAGCAGGCCCAGGTTTTTGAAGTGCGTGTCCTGGCTGAGCAGCTTGTGGGTGCCGACCACGATGTCTATGCTGCCGTCGGCCACACCCTTGAGGGCGGCGGTGATTTCCTTGCCCGAGCGGAATCGGCTCATCTCGGCCACCTTGACCGGCCATTTGCCGAAGCGGTCGATCAGCGTCTGGAAATGCTGCTCGGCCAGCAGCGTAGTGGGCGCCAAGAACGCCACCTGGCGCCCGCCGGTGATGGCAATAAAGGCGGCGCGCAGGGCCACTTCGGTCTTGCCAAAGCCAACGTCGCCGCAGATCAGCCTGTCCATCGGACGTGGGCTGATCATGTCCTGGATCACGGCATGGATGGCTGCTTTTTGGTCGGCGGTTTCCTCGAAGCCGAAGTCGTTGGCAAAGGTTTCGTAGTCGCCAGGCGAGTAGCGGAAGGCGTGACCCTCGCGCGCTGCACGCCGAGCGTAGATGTTGAGCAGTTCGGCGGCCGAGTCGCGCACCTGTTCGGCCGCTTTGCGCTTGGCCTTGTCCCACTGGCCGCTGCCGAGCTTGTGCAAGGGCGCCTCGTCGGCGCTGACGCCGGTGTAGCGGCTGATCAGCTGCAACTGGCTCACCGGCACATACAGGGTGGCCTTGTCGGCATATTCCAGGTGCAAAAACTCCTGAATTTCTGGCTCGCCATTGGTTTGTAGCTGACCCAGGTCTAAATTGACCAGGCCACGGTAGCGGCCTATACCATGGGCCGAATGCACCACCGGGTCGCCCACATTGAGCTCGCTAAGGTCCTTGATCAGGGCCTCTACATCGCTGACCTGCTCTTGTTTTTTACGCCGGCGCAGGGTGGGCCCGGCAGCGAATAGCTCGGTTTCGGTGACAAAGTCAACGCCGGCGTCAAGCCAGGCAAAGCCGGTGGCCAGGCGCGAGGTGGCCAGCCCGAGTGGCTCCTCGCTGGCTAAAAACTCTGCCAGCGAGTCAAAGCCCGGCGGGTTGAGTGCGCTGGCGTGCAAAAAGTCCAGCAGGCTCGTTTTGCGTCCCTCACTCTCGGCCAGCACCAGCACCCGATGTGCCGTGTTGCGCAAATGGGTTTTAAGGCGGGCCAAGGGGTCTTCTGCGCCCCGCACCACGCCCAATTCGCTCAAGGCCTGGAAATGCGCGTTGTCGGCCACATCGCTCACCGTTGGGCGCAGCGACAACTGGGCATGGGCATTGACGCGGCTGTAAAACTGCTCAGCGCTTAAAAACAGTGCTTCGGGCGCCAGAACTGGGCGTTCCGGGTCGCCTTGCACCAGGCGGTAGCGTTCGCGGGCGTCTTGCCAGAAATGGGCGAAAGCTGGCTCCAGATCACCGTGCAGCACCACCGTAGCATCGGCGCCCAGGTAATCAAACACCGTGGCGGTCTCGTCAAAGAACAGGGGCAGGTAATACTCAATACCCGCGGTAGCTACGCCGTTGCCAATGTCTTTGTAGATACGGCTCTTGGTGGGGTCGCCCTCCAACAACACGAGCCAGCGGCTGCGAAAGCGGGCCCGCGCAGCGTCGTCCATCGGGAATTCACGCCCCGGCAGCAGCCTAACCTCGGGCACCGGGTACAGGCTGCGCTGGCTGTCCGGGTCAAAGGTGCGGATGCTGTCGATCTCGTTGTCAAACAGGTCCACCCGGAACGGCACCAGGCTGCCCATGGGAAACAGGTCGATCAAGCCGCCGCGTACCGCGTATTCGCCGGGGCTGACCACCTGCGTCACATGGCTGTACCCGGCAAGCGTCAGTTGGGCTTTCAGCTTGGCCTCGTCCAACTGTTGTTTCACCTTGAACTGAAAGGTGTAGCCGGCCAGGAAAGCCGGTGGTGCCAGCCGGTAAAGCGCCGTGGTGGCGGGTAGCAGAATCAGGTCGGCGCCGGCCTCCCGGTCGCGCTGGCTAATGCGCCAAAGCGTGGCGAGGCGCTCACTGATCAGGTCTTGGTGCGGCGAAAAGGTGTCGTAAGGCAAGGTTTCCCAGTCGGGAAACAGCACGCAGCGCAGCTCCGGCGCAAAGAAGGCGATCTCTTCGAGCAGGCGCTGGGCGTCGGCGGCGTCGGCCGTGACAATGGCGGTGGGCCGGTGCTCGTCCTTGTCGCGTTGGCCCAGGCGGGCCAGTAAAAGGGCGTCGGCAGAGCCGGTCGGGCGGGGCAGCGTGTAGCGCTTGCCCGGGTTCAGTTTGGGTAAATCCATGGGTTTCTTCCGAGGATTTTAGAATGGGGTGAAGCCCATGCCTGATCACCCGCTCAATTCACCCGTTTTGCCCCGCCTCTGGGCCTTGATTCCCTGCGCCGGCAGCGGCTCGCGAGCGGGCTCAGTCGGTCCCAAGCAGTACCAGGCCTTGGCGGGCCAGCCCTTGGTGATGCACACGCTGGCGGCCTTCGCTGGGGTGACGCGGCTGCACCGGGTTGCGCTCATTCTGGCTGTGGGCGACACGGCTCTAAACTACCTCAGTGCTCAGTATTTGATAGCTAACAATGGCGGTGCGACAAGGGCTGAGACCGTTTTTAATGGTTTAAATTTTTTGCTGGAGCAGGGCGCTGAGCCTGGGGACTGGGTGCTGGTGCATGACGCCGCCCGCTGCCTGGTAACGTCGGCCCAGATTGACACCCTGATTGACGCCTGCCTCTCAGACCCGGTGGGCGGCTTGCTGGCGCACCGGCTGGCCGATACCCTGAAAGCCGAGCAAGATGGCCGCGTGGCCGCCACAGTGGCCCGGGCCGACAAGTGGCTGGCCCAAACGCCGCAGATGTTTCGCATCGGCGCGTTGCGCCAGGCGCTGCAGGCGGTGGGCGAACAGGTGACCGACGAATCCAGTGCCATGGAGGCCATGGGCTGGCAGCCCCGGCTGGTGCCGGGCAGCGCGCGCAACTTCAAGGTCACCTACCCGGAAGACTTTGCACTGGCTGAGGCGCTGCTGCTGTCAGACACCCACAGAAAGGCAAGCTCATGAACCTGCGGATTGGAGAAGGCTGGGACGTGCACGCGCTGGTCGCTGGGCGCCCGCTGGTGCTGGGCGGCGTCACCGTGCCGTTTCATCTGGGCCTGATGGGCCATTCGGACGCCGATGTCTTGCTGCACGCCATCACCGACGCCCTACTGGGTGCGGCTGCGCTGGGCGATATCGGCCGCCATTTCCCGGACACCGACCCCACCTTCAAGGGCGGTGACTCGATGGTGCTGCTGGTGGAGGCCGCGCGGCGCGTGCGGGCTGCTGGCTGGGCCATTGGCAACATCGACAGCACCATTGTTGCCCAAGCGCCCAAATTGATGCAGCACATACCGGCCATGTGCGCCCGCATCGCTGAGGCTCTGGACTTGGCGTTGGATCAGGTCAACGTCAAGGCCAAGACAGCCGAAAAACTGGGTCCCGTCGGGATGGGGCAGGCGATGGAGGCGCGCGCGGTGGTGTTGCTGGTGCGGGCGCCTGCCGCGTCACAGTAGCTCGGCTGAGGTCACGTCGACTGAACCGGGAGTGGGTCCACTGGCTGCACCACCACATGGTGTTGTGCAATAAGGGTCTGGAACTCAGGGGAGGTCGAGGCCCAATCCACCACGTCCACTTTGTAGGGTAAATCAGACTGGGTGAACGCCTCGTGCAGTCGGGCTGATGCTTCGAGGCTCAGTGGCGCTGGGCCCAACACGGCCAGGTCCAGGTCAGAGTAGGGCTTGGCCGCAAAACGGGCGCGAGAGCCAAAGGCCCATACTGCCCGGTGCGGGACGATGTCTTTCAGGATACGCTGAACAATCGACCACTCCTGAGGCGCAACCGATATGGGTGGCGCCATGTCAGAGGGTCCGCGCCTGCAATTGAGCCAACAGGAACTGGGCTTCTTCCATAAAAGCGGGAATGTCGGCCACCACCGCCAGGGCCACGTTCTCATCGTAGGTATGGCTGGTTTTGCCGCGCATTTCACGAAACAGCCGCCACCGGGGCCAGTCGCTGCGCAAGAGGCCCTGCTCGTTGCCCGTTCTGATCAGGTCGGCGAAGGGCATGGCGTCAAAGGCGTCAGGTGTGGCTGATGTGGCCTCCAGATAACGTTTGAGCATCTTGTGGCTGAGTTCATAGGTGAACTCAAAGCGCTGGATCAAACCGTCGCGCAGCTGCGTGTCGCCCTGGTTCTGTTGGTAGCGAATCCAGCCCTCGGCCAGGCGCTGGCAGGCATTTCTGAGGCTGAGCAGTTCGAGTTGGGGTTTCGACATGACCGGATTATCAGGCTGTGTCAATCCATCGCCGAAGCCGAGCGCATCTGCTCGCGCAGCACAAATTTCTGGATCTTCCCCGTCGAGGTTTTGGGCAGCGGGCCGAACACCACCTGCTTGGGTACCTTGAAACGTGCCAGATGAGCGCGGCAGTGCTCAATGATGTCAGCCTCAGTCACGTTGGCCGTGTCGCGTACCTCCACAAAGGCGCAGGGCACTTCACCCCATTTGGCGTCGGGCTTGGCCACCACGGCGGCCACCAGCACAGCTGGGTGACGGTACAGCACGTCTTCGACTTCGATGCTGGAGATGTTTTCACCGCCCGAGATGATCACGTCCTTGCTGCGGTCGCGGATTTTGATGTAGCCGTCGGGGTGCTGGACGGCCAGGTCGCCGGTGCGGAACCAGCCGCCGGCAAAGGCATCTGCGGTAGCCTGTGGGTTCTTGAGGTAGCCCTTCATCACCAGGTTGCCACGA
>Ga0247843_1009897_pt1 | contig 10368 bp, 8 predicted proteins | sample LaCruzMarch2017__FD_192420 | JGI IMG/M metagenome (GOLD analysis project Ga0247843, IMG submission 192420) | Freshwater microbial communities from meromictic Lake La Cruz, Castile-La Mancha, Spain - LaCruzMarch2017_8m | ecosystem: Environmental > Aquatic > Freshwater > Lake | place: Spain...
AGCATGCCCTCAAGGTAAATCCACAGCCTATAAAATTTGAGAAGTCTATAAAATTAGAAAATCTCAGTTTCAGTTATGGCCGGGAGGGACCTATTGTGTTGAAGAATCTTAATTTGACTCTTGAAAAAGGAAAGCGTTATGGCTTTGTCGGAACTACGGGTTGTGGTAAGAGTACCTTGTTAGATGTGATTATGGGATTATTGAATCCTACAAATGGGCATCTGAAAATTGATGACAACGTTATAGATAATCAAAATTATCGTTCCTGGCAGGCTATCTTAGCACATGTTCCTCAAGCAATTTACCTTTCTGATACCTCTTTAGCTGAGAATATTGCTTTTGGCATAGAGGTAGATAAGATTGATATGAAACGCGTAAAGGAAGCGGCACAAAAGGCACAAATAGCTGAAACGATAGAAGCATTGCCTCTAAAATATGATACATTCGTTGGGGAAAGAGGTATTCGCCTTTCAGGAGGTCAGCGTCAAAGGATTGGAATAGCCAGAGCGCTTTATAAAAATGCACAGGTAATAGTTTTCGACGAAGCCACCAGTGCCTTGGACAATGAAACAGAACTTGCCGTCATGGAAGGTATAGAACAGTTAGCGGATGACCTAACCATTTTGATTGTTGCTCACAGAGTATCAACGTTAAAGCGTTGTGATAAAATATTCAGGATGGAGAAGGGGGAAGTTATTGAAGAAGGGGTATACGAGGAAATGGTGAGGTGAGTGATTATGAATAACTAAAAATAAGTAAAATGGAAATAAAGAATGCTAAAATATTAGTAATTGGCGGTGCTGGTTTTTTGGTAGTTTTGAAGTTTCAGAACTTCTAAAAGAGGATGTGGGAGAAGTAGTTATAAAAGTATGATGGTGGTCTGAATTAAGAATTAAAGTTATGCATAAAATTCATAAGATTATATAAAGATATTTAATTAAGGATAAGGGCTATAATACTAATTGAGGGAGAAAAATAAAATTCATTTAGGCTTACTATAATTTTATATATATAAGAATATTTGTAAAGGATGTATTTTCATCTTTTTTTCTACTCATAATCAAAAGTTTATTATATCTCATTTTTGAATTGATTTAAAAATATACCTTTATGGCATATAAATTTAGGAAGTAGAAATACTAATCATTTTTATATTTAGATGGTTATTATTTTTATCTTAAAATTTGATTTACTTGTTTGTATGACATTGATGAATTTAAATCGCAAGGTTTAAATTTAAGAATTAATAAAATTGTGAAAATTTATGCAAAGTATTGATATTCAAAATGAAATATCAGTTCAAAGTAGCATTGATAAGTTGAATGCTGAATTTTGGAATGAACTTTGCGGAACTTCTTTAGCAAAAAAATTAGGCTTGACAGATAATTCTCATGAAAATTTACGTCGTTTTGATAATTGGTATTTTAATTTTTATCCTTACTTACAACGTTATATTCCTTTTGATTCTGTTTCCAATAGGAAAGTGCTTGAGATTGGTTTAGGATATGGTAGTGTTTCCCAAAAATTGATTGACCATAATGCACATTATCACGGGTTAGATATTGCGTCTGGTCCAATTCAGATGGTTGAGAATCGACTTAAACAATCAAAAAAAGTTGGTCAGGTAGAATTAGGTAGTATTTTGTCCCCCCATTTAGTAAAGAAACTTTTGATTGCATTATTGCCATAGGTTGTTTACACCATACTGGAAATTTAAAGCTTGCTATTGATAATGTTTATAATTTGCTCAAACCTAATGGTAATGCTGTGATTATGGTTTATAGTGCTTTATCCTACCGTCAATTGTTTTCATCTCCGATTCGAACTGTAAGTAGACTATTTGGTAATCATAGGATTTATGATAATAATCAATTTCAATCATCAAAGAGATTTAGAGCAGCTTATGATACAAACCTCGAAGGAAATGCAGCACCACAAACTGAATTCGTAACTAAAGCAGAGTTGAAATATATGTTTAGCAAATTTAATAATGTTTCTATAGAAAGTCAAAACATTGGGAACGAAGGGATTTTTAGGTTCATTCCAAGACGGTTAGCATGTAGGTTATTTGGTGCTACTTTGGGACTCGATTTATATTGTAGAATTCAAAAATAGCATTGGAAATAGTTTTTTTAGTGTATTTTTATTTAAGAAAAAGAAGCAAACGATGTTATTTGACTAAATTTTCAATTGAAAGTTTAATGTAATTTTGGTTTAATATTTCAAAAAATGAATTTGCATTAGCTTTATATTTATATATTTGGGATTTTTTTTACAGTATTTCCTAATCTAGGATAATTAAAAGATGCGTTCGAGTTGTGAAAGTAACTTTAGGATTAAAAGTTATATATTAATTTAACTTTTTGTGATTTTTTTTGAATATTTAACCCTTATTTAAATTTTGGGAATGAAAACTACTTCTTCAGTTTTGCTCTTATATCATTATCCTAGTTTTGATGATGCTTCAACGATAATGGAGCATATTGATGCTTTTGGAAAATACTCCGATTTCAATATAATTAAAGTTAATACTGATTTAGGTTTTCCAAAATATTTGAATTCTGTAGAGTTTTCTGCTATAATTTTACATTATTCTCTATTTGGTGTTTTTCCCTTCAAGTTAAATGAAAAATTTAATAAATATTTGTGTAAAAAAAATAAATCTATAAAAATTACATTTTTTCAAGATGAAATGCATTATTGTCCAGAAAGATTTGATTTTTTAAAAAAGGCCGATATAAGTGTTATTTATAGCCTTTTAGATAAAAAATATTTTAATGAAGTATATAAACTTAATTCTCATGTTAATGATGTAAGAGAAACTCTTACAGGTTATGTTTGCGATGATCTAGTTGAAAAAGGCTTAAAGTATCAAATTCCTTTCAAGGATAGAAAAATTGATGTTGGTTATAGGGCTCGAAAATTGGATTTTAAATATGGTTCGGGTGCACTTGAGAAGTATGAAATTGCTGAAAAATTTGAACAGGAAGCAAAAAACAAACTTTTGACTATTGATATAAGTACCAGAGAGCAAGATAGAATTTACGGTGTTAATTGGTATAAATTTACTGCAAATTGTAAATTTATGTTGGGGGTAATGGCGGGAACTTCTATTTTCGATATTACGGGTCAAATTCATAAAGAGGTTGATTTATTTTTAATTAAAAATCCTAATGCCTCATTTAATGAGGTTAGATTGGCCATACTTGATGATTATGAAAATAAGATAAGGTATCGTACAATTTCTCCCAGATTATTTGAATGTGCTGCAATGAAGACGTGTATGATTTTATACAAAGATGACTATCAGGGGATTCTAAAAGAAGGCATACACTATATTGGTCTGGAAAAAGATTTCTCTAATATTAATACAGTATTTAGTCAAATGAGTGATTTCACGTTTGTTAATGAAATCATAGAAAATGCCTACCGCGATTTAATTTTGTCTGGAGATTATCATTATAAAAAGTTCGTAAAGAATTTTGATGAAACTTTATTAAGCCTAGGTTTAAAGCCTGAGTCTGAAAAACATGAAACTGAACTTGTAAATAATCTTATACAAAGAGATATTTGGATTAGATTATCTTTAAGAAGGATTAAATCTTTAAAATCAATACCTTTCCCTGGGCGCAGTCTTTTAAAATATATTATTGTTAAATTAATTCGCGGTTTAAAAAATTAATTATGTGTGGTATTGCAGGTCAGATTTCAATTGAGGGTAGAAAAATTCCACATTTAGAAAGGCAGCTTAATGCCATGTCAAATTTAATTTCTCATAGAGGTCCTGACGGCAAAGGTATTTGGATGGAGGAAGGTTATAGAACTGGATTTATTCATCGTCGACTTTCTATCATTGATTTGTCGGAGTCTGCATCGCAGCCTATGAAGGGTGAAAATAATTCTGTAGTAACATATAACGGAGAAATTTATAATTATCCCGAAATTCGTCTAGCTTTAAGAAGTAGATGGCAATTTAAAACAAATTCTGATACAGAATGCATTCTAGCTGCATATAATGCTTTTGGTGATGATTGTTTAGCTCATTTCCGAGGTATGTTTTCATTTGCATTATGGGATAAACAAAATCAGAGATTGTTTTGCGCCAGAGATCGATTTGGAATTAAACCTTTTTATTATGCTATCGTAGATGATATATTATTTTTTGCTTCAGAGGCAAAAGCTATATTACCATTTTTGCCTGAAATTAAAACTAATGATGAAGCCTTAGCTGAATATCTAACATTCCAATACACCATAGGTGATAAGACACTTTTTGATGGAGTGAATCAATTAATGCCAGGTCATGCGTTAGCTGTAGAAAATGGGAAGATTAAAATTTGGCGTTATTGGGATGTGAAATATGATATTGATTATGAACATAGTGCAAATTACTTTAATCGACGTTTACGTGAATTATTAGAAGATTCGGTACAAATTCATGGACGAAGTGATGTACCTATAGGTAGTTATATTTCAGGGGGTATAGATTCTAGTTTAGTTTTTAATTTAGCAACAAAAAATAGTTCATCATCAAATATTGGTTTTCATGGGCGATTCACTGAATTTCCTGGCTATGATGAAAGTAATTATGCATTTGAAGCTGCAAGTCATGGGAAAGGAAATCTTAAAGTCATAGACATAAGTTCCAATGATTTTCAACAAAACATTGAGAAAATCATATATCATTTAGATTTTCCAGTGGCGGGTCCGGGTTCATTTCCTCAATTTATGGTGTCAAAACTTGCTTCTAATGATGTCAAGGTCATTTTGGGAGGACAGGGAGGAGACGAAATATTTGGCGGTTACGCTAGATATATGGTTGCTTATTTTGAACAGTGTATTAAGGCAGCTATTGATGGTCAATATAAAAATGGTAATTATGTTGTAACCTTAGAATCTATTATACCCAATTTGGGTTTACTTAGGGAATATAAACCTTTAATTAAGCAGTTTTGGAGCGAGGGCTTATTTGATGCAATGGACAAAAGGTATTTTAGGCTTGTGGATAGAGCTACAGATATGCAAGCTGAAATCAATTGGGCTGAATTAAATATGAGTAAGGTCTTTGAAAATTTTGCCTTAATTTATAATAATCCTTTTAACGTTAAGAAAGAAGCGTATTTTGATAAAATGACTCATTTTGACTTTAAGTGCCTTTTACCCGCGTTACTCCAAGTTGAAGATCGAATGAGCATGGCGCACGGCATAGAAAGTAGAGTGCCACTTCTCGATCATCCTTTAGTTGAGTTTGTAGCAACTATTCCAGCTGATATTAAATTTAGAGACGGAAATATGAAGTATTTGCTTAAGCAGGTTTTTAAGTCTGAAATTCCTGAAGTTATCTTGAATAGGAGGGATAAAATGGGTTTTCCTGTTCCTTTAAAAGAGTGGTTTGAAGGGGAGTTGAAAAGTTTTGTGATGGATAATTTCTCTACTATGGTTAGTAGAAAACGGCCATTTATAAACGCAAATGGTCTGCTTAAAAATATGGGAAGTGAAGTTCAATTTTCCCGGAAAACCTGGGGGTTACTGAGTCTAGAATTATGGCATCAGCAATTCCATGATAAAAGTAATGAGTGGAAATTATTATCCTAAAACTTATAAGTATAACATTTGTTAAAGTAAAATTTAAGCTATGAAAATTTTTATCACAGGTGGTCTTGGCCAAATAGGTTCTCACGTAGCAGAAATGCTGTTAGAGCGAGGTGATGAAGTTGTTGTCATTGATAATTTAGCTACGGGTAGAATAGAACATCTGGCCCAACACCCTCGTTTAAAAGTCATTATTGACACCATTTCTAATAAAGATCTGATATATGATCTTATGGCCGATTTTAAACCTGACGTAGTAGTTCATACAGCAGTATCATATAAGGATCCAAATGACTGGTATAATGATACATTGACCAATTGTGTTGGTGGTTCTATTTTGGTAGATGCAGCTAAACGTAATGGAGTTAAGCGTTTTATTTATTTCCAGACCGCTCTTTGTTATGGTTTAAAGCCGATTGAACAACCTATTACGCTCAACCATCCGCGGAAACCAGAGGGTAGTAGTTATGCTATATCAAAAACCGCCAACGAATTATACATAGAGCTATCAGGTATTGACTATGTAACTTTTCGTTTAGCTAATGTAATTGGCCCTCGGAATGTAGCCGGTCCTTTACCAATATTTTTCCAACGGTTGAAGGATGGTAAACAGTGCTTTATTACTAAATCGCGTCGAGATTTCGTATTTGTAAAAGATTTGGCCAAAACAGTTTTGAAAGCCTGTGATGGTGTAGGACATGGTGCTTACCATTTCTCCTCTGGTTCAGATGTATCCGTTTTGGAATTATACGATGCAGTGGTAAAAGCGATGGGAATTTCACCTTATCCGCAACCGGAGATAAGAGATCTTGCACCTGATGATGTTTTTTCCATATTGCTAGATCCTTCCAAAACATTTACCGATTTTGGTGCTATTGAATTTACACCTATTGAAACAACTGTGGCAGAAGCTATTCACTATTATCAAGAGCATGGTACATTGGGTGAGTATACCCACCTAAAAATAGAAGTAGAAAAAAAATAATAATGAAATTATTAATTACTGGTGGTGCGGGCTGCCTTGGTTCGAATTTAATTGAACGTTATTTTCCTTTAGGACATGAGATAATGGTTATAGATAATTTTACTACTGGTAAAAGAGAAGTCGTTCCACAACAAAATGGCTTAAGCTTAATTGAAGGTTCAATTGTAAATGAAAAACTTGTCAATCAGGTTTTTGATACTTTTAAACCTACCCATGTTATTCATAGTGCTGCAGCTTATAAGGATCCAAACGATTGGGTCGAAGATGCAGCTACTAATGTATTGGGCACAATAAATATAGCGAAGGCATCTCAGCGCCTAGGTGTAAAACGGATTATTAATTTTCAAACAGCTCTTTGTTATGGCAGACCTCAGCACCTGCCTATTCAGGTAAATCACCCCAATTCTCCATTTACGAGTTATGGAATATCAAAAACAGCTGGAGAGGCATATTTGATGCAGTCGGGATTACCTGTCGTTTCGTTGCGATTGGCTAACATTTGTGGGCCCCGGCTTGCAATTGGTCCAATACCCACTTTTTACAAACGGTTAAAAGCTGGACAAGGATGTTTTTGCAGTGATAGTGTGCGTGATTTTTTGGATATGAGTGATTTTTTCGAACTCATGGACATTGTTCTTGGGGACGAAGAAAAAACTGGCGTATTTAATGTGTCTACAGGTGAGGGGCATTCTATTTTAGATGTTTTTAAAACCGTTGCAGCATATCTTGATATGGAAGCTCCTGAAGTGCCAGTAGTACCTGTTGGTTCAGATGATGTGGCCCAAGTTGTATTAGATCCAAGGGCCACTGAAATAGCTTTTGGGTGGAAAGCAAGGAAAGGTTTTAAGGAAACTATTTATAACCAACTCAAATGGTATGATGAATATGGCGTTAATGATATATTTAGTCATTTAGCTGTACCATCTGCCAACAAGAATTAAATAAACAGAACAGTTTATTATGTTAAATAACGTATCTATTCAAGGAAAAAAAATACTTGTAGTCGGTGGTGCGGGTTTTGTGGGAAGCAATTTATGCCACCATATTTTAGCAACACAGGACCCTAAACAACTAATTATAGTAGATAACTTATTGTCTTCAGATATTTCTAATGTACCAATTCATCCTCAAGTTCACTTTATATTAGGATCAATAGCTGATGATCGTACATTAAATCAATTACCAAATGATATACAAATTGTGTTTCATTTGGCTTGTTATCATGGTAACCAATCCTCTATTGCAGATCCTATCGCTGATCATGACAATAATACTATTACTTCGTTGAAATTATTTGAACATATCAAAGGATTTAGTCAACTTGAGAAAGTAGTTTATGCTGCCGCTGGTTGTGCGGTAGCTGAAAAAACCTTTGATGATCCTTCAGCCACTTCGGAGGATGCACCTGTATCCTTGTTTCATGATTCTCCCTACTCAATTTCAAAGCTTGTAGGTGAAATGTATGGAAATTATTATTGGATGAGGTATAAATTACCATTTGTGAAGGCACGATTCCAAAATGTATATGGTCCTCGTGAAATTTTAGGGGCTGGACGTTGGCGGGGAACAATACATTCAGTTTGGAGAAATGTTATTCCTACTTTTATATGGAAGTCGCTACTTGGAGAGGCTCTTCCATTGGACAATGGAGGTAATGCTAGTCGTGATTTTATTTTCGTTGAAGACATGGCTAAGGGTTTGGTAGCATGTGCCGAAAAAGGACAACCAGGTGAGGCTTATAATCTGGCTTCTGGCATTGAAACATCAATTAGAGATTTAGCTGGTTATATAAATGAAATAACTGGAAATAGTACTTTGGTCGATCTTCGACCAGCTAGAGATTGGGATCGTTCTGGAAAAAGATTTGGATCGACGGTAAAATCAAGTGAACAATTAAATTTTGTAGCATCTACTAGCATTGAAGTTGGTTTGAAAAAAACTATTGAATGGACTAGAATGAATGAAAATTTAATAAAGCAAAACATATCTAATCATGAAATTTTCATGCATCAATTGAGTCTTACTAAGTCAATATAGGGTCAATCATAAAATGAATGTACTGATTTTACACCAAATGGGAGACCCAAGGTATCGAATTGAAGCTGTTCGCTCCCTTGAATATATGATTCCAGAGAATCGTCCAGACTTATCTTGTATAATTCATGATGCAGATCTTCCTTTTCCGGAATATTTGAAATCTATCGAATTTAATTTAATTGTTCTTGGTCCAACTTTTTTGTGCAATAGGTACTCCCCATTTAATCTAAAAAAAGTATTAAAATCTTATGATTTTATAAAACATTCAAATGCATGTAAAATTGCATTACCTCAGGATGATTATGATTGTTCCTCATTACTTGATGATTGGATGGTAGAATGGAAAATTGACAGAATATATACAGTTTGTCCGGAAAATTGGAATGTTCTTTATCCTAAGGCATCAAAAAATATCCAGATAAAATTAGGTTACACTGGATATATTTCAGATTCCTGGATTAATTTATGGCAATCTCCAAAACTCCATCAACAACGTGAAATAGATGTTTCATATAGAGCTCGTAAATTACCCGCAAATTTTGGGAGCCTAGGTAGATTAAAGTGGCAAATTGCTGATTTGTTTTTAGAATCTGTAAAGGATACTTCTACCCTAAATTTGGATATATCTATTAATCCAAAAGATATAATATCAGGCGATTCCTGGCACTCTTTTATTGAAAATTCTAAATTTTGTTTGACAACAGCATCTGGTAGTTCGCTATTAGATCCATGGAATCATATACGTCATTGTGTAAATTCATTTTTAGCTAAACAACCTAAAGCAACATATCAACAAATTGAAGAACATTGTTTTAGTGGATTAGATAAAAAATATGTATTTACTGCGATTTCACCAAGGAATATTGAAGCAGCATTAGCTGAAACAGTTCAAATTGCTACTCCTGGCTCTTATTCTGGTTTAATGTTGCCTTATGAACATTTTATTCCATTGGAGGAGGATTGTTCTAATATAAAGGAAGTTTTATTGATGATGAATGATTCTAATTTAGTTAATAAAATTAAGAAACAATGTAAAGAATCGATCCTTTCTGAACCTAGATTAAGACAAAAGTATATTGTCAATGAAATTATTTCTTTTGCAGAATCTGAAGCGACTAGAAGGAATATTTTAATTAAAGAGGATAAATTTCAATCTGTAATTAAAGATAAATATGAAAAGGAATATAAGTATAAATCAGATAAATATTGGCGGTATAAAAGATCTACAAAAAAGATTCTAAGTGTAGCTATTTTTTTTGGAGCAAAAAGATTTTATAATTTAATAATACCCTTTTTTCTAAAAAATAGGGGTATTTAAATAGTTTAAATTTTTGGATAAATACTATTGTATCTTAACATTTTCCCATGTGTGGCCTAGCCGGACTTTTTATTCTTCCTGATTCTCCACCACCACTTCCCGATTTTAATCTTGCTTTATCTGCAATGAAACATAGAGGCCCTGACGATGAGGGCTTTCTTGCTTTTAATACAGTAACAACGGCTATTTCCGTAAATGTAGAGGAAGATTTGTCGGTGTTTAACCTGTTCCTCGCCTTCAAAAGGCTCTCCATTATCGATCTTTCTTCTGCTGGTCATCAACCCATGATTTCTAATGATGGGCGGTTTTTTATGGTTTTTAATGGGGAAATTTATAATTATAAGGAACTAAAAAGTGAATTGTCAGATGTAGGCGTTCCCTTTTTCTCGGAAACAGATTCCGAAGTTCTTCTTAATGCCTGGATCAAATGGGGTAG